>JGI24187J35170_1000064_pt1 | contig 45268 bp, 30 predicted proteins | sample YNPBryBLVA2012_FD_35170 | JGI IMG/M metagenome (IMG submission 35170)
GGGGCTATTTTCACGTTAGGCATGGTTTCAGCAGGGCTATGCGGTATGTCACCGTCGCCTACCGAACCATCCCCTCCCCAGCCCTCCCCCGCTGGGGGCGGGAGTTCGGCTCCTCCCCCCAGCGGGGGGAGGCCGGGAGGGGGGCTGAACGCTGCGAACGATGGTCACCTCAACTTCACACCTCCACGCCTATGCGCATACTCATGCTCAACAACGAGTTTCCACCCCTGGGGGGCGGCACGGGCACGGTCAACCGGGCCATCCTGGAGCGCCTGGCGGGAAGGCCGGGCCTGGAGGTTGACCTGGTGACCTCGGCGCTGGGGCGCCGGCCAGAACAGGAAGCCTTTGCGCCCGAGGCGCGGATCTTCAAGGTGCCGGTCAATAATCAGAATATCCACCACTCCAGTAACCGCGAGTTGCTCACCTACGCCGCCCGCGCCCTGACCCTCGCCCTGCGCCTGCACCGGGCCGCGCCATATGACCTGGTCTTCGCCTGGAGCGCCGTGCCCGCCGGGGGCGTGGCCCTGGCCCTGCATCGCCTCACCGGCCTGCCCTACCTGGTGCGCGTCTGCGGCCCCGATATTCCCGGCTTTGAACAACGCTACGGGCCGCTCTACCCCATTCTGACGCCNGTCATCAAGGCCATCTGGCGCAATGCTGGCCGGGTTGTGGCAAAATGTCAGGGCGAGGCCGATATGATGCTGGCCATCAGCCCGGACCTGACAATCGATCTTGTCCCGAACGGCGTGGATCCGCGGGCCTTTCAGCCGGCGCCAATCGCCGACGACGGCCCCTTGCGGGTGATCTGCGTGGCGCGGCTGATCGAGCGCAAGGGGNAGGCCCATCTGATCGAGGCCCTGCGCCGCCTCGCCGCCGATGGGTGCGACGCGCGCCTCGAACTGGTCGGCGAGGGTGACGCCCGCGCCGCGTACCAGGACCTGGCGCAGCGCCTTGGCGTGGCGGAACGGGTAACCTTCGCGGGCTATGTGCCCCGCGAGCAGATCGCCGCCCGCTACGCCAGCGCGCACGTCTTCGCCCTGCCGTCCTACAATGAGGGCATGAGCGTGGCGACCCTCGAAGCCATGGCGGCGGGCCTGCCCGTGGTGGTGACCCGCACCGGCGGCGCCGCCGAGCTGGTTGCCGAGGGCGTCAACGGCTGGAGCTTCGCCTGGGGCAACGTGAACGCGCTCACCGATCATCTGCGCCGCCTCGCCGCCGACCGCGACCTGGCCCGGCGCATGGGCGCCGCCTCGCGCGCGCGGGCCGCCGCCTTCTCCTGGGACGCCGCGGCGCGGCGCTACCTGGAACTGTTCCAGGCCCTGGCGCCCCGTGCCGCGATGCCCGCGGCGCGGGAAGAGATGGGAGTCTAGCCACAATGCTTTTCAACGAAGGCGACTGCCCCCTCCCCAGCCCTCTCCCGCTGGGGGAGGGAGTCCGGCTCCTCCCCCCAGCGGGGGGGGGGGTTGGGAGGGGGGCTGCGGCGCCGTATGCGCTTATTTGATAAGGTATTGAGTCTAGCCGCATATGGCTGATATCACCCTCTTGATCGGCCCCGCCGCGGCGGGCAAGACCGAAGCGGCGCTGCGCGAACTGGCCGCGCCGCGACGGGGCCGCGCCATGCTGCTCCTGCCGAGCGCCCTGCACTACCAGCGCCTGCTGCCGCGCCTTCCGTCAAGCCGGCTTACCGTGGGACCCTTCACGCGAGTGGCCGGCGCGCTGGCCCGCGCTGGCGGGGCGCGCCTCCGGCTGGCGAGCCAGGCCACCCGCGTCACCGCGCTGCGCGCCGCGCTGCGCGCCGAGGTCGCCGCGGGCCGCTTGCCCCGCTTTGCCGGGGTGGCGACAAAGCGCGGTCTGGTGGAAGAGGCCCTGCGGCTGATTGGCGAGTTGCGCGCCGGCGCGATTGACCCGGAGCGCCTGGCCGGCGCCGGTGTCACGCCCTACGACGCTGAACTGGCGGCGATCTACCGCGCCTACCTGGCGGCCCTCGACCGGCTGGGCCTGACCGATGAGGAGGGCCTGATCCTCCGCGCCCGCGACCTGGTGGCGACCGACCCGCGCCTGACCCGTTCCCTGGACCTGCTGGTAGTGGATGGCTTCGACCAGATGACAGCAGTGCAGGTGAGCCTGGTGGCGGCGCTGGCCAGAGCCGCGGGGCGCGCGCTGATCACCCTCACCGGCGACACGAGCGAGCGCCCGGCGCACCAGCGCTTCACCCGCGCCCTGGAGGCCCTGCGCGCGGCGCTGCCCGAGGCCCGCGTCGCCTACCTGCCGCGCCACGGCGCGTTCGCCCCCGCCCTGGCGCACATCGAGGGCCATCTATTCACGCTCGAGCCCCCGCCACCGGCGGACGCCGGCGGCGCGGTGACGATCATCGGCGCGCCGGATCGGGAACGGGAAGTGCGGGCGGCCCTGCGTCGCGTCCGCGGGCTGCTGGCGACCGGCATCGCGCCGGAAGCGGTGGCGCTGCTCTACCGCGGAGGCGATCTGTATCCGGCGCTGGTGCGCGAGGTGGCGGCCGAGTACGGCGTAGCGGTGGCGCTGTTCGAGGGCCGGCCCCTGGGCGAGACCCCGCCCGTCGCGGCGCTGCGGGCGCTGATCGAACTGCCGCTTGCCGGGTACCCGCGCCACGCCCTGGTGGAGTGCTGGCGCGCCTTCGACACCCTGGCGCCGACCGAACTGCTCGGCGCCGGCGCGCCGCCGATCCCCACCTTCGCCGCCGCCGCCGCCCTGCTCGACCGCGCGACGCGCGCGGGCGGAGCGACGCGCGGTCTGCCACGCCTGCGCGCCGCGCTCGCGGCCCTGGCCGGGGCCGCGCCGCCGCTGCCCGACGACGAGGATCGCCCCCCCGCCACGCCCGAGGAAGCCGCGGCGCTGCTGGCCCTGCTCGACGCCTTCGCCGCCTGGCTTGACCCGCCGCCCGTGGCCGCGCCGGGAACCTATGTGGCCTGGGTGCGCCGGCTCCTCGGCTGGCAGCCCCACGCGCCGCCGACCGGAGTGACGCCGGAACGCTTCCCCTTCAGCCAGACGCAGGTGGCGCTGCTGCAACGGCTCCTGGACGAACGGGAGCGGGTCGCCGAGGCGCTGGACGAGCCGCCGCTCACCCTGGCCGCCTTCGTGGCCGAGTTCGGCGGGTTGCTCGACGGGCTGCGCGACGGCGGTGAAACGCCACGGGCCGGCAAGGTCGCGGTGCTGCCGATGCTCGCCGCGCGGGGAAGCGCCTTCCCCCACGTGGTGGCGCTTGGCCTCGCCGAGGGCGAGATCCCCGCGCCCGCGGTCGAGCCGCCCTTCTACACCCGCCGCGAGCGGGCGCTGCTCGCCGGGCGCGGCGCCGCCCCGCCACCGCCCGACCCCGGCGACGAACGCTCGCTCTTCTACGAGGCCGTCACGCGGGCGCGCGCCGGGCTGACCCTGACCTATACCCGCCTGGACGAACGCGGCAATGAGATCCGCCCTTCGCCCTACCTGCGCGCCCTGGCCGACCTCTTCGCCGGCGGGGTCGCGATGCGCGAGATTCGCGCCGGCAGCCCGCCTGACCCCGATGAAGCCGCTTCGGCCCAGGAGGCCCTCATCGCCCACATTGCCCGGGGGAACGACCTGGCCCGGGCCCCGGCGGGGGTGCCCCCAGATCTGGTCGAGCACGCGCGGCGGGCCATCGCCGTCGAGCGGCAGCGGGCCAGCGCCGCACCGCACGGCCCCTACGAGGGCCTGGTGACCCACCCCGCCGCGCTGGAGGCGCTGCGGCGCCGGTTCGGGCCAGGCTACCGCTGGAGCGCCACTCAGATTAACGACTACACCCTGTGCCCCTACCGCTTCGCCGCGGCCCACGTGCTGCAACTCGCGCCCCGCGACGACCCCGAGGAGGGCCTGGCCCGGGCCGGGCGCGGTCGCATCTACCACGCCATCCTCGCCCGCGCCGGGGCGCGCTGGGCGCGGCTCGGCCAACCCTTCGACGCCGCCAGCGAGGAGCAGATCCTTGCCGCCCTGAGCGCGGACGCCGACGAAGTGCTCGACACCGCCCCGCAGACCTACGGCTTCGAGCCGGGTCCCTTCTGGGACTGGGAGCGCCAGGAGGCGCGGGCGACGCTTATCCGCGCCGCGCGCCGCTGGCTGCGCAACGCCGCTGGCTGGGAGGGCTTCCGGCCCGCGGGGGTCGAAGAGAGCTTCGGGCTGGGCCGCGGGTTGCCGCCCTTACGCCTGGAGACCCCCGCGGGACCGGCGCTGGTGGCGGGGCGCATTGACCGGATTGACCAGGATGGGCAGGGGCGCCTGGCGCTGATTGACTACAAGAGCGGCAGCGATCCCGGCCCACTCGACCGAACCCTCGAAGGGCGGGACGTGCAACTGACCCTGTACGTCCTGGCGGCCGAGCAACTGGCCGGGCCGGGGCAGCGCGTGGCCCGGGCGGCATTTCTGATGATCGGCAGCGGGCGGCGCAGCCGGCCCCTCACCCCCGCCGAGCGCCCCGCGGCCGAAGCGGCCCTGCGTGAACGGCTCGCCGCCGCGATCAGCGGGAGTCGCGGGGGGATCTTCCCGGTGCGCCCCACCGAGAAGTGTCCCCCCGCGTGCGCCTTCGCCGCCATTTGCCGGGTCGAGGGGAAGAGGGTTGAGGGTTGGGGGCTGAGGGCTGAGGGCTGAAGATCGAAGATAACTTCATATCTACCTGCTTTTGCCTGTTCCCCTCCTCTCTGTGATGTGCCACAGCGCGGCAGCTACCGAGTAGTCAGGCTCTGTAAACGGGCTGGACGGCGTCTCGTCCCCAGACACNCCAGCCAGGCCCGTGCGTCCGCTGGATGCGCCTATCCTTCAGCCCCGGAGGCGTGTATCAGATCCGATGCACGCCCCCGACCCTCCCACGCCGTGGCCGCAAGCCAGACCTCGCTCACCTTAACGAAGCAACCCTGCATCAATTGTGGCCTCGATGTCCGGTAGCGAAGTGGACGCCCGAAGGCCGGTCATCGAACCGAAGAATAAGCCCACAAGGAGCAGGACGACCGCAGCAATTACGCCAGCAAACAACTCGATGCGGCCGCTAGAGCGCCGGGCCACGCGTTGGGGCGGCATCTCGGCTGGGAGATCACGCTGGCAGAAGTGGCAGACCTTCGCGTCGCTACGGACGAGCTCGGCGCAGGAGGGGCAGCGGCGGAGAGCGCCACTGGCTAGCTGGTCGGCCTCGAGTCGGCGCCGGTCGGGCTCGGAAATGGCCACGATAAGGAGCCCGATGATGCCGAGGCCGCTGCCGACGAAGAAGCCCACCAGGGCCGAGCGGCCCTTGCCGTGATAAATGATGGCGGAGGGTAGGCCACAGAGAGAGACGCTGCTTATCAGCCCAATCACCCAGAAGTCAAGGAACATGCCGCGCCCAATGAACCAGCCCAGCGCAGCGCAGGATGCGATGATCAGCACGATGTCTGCCCAGGGCGCGCGGCGGCCCACCGTGGCCGACTCCGTTCGCGGCGTCGGCGCTGGCGTGGCGGTTGGAGGCAGTGTCGATAAGGGTGGTGCAGGAGCAATGACCGTCTCGGGCGATGCTATAGATCTTCAGAAAAAGCATGTGGAAGGGGGTGAGAAAAAGGCGGGATGCCGTGTGGTAGACTCGCGTTTGCAACGACCCGAGTCAGCACAGGAGGCACCCCGTGAGCGTGACTATACGCTTCAGCCGCGAGACCGTCAAGGAGCTGATGGCCCGCCTGCGTCTTGCCATTCGCCAGTTGAACCGGCCCCTGATCCAACAGCTCAGCGCCCTGCTGCTGCTTGGCGATGGTCTGGACGTCTGGAGTATTGCGGCCCGGGTGGGGGTGAGTACGACGACCATCTACCGCTGGCGCGACACCTTTCTGGTCAACCGCTGGACATCCCTTATCCGTGGCAAGGCTTCCGGGCGACCGCCCAAGCTCCAGCCGAAGCAGCTCAAGCGGCTCAAGGCGTTGGTCATTGCCGGGCCAGAGGCAGCAGGCTATGCCACAGGCTGCTGGAATGCAGCCCTGGTGCAGGCGCTGATTGAGCGTGAGTTTGGCAAGACCTTCCACGTCAACTCCATCAGCACGCTCGTGAACAACCTGGGCTTCAGGTACCAGAAGGCCCGCTTCGTCTCGGACCATCTGGACGAAGTGGCCCGCAAGCGCTGGCGAAAGCGTCAGTGGCCAGCACGTTTGCGCTCGGCAACACGGCAAGGAGCCTTGCGGTTGTTTGCCGATGAGGCCAGTTTTGCCCAGTGGGGCTCGTTGGGCTATACCTGGGCCTTGCGCGGCGAGCAACCGGTGGTCAAGACAACCGGCAAGCGTAAGGGCTACAAGGTAATGGGCATGGTGGACTACTTCAGCGGGCGGCTGTTCGTTGAGGGTGGCGAGGGACGCTTGACCGCCAAGCGTTCCTGTGCGTTTCTGTCCAGCATCCTGGCCCAGACCAGCCAGCCCATCGTCGTCATTCAAGACGGAGCCTCCTACCATACCGCTGCTGAGACCAGACGCGTTGTGGCCGAGCACGCCAACCGGCTGACGGTGCATCAGCTACCGAGCTACTCACCGGACTACAACCCGATTGAGCATCTCTGGCGCAACGTCAAGCGCGACAAGACCCACAACCGTTCCTTCCCCACCTTCGAGGCTCTCGTCGAGGCAGTGGATACAGCTCTTGCCGCCTTCCAGAACAACCCGGCTGCCGTCCGTCAGCTTATGGGCTCCCACCTTGAAGCGACGGCTCATTGCCCTCGCAAAGCGGCCTGGCCCAAACATTATCTGAAGGACTATAGAGCCGAAGGCTTACCGCTGTGTTACATACAAGAGTTACGCGGTGGAGGGGTGTGGGGAGGCCGGGCCTTCCCGCCCGTCCTGCTGCCCCGCCCCCGCTGGAGGCGCTACCAGTGCCTGGAAGGGCTGCGCCCTCCCAAACCCTCCCACAGGCGGGGTATGGGGAAAACCGGATTTCCCCACCCCCTCTACGACTCGTCAGGCTGTCTCGTGAGGAAATTCACGAAGACTTCAAGCTCTTCACGCAACGTTGTATGCACTGAAGGTAGTTCGCGCACCAGCGGTTCTAAACGTGCCCAGTCAAGGGCGAAGGAATAGCTGTGACGGAAGTAGTGGCGAAAGGCCAGATAGACCGTCAGGCGCGTCTCAAGCGAGGATGAGAGCAGCGCCGGACGGGTCGTCGTTGGTCGCGCTACCTGCGCCAACAATTCCCGGTGCCACCGCGTTCCCTCAGGCACCTGGACATCAAGGTGTCGTGCGACAGCCAGGAAGACATTCTCAGCACCGTTGTAGTACGAATGCAGCACCGTAGCGAGCGCGGCTAACTCTACTACATCGGGTGCTTGTTGTTGCACCCGATCAATCAGGTCGGCATAGGTTGCCAGCAGGAGATCAAGCTGTGCCAGCTCGACCTTGATCACTCGAATCAGGCCTTCAGCCAAGGTACACCAGGTTCTCGCTGCTCAACAAGGCTTCTACAAAGGGGCCAGGCAGATCGAGATCGACCAGATCAACTGGATGCTCAAGATCAGAAAGCAGTTGTCCAAGTAATAGGAAGAAGGAGTGTGGAGGACAGCCACGCACGGCTAAATCAATATCCGATCCTGCATGCCCGGCGCCGGTTGCCGTCGAGCCGAACAGGTAGACTTCCCGACAACCTCCGGCTTTCAGAATTGCGACCGCTCGCGCAAGATCCCGCGCTATCTCATCTGGATAGGCTTGTTGGATGTCATGGATTGGCTTTGTCATGCCTGCTTCCTCCTTACCTGGTCTATTACAGGACGTGCGCGGTGGAGGGGTATGGAGAGGCCGCGACTCTCCGCCTGTCCTGGCGCTCCACCCCCGCTGGAGGCGCTACCTCTACCTGGCATCGTCGAAACCTGCGGCGATGTCGCCGGGCAGACCAGGCAATTGCATGCCGCCCTGGATGACGCAGTGGAAATTGCCCGGCCCTACCGCGCGCAGCAACTGTTCGACAATCTTGCGAACGTCGTCGTAGGGGCCATTGACGTAGAACGGTTTGCCGTCCGGCCCCCCTGTCGGCACCGCCGTCGGCTCAGCGTCCGGGTTGGCGCCGGACAACAGGTGCGCGGCCTGGGCGTAGACCGGGTCGGGCTTGAAGCCCAGACGAGCGGCGTACTCCAGGCCCGTGAAGACGATCTTCGCCGCCAGGTCCAGGCTGGCCGGCGCCATCGGCTGGAGGCTCAAGGCGTGGGCACGGAGGGCCCGGTTATACTCGACGCTATCTTTGAACATCCGCACCTGCGCGCCCTTTACGCCGAGGCAGCCAAGGTCGATCAGCAGAAGCGCCGCGGCCACCCTGCCCGACTTCGGCGAGCGGCGCGCGACCAGGAGAGTGATCGCCGCCCCGGGCTTCTCCCAGTCCTGCGAGAGCAGCACCTCATGCACCGGCCAGTCGGCTGCGAGGGCGTATCCCCCCACCGGTTTCGAGGCCGGGCCTGTCTCACGCCCCATGTTACCCTTCGGTTTGCCCTTACCCAAGAGTCGCTCCCTTCTTTGTGGCGCTGGAGCCTTGCCCGCGTCTTGCTCCGTCGCTACCATTTTAGATTGCGGATGGTAGATTGCCGCTCAATGCAACAGGAAGCGCTCGAGCGCTCACGAGCTTGCGGCGTCTCTATGACGCTTTGGTAGCTACGTTACGTCGAGGTGAAACGACCCTCGCGGGAGGGTTTGCTCCATAGACGGCTCGCGTGAGTATGGGGAAACCTGGTTTCCCCATACCCCCGTTTTCATTGGGCGGTGTGCCGCCCGGCGGTATGGACGGCTAACGTGAACATAAGCTCTTGCAGAGGGGTGTGGGGAAACCCGGTTTCCCCACGCCCCCGCCCGCGGGAGGGTTTGGGAGGGCGCAGCCCTCGAGCAGGGGGATGGGGAAACCAGGTTTCCCCATCCCCTCCGGTGGGAGGGTTTGGGAGGGCAAAGCCTTCCCAGGAACAACCTATGTTCCCATGGACATTGATCCTCTCTTCCGCTGCAGCGCGTCCAGTGTCTCCGCTGGCCGGCGCTTGCGCTTGTTCGCCGCGCGCAACTGCTCGACATCTGGCATCCAGGGGGCAGGCGCGATATGCTGGCAAGCGGTGCGTTGCGCTATTGTACTACCAGTATCGAACAGTGTCACTGCCGGTATGGGCCATGGGCAGGGCTACGTCAAAGTCCGGTTGATCGTCCGCGCCGTGGGCGTAAACGCCTCGGCTACTGGTGCGAAGGCCACCTGCGTGGCCTGTCGAGCCCGCGCAGGCGGGCTTCGCAGAGGCTAGCCCGCGGCTTCAGTCGCCGGGCGGACGACGTTGACGTAGCCCTATTACGTCACACCCCCACCGCTCATAGCGGTTATGATATGCTTTATACTAAGAACCGGATACCCTGGCCGCAGTCCGCTGGCGCAGCGCGCGCCCTGGCTGCGGCGATGCGACAGAGCCGGAACATCGAGGAATGCAATGCTTGAAATTGAAGTTGCTGTCGCGAAAGTCGCTCACCACGGCAGTGGCGAGAGTGGCGATACCCTGGAGATGATCGAGCGGCCCGGCGGCGGCTTCTCGTTTGTGTTGATTGATGGCGAGGGGACCGGTCGCGGCGCCAAGACGCTCAGCAATCTCCTCGCCACCCGCGCCATCACCCTGCTGAAAGATGGCGCGCGTGATGGCGCCGTCGCTCGCGCCGTGCACGACTATCTGTACACTTACCGCGCCGGTCAGGTGGCTGCCACGTTGAACATCCTGTCGGTGGATTACCAGAGCGGCAAGATCTGCATGTCCCGCAACAACCCGGCGCCGTTTTTTGTCATAACCCCCCAGGGACTGCACAGCTACAGCGAACCTTCGACGCCGATCGGGTTGCAGCCTATGACCAGACCGACCATCACCGAACTGCCGGTTGAGCCGTACACCTACATCGTGGTCTTCACCGATGGATTAACCCGCGCCGGTGAGCGTTATGGCGAGGATCTGGCGCTGGGCAACTTTCTGTCCGGCTGGCCGGCGGCGGCGGGGCGCTCGGCCAGCGAATTGACCGAGGAGTTGTTGCGTCGGGCGTTAGAACTGGATCGTGGCGAACCGGCCGATGATATGAGCATTCTGACCATGGCCGTGCTCCCGCGCCCGGCGACGCTCAAGGTCCGCCGGCTCCGGGCCAGTCTGCCCTTCGAGGCCCCTGTCGGGCCAGCCCCCGATGTGCGCGCTGCCGATGCTGATGAGGGTTGACGCTCGCCTATGAAACCGCCCTTCTCGCCTGAACGGCGCCCCTACCGCACGGCGCGCGAACGGGTGGCGGCCCGGCGCGCGGCCCGGGGCCAGGTTGCTCCTCGACGGAAGTCGCTGGCGCTTCCTGGGGTGGCCCTCCTGCTGGTCGCGCTCCTCGTCGCGCTCCTCGCCGTGGGCCTCTGGAGTTGGATCGGCGGTACGCTACGCGCCTTTCAGCAGGAGGATCCCCGCCAGTTTGCCACTGCTACCGGCAGAGCGGCCTTCGACGCCGGGGCGCTGCCCCAGGATCTCCGTGAGCCGTTCAATGTGCTGCTCATCGGTGTTGATCGCCGTCCTGACCCCGAGGAAGGCGCGCGCAGCGATACGCTGATCCTCGTTCACGTCAACCCTGCCGGGGGGTGGGCCGGGATGCTCTCCATTCCTCGCGACTCGGTGGTGCAGATCCCTGGTCTGGGAACAGCCAAGATCAACGCCGCCTACGCCCACGGCTACAATAACCCCGAGGCGCTCTACGGCCCGGACGTCGCACCCGAAGCCGCCGGGGGCGCCCTGGCCGCCGAAACCGTCGCCGGCTTCCTCGGGGTCGAGGTGGACTACATCGCCCAGGTTGATTTTCACGGCTTCCAGCGTCTGGTGGACACCCTCGGCGGCATCCCGATCAATGTCGAGCGCCCGATCTTCGATGCCACCTATCCGTCCNAGGACTACGGCTACGAGCGCCTCTACATCCCCGCCGGCCTGCAGGTGATGAACGGCGATCTGGCCCTGCGCTACGCCCGCACCCGTCACGCCTCCAGCGACTTCGACCGCTCGCAACGCCAGCAGCAGGTGCTCCGGGCCATGCTCCACGAGGTGCGCGCCCGCGGTTTGCTGAGCCAGGCCGCGCTGCTCCCCGAACTGGTGCGCGATCTACAAGAGAGCGTCAGTACGACCCTGCCGCTCAGCGACCTCAACATCCTGCGTGGCCTGGCCACCCTGGCCCAGCGCCTGGATGCGGAACATATTCTGACCCTGAGCATCAATCCCAACGATGTGGGCATCGTCTGGGAGAGCGGTTCGGATATCTACTGGGACCCGGCCGACGTGGCGGCGCAGGTGGCGCGGCTACAGGCCGGTCCGGGCGCCGAGGTCGAACATGCTCGCGTTCAGGTGCTCAACGGCGCCGGCGTGCCCGGGCTGGCAGGGCGGGTGACGGCCCGGCTGGCGGCCCAGGGCTTTAGCCTGGCCGACCCCGGCGATGCCCCGCGCATCTACGAGCGTAGCCAGTTGATTGCTTACCGGGGACGACCCGAGACCCTGCGCCGCCTGGTTGAGACGCTCGGCCTGGACCCCGGCGATGTCTACACCGTGCCGCCGCCCGGTGCGCCATCCGGTGAGGGAGTGGACCTGGTGCTCATTCTGGGGGAGAATTATCAGCCGGCCTGGGCCGGCGAGTAGTTCTGTCCCTTCGACGCGCGACACGGGGCAAACTGATGCCTGGAGCGTTTCTCGGCGCGCTTATGGTCTTTGAGCAAGTACTCCGCTTCACCTGGTCCTTTGGAGCGGGGTGTGGGGAAACCTGGGTTCCCCACACCCCCGCCCGCGGGAGGGTGTGGGAGGGCGCAGCCCTCCCAGGCGGTCCGAAGGTTGAGGCAAAGACACAAAGGCGCAGCGGGAAGCGTGCCGGATGTGAGGGGCTACCCCGCGTGCGCGCTGTGCGTCTCTGCATCTTTGTGTCTGTTGAGCCGCAGGGTTCCCGCTACCGCGGCAGGCGCTCGAGGAACTCAAGCAGCGCCGCGTTGAAGGCCTCGGGTTGCTCCAGGTTGCTCAGATGTCCCGCCGCAGGAATGCGTCTGAGCGTGGCGTTGGGCAGCGCCGCCGCCAGTCGCTCGGCCTCGGCCGGTGGGGTCAACCCGTCCTCTTCACCAACGATCACCAGCGCCGGAACGTCGATGCCGGGCAGGTCGGGGCCGGAGTCGACCCGCGCGGCCATACCGCGCAGGGCGCCAGCGATGCCATCGGGGCTGTTGGCCGTGATCAGCCTCCGTAGCGTGTCGCGCNCCTCCGGCGTGGCGCCTGCCGNGACCAGACTGGGGATCATCTTGTCGGCAATGGCCCCGGCGCCCTGATCCTCGGCCAAACGCGCGTTGGTTTCGCGGGTCACGCGCCCTTCCTCGCTATCGGCGCCAGCGCGCGTGTCGGCCAGAACCACGGCCGCCACCTTGTCGCGGTGGCGGCGCCAGAAGGCGAAGGCGATGTATCCGCCCATCGAGAGGCCCACCACCACTGCTCGTGGCACATCCAGATGTTCCAGCAAGGCCGCCGCGTCATCGGCCAGCGTATCCATCAGATAAGGGCCAGGAGGTGCGTCGCTGCCGCCAAAGCCCCGCAGGTCGGGGGCAATCACCCGGTAGCGGCTCTGCAGGGCCTCGATTTGCGGTTGCCACATCGCCGCGCTCAGCGGAAAGGCGTGCAACAGCAGCACCGCCGGTCCCGTCCCCACATCATCGAAGCGCACGCGGATCCCGTTGAGGTTGGCCTCCATGCGATCCTCTCCTTCGTCAGGCATGGTCCAGAAGCGGCCATGCCAGTTTGAGCGTTGCTCCACACCTGAGGTGAACATAAGCTCTCGGCGAGGGGTGTGGGGAAACCGGGTTTCCCCATCCCTCAGCGGATGCGGGCCGGAGGCCCGCGCACCCAGGCCCCGGCCCCTGGGAGGGTTTGGGAGGGCGTAGCCCTCCCAGGAAGAACCTTGTTTCATCCCGTCGGTGTGCGGCGGAGCCGCATGGACGGCTGAGGTGAACATGGTTCGTCGGTGCGTCACCAGGACTGTCCCAGCACCTCCCGCAGGGCGGCGATAAAGCCCCGATTGTGCTCTTCTGTGCCGAAGGAAACCCGGATGACGCCGGGAACCCCCCACCCCGCCAGCGGCGTCACGCTGAAGCCACGGGCGCTCAGGGCCTCGCTCACCGCCGCGTCGTCACCCACCGGCACCGCGACGAAGTTCGTCCGGCTGGGGATCGGCGCCAGCCCCATAGCCTCCAGTTTGTGCATAAAGAAGGTCCGGCAACTGTCGGCGTAGGCGCGACTGCGGGCCACGTGCTCGTCGTCTTCCAGCGCGGCCAGGCCGGCAAGCTGGGCCAGCAGGTTCACATTGAAGGTCGGTCTGGCCCGTTCGAGGTAGGCGATCACCTCGGGGTGGCCATAGGCGTAGCCCAGGCGCAGCCCGGCCAGGCCGTAGATCTTGGCGAAGGTGCGTAGCAGGATCAGGTTTGGCCGCCCGGCGCGGACCTCCGGCAGCAGGTCGGGGTAGTCGGGGCCGGCGGCGAACTCCACATAGGCTTCATCCATCACGATGAGCACATCGTCGGGCNCCCGCCGCACAAAGGCGAAGACCTCGTCGGCGTCCACGGCCGTGCCGGTGGGATTGTTAGGGTTGCACACGAACACCAGTCGGGNGCGAGGCGTGATCGCCGCCGCCATCCGCACCAGGTCGTACGTGTAGGCCCGGAGGGGCGTTCGCACCGGCGTGGCGCCCATCTCCAGCGTCCGCAGCAGGTAACTGATGAACGTGCCCTCGGCCAGCACCACCTCGTCGCCCGGCTCGAGAAATGCCAGACAGAGCAGCAGGATCAACTCGTCAGAGCCGTTGCTACAGGTTACGTGGGCCGCGTCCAGACCGGCCCTGGCGGCGAGGGCCTGCCGCAGCGCCAGACTGCCCGAGTCGGGGTAGCGGTGCGCCTGGCCGATTGCCGCCTGCAGCGCCGCTATGGCCTTCGGCGAAGGACCGAGGGGATTTTCGTTCGACGACAACTTGACCACCGCCGTCGCCGGCCCACCGAGCAGCCTGGCCGGCTTGTATGCGGGCAGTCCACGAATGTGCTCTTTAAAACGCATACGGTTCCTTCTTCCCTGAACGAAAGNGGGGAANCCCGGTTTCCCCGCGCCCCTGCCCGCCGGGGCGGCGTCCGGCGCTCCCAGGCCCGTTGGCGAAGGGGGCAACCGGCTTTCCCCGCGCCCCTGCCCGCCGGAGCGGCGTCCGGCGCTCCCAGGCCCGTTGGCGAAGGGGGCAACCGGCTTTCCCCGCGCTCCTGCTCCTTCGGACCCGCGATGGGGCAACCCACGCCCCTGCCCACAGGCAACCTGATCATCACTCACCGGTCTGGCTTACGGGCGCTTCCTGGTCTGGCTTCTGCTGCAACGGCAAGGTGAACACGAAGCTGCTCCCGGCGTCTTCGACGCTTTCCNCCCAGATCCGCCCGCCGTGCATCTGCACAAACTGCCTGCTGAGGTAGAGACCGAGACCCAGACCCTCGGCGCGGCTGTTGCGCCCCCGGTAGTAGCGCTGGAACAGGCGCGCTTGCTGTTCGGGGGGGATGCCGGCGCCCTGGTTTGTCACTCGAACCAGCACCCCCCGGCCGCCGAGCGCCCGCGCCTCATCGCTTTCGGCATCGAGCAGCCGCAGGCTGACGGTGATCTCGCTCTCCGGAGGACTGTACTTGATCGCATTCCCGATCAGGTTGGTCAACACCTGCCTGATCCGCAGCGAGTCGCACTCGACGAAGAGATCCTCGGCGTCGTGCAGCAGCGTCAGGGTGCGGTTCCCGGCCGCGGGGCGCTGCTGATCGAGCACCTGCGTGGCAAGGTTCAACAGGTTCACCCGTTGGATCTGCAAATCGAGTTGTCCGGCATCAATGCGCGAGACATCGAGCAGGTTGTCCACCATACGCAGCATATGCGTCACCTGCTGCGACAGGATGGTCAGGCCGTGGAGATCGCGGGGGTCGGCCTCGCTGCGCTGCTGCTCGCGGCGCAGCAGCAGGTCGGCATAGGAGCGCACGGCGGCGAGGGGGCTGCGCAGTTCGTGAGCGGCCACGGCGAGGAACTCGTCCTTGGCCCGTTCGAGCTTCTGGCTGGTTGTCACATCACGGAAGACGACCACGGCGCCCTCGATCGTGCCATCGTCGGCGCGGGNGGGCGCCCCGGAGAAGCTCATGACGGTCTCATCGCCACTGGCGCCGCGGAGGATCAGGCGATAGTCCTGAAACACCTCGCCGGCAAGCGCCCGCGCGAAGGGCAGTTGTTCGAGGCCGAGGGGCCGGCCTTCCATATCGCGCATGCGGTAAAAATCGGGCATCTCGGCGAGGGGTTGCTCGAAGGGCGGCGAGTCGAGGCCGAGCAAGGTGAGCGCGGCATCGTTGGCCATTGCCAGGCGACCGTGCGCATCGCAGAGCAACNCCCCTTCGGCGATTGAGGCGATCACCGTGTTGAGTTTGCGCCGCTCGCTCTGACTATCGGCGTAGAGGCGCACGTTGGCGATGGCAAAGCCGACCTGGTTGCAGATCGGCATCAGCATCTCTTTATCCGCGTGCCGGCTCAGGTCACAGTCGCTGTACAGGGCCAGCACCCCCGCCACCGTGCCACCGGCCAGTAAGGGGAAGTAGGCGCAGGAGTTCATGCCGTGGCTGAGAAAGACCCCTTCGCCGCGCTCTTCGAGCAACGGACGTTGCATCGGCTGGCCGTAGTGTACCACCTCGGCGAACGGCGCCTCGGCCACGGGGAGGCGCCGGAGCGCCTCGACGCAGTCCTGCGGCAGGCCGTGCTGCGCGGCGAGATCGAGCCGCTCAAGGGCCGGTTCGCGGAGCAGCAGCGCGCCGCGCGTGCCGGGCAGCAGATTCACCACGACATCGAGCACGCTGCGCACCAGATCATCGAGGTCGGCGGCCGTAGAAATGGCGGTGACCACTGCGTCGAAGGCCTTCAGGCGCCGCTCGTTCCGCTGGGCCTCGGCGTACAGTTGCGCGTTCTTGAGCGCCGACGCGACGAGGTTCGCGAAGGTTTGCAGGATCGGCAGATCGGCGCGTTCCAGGGGCCGCCAGGTTGCTTCGGTAGAGGCGCCAAGATTGAGCAGTTCGAGCACGCCAAGCGTCTCGGCGCCCACGCGAAGGGGAACCGCGACGACGGTCAGGTTGCGCGGCAACTGTTCACCCAATTGCTGGAAGAGGGCCGTATTGGTTGACGTGGAAGCAACCTGCTCCGCCGCGGCGCGGTAGCCCAGGGGNGTTTCGACGAACTGCGGCTCCAGGCGTTGGAAAGCCAGCCCGGCGATGCCCTCGCCCGAGCGCAACGAAGACGCGGCCAGCAATTGCGACGTCTGCGGCTCCAGCGGCAGCCCGGCCACGGAACTGGGGCGCAGGCGGCCATTCTGGTTGATCCACAGAATGCCCGCCTGCACCGAGGGCAGCGCCTCGATCAGGTGCGCCACCAGACCGGCCTGGATCTCCTGCGGGTCCAGAACGGCGACCAGATAGGAGGAGAGTTGCAGCAGGCTGCTGACCTGGTCGGTCGTCGTCGCCGGAGAAGGGGCGGGGCGCTGAGGCGTGGATGGCGTCTGCGCCGCGCGCGCCCGCCGCTCGCGCCGCCGGGTCGGCTGCCGTTCGGTCATCGGTTAGCCCTCCCCTCGCAGTGACCAGGCCACCGCGCGGCGCACCCCCTCCTCAAGCGGGACGCGCGGGGTGAACCCCAGCAACTCGCGCGCCAGGCTGATGTCGGCAACGTAGTAGGTGACTTCCCCGGGTCGCTTGACCGGTTCGACAATAATCTGCGGCTGCACCCCCAGCGTCCCGGCGATCAGTTCCGCCAGGCGCACAAGCGTGTTGCCCTGCCCATAGGCCAGATTGATCGTCCGGTTGACGACCTCGCCCCCCAGCAGCCGCTGCATACCGCGCACGATGCCGTCCACACAATCGTCCACATACGTGAAATCCAGCACCTTTTCACGGCCATAGACCGTTACCGGTTCGCCCCGGCTCAGGCGCCGAATGAAGAGCGGGATCACCCGCTCCATCCGCTCGATGTCGGTATCGTAACGCCCGTACACGTTGGAAAAGCGAAAGACCAGGTAGCGCACGCCGTAGCAGCGGGCGTAGGAGTAGATCAGCGCCTCGCCGGCGATCTTGGAGGCCGAGTAGGGGCTCTCGGTAAAGCTAAAATCGGCGCTGCGCTCCTCGGTGAGGTAGCGCCGGATGTCGCCGTACACCTCGCGCGAAGACGAGAAGATCACCGGCAGGCCATTGGCCCGGCAGTATTCCAGCACGTTGAAGGTCAGATTGATGTTCTCGAGCGCCCGGTGGGGTTGTTCGACCAGGTCGTACACCTTGGCGTTGGCCGCCAGATGCACCACGATATCGCAGGGAGGGTAGGGCGCCCCTCCGATACCGCCGCGAAACTCGCGCTGAGGGGTAGCTAAATCCTGGAGCAGGGTAGGGAAGGCGCCGGTCCAGGGATTGGGGCGGCGGTCGACGCCAAACACGCTGTGCCCATCGGCCAGCAGGCGCAGGGCCAGATTCGTGCCAATTTGCCCGCTGGATCCGGTAATAAGGACGCGCATAGGCAATGACAACGCTGGGTGTGGATCGCGCCGGAGTCGGCGGAGCGCCCTGCGACTGCCGGGGCAGGGCACGCGCTATAGTATACCATTTATGGCAGGAGGGCGGCGCGAGGCGCGCAACCCTCCGCGCTCGTTCCGCCCGCCGCAGGCGGAAGAGGGAGTTCCAGGAGGGCTCCGCCACTTCATCAGGTAGAGGCTTTTCTGGAACATCTTTGCCTCGCACTTCCATTTGGAGCATCAGGAAGCCTCCTGCCCCCCTCTCCCGCGCGCGGAAGAGGGGGGCAGGGGGGTGAGGGGCGTAGGCGCATTGAGATGCGGAACATCTCGCTCGAAAACCCCTACATTTGAGCGATCCACCTCCCCGCATCCCCTCAGGATGGTAACGGATTGGAACGCTCCGCCCTTAACGCGAGGGAACCGGGCGCCACGAGCCGGTTCATGCCCGTCGCAGGGAAGGGTATGTGTCGGCTGGTTGCTTATGGTGCACCGCGCGATCAGGGCCGCGCTTGCCGTTGGTGGTGACCATCTCATGGGGGATGGCCGCGCCATTGCCGTTGAGCAGTTCGTTGATACCGCCGAGCAACTGGCACAACAGTTGCTCCAGCGCAATCACCTGCTCGTCGGAGAAGCCGCGCAGCATGCGTTCCATATCCTCGCGACGGGCCTGCTCGACCCGGGCCAGTTGCGCCTCTCCCTGCGGAGTGAGCGTCACCTGAACCACCCGGCGGTCGTCGAGGTCGCGCACCCGTCCAACCAGGTGCTCGGCGATCAAGCGATCCACGATCCCCGTCAGCGTGCCTGCTGATTGCTGGGTAATCTCGGCCAGTTCGCTCATCCGGCAGGTCCCCGCACTACGAATGGCGAAGAGCGTGACCATTTGCGGCAGGGTGAGCCCGATGTCAGGGCGGCTCAGGGTTTGGAGCAACTGCTTGTGGCTCTGCCAGATGAGCTGGCGGATGAGCTCATCGATGGCGGCGAGGTGTTGGGAACGGTCGTCGTTGGTGTGCATAGGACCCTCTGCACCCAGGTGGCCGGTGCGGGGCGCGGACGGCGCGCCGTCGGTCCCTGAATTATTCTTGCAACAAATATTTAAATCCTCCTGTATTTTATCCTAATAGCAACGCCATGTCAATATCTTGCACAGAATGCAACATTATTTTGCAAAGTGCCCACCGCGCGGGTTGCGCCCTCCCAGGAGGAACCTTCATCTTCATCCCGTCGATGTGCGGCGCAGCCACATAGACGGCGCTCGCCTGCGCAGGTGAGCTTCGCATCGGGTAGCCTGCGGCTCGAGCCGCGGGGCGTGGGGCGGATAGCGGAATATTTCTTCAGCCCTCTATGCGGCTCGCGCCGCACACCGACGGGATGAACATACTTCCTGGGAGGGCGTAGCCCTCCCAAACCCTCCCACCGGGTGGGGGAATGGGGAAACCCGGTTTCCCCGTCCCCCTGCAGGGCGGGGGCGTGGGGCAACCCGGTTTCCCCATTGCCCTCGCCGAGGGCGTATGTTCACGTTAGCGGATGAATTTCTCAAAGACCATAACGTGGCTCCAGGCCCGCCTTGCGATCGTTCCCCCAGCGCGGCGCATCTTGTGGTACAATACAGAGGCGCGTGCGAAATTGTGCCCTGTCGGTATTGACAAAACTCCCTGCGAATGGTATCATTTTCTGTCACGATTGGGTGTGGCTCTCCAGGGTGGCGGATGAGCCCTTCCCGCAGGACGCAATTATTGACCACTTTTGTCTACTCACCATGCGCTGCGCCGCACGGCGCGTGCCGCTAATCTACCTGCTCCTGTCGCGCCAGTTCTGAGACTGTCCCCTGGTTGGGGCGTCTTCGGGACCGGCTGTTCTGCTTTTTACCCGCGCCCGCTCACAGCGTCCCCAGGTGTACGCTGTCGCCCAATGATCGCCCGCCAACGATTGATGAAGAGGTGAGTATGCCCCCGTTGATTGAGTCTGTGGTGCTTCAGCCGTTGATCGCGCCGATTGATCAGGGTGTGAACGGGCGACGCCTCCGCCGCATCGAACGGCGTTCCTTCGCCCGCATCCACGACGCGATCGAGTTGCCGCGCCTCATTGAGACCCAGGTCAACAGCTTTGAGTGGTTCCGCCGCGAAGGGCTGCGCGAACTCTTCGAGGAGATCTCGCCGATTACGGATTTTACCGGCAAGAACCTTGAATTGCACTTCCGCGACTACCAGTTCGGTGAACCACGCCACGATGAGTTCCAGTGCCGTGAGCGCGATCTGACCTATGCCGCCCCGCTGCGCGTCAATGTCGAGTTGCGCATTCTCAGCACCGGCGAGATCAAGGAGTCGGAGATCTTTCTCGGCGATTTTCCGGTGATGACGGATAATGGCACGTTTATCTACAACGGCGCCGAGCGCGTGGTGGTCTCGCAGTTGATCCGCTCCCCGGGCGTCTATTTTAAGGACGAGAAGGAGCCGACCAGTGGCCGCTCGCTGCACTCCGCCAAGTTGATCCCGAACCGGGGCGCCTGGCTGGAGTTCGAGACCAATAAGCGCGATGTGATCAGTGTAAAGGTGGATCGCAAGCGCAAGATCCCCGTGACTATCCTGCTGCGGGCTATTCTGGCCTGGCAGGCCGATGAGCACGGCAATGGCCGCTGGGTGCCCGATAATGAGCTTGACCAGCACGGCCATAATGAGCAGATCCTGGAACTGCTGCGCCACGTTGATACCGTTCCCGAGCATCCCTACGTCCAGGCAACCCTGGATAAGGACCCGGTGCATAATAGCAAAGAGGCGTTGCTGGAATTGTACAAGCGCCTCCGCCCCGGTGACCCGCCGACGCTCGAGAATGCGCGCTCCTTGCTCGAGTCGCTGCTGTTCAATCCGCGGCGCTACGACCTGGCCAGGGTCGGGCGCTATAAACTCAATAAGAACCTCTGGGAGCGCGACGGGCGCCGTGATGGCGCCTCCAACGTCCCCGGCCTCCATGTGCGCGTCTTGCTGCCCCGCGATATCTTTAAGATCGTGGAGCAGATGATCCTGTTGAACAATGGCCACGGTCGCGCCGATGATATTGACCACCTCGGCAATCGCCGCGTCCGCACCGTGGGCGAACTGATCCAGCAACAGTTCCGCGTGGGTCTGCTGCGCCTCGAGCGCGTGGTCAAGGAGCGTATGTCACTCCAGGATCCCGAGAGCGCCACGCCCAACGGCCTGATCAATATCCGCCCCGTGGTCGCCGCGATGCGCGAGTTCTTCGGCGGTTCGCAGTTGAGCCAGTTTATGGACCAGACCAATCCCCTGGCCGAACTGACCAATAAGCGCCGCCTGTCGGCCCTCGGTCCCGGCGGGCTTTCTCGCGACCGCGCTGGCTTCGAGGTGCGCGATGTGCACCATAGCCACTATGGGCGCATCTGCCCGGTGGAGACTCCCGAAGGCCCCAACATCGGTCTCATCGGCACTATGTCCACCTTCGCGCGGGTCAATGAGATGGGCTTCCTGGAGACGCCCTATCGCAAGGTGTACAACAGCATCGAGAATGCGCCGGTCTGGAAGGAGCGCGGTCTGTTGCTGCGCGATGTGAGCGATCTGCGCACCGGTGAGTTGATCGCCGCCAAAGGCACGCGCGTGGACGAGGCGACCGCCAGACGCATCGCCGTGGGCCTGTTGCGCGGCCAGATCCTGCGCGAAGATGTGGTTGACCCGGATACCGGCGCGGTCGTTGCCGAAGCCGGCACGGAGGTCAATCGCGCCCTCGCCGAGCAGATCGCCNCCTTGCCGCTCAAAACCGTCCGCATCCAGCCGATTGTGTCTCAGGAGACGGAGTACCTCTCCGCTGATGAGGAGGACCGCTTCGTTGTCGCGCAGGCCAATGCGCCGCTCGATGAGTATAACCGCTTCGTCCAGCCCACGGCTTCCTGCCGCTTCGCCGAGAAGTTCGTGCAGGAACGGGTCGAACGCATTGATTATATGGATGTCTCGCCCAAGCAGGTGGTTAGCGTCTCGACGGCGTTGATCCCCTTCCTGGAGCACGATGACGCCAACCGCGCCCTGATGGGCTCGAACATGCAACGGCAGGCGGTGCCTCTGCTGCGCCCCGATGCGCCTATCGTCGGCACCGGCATGGAGTATCGCGCCGCCCGCGATTCGGGGCAGGTGGTGGTGGCGCGCAAGTCCGGCGTGGTTGTCGCGGCTACCGGCGATCGTATTGTCGTCCAGGAGGACGATGGCCACGAACGCGAGTATCGCCTGCGCAAGTTCATGCGCTCCAACCAGGATACCTGCATCAACCAGCGGCCCGCCGTGGTGCGCGGCCAGAAGGTGCAGGCCGGCGAGGTCATCGCCGATAGCTCCTCCACCGATAATGGCGAACTGGCCCTCGGCCAGAATGTGCTGGTGGCGTATATGCCCTGGGAGGGCGGGAACTTTGAGGACGCTATCCTGGTCTCCGAGCGCCTGGTGCGCGAAGATATCTTTACCTCGATCCATATCGAGAAGTATGAGGTGGAGGCCCGCGATACCAAGCTCGGCCCTGAGGAGATTACCCGCGATATTCCGAACGTCGGACAGGATAGCCTGCGCAATCTCGACGAACGCGGGATTATCTATATCGGCGCCGAGGTGCAGCCGAATGATATTCTCGTGGGCAAGATTACGCCCAAGGGCGAGACGGATCTGACCGCCGAGGAGCGCCTCCTCCGCGCCATCTTCGGCGAGAAGGCCCGCGAGGNGAAGGATAGTTCGCTCCGCGTGCCCAATGGCGTGCGGGGCAAGGTCATTGATGTCAAGGTCTTCTCGCGGAACGATGGCGCCGAGTTGCCCGTCGGCGTGAACCAGACCGTGCGCGTGCTGCTCTGCCAGAAGCGCAAGATCAGCGCCGGCGATAAGATGGCCGGTCGTCACGGCAACAAGGGCGTGGTCAGTCGCGTGCTACCGGTGGAGGATATGCCCTTCCTGCCCGATGGCCGCCCGGTGGATATTATCCTCAACCCCATCGGCGTGCCGTCGCGCATGAATATCGGGCAGATCCTCGAGACCCACCTGGGCTGGGCCGCCGCGCGCCTGGGCTACCGCGTGGCCACCCCCGTCTTCGATGGCGCCCACGAGGACCAGATCAAGGCTATGCTCCGCGAGGCCGGCCTGCCCGAGGATGGCAAGGTGACCCTCTACGATGGGCGCACCGGCGAGAAGTTCGACCATCCGGTGACCGTAGGCTATGCCTATATGCTCAAACTGGCCCACCTGGTCGAGGATAAGATCCACGCCCGCTCGACCGGCCCCTACAGCCTGGTTACCCAGCAACCGCTCGGCGGCAAGGCCCAGTTCGGTGGCCAGCGCTTCGGCGAAATGGAGGTCTGGGCCCTGGAGGCCTACGGCGCCGCCTATACCCTCCAGGAGATGCTCACCGTTAAGTCCGACGATGTTGTTGGCCGGGTGAAGACCTATGAGGCGATCGTCAAGGGTGAGCCGATCCAGGAGGCCGGCGTGCCCGAGAGCTTCAAGGTGCTGATCAAGGAACTGCAGTCCCTCGGCTTGAGCGTCGAGGTGTTGAGCGAAGACGAGAAGCCGGTGGAACTCACCGACGATATCGACGGCGATATGGCCGCCCTCNATGGCATTAACCTGTCGGGGATGGAGCGCGGCGAGTTCTGATGATCGGGAACCCCCGGTTCCCTGTCGCTCCTGCCGGAATGGAGGGTTTGGGAGGCAACCCTCCCAAACCCTCCCCTGATGTGAACATAGGCCCCAGGGGGGATGGGGAAACCCGGTGGGAGGGCGTAGCCCTCCCAGGAACAACCTGTTTTCATCCCGTCGGTGTGCGGCGGAGCCGCATGGACGGCTGACGTGAACATAGGCCCCAGGGGGGGGTGGGGAAACCCGGTTTCCCCACCCCCCCGCCCCCGGGAAGGTGCGGGAGGGCCGCGCCCTCTCGTGCACGCTCCGTGGCACTAGCACCAGGGCGCTGCGCGCGCTTTGCGGCGTATCCGCCGCCAGAGGAGTGATCCCAATGCTCGAGATCAACGATTTCAATGCGATTCGCATCAGCCTGGCCTCGCCCGAGGACATCAGGGGCTGGTCGCACGGTGAAGTCACCAAACCTGAAACCATTAATTACCGCACGCTCAAACCTGAGCGTGATGGTTTATTCTGTGAACGTATCTTTGGTCCGACGAAGGACTGGGAATGCTACTGCGGCAAGTACAAGCGCGTCCGCTACAAGGGCGTGGTCTGCGATAAATGCGGCGTCGAGGTTACCCGCGCCAAGGTGCGCCGCGATCGGATGGGGCATATCAACCTGGCCTCGCCGGTGAGCCACATCTGGTTCGTGAAAGGCACGCCGAGCCGCCTTGTCCTGCTGCTCGATATTTCGCCGCGCAACCTGGAGCGGGTGCTCTACTTCGCCTCGTATGTGATCGTCGAGGTGAAGGAGGATATGCGCCAGTTCACCCGTGAGCAGATCCAGGCCGAATATGCCGAGAAGCGCGAGAAGTTGCAGCGCCAGGCCGAGGAGAAGCGCATCGAACTGTCCACGCTGCTCACCCAGGACCTTGGGGGCATGGAGAGCGCCCAGGTCTCGACCCAGCGCCGGATCGAGGAGGATTACAAGCGCCTGCGCGAGGAGATCGTCGCCGAGGCCGAGAAGCTGCGCGAGCGTCTCGAAGAGTTGAGCGGCGAACCGGCTGACGAGGACGTCGCCTTCCGTGGCACGGTGATCGTCGAGGAAGGCGAGACGATCACGGACCGGGTGCTCGATCAGCTCGATGAACTGGTCGATCAGGAGCTTGAAGCGCTCGAGTCCCGCCGCCAGCGCGAGCTGGCCGACGCGGAGTTGTACACCGACGCCGAGCGCGAGCGCAAGGAGTATGAGGCCACCCAGGAACAGGAGAAGCTCCACGAGCGCCTGCAGCGCGAACTGGATCAACTGGTGCGTGAGGAGAAGGAGAAGCTCGATCAGCTCGACAGCCTGAAGGTCTGCCGCATCCTCACCGAGATGGAGTACCGCCAGCTCCGCGATATCGCCCCCGGCGTCTTCCGCGCCGATATGGGCGCCGGCGCCGTGCGCGAGTTGATCGAGCGCACGGTCAACCTTGACCGGCTGGCCGAGGAGTTGCAACTGGAGATCCAGACCACCCAGGGCCAGCGGCGCAAAAAGGCCACCAAGCGCCTGCGCGTGGTCGAGGCCTTCCGCAAGAGCGGCAACCGCCCCGAGTGGATGATCCTCACCGTGCTGCCGGTTATCCCCCCGGATCTGCGGCCCATGGTGCAACTCGACGGCGGGCGCTTCGCAACCAGCGACCTCAACGACCTGTACCGCCGGGTGATCAACCGCAACAATCGCCTCAAGCGCCTGATGGAGNTGAACGCGCCCGANATCATCGTGCGCAACGAGAAGCGCATGCTCCAGGAGGCCGTGGACGCCCTGATTGACAATGGCCGCCGCGGGCGCGCCGTGTCGGGCAAGGGCAAGCACCGCCTCAAGAGCCTGAGCGATATGCTCAAGGGCAAGCAGGGTCGCTTCCGCCAGAACCTGCTGGGCAAGCGCGTTGATTACTCGGGCCGCTCGGTGATCGTGGTCGGCCCCAACCTGGCGCTGCACCAGTGCGGCCTGCCCAAGAAGATGGCCCTCGAGCTGTTCAAGCCCTTCGTGATGCGCCGCCTGGTCGAAAAGGGCTTCGCCCATAATATCAAGAGCGCCAAGCGCATTGTCGAGCGCGTGCGCCCGGAAGTGTGGGACGTGCTCGAAGAGGGGATTCAGGACTACCTGGTGCTGCTCAACCGGGCCCCCTCGCTGCACCGGCTGTCGATCCAGGCCTTCGAGGCGAAATTGATCGAGGGGTCGGCCATCCAGTTGCACCCGCTCGTCTGCGCCGCGTTCAATGCCGACTTCGACGGCGACCAGATGGCCGTGCATGTGCCCCTCTCGCGCAAGGCCCAGGAGGAGGCGCGCACGCGCATGCTGAGCAAGTACAATTTGCTCAGCCCGGCCCACGGCGACCCGATCATCACCCCTTCGCAGGACATTGTGCTGGGGTGCTATTACCTCACCATGGTGCGCGATGGGGCCAGAGGCAGCGGCAAGAAGTTCGCCTCGATTGATGAAGCCATGCTGGCCTACGACAAGGGCCTGGTGGATATCCAGGCGCCGATCTGGATCCGCATGGAGGGCACGCTGTCGGGCAAGAATGACCGGGCCGAGCAGATGCGCGCGCTGCCCCCCGCCGAGGATGGGACGCCGCGTATGCTGCTCGAGACGACCATCGGGCGCGTGTTGCTCAATAACCAGTTGTTGCCGCCCTTGCGTTTCCGCAACCGCCTGGTTGATAAGAAGGGGCTGAAGGAGATCATCGCCGACTGCTATCAGTATTACACCAGCCTGAAGAACCTCAGCGAGGCCGATCTCGATGAGGTCCGCGCGGCCCACGGCAACAAGTCCCGCGACGAACTGGCGCGTATTTATGGCTCGGAGAAGACGGCCCAACAGGCCGATATGATCAAGGCCCTGGGCTTCAAGTACGCCACGCTTGGCGGTATGACCATCGGCATTGATGATATCGAAGTGCCCACCAGGAAGTACGACATCGTGCGCGAAGCCGAGGCCGCGGTCCTTGATGTGGAGAAGCAGTTCCGCCGCGGTCTGATCACCGAAGAGGAGCGCTACCAGGAGGTGGTGCGGATCTGGCAGGAGGCCACGAAGCAGACGATTAGCGCCGTCAAGGAGAATCTGAACCCCTTCGGGCCGGTGGCGATGATGTCCACCTCGGGCGCGCGTGGCAATATTAACCAGATCTCCCAGATGGCCGGTATGCGTGGACTGATGTCCGATCCGACCGGGCGGATCATCGAGTTGCCGATCAAGGCCAACTTCCGCGAAGGTCTCTCGGTGCTCGACTACTTCGTTTCGACCCACGGCGGGCGCAAGGGTCTGGCCGATACCGCTCTGCGCACCGCCGACGCCGGGTACCTCACCCGGCGCCTGGTGGACGTGGCCCAGGACGTGATCGTCACCATCGAGGATTGCGGCACGGAGGACGGCACATGGCTCCACGCCGCCGATGATGACGAGTTGATGGAGCGACTGCAGGTGCGCATGATCGGGCGCGTGCTGGCCGCCCCGATCGTTGATGCCGAGACGGGCGAGGTGCTGGCCGAACGCAACCAGGAGATCGATGAGGAACTGGCCGCGCTGCTCGTTGCTAAGGGTATAACCTCGGTCTATGTGCGGTCGCCGCTGAATTGCCAGGCCGAGCACGGGATCTGCCGGTTGTGCTACGGGCGCAATCTGGCTACGGGCAAGCTAGTGGACATCGGCGAGGCGGTGGGCATCATCGCCGCCCAGTCCATCGGCGAGCCGGGCACGCAGTTGACCCTGCGCACCTTCCACACCGGCGGNGTGGCCTCCGCCGATGATATCACCCAGGGCTTGCCGCGTGTGCAGGAGATCTTCGAGGCCCGTGTGCCCAAGGGCAAGGCCTTGCTGGCCGAGATTGACGGTGTGGTGCATATCTCCAAAGATGAAGAGGGTGTGCGCACCCTGCGCGTCGTGGCCACCGAGGTGTACACCGACGAGTATGTGGTGCCGGAAGGCTACGTCGTGACGGTCGAACCTGAGAGCGAGGTGGTTGAGGGCCAGGTGATCGCCGAGAGCAACCGCGCCGGTCAGAGCGATCCGCAGATTGTGGCCCGCCTGGCCGGACGAGCCTTTGTGTATGGCGACCGGATCGTGATCAGCCAGGAGGATCGCGAAGAGCGCGAACTGGTGGTGCCCCACACCGCGCGCCTGCGCGTGGAAAACGGCGAGCGCGTCGTGGCCGGTCAGCAACTGACCGACGGCAGCGCCAACCCGCAGGAGTTGCTCGATCTGCAGGGTAAAGAGGCCGTCCAGCGGTACCTGGTCAACGAGGCCCAGAAGGTCTACCGCAGCCAGGGCGTGAACATCAACGACAAACACATCGAGGTGATCGTGCGCCAGATGCTGCGCCGGGTGCGGATCGAAGAGCCGGGCGACACCGGCCTGTTGCCCGGCGAGTTGATCGAGGCCGCGGAGTTCCGGCGCCTCAACAACGATATTGTCAGCCAGGGCGGCGAGCCGGCGACGGCGGCTACGGTGCTGCTTGGCATTACCAAGGCTTCGCTGAACACCGACAGCTTCCTCTCGGCGGCTTCGTTCCAGGAGACGACCCGCGTGTTGACCGATGCCGCCATCCACGGCAAGGTCGACTACTTGCGCGGTCTGAAGGAGAATGTGGTCATCGGCAAGCTCANCCCCGCCGGTTCGGGCATCGAGAAGCGGCTGCTGGACGGTAGCCGGCGCGATGACCTGGTGGGCGAGATGGCGCGTATGATGGAAGAAGGGGCTGCTGCGCCACCCGCCGAGCCGCCGCCGCCCGAGGTGCAACGGGCCGAGGCGCTCCTCGGCCTCCGCGAGACCGAGGCGCCCGCTGCCAGCGACGCCGATGAGAAGGTGCGCGCGCGCCTGCTTGAACTGATCGGTGAGGGTGCGCCCGAAGGCGGCGAAGAGCCGGACGAGGGCGCGTTCGGCGAGGAAGAGCCGTCTGGCGAGGACGAAGCCTTCGGCGCGGATGCCGAGCTGCCGGCTGACAACGATCAGTGATCGGCGCCCTGCCGACAGGGTGGCGGGAAACCCCGGGCTTCCCCTAACGTGAACCTACGCCCTCGGCGAGGGGGGATGGGGAAACCCGGTTTCCCCATCCCCCCACTTGTGGGAGGGTTGGGGAGGGCGCAGCCCTCCCAGGAAGTAAGTTCATCCCGTCGGTGTGCGGCGGAGCCGCAGGCCACCTGCGTGGCCTGCGCAGCGGTAGCCGAGGCGTTATGGTCTTTGAGAAATGCATCCGGTATACCTGGCTGGCCGTCGGGCTGAAGCCCTCGGCTATGGAATGCGAAGCCCGCCTGCGCGGGCTATACCGGATCATTTATTCAAAGACCATTACGCCCACGGCGCGGACGATTAACCGGAGGTTGACGTAGCCCTAGCCGGAGGCCCTGCCCGCGGGCAGGGCCTCCGGCATATAATATAGGGTATAATCGCCCCTATGGGCATGCCAACGATCGCACGGCCCCGAGCCGCCTCCCGCTCCGCCAGCAGCGCCGCCCTGGCATGGCTGCGCGCCGAGGCGCTCGGTCTCCTTCACCCGTACCTGGGCGCCGTCCTCGCGGCGCTGGCGCTCGTGTTTTTCCTGGTTCCCCCACCTGCCGTTCCACTACCGCATTGACGCCGGTTATGAAGAAGGCGTGGGCAGCGACCTGCCCTTCTTGCGCGGCTTCAATGGCGCCGAGCGCGGCGACTATGGCACCTTCCGCTGGACGGGCGGGCGGTCCAGCATCCACCTGCCAGGCGTAGGACGGCGCGGGTTGCTGGTTTCGCTGACCCTGCTGCCAGGCCCGGCCACGCTCGGGCCGCAAGAGCTAACCGTTTTCGCGGGCGATCAGGAGCTGGCGACGCTGCCTTTGCGGCCCNCCGGGGGCCGCTACTGGCTGATCGCGCCTCCGGCAGCCCAGGCTGACGGTTCGCTCCATCTGACTCTGGACAGCCCGACCTTCAGCCCGCCCGACGATCCGCGGCGCCTCGGCGTGCCGCTGGGGCTGGTCACGGTCACGGCGCTGCCGGCGGGCCTGGTGGCCCCCGCCTGGGCGCCGCTCGGCGCCTGGCTCGGCGCAGCGGCGCTGGCCTGGATGAGCGCGCGCCATGCGCTGGGAACGCCGTNCCCCCCCCGCGAGCGCGCCGGTGGCAGGCCGCCCGCCCACACCTACCTGGCCGTCGGGGTGCTGGCCGGGCTGCTGGCCCTGGCGGCGCTGCTCGACCCGCCACGCTGGGCCTTCGGCGCCACGGCGGCGCTGATCGCCTGCGCCCTGGCCTACCCCCTTGCGCTTGCCGCGCGGCGCGCCCTGCCGGCCCTGGCAGCGCGGCTCCATCTGCCCCTGGACGCGCTCAGCCTGAGCTGGCTGACGTTGTTTATCGCGCTGAGCTTCGCCCTGCGCTACGGCGGGCGGCTGTACCCCGACAGCATGCACGGCGATATCGGCTTCCATCACAATCGCTTCAACGACATGGTCTGGGGGTTGATCTTCATCGTCTCCAGGAACCGGGGGGTTGACTTTCCCTACCCGCCCGGCCCCTACAGCCTCGTCGCGCCGCTCACCCTGATCGGACTGCATCCGCGCGCCGTGCTGCAACTCGGCNCCGCGCTGGTTGATGCGTTGAGCGCCGCGGTCGTCTACGCCATCGCGGCTCGCGTCACCGGGCAACGCGCGGCGCTCCTGGCGGCGGGGATCTATGTCTTCACTGCCGCCACCTTCATGACCACCTGGTGGGCCTTCATGACCCACATCTACACTCAGTTCTTCCATCTGCTGCTGATTGCCGCCCTGGCGCTGGGGTTGAGCGCCTGGCAGAGCGACGCGCCGCACGCGCGGCGCTGGTGGACGCTGGGCGTGGGCCTGCTGTTGAGCATGGTCTTTCTCGGCCACTTTGGCTTTTTCATCAACACCGCCCTCCTGGTCACGGGGCTGACGCTGGCGATCTGGGCCTCGAGCCGGGGCGACGCCTGGGCGCGGCGCGCGCGCTGGCCCCTGACGCTGGCAGTCGCCGGCGCCGGAGCGCTGGCGCTGATCTGCTTCTACAGCGCCTACGCGCCGATGTTTCTGAACCAGTTCCAGATCGCCCGCGAGGGCGGGTTGAACGCCGTGGCGGGGCGCGAGCCGGCGAACCGGGCGCTGATGTGGCAAAACCTGTGGCGCAACGGCTTTGTCATCCACTTCGGCCTCTTTCCGCTCGCGCTCATGCCCTGGGGCATCTGGCGGCTCTGGCGCGCCACGCGGGCCGAGGCGCCCGGCGCTGGTCCGCGACGAGCGGTGCTCTGGCTGGCCCTCGGCAGCCTTGCCGTGGCCCTGATCTTCGCCGTGTTCCCATTTGTTGCCGGCGTGACCAACAGTCCCCGCTGGTTGATGTTCATTGCCTGGGTAGTGGCGCTGGGCGCGGCGCTGGCCGTGGAGGCCCTCTGGCGTCGCGGGTGGTGGGCGCGCCTGCTGGTCGTATTGATGGGCGCCTTTACCCTGGCCAACACCGCCTGGTTCTGGATCGCCCCCATGCTGTGGCGCGTCCGGCCACCGGAGCCGTTTTGATCGCGGGCCGCCGCGCAGCATGCCGATGCGCCAGGGTCTGGCGGGGCGGCACCCTCCCAGACCCTTCCCTGAGGCAAATCTTCCCACCAGCCGTCCATGCGGCTCACGCCGCACACCGATGGGATGAACATCCTTCCTGGGAGGGCTGCGCCCTCCCAAACCCTCCCACCGGGTGGGGGAATGGGGAAACCGGGTTTCCCCATTCCCCTGCGGGGCGGGGGCGTGGGGCAACCCGGTTTCCCCATTCCCCTGCTCCAGCAGCCTATGTTCACGTTAGGAAGATAGCGCCGCCAATGCGTGTCGTTTTCGTTGCACAGAGCGAGGAAACCCATGGTCACTGCATTTGTAATGATCCACTGCGAAGCGCAGCGCATCAGCGACGTGGCCCAGGCCGTGGCCGAACTGCCGCACGTTGCCGAGGTGTACTCCGTAACCGGGGACGTGGACATCATCGCCGTCTTGCGCGTTACGGCCTACGAATCGCTTGACGAGGCCGTGCCCGGGGGGATCGCCCGCATCCCCGGCGTCACCAGCACGCGCACGGTGCTGGCCTTCCGCCGCTTCGCCCGGCGCGACCTCGAGGCGGGCTACGATCTTGGTCTGTCGTAGCGGTAGCCCTGGTTGCCCCCCTTGACGCGCACATGTTTTCGTGTTATAGTTGCGAACACCAGTTCGATTCACTCGGTCGATCGGTACGTGTCGGGGCGAGTGTCTACGTGTCACGAGGAGGTTACCCATGGCGAAGGATCTGAACAAGGTACAGCTCACCGGTCATCTCGGCGCCGACCCGGAGATGCGCTACACGGCGCAGGGCAGCGCGGTCACGACGTTCCGCGTCGCCAGCAATCGCACCTGGAAGGATCGCGATGGCGGCACCCATGAGGATACGGAGTGGTTCCGCATTGTCGCGTGGGATAAGCTCGGCGAGATTTGCAACACCTACCTCACCAAAGGCACCCGCGTCTATGTCGAGGGCCGTTTGCAAACGCGCAAGTGGACCGACCGGGACGGTCAGGACCGCTACACCACCGAGGTGGTGGCCCAGGACATGATCATCCTCTCCAGCCGCAGTGAACGTGGCCTCCCGCCCGATGCGCTTCCCGAGGTCGAGGAGCCGGAAGCGACCTCTTCACCACCTGCCCCCTCGCGCCGTGCTCCCGCCGCCCCCGGTGGCGNGGTCGAGCGCCCCTCGGGCGCCTCCTCGCGCGCCCCGGCGCGCCCCGCTGCCCGGAATCAACCCCAGCCAATCGAGAACGACGACGATATCCCGTTCTAAGGCATGGTTCAAAACCTGCGGTTTGCGCCTGACAGTCTGGCGGGGAGGTGTGGAGGGGCCTGACCCCTCCACACCCTCCCCTGTGGTCCCGTGTCGAGGCAAACGGTCACGTGCGTTTGAACCATGCCTAACGTGAACATAGGCTCTCGAAGAGGGGCATGGGGAAACCCGGTTTCCCCATGCCCCCNCCCGCGGGAGGGNTTGGGAGGGCGCAGCCCTCCCAAGAACAACCGTATGTGCATTGCGGCGTTGTGCGGCGCAACCGCATGGACGGCTGAGGTGACCATTGTTCGCCGCGTGCAGCCCCCCTCCCAGCCTCCCCCCGCTGGGGGGAGGCGCCGGGTGCCCGCCCCCGGTGGGGGAGGGTCCGGGGGGGGCCGGCGCCGTGCCCGTGGAGCCGCGATGCGGGCGGGACGCCCGCGCTCCCAGGTCATAGGCATCACGGCGTGGTGCGCCATGCGCATGACCGTCTCACGTGGAAATGGGGGAACCGGGTCCCCCATCCCCCCGCCCGCGGGCGGGCCTGGCTCTCACGCAGGGGTGTGGGGAAACCCGGTTGCCCCACGCTCTCGCCTGCGGGAGGGTCTGGCCGGGCCTGGCCCTCAAGCAGGGGGCTGGGGAAACCGGGTTTCTTTCTGGACGCTCTCTCGGATATAGAGTGGTAGAGGGGCGGGGTCTTCCCGCCCCTCTACGTGTCCCACTCTTTCAGCGAGGGGCGGTGCGGCGCTGGCGCCATTGGCGCTCGGCCCCCCGGCGGGAGGGGTGCGGGTGTGGTTAGCGTGAGGACGGGCGCAAGCGCGCCCGTTGGAACAGATAGTCGCCGTGCCGGCGCAGGCTCACCAGACGCANGCGCGGCGCGGCCCCGGGGGCAAAGGCCACGCCCTCGACCAGCGAGGGGCGGGCGGGGGCCGGGGCCGTGCGGTTGCCGATGATTACCGGGCTGCTGGTGGTGAAGACCTCGTCAATCAGGCCGGCGGCGAGCAGCGCGCCGTAGACCCGGGCGCCCCCCTCGCTGAGAAGGGTGCGCGCGCCCCACTGCTGCCGCAGGTGGCGCNCCAGGTCCGCCAGGTCCACCCGCTCGCCAGGGCTGAGGTGGTAGCTGATGTGGGGCAGGCCGTCGAGGGTGGCGCGCGCCCGTTCCGCTCCGGCCATAGTGGTGGCAATGAGGGTCCGCTGGCCAGGTGTGCGCAACGCCGCCGCGCCGGCGGGCAGATCGCCGCTGCCGCTGATGACTACGAAGATCGGCAATGGCGCGCGGCCCTCGGCCGCGCGCAGAGCGTCGAAGGCTGGACGATCGGCGGGAAAGGTCGCCCAGTGGGTCCAGCGGTGGCGCGGGGCCGCACGCAGGGNGGTGGCGCCGGTGAGGATGGCGTCGGCGCGCGAGCGGAGCAGGGCCATGAGCCAGGTGTCGTGGGGCGCGTTGAGGCTCACCGGGGCGCCGCTGGAATGCCCCGGCTCGTCGAAGGAGATCCGCCCGTCGTGGGAGACGACGAAGTTGGTGTAGACGTAGGGGCGCTCGTCGGAGGGGTCGAGCAGGCGCCAGTCGCCGCCGTAGATGGCGCGAAACGCCTCCGGCAGACCGGGGCCGGAGGCGTCATCGTCATCGAAGAGCAGGGTGTAAGCGGCGCCAGGACCGCGGGGTTCGAGCGTCATTCGACCAGGTGGAACAAAGGTTTGCCCGGGAGGACGGTGTCTTCCCCATCACAGGGGCGCCACGTCGCCGATGCGCGTGACCCCGGCGATCAGGTGCTGACCGGGGGCCAGCATCAGGCGCACCGCGTCGCGCTGCACGTAGAGATCGGCGCGGGCGCCGAAACGCACCGTGCCCAGGCGCGCGCCGGCCTCGACCCGCTCGCCCGGCTGCACCCGGCAGAGAATGCGCCGCCCCAGCGGGCCGGCCACCAGCGCGACCAGGATCGGCCCCCACTCGGTATCGAGGCCGATGTACACGCGGGTATTGCGATCACCCGCCTCGGCGTCGCTCGCGGGCCGGTACTCGCCGCTAACCTGCTCGACCACGCGCACCGTCCCGGCAAGCGGGCTGCGGCAGACCGGCACATCGAACGGCGGGATCGCCACGACCAGGCGCAGGCAGTCCGAATGGATGAAACGGTGCTCGTACACCTCCTCCAACCGCAAGAGCACGCCGTCGGCGTGGGCGAACAGCGCCCCGGGCTCGTTGGGGGTGGCTCGCTCCGGGTCGCGGTAGAGGGCCGCGGCCAGCGCGGTAAGCGCCAGGGGCACCGGGGCCAGGCGCGGGCGCAACCCGAGCGCCAGGCCGGTGAGGCCAAGCCCCAGGCCCAGGAGCGGCGTGGCCTCCGGATCGAGCCCGGGGATGGGTGAATGGCGATCTCTGGATATGGTCTGCTCTTCCATAGGTGGGCAGGGAGGGCGATGGGGGTCCGCCGCGAGGACCTGATCGCCGCGTCTTGTGGAGCGACCGGGGGTGTTCGCGCGGATGGACCCGGAACATAGAGTAGTACCTCAGGATTGTAGCATGGGCGCTGGCGCGGCGCAACCGGCTGAGGCGGGGGCTTCTGGTATAATGAAAAAAGTGAAAATAATCCGCCCGGTGCGATGACATGGGTAATCCGTTTCAGGCNCTCGGCAAGGCCTTGCGTGACCTCTTCGACGACCTTTTCGTGCTTCTGGTCTGCAGCCTGATCTGGGCAGCGATGAGCCTGCCGCTGTGGGCGCTTGCCCTGAGCGCGCTGGCCGAGGGGGCGCCGCTGGCGGCGCTGCTGATCGCTCTGCTGGGCGCTCTCCCCGCCGGCCCGGCCAACGCCGGCCTGTTCTACGTCGCCCACCGCGTGACCGAGGGCCGGGCCACCAGGATCGCCGATCTCTTCGCCGGCATGCGTCTGTATCTTCGCCCCACGCTCCTGATCACCTTCATCGCCTGCGGCGGGGCGCTGCTGATCCTCTTCAACCTGGGCTTCTANCTGGGTATCAGCTCGATCCTGGGCGGCTTGCTCCTCGGTCTCGGGCTGTACCTGTTGTTGTTCTGGCTCGGCCTGGCGCTGTACGCCTACCCGTTGATCATGCTCCAGGAAGCCCCCGCCCTGCGTTTGANCGGGCGCAATGCCCTGCTGCTGTCCATCGGCTACCCGATCTACACCGCTGTGACCCTCTTCCTGATGGTGGTCGTGCTGGTGATCAGCCTGATCCTGGTCGTGCCCATGGTGTTGTTCACCCCCGCATTGCTGGCGGTCTGGGCCACCTGCGCCACTCGCGCGCTAATCGCCGACGCCCGCCGTCGGCGCGAGGAGGCCCGGGCCCGCGCCGCCGGGCCGCCTCCCGCCGAGGAACGCGGCCGTAAAGGGCAGGTGCGCCCGAAGTAGAGGGCGGAGGGAAGGGTTGGGAGCGTTTTGCCCTCCCACCGGCTGGGAGGACGGGGAAACCTGGTTTCCCCATCCTCCTGCTCGAGGGCTGCGCCCTCCCAGACCCTCCCGCGGGCGGGGGGATGGGGGAACCTGGTTTCCCCATCCCCCTGCGTGAGGGCGTAGCCCTCCTAAACCCTCCTGCGGGCGGGGGATGGGGAAACCAGGTTCCCCCATGGTCACGTGAGACGGTCATGCGCATGGCGCCCAACGCCCGATGAAAACGGCCCGGGAGCGCGGGCACGGTGCCGTCCCCCTCCCTGCCCCTCCCCCACTGGGGGCGGGCACCCGGCTCCTCCCCCCAGCGGAGGGAGGCTGGGAGGGGGGCTGCACGCGGCGAACAATGGTCACCTCAGCCGTCCATGCGGCTGCGCCGCACACCGACGGGATGAAAACAGGTTGTTCCTGGGAGGGCGCAGCCCTCCCAGACCCTCCCGTAGATCGGGGCCCGGGTGCGCGGGCCTCCGGCCCGCATCCGCAAGGGGATAACACAGTTCTCCTGGGAGGGCAAAGCCCTCCCAGGCCCTCCCGCGGGCGGGGGAATGGGGAAACCTGGTTTCCCCATTCCCCCACCCCAGCAGCCTATTTTCACGTTAGGACGTACGCGGTGGAGGGGTGCGGGGAGTCGTAGCCTCCCCGCATACCCCTTGTCCCACCCGCGGTGGCCGGGCGGCCTGGCGCAACCCCCCACGGCCCTCCCGCCGCGGGCGGGCAACAACCGGTTTGTAGAGGGCCTGTGGCCCTCCACCTCTCCCTACCGGAAGGCGACCGCATACGTCCTGTCATAGGTATGGTATAATGCCTCAAAACTGACCGACCGGTCGGTAACTTAAGGAGGCAAACCATGGCAACTTCGATTGAGCGACGGCGCAATCAGGTATTGGGGTTGCTCTTTGTCGGCGTGTTGATGGCCGCGCTGGACATCGCCATCGTCGGGCCGGCCCTGCCGGCCATCCAGGGCGACTTCGGGGTGACCGAGAAGGCCCTGGCCTGGGTCTTTTCCCTCTACGTGCTCGGCAACCTGGTCGGCACGCCGGTGATGGCGGCCCTCTCGGACCGCGCGGGCCGGCGCTGGATCTACGCTCTGTGTGTCGGCGGCTTCGCTCTTGGTTCGCTGATCGTCGCCCTGGCTCCGACGTTCGCCGTCCTGCTGGCGGGGCGCCTGGTTCAGGGGTTCAGCGCGGGCGGCATTTTTCCGGTGGCCAGCGCGGTGGTGGGCGACACCTTCCCGCCTGAGCAGCGCGGTTCGGCGCTGGGGTTGCTGGGCGCGGTCTTCGGGATCGCCTTTCTGATCGGGCCGATCCTGGGCGGCGTGCTGTTGCTGCTAGGCTGGCCGTGGCTGTTTCTGATCAACCTGCCCATCGCGCTGGGGGTGATCGTCCTCAGCCTGCGCCTGCTGCCCACCGCTGGCGCGCGCGCCGGGGCGCCCTTCGACCTGGCCGGCACGCTGACCCTGGGGGCCGCCCTGGCGGCCCTGGCCTACGGCCTCACCGTGCTTGACCCGGCCCAACTCAGCCAGGGGCAGATCGATCCCCTGGCGCTGCCGATGCTGGCGGTGGCGGTCCTGCTGCTACCGGTGTTTGTCTGGATCGAGCGGCGCGCCGCGGCGCCCATCCTGCAACCGGCCCTCTTCCGCTCGCGCCCGATCCGCCTCACGGCGGCGCTGGCGGTCGGCGCGGGCATCGCCGAAACCTCGGTGGTCTTCATCCCGGCGCTGCTAACCATTGCCTTCGGCGTCAGCGCCTCCACGGCCAGCTTCATGCTCCTGGTGATCGTGCTGGCCATGGCCGTCGGCTCGCCCGTGTCGGGGCGCCTGCTTGACCGCTTCGGCTCGCGGCTGGNGATTACTGGTGGTACACTACTAAGTGGGGTCGGGTTGCTGGTCCTCGGTCTATTCCCAGGCAGCCTGGCGCTGTTCTACGTGGCCTCGGTGCTGCTGGGGCTGGGTCTCGCGGTGCTGCTGGGGGCGGCCCTGCGCTATGTGCTGCTGAACGAGACCGCGGCGAGCGAGCGGGCCGCGGCCCAGGGCCTGCTGACGGTGACAATGGGCGTGGGCCAGTTGCTTGGCGCGGTGGTGGTAGGATTGATTGCCGCGAGCGCGACGCTGCCCCTCGACGGCTACGCGCGCGCTTTCCTGTCCATTGGTCTGCTGATGGCCCTGCTTACCCTGGCCGCCCTGGGCCTGCGTGACCGCGCCGCGGAGCGCCAGCGGGCATTGGAAATGGCGACCGGCTAGCGCGTATGCCTACAGGCGTTGTTCACGTCACGCGCTGGCCGTCACCTGCGCGCCGCCGGCGCTGGCGAGCGTCGTCCATGCGGCTCGCGCCGCACACTGACGGGATGAAAAAAGGTTCTGCCTGGGAGGGCTTCGCCCTCCCACACCCGCCCACCGGGTGGGGGGGCGTGGGGCAACCCGGTTTCCCCATACCCCTGCGCACGGGCTGCGCCCTCACCTTCCCGGGGGCGTGGGGCAACCCGGTTTCCCCACCCCCCTCGCCGAGGGCGTAGGTTCACGTTAGTACAAGGATTCCCGCCATGAGCGAGTCAACCGATAGCGTCCGGGACGCGATCATCATCGCGGCGGCGCGGCTGATCGTGGCCCAGGGCTACGACGGCGTGGCTATGCGCGAAATCGCCGAGGCGGCGGGGATCTCCAAACCCGGACTGTACTACCACTTCCGCGACAAGGAAGACCTGCTGGAGGCGGTGCTGACGCACTGGGTCGCCGAGACCGAGGCGCTGGTGACGTCAGCGCGCCAGGCCCCCGACACGCGCGCCCGCTTGAGCGTTCTGGTGCGCGGGTTGTTCGCCCAGGCTCCCCTCCAGCGCGCGCTCATCCGTCTCGGCACGCAGGATCTGCCCCGCCTGCGCGAGGCCACGCGGGAGCGCATCCAGCGCTGCTATGCCAGTGGCTTTCTGGAGCCGATCGAGGCCATCATCCGCGATGGGGTGGCGCGGGGCGAGTTGCGCGCGGTCAACCCCCATCTGACGACCTGGCTGCTGCTGGGGATGCTCTACCCCTTCTTCCACACCGACCATCCCTGCGCCCGCCTGGCCGACGAGCATACGGCAATCCGGATCGTCGAGACCCTGCTCGATGGGATTGCGGCACGCTAGGGGCATGCGGAACCCCGGGCGGGGAGGNGGGGAAATGTGGTTTTCCCACACCCCGCCCAAACGTGGGTATACACCTGGGAACATCTGATGAATGACTTCGACTGGCTACGGCAACGCCTGGAGAGCGCCTTCGGGCAGTTCCTCTCCCAGGCGCCCGAACTGGCGCGGCTCTGGGGGCAATGGTTCGACGCCGTCGAGGGCGAGCCGGTGCCCCTGGCGCGTCTGGAGAAGCCGCTGCGGGAGGCGCGGCTGGCCCTCGTCACGACGGGCGGCGTGCATCTGCGCGCGCAGACGCCGTTCGATATGCACGACTCGCACGGCGATCCCAGTTACCGGGTCATCCCCGCCGATACGCCCGTGGACGAGTTGATGATCACCCACGACTACTACGACCACACCGACGCCGAGCGGGATCTCAACATCCTCTTTCCGCTGGAACTGGCGCGCGAACTGGCCGCCCGTGGGGCAATCGGCGGCCTCGGAACCTGTTACAGCTTCATGGGGCACATCGAGCCGCCCCATGTCGAGACCCTGATCCGCCGGACCGCGCCCGAGGTGGCGGGCATGTTGCGGCAGGAGCAGATCGACGCGGTGCTGCTCACCCCTGCCTGAGGACTGTGCAATCAGTCCGTGGGACTGATCGCCCGGGTCATCGAGAGCTTTGGNATCCCGACCGTGTGCGTCATCGGGCTGCGCGAGATCGCCGAACGGCTGCGCCCGCCGCGCGCCATTCATCTGAAGTGGCCCTTCGGCCATCCGCTGGGAGAGCCGGGCAACCGGGCGCAGCAACTCTGCGTCATCTATATCGCCCTGCAGGCACTCTACACCGTGCGCGAGTCGGGAACGATCATCGATCCGGGCTGGCGCTGGCGCCGCGAGGAGNATGAGGAACCGGATCGCTGGGATTTGCCCTGAGGGGCGAATCTTCCCAGACGAGTCTCAAGGGGCGTGTTCCCGGGAGGGCTCCGCCATCCCAGATCCGCACCTACCGCAGGGGAAGGGGAAAACCAGGTTTCCCCCTTCCCCTGCCCGGACCCTCTCGCGCGAGGNCTGACTTCGCGGTCAGGCGCCTGTTCCTTGCGCCTCCGACGCCTGCATCCCCGCCTCCAGCGCGCGGCGGTTCAACTCGCGGAAACGGGCCGGGACGCTCTCCAGCGTGGCCGCCAGCAGCGCCTCCGGCGAGACCACGCCGGTCAGCGCCGCCACTGCGCCGAGCATGACGATGTTGGCCACCACGGTGTTGCCCAGGTCCTCAGCGATCCTGGTGGCCCGCACCGGGGTTACCGGCTGGGCCTCGTCGCGCTGAAAGACCAGGTCGGGATCGATGATCACCGTCGCGCCGGGTTTGATCGCCCGCCCGTAGCGGTTGTAGGCTTCCTGCGACATCGCCACCAGCACATCGGCCAGGTGGATGCCCGGGTAGCCAATCGGGTGATCGGCGATGATCNCCTCGGCCCGGGCCGCCCCGCCGCGCGCCTCCGGGCCGTAGGATTGCACCTGGCAGGCCGTCAACCCATCGTGGACCGCGGCTGCTTTACCCAGGATCACCGCTGCGGTGATTNCCCCCTGCCCGCCGAAGCCGCAGATGCGAATCTCGCGTTTCATAGCTTTTCCCTCGCCACCAGCGCGGCCCAGCGCTCCTCGAACGTCTCGCGCTCAGTATCCTGAAAGACGCCGATCTTCATCTTGCCCCGCAAGGCCTCGCGCTCCTCGGGCGAACCGAATTGCTCCACCCNCTCCCACTCGTCGAGCAGCACCGTGTGCTCGCGGTACCAGCGCCAGATCTGCTCGATTTCCTTCAGCCCGTTGCGCCGGCCATAGGCCGTCGGGCAGGGGGTGAGCATCTCGATCAGCGCGAAGCCGCGCTTGCGGATGCCTTCGGCAATCGATTTGACCGGCTGCGCNGGCGAGACCACCGGCCAGCGGGCCACATAGGGCGCGCCCAGAGCCTTCGCCAGTTCGCAGATGTCCAGCGGATGCTCGATGTTGCCGTAGGGTGTCGTCGAACTGAAGCCGCCATCGGGGGNGGTGGGCGCCGCCTGACCGCCGGTCATGCCGTAGGTGAAGTTATTGACCAGGATCACGGTCATGTCCATGTTGCGGCGAATGGTGTGCAGCAAGTGATTGCCGCCAATGCCCGCCCCGTCGCCATCGCCGGTGAAGACGATCACCGTCAGTTCGGGATTGGCGGCCCTGATCCCCGAGGCGAAGGCCAGCGCCCGCCCGTGGGNGGTGTGCAGACCATCGGCATCGATATAGCCGGGGAGCCGCGAAGAGCAGCCGATCCCCGACACGAACACCGTCCGGTCGAGATCAAGCCCCACTTCGTCAATCGCCCAGAGGGTGTAGTTCAGCACATTGCCGAGGCCGCACCCATCGCAGAAGATTGTCGGGAACATCTCCTGCCGCAGGTAGCTCGTCCGCAACTCGGCGGCGGTCTTGATCTTCAGGCCGGTTGCCATTGCAATCCCTCCAGCGCTTCCAGCAGTTCGGCGGGGCTGTGCAACTCGCCGCCGATGCGCGCGTATGGCGCCACCACGCACCGTCCGGCGACGGCCTCGCGGATGGGGTGCACGATCTGCCCCAGGTTCATCTCCGGGACGAGCATGGCCCGCACCCGTTCGGCCCAGCGGGCGACGATATGCTCGGGGAAGGGCCAGATGCTGATCAGCCGCAGCAACCCGGCCTTGATGCCCCGGCGCCGGGCCTCCTCCACCACGTCACGGCAGGTGCGGGCGGTAATGCCGTAGGCCACGATGGCGATCTCGCAGTCGTCGGCGTAGAACTCTTCGTAGCGCGTGATCAGGTCGAGATGGTTGGTAATCTTGGCCGCCAGCCGGCGCACCAGTTGATCGTGGATGGCGGCGCTGGAGGCCCGCGGCAGGCCATCTTCGTTGTGGGTCAGCCCGGTCACAAAGGTGCGAAAGCCCGACCCGAAGGGGGCGAAGGGCGGCACCAGGTCCGGACCGGGGGCGAAGGGGCGGTAGGTGGCGCGATCGGTGGCGCGCGGGCGCTCCACCAGTTCAAACTCGTCATCGTNGGGGATGACCAGCCGCTCGCGCATGTGCCCCAGTTCGCCATCAATGAACACCAGCACCGGGGTGCGCAACCGTTCAGAGAGGTTAAAGGCCACGATGGTCATCTCCAGGGCCTCCTGCACCGAGGCCGGGCAGAGCATAATGATCTCATGGTCGCCGTGGGTGCCCCAGCGCGCCTGCATCATGTCGCCATAGGCCCCCATCGTCGGCTGCCCCGTGGACGGCCCGGAACGCTGCACATTGACCACCACGCAGGGCGTCTCGGTCATGATCGCGTAGCCCAGGTTCTCCTGCATCAGCGAAAAACCAGGGCCGGAGGTCGAGGTCATNACCTTCGCCCCCGTCCAGCTCGCGCCGATAAGCGCGCCCATACTGGCGATTTCGTCTTCCATCTGGATGTAGCAGCCGCCGATACGGGGCAGGATTTCGGCCATGCGCTCGGCGACCTCGGTGGCGGGGGTGATCGGGTAGCCGGCGAAGAAGGTGCAACCCGCCAGCACCGCCCCGTAGGCGCAGGCGTCGTCTCCTTGCACGAATTGCACCCTGGGGCCGAGCGCCCGCCGGATCAGTTCTCTATGCGTGGACACGGCCTTCCTCCGTCACCGTGATGGCGAAATCCGGGCATAGCAGTTCGCACAGTCGGCAACCGTTGCAGCGTTCGGCGCGCGCCAGTTCTGGGGGATGCACCCCTCGCGGCGAGAAGCGCGCGGCCACCTGTAGCGCCCGGGTAGGACAGTAGATGACGCACAGAGCGCATCCTTTGCACCAGCGTTCTTCGATCTGAATGGTGTGCATATGGCTTTATGCTCGATGGTCATGCGCATGGCGCACAACGCTGCGATGAAATAAAGTTGTTACCTCTGGCGATCGCGCCTTACACCGGCACGTCCAGGTAGCGCTCCAGGGCCTCTTTCCCGCGATAATCGGGCAAAATGCGCGGAGCGGTGCGCGTGGTCTCGACGCCGGCCTCGCGGAGCATGCGCTCGTATGCGGCCACGTGGGCCAGGCTCAAGCGTCCGGGGCGATGGGCGCGCGCATAGTGCGCCGCGGCGATGCCCGCGCGGCGGCCAAACACGTTGAAGTCGAGCAGCGAGTTGCCCATGAGCCGGTTCTTGCCGTGGATGCCGCCCATCACCTCGCCGGCCACGAACAGGCCGGGCACACAGGTCGCGCCATGCTCGTCGGCGGCCACGCCCCCGTTCTGGTAGTGCAGGGTGGGGAAGACCAGGATGGGATCGCGGGTCATATCAATGCCGAAGCGCGTATACATGCGGTACATCGCCGGCAATGCGGCGCGGATGGTCCCCGGCCCGTGGATCATATCCACCATCGGGGCGTCCAGCCAGACGCCGCAGATGCCATGGGGCGTGGGAATGCCCAGGCCCCGTTCGCCGCACTCGCGGATGAAGGCCGCCGCCTCCACGTCGCGTGGCTCCAGGGGAAAGACGAACTGCTCGCCCAGGCGGTTGAGCGGCTGGGCTCCCAGGCCGCGCACCTTCTCGGTGATCAGCAGTCCCGCCATCTGGGCGGGGAAGGCCGCCCCGGTGGGATGGTACTGCACCGCNTCNAGATCNACCAGTTCGGCGCCGACACGGTAGGCCAGTACCAGGCCGTCGCCGGTGGCGCCGTAGTGGTTGGTGGTAGGAAAGTTCTGGATATGCACCCGACCCAGACCGCCGGTGGTCAGAATTGTCGCCGCGGCTCGCACGATGTGGTAGCGTCGGGTCTCAAGGTTGAGCAAGACCGCCCCGGCCACCCTGCCGTCGCTATCGCAGAGCAATTCGATGGCCGGCGAAAACTCGATCACCCGGATGCCGAGGTTGCGCGCCTCGTCGCGCAGCACGCGCATGATCTCCAGCCCGGTGTAGTCGCGGGCCGAGTGCATGCGGTTGCGTGAAGTGCCCCCTCCAGGATTCTCTACAAAGCGTCCCTGGCTATCCTTGTCATACATCACGCCGAGACGCTCATGCCACTGGATGATCAGCGGCGCGTCGCTCACCAGCGCCCGCACCAGGTCGGGCCGGTTGGTAAAGTGGCCCCCGCCCATCACATCCAGGAAGTGCTGCACCGGCGAGTCCTCGGGCCGGTCGGCGGCCTGGATGCCGCCCTGGGCCATGGTCGAGTTCGAGTCGCCGTGACGCAGTTTGGTGGCGATCAGCACCCGCGCCGGGTCCAATCCGCTCTGCACTGCCCAGATCGCCGCCACCGTCCCCGCGCCGCCGCCGCCGATCACCAGCAGGTCTACATCGGCGTCAATNGTGCTCACATCCAGATCGGGGCGCACCAGCGGCCGGGCCTCGAACAGATCGGCGAGTTCGTGGTTGAGCAGCAGGCCCTTGCTCGGGCCGAAGCGCAGGGGGCGCCTGGCGCCAGCCTTGTAGTCGGGGNGGTGCTCGAGGAGCAGCGCCTTGCGCTCCTCCAGGCTCATAGCCGGGAAGGTTCGGCCCAGACGCGCGGGACGGGTGCGCTCAACCAGGGCGATGCTCTCGCGCATCGAGGCCGGATAGCCGTTCATAAGCTCCATGCCGTCGCTCCTCGCTCGATTGAAGGAGGGTGGGAAACCCGGGGTTCCCCACGCTCCTGCCTGAAGCGGTTGGGAGGGCCAGGCCCTTGCGGGCTGCCCCGTTCCACGCGCGCGATGGGAGGGGGAAGCCAGGGTTCCCCGCGCCCCCGCCTGAAGCGGTTGGGAGGGCCAGGCCCTTGCGGGCCGCCCCGTTCCACGCGCGCGATGGGAGCTCCGCGCCCCCCCTGCTCTCCCCAACGAGCAACCGCGCTGGNTACACCCCCTCCAGTTCGTCCTGGTAGTCCACCGGGTCCATCGGCGAGTTGTAGCGCTGGGTGGCGCTGTGCTCCCCATTCTGCTCGGCTAGCGCTTCAAAGCTGCGCTGCTCGTAGCGCGCGCGCAGGTCGGCAAGGGGCAGTTCCATCAACTCGCGCAACGCCGCGTCGTAGCGCCCGGCTTCAATGTCGCCGACCCGCGCGGCCAGGTCCTCTGACGGGGGCACCAGGTACTTGCCGTAGATCCGCCGCGCCAGCAGGCCCACGGCGTAGTGTTTGATATCCGCGGGGCAGCGACTCGAACAGATCCCGCAGGCGATGCAGTCGAACGACAGCATCGCTACCCGCTCGATGTCCCCCCGCAGCGCGGCCTGAATATAATCCATCACCGGCAGGCCCTGCGGACAGGCGCGGGTGCAGGTGTTGCAGGCCACGCAGCCGGCGATTTCGGGGAAGAAGCGCAGCAGCGTGGTTGGCTGCGGCGTGATGCCNTGCAGATCGTAGGGTTTGGTCGGCACCGGCACGAAGGGCATCTGCACCAGGCACATGCCGTCTTCGACCAGGGTCTGGCAGGCCAGGGCGGTGAAAATGCGGTGGCTGCCCTCGCGACGGTAGAGGGTGGGACAGGCCCCGCAAAAGCCGCCGCGACAGCCGACGCCGCGCACCAGTTTGTAGCCGGCGTACTCTATCGCCGCCAGGATCGTCAGACCGCTCGGCACGCGGTATTCTTTGCCCATCAGTTCCATTGTGACCAGCGTGGCAGGTTCGCTCATGCCGATCCTCCTCTCGCGTGCGCGAGGTCGTGCTGCCAGTCGTCCATGCGGCTCCGCCTTCCCCCACCCGCCCACCGGGAGCCAGGCTGGGGAACCCGGGGTTCCCCAGCCCCCTGCGTGGGGGCTGCGCCCTCACCCTCCCGCGGGCGGGGGCGTGGGGAACCCGGGGTTCCCCACCCCACTCGCCGAGGGCGTATGTTCACGTTAGCCGTCCATGCGGCTCCGCCGCACACGAC
>JGI24187J35170_1000065_pt1 | contig 44453 bp, 34 predicted proteins | sample YNPBryBLVA2012_FD_35170 | JGI IMG/M metagenome (IMG submission 35170)
CGCCCGGCGCCGCCGCCCGCCGCTCCGGCGGCGCGGAGTTTCTCGAATGAAGCCCGGCAACTTCGCGAGCGGCTGGCGGCGCTGCTGGCGCGCTATAAGGAGGATCACCCGGACGTGCGCCGGCTGCGGCAAGAGCTGGCGTGGGCCGAGGCCCTGCGCGGTGAGCAGCGGGAAGTTTCGCAAGCATCCGGCCCGGATGCGGCTGCGCCGGGGCGCCCCTCGCCGGCCGAGCAGGAGGAGCTCGAGCGCCTGCGGCGCGAGCTGGCGCAGGCCGAGCAGAAGGCGCAGGAACTGGCAGGCGAAAAAGGCCGGCTGGCGCAAGCGCTGCGGTCGCTCGATGAGCGACTGGCGGAGTTCCCGGCCCTCGGCCGCCGGCGGGCCGCGCTGGCGCGCGAGTGCGAGGTGGCGGAAGCGAACTACCGCGCCGCCGCCTCCGCCCGGCAGCAGGCCGAGCTGGAGGCCGACCGGAAGAGCCCGGAGGCCGAGCCCCGTCTGGTCCTGCTGGAAGAGGCTTTGGCGCCCAGCCGGCCGCTCTCGCCCAACCGGCGGTTGCTGGGTTTGCTGGGGGCGCTGGCGGCGTTGTTGCCCTGTGCGGCCGCCGCCGTGGGGCGGGAACTCGGGCCCAAGACCGTGCTGGCGTTCTTGGGCCTGGCGGCGCCGAACCACAACGGGTTCCGGGTCGCGGGCGGCAACGGTTCGCCGGCGAACGGGGGCGGGGCGCCGCAGGCCGGCTGAGAGACCGAGGCGACTCCGGTGCAGCCGGTCCGCCTCCGGTTACAATGAAGTTCGGCCCTCATGATCCAAACGCTGTTCGGCTCCGTGGAGGCTTCGCCTTCGCTGTTGGACCGCCTGAAGAGCGGCATCCAAAAGACGCGGGCGGGCTTGGTGTCGCGCCTGGAGGATGCGCTGGCGGGCCGCAAGGAGATTGACGCCGCGCTGCTGGACGAACTGGAGGCCACGCTGATCGGAGCCGACATCGGCGTGCGCACCGCGGGGGAGATCCTGGACCGCATCCGCCAGCAGGTGGACCGGCGGCTGCTGGCCGACGCGCAGGAGTTGCGCCAGCTCATCCAGGAGCATCTGGTGGAGGTTCTGCGGGCGACCGAGCGGCCGCCGGCGCGCGTGGCGGAACCGCCGGCGGTGATCCTGATGGTGGGCGTCAACGGGACGGGCAAGACCACGACCATCGGCAAGCTGGCGCACCTGTTCCAATCCCAGGGACGCTCGGTGATGTTATGCGCGGCCGACACCTTCCGGGCGGCGGCCATCGAGCAACTGGAGATCTGGGCGCAGCGGACCGGCTGCGAGTTGATCCGCCAGAAGCCGGGCGCCGATCCCAGCGCCGTGCTGTTCGACGCCATTCAGGCCGCCCGCGCCCGCCGGGCCGATTACCTGATCGCAGACACGGCCGGGCGCTTGCACACCAAGACGAACCTGATGGCGGAGCTGGAGAAGATGCGCCGCACGGCGGGCCGTCTGGCGCCGGGCGCTCCGCATGAGACCCTGCTGGTGATGGACGCCACCACCGGGCAGAACGGGCTGGAGCAGGCGCGGCGCTTTACAGGCGCCTCGGGAGTCACCGGCATCGTGCTGACCAAACTGGACGGGACGGCCAAGGGCGGGGTGGTGATCCCGATCGCCCGGGAGCTGGCGTTGCCTGTCCGCTATTTGGGCGTGGGAGAGAAGCCCGAGGATCTGGTGCCGTTCGATCCGGAGGCCTTCGTGGCCTCGCTGTTCCAAGCATGAGCGAATCCGGCGCCGAGCCCGGCTACATGCGCCAGGCGCTGGAGCTGGCGCGCCAGGGCCTGGGGCGCACCAGCCCGAATCCGGCGGTGGGAGCGGTGCTGGTGCGGGACGGCGAGGTGGTGGGCCGCGGTTTCCACACCTGGGCGGGAGTCAAACACGCCGAGGTCCTGGCGCTGGAGGAGGCCGGCGAGCGGGCGCGCGGCGCAACCCTTTACGTTACCCTCGAGCCTTGCTCGCACCAGGGGCGCACCGGGCCCTGCACGGAAGCCCTGCTGGCGGCGGGAGTGCGCCGGGTGGTCGTGGCGGGCGAGGATCCCAATCCGGCGGTGGCGGGGGCCGGCTTGCGCCGCCTGGCGGCGGCCGGCGTGGCGGTGGAGCGGGCGGAAAGCTTTCGCGCCCAGGCCGAGAAGCTCAACGAAGCCTACATGCACTTCATGCGCACCGGCCGCCCCCTGGTGACGCTGAAAGCAGCCCTCACGCTGGACGGCAAGATCGCCGCCCCGGAGGACAATCAGGGTTGGATCACCAGCGAGCAGGCGCGGGGGCACGTGCAGCAACTGCGCCATCTCTCCGACGCCATCCTGACCGGCATCGGGACGGTGCTGGCCGATGACTGCCTGCTGACGGATCGCACNGGGCTGGAGCGCAGCCGCCCCTTGCTGCGCATCGTACTGGATTCGCAGTTGCGCATTCCGCCGGAATCGCGCCTCATCCGCAGCGCCCGCTCGGACGTGCTGGTGGTGACGACCTCGGCCGCCTCGCTGGAGCGGCGGCGGCGGTTGGAGGCCTGCGGCGTGGAGGTCCTGACGCTGGACGGTCCGGGCGGCCGCACGGATCTGCCCGGGTTGGTGGAACGGCTGGCGGAGCGCAAGTATCTCTCCCTGCTCATCGAGGCGGGCAGCCGGGTGAACTGGTCGGCGCTGGAGAGCGGCGTGGCGGACAAGGTGTTCTTCTATTACGCGCCGAAGATTCTGGGAGGCCTGGAATCGTTGCCGGTGGCGGGCGGCTCGGGACGGCGCCGGCGCCGGGACGCGATCCTGCTGCGCGACGTCGCGCTGCATCGCGTCACGGCGGAGGAATTCGCGGTTGAGGCCTGGGTGGTCAAGGGGTAGGGACGTGTTCACGGGCATCATCGAGGAAGTGGGGGTGGTCGAGGCGCTGGAGGCCCGGGCGGCGGGGGCGCGGTTGCGGGTGCGTTGCGCGCGGGTGCTGGAGGACGCTGAGCAAGGGGCCAGCATCGCGGTGAACGGGGTGTGCCTGACGGCGGTCGAGTTGCGGCCGGACTCGTTCGCAGCCGACGTTTCCGGNGAGACGCTGCGGCGGTCGAACCTGGGGGAGCTGCGGCCGGGCGCATGGGTGAATCTGGAGCGGCCCTTGAGGGCGACCTCTCGCCTGGGCGGGCACATCGTGCAGGGCCACATAGACGCCACCGGGGAGCTGGTGGGCCTGGAGGAGCGCGCCGGAGGAGAATGGTGGCTGCGGGTGCGCTTTCCCAAAGAGGTAGCGCCCTACTTGGTGGTGAAAGGGTCCGTGGCGATAGACGGCATCAGCCTGACGATCGCCGCCCTGGGGGAGGACGTGCTGGAGGCGGCCATCATTCCGCACACCTACCGGGCCACCAATTTGCGAGCGCGCCGCCGGGGGGACCGGCTGAACCTGGAGGCCGACATTCTGGCCAAATATGTCGAGAGGCTGTTGGGGGGCCGGGCGGGCGCGGGCCTGACCGAGGAGAAACTGCGCGCGCTCGGTTACTGAGCCTCCCGTCCGAGTTCGGCCGCGATTTCGGCCGCCGCCCGCCGGGCCTGCTCGACCTGCCCCAGGGGAAAGCTGATGGCGCCCACTCGGGCGTGACCGCCCCCGCCGTAGCGCTCGCAGATAGTGGCCAGGTTGTGCTGCGGCGGCCGGCGCGCCCAGGGATTCGATCCCACGGAAACCTTGGTCCGGAAGCTGGACGTGCTCACCGACACCGTGTAAACCGATTCCGGGAACAGGTAGTAAGGGATGAATTTGTTGTAGCCCTCCAGCTCGTAGCCGATCAGATCGAAACTGACCACGCCGTTGACGCAGCGGGCCTGGCTGCGGATGATCTGGATGGATTCCAGATGCCGCCGGTAGAGCGGCTGGAAGATTTCCTGGACCGCCGGTTCGGCGATGATCTCCGCCAGCTTGCGGCGGCGCATCCAGCGGATGATCTGTTGCACGGGTTCGGATCCCTTGGCCCCTTCGATCACCAGGGTGAGTTTCATGGCCGGGGCGGGCATCTCGACCGCCGTTTTGGCGTCGGGGTACTGCGCGCCGTCAATGATTTCAGCCCACTGGACCAGCTCGGCCAGATCGGCCGCCTCCCAGCCCCAGCGCTCGCGCGCCACGCGGGCGATGAAGCCGGTGCAGGAGGGGGCGTCGGGGTCGTAGAGCTTGCGCTCGCTGGGGTGGCGGCGGAACTGCTCGGCGTCTTCGGGGCGGAGGAAGGCGCTCTGGTGATGATCGAACCACCAGGTCAGGCGGGGGTGGGGCGAGTACTTGAAATCCACGATGGCGTTGACGTCGCCGTCGAACATATCGTCCTGGAAGATCTGGTCCGCCTTGTGGGCCAGCCCGGTGAAGAGAAACTCGGCCTCCGGGTGAAACTTCTCCTCCAGGAAGCGGCTGAACAGCGCAGCCGCAGCGGCCCCGTCGAAGCAATGATCGTGGTAGAGGATGCGCACCCGCATGGGAAAGCTAACTAGCTTGCCTCAACCGGGGCCGCTTTTGCAAGCCGGCGGGCGAGCGCCCGCNGGAGCTCTCACAGCAGCCGGCGGGTGTCTTCGCGCACCTTGCGCCAGCCGCGTCCTTTGTCGAGCAGCGCNGAGAGCTCGCTGACCGCTCCGGCGTAAGGGGCCAGACCGGCCAGGTTGGCGCCGGGGGCCTGCTCGGCCGAGTGGTCGTAGAGTTCGCGCGCCGCGACCGCGCCGCCGGGGCGTTCGATCCACTCGGTGTAGCGCCAGCGCTCGGTGCGGATGGAGTAGCCCATCAGCTTGGCGCGCGGGTACTGGCTGAAGGCCGCCGCTTTCCAGGGCCGCGCCGGATTTTCCAGTAGCGGCAGCATGCTCAATCCTTCGCAGTGTTCCGGCACCTTGAGGCCGCAGGCCTCGGCCAGGGTCGGGTAGATATCCACGAACTCGACCAGGGCGTTGGTGGCTGCGCCCGCGTTCTTCTGTCCGGGAATCGAGACCAGCAACGGCGCGCGAGTATCCAGCTCGAAATTGGTGTGCTTGCACCAGGCGCCGTAGTCGCCCAGCTTCCAGCCGTGATCGCCCCACAGGGCCACCACGGTGTTCTGCCGCAGCCCGAGCTGATCCAGTTCCGCCAGCAGGCGCCCGACCAGGGCGTCCAGGAAGCTGACGCAGGCATAGTAGCCGTGGATCAGCAGGCGCAGGGTGGTTTCATCCACCGGCCCCCTGGACGGGATGCCGGTGTAGGCGCGCAGTTCGCCCCAGTCGGAGCCCGCCACGGCGGGCATGTTTTCAGGCCACTGGCTGCGCGCGGGCAGTTCGATGTCCTGGGGCGAGTAAAGATCCCAATACTTCTTGGGCGCGTTGAAGGGCAGGTGCGGCTTGTGAAATCCCACCGCCAGAAAGAAGGGACGGTCCCGGAGCCGGCGCAGCTCTTCGAGGGCCTTCTGGCAGATCTTGCCGTCGGGATAGGCGCCGTCGGGCACGTCCGGCGCCTCGTAGGCGGGGCCGCGCCCGTATTGCGGCGGCTGGACCGATTGGCCGGCCTTCAGGGCGCGCTCGTAAGCGGCGCGCAAGACGGCGTCGTTCTGCCGCACCGAGTAAACCGACAGCGGCTCGAGGTAGCCGCGGCCCACCCAGTCGCCCTTGGGGTTCCAGGGCGGAACGCTCCAGGCCGCGGGATCTTCGTCGGCATGGTGGTAGACCTTGCCGAGCGATACGGTCTCATAGCCGTGGTTCTTGAAGTGATGCGGCAGGCTGATCAAATCCGGCCGCACGGTGTTGAGCGGGGTTTGCAGGTTGTAGACCCGCGTCGTATCGGGGCGAGCCCCGGTGAGCAGACTGGCGCGGCTGGGCGCGCACACCGCCTGCTGGCAGTAGGCGCGGTTGAAACGAAGCCCTTCGCCGGCCAGCCGGTCCAGGTGGGGCGAGCGGATTTGCGAGTGGCCGTAGCAGCCCAGTTGCGGGCGCAGATCGTCCACCGCGATGAACAGCACGTTGAGCTTGCGCGCCGCGGCGCGGGAAATCCCGAAGGGGGCGGCCGAGGCGGCGGCCGCGGCCAGCAGTTCGCGTCTTCGCATGGGGCCCGCCTGTCTTTATACTACGCTCGGGCGGGCCGCCGGAAGGTTTGTTAGAAGCTCAGGCGCAAGGCGAAGCGGAAGACTCGTTCGTCAATGCCCTCCCGACCGGTGTTCATGATGCCCGTGATCTCGCCGAATCGGGCGGAGCTGACGTCGCCGGTGGGATTGGCGAAGTGCGGCGTGTTGGAGAGGTTGAACGTCTCGGCCCGGAACTGCGCGCCGACGCGTTCGGAAATGCGGAAGGAGCGGAAGACCCCGGCGTCGAAGTTGACCAGGCCGGGACCGCGCAACTGATCCCAGCCCGCGGTGCCGAAGCGAGGCTGGAGCACCGGGGCGTAGGCCGTGGTGTCGAACCAGCGCTCTCGCTTGCCGTAGATCTCGACCTGGGGCTTGATCAGGTCGGCGGTCTGGCCGTTGGCAGGGGCGTTCAAAGAGGCGCCGGGTGCAGTGACGCTGAACGGTCCCCCGGTGTAAGCGGTGAACAATCCGGTGAGCTGCCAGCCGCCCAGCAGGCGGGCGGGCGCGCCTTGAGAAACCCAGCGCTTGCCCCGTCCGAAGGGCAGTTCGAAGGCGAAGGCGGCGTTGAAATGGTGCGTGCGATCGAAGCTGCGAGGCACCTTGGCGATCAGCGGCCAATACAGCGGATTGTTATTGGTGTAGCCGTCCACGCCGTTCTCGTTGCCGCGCGGCCCGAGCGCCTTGGACCAGGTGTAGGAGAGCCGGAGCATGTAACCGCCGGAAAAGCGCCGTTCCAGAGTGCTCTGCAATGAGTCGTACCAGCTATGGAAGCCGCCGGTGGCCGAGAAGAACAGGGTGTCGGCCGTGCGGCCGAACTTGCGGGCCAGGACGCGCCCGGCGGCGCCGCCGCCGATAAAGCCGTAGTTGGCGTTCCAGCGGTTCTGGAGGCGGATCTGGCGGTTGCCGACGTAGCCGGCCTCGGCGATCCAGCCGCCGCCCAGATCCTTTTGCAACATCAGATTCCAGGCCTGAATGTAACTGCGCCGGAATTTCGGATCGGCCAGTTCCATCGAGACGGTCAGCGGGACGCTGATGACGCCGCTCGAGTAATCCACCGGCGAGACGCTGGGAATGCCCTGGGCGATTTCGCTGACGTAGCGGTAGGAGTTGGGCGCGGGGAAGGTTGCGGTGCTCAAAATGGGATAGGTTTGCAAGGGATTGCGCCCGATATTGATCGGATCCCAGGAAATGCCGTAGCCGGCCCGGACCACGAACGTGTCGGTAGGACGGTAAGCCAGACCCAATCGCGGCGCAAAGTACTTCTTGCCCATGCTGAAGCCGCAGTTCTTGGCCAGCCCGCCGTAGCCGCAGACGTTCAGTTTATTGGTTTCGAAGTCGTAAATCTCCAAGGAACGCCCGCCCAGGCGGTTGGGCACGCCAAAGTAATCCCAGCGCAGGCCGAAGGAAGCGGTAAGCTTGGGAGTAACCTGCCACTTATCACGGGCGTAGAGGCTGTGGGCCCAGGTGCGCACGGCGCCCATCTCGGCGCGCAGGCGCCTTTCGGTGCTGTTGGGCAGGCCGAGCAGGAACGAGGCGTAGCTGTTGTAGTCCGTCACGGGCACGCCGGTGGTTCCGGTGACTTCGCGGGTGAAGTAGAACCAGCCCGGATGCCCGGCCGGCTCCATGCCGTCCAGGCCCATCCAGAGGGCATCCCAGCCGAAGCGCAGATTGTGCGTTCCGCGCACCCAGGCCAGGCTGGCCACGTATTGAGCCTGGGGAAGGCGCAGGGTCCAGGGAGCGTTGTTGTTGGCCCGGCCCACGGCGCTGAAGCCGGGGACCGAGAAACCGGGCCAGCCGCCGTAGTAGCGGTTGGGACCGTTGGTTCCGGGGATGCCCAGGAAATCCCGGCCCAGGTTTTCATCCAGCCGGATGTTCTCCACGCCGTTATCAATTACGGTGTAGCCGAAGTAACCGTCCAGCACCAGGGCGGGCGTGAGCGTATAGACGGCCGAGTAGGTCATGCTGACGGTATCGCCGATTCCCTTGCCGTCGTAGGAGCCGCGGCTCTCGATCCCCGGGCCGCCCAGGGGGCCGAACATGGGGGGATTATCGAAGTGCCAGTCCAGCCAGCTCACCCGCGCGCTCAGGTTGAGTTTTTCGGTCGCTTGGGCGGTGAACTTGGTGTCCAGCACGTGGCGGTCATAAAGGAAAGAACCGCTGGCGTAATAGTTGTTGCCCAGGCGCGCGGGATCGCCCGTGTTGGGCAGAGGCGTCAGATCCACCAGTTTCTTGATGATGGGGCTGATGCGGCTGGCGGGGAGCCGGTTGTCGGCGGAGGGGCTGGCGGCCGGAGCCGTCGGGGTTGCCGGTGAGCGGGTCGTAGATGGGGCGGGCGGCTTGCGAGAAGTCGCCGGTGCGCATCGGGGCGGTGGGGACGCTGCCCAACTGGAAACTGGACTGGCGGTCGGGTGTGCCTTCGTAGGAGGCGAAGAAGAACAGCTTGTTACGGCGGATGGGCCCGCCGAAGGTGCCGCCGAATTGGTTCAGGATGCGTTTTTCCTTGCCGCGGTCGGCGGGGAGAAAGTAAGGCCGGGCCTTCAGGTGCTGGTTGTTGTGATACCAGAAACCGGAGCCGTGGAATTCGTTGGTGCCGCTCTTGATTTGCACGTTGACGGCCGCGCCGCCGGCGTAGCCGAGCTCGGCTTCGTAGCTGCTGGTCTGCACGTTGACGTTCTCGATGGCCTCCAGGGCCGGCACGTAGCCGCCCACGTGGGGCAGCCAGGAATTCCAGGTAGTGGCGCCGTCCACCCGCACCGCCACCGACTGGGCGGTGGCGCCGTTGGCGTTCATCATCAAGGAGCGCGATGGGTTGGCGGAAAGCGAGTGGGCGTTCTGGGGCGGGCTGATGCCCGGGACGGTGACCAGCAGGTTCTGGAAATTGCGCGTGACGGGCACGGGCATGTTCTGGAGGTCGCCCGCGGGCAGCTCGTTGCGCACGTCCATAGTGTCGGTTTGCAGGGCGGCGGCCGCCGCGCTGACCTCGACCGATTCGGTCACCTGTCCGATCTCCAGGACGGCGTTGACACGCACGGTGGCGTTGGCCGGCAGCGCCACGTTGCGCCGGGTGAAGGTGCGAAAGCCCTGGGCGGTGATCGCTACTTCGTAAGTTCCCGGCGGAACAGTGGAGACCGAATAGACGCCCGCCGGGTTGGTCGCCGTGTTCCACTGCTGGCCGGTGCCCTCGTTGGTGACCTTGACGGCGGCGTTGGGTATGGCCCCGCCGGTGGCGTCGGTGACGCTGCCCACCAGGGTTCCGTAGAGCACCTGGGCGCGGGCGGCGCCCGCGGCGCTCAGGATCAACGCGGAAAACAGCAACCAGGCATGGCCGCCGGGAATTGTTCTGTGCATGATGGACCCTCCCTCGGCCGCCGCTGGAACGGCCGGCTAACCTCACGTCGTCGCCTGCGCGGCGACCTTCGCTGAGCCGAGTCTAGCAGGGCCGCCGCCCGGCGGTCAAGGGCGTATTTTAGCGCTCGAGTGCCCGGTTCAGGCGGTTTCCAGCGCCTGGCGCAGCTTGCGCAGGAGGGTCTCTTTGGTGAAGGGCTTCTCCAAGAAAACCTCCTCTTGCGGGAGGATGCCGTTCTCCACCACGGCGCGGTCGGCGTAACCGGACATGTAGAGCACCTTCAGGGAGGGCCGGCAGCCCAGGGCTCGCTCGGCCAGCTCCCGCCCGCCGAGCGCGGGCATCACCACGTCGGTCAGCAACAGATCAATTCGTCCCGGGTACTGCTGGCAGATTTGCAGGGCCTCCTGGGCGTGGGCGGCCGGCAGCACGTTATAGCCCTCGCGCCGGAGCACTTCCGCGATCAACTTGCGCAGTTCGGGGTCGTCCTCGGCCACCAGGATGGTCTCGCCGCCTCCCAAAGCCCAATGGGGTGGGCCGGCCGGAGGAGCCGATTCGAGCGCCCCTTCGGCTAACGGCAGGTAGATCTTGAAGGTGGTTCCCAACCCCGGCTCCGAGTAAGCCCAGATGCGGCCGCCGTGCTGCTGCACGATGCCATAGACGGTGCTCAGGCCGAGGCCGGTGCCCTTTTGTTTGGTGGTGAAGAACGGCTCGAAAGCCTGGCGCAGCGTGTCGGCGTCCATGCCCTTGCCGGTATCGCTGACGGCGAGCATGACGTGCGGTCCCGGCCGCACGCCCAGATGATTGCGGGCGTACTCTTCGTCAAGGATTACCGGGGCGGTTTCCAGGGTGATGCGGCCCCCCTCCGGCATGGCTTCCCGGGCGTTCACCACCAGGTTCATGATGACCTGTTCCAGGTGCACCGGGTCGGCGCGCACGGGCGCCGGCCCGGCGCCCAGATGAGTGACCAGCTCGATGTCCTCGCCCAGCACGCGGCGCAGCATGCGATCCATCCCGGCCACGATGTCGTTGAGGTCCACCAGGCTGCGCTGGCTCCGCTGCTTGCGGCTGAACATGAGCAACTGGCCGGCCAGGCGCGCCGCGCTGCCGGCCGCCTTGAGAATCTCCCCCACCGGTTCCAGCAAAGGATCCCCGAGCGGCAGCGATTCCGAGAGCATCTGGCCGTAGCCGGTGATGATGGTGAGCAGGTTGTTGAAGTCGTGAGCCACGCCGCCCGCCAGCCGGCCTACGGCCTCCATCTTCTGGGCCTGGCGGAACTGCTCCTCCAATTGCTTGGTTTGAGTGACGTCGGCGGCTACGCCCAGCACCGCCGTCAGGCGCCCGGATTCCTCTCGCAGCGGCGCGGTCCAAAGGCTGAGCTCGATCGGCGAGCCGTCCCGGCGGCGCTGCCGGCGCTCCAGACCGCGCAGCGTCTCGCCGCGCCGGGAAAGCTCCAGCAGTTCGGCCAGGGCTTCCGGCTGGTCTTCCACGCCCAAGGGGAGCGGGCGGTGCAGGATCTCCTGTTCGCTCCAGCCGAACATGCGCTCGGCGGCGGGATTCCAGAACTCGACCTTGCCTTCGGGATCCACCGCCCAGATCGCCAGGGGCGAGGCTTCCAGCAGCGCGCGCAGGGTCTCGTCCAGACGGCGGAGCCGCCGCTCGGCCTGCCTGCGTTCCGTCACGTCAATGCCGGTTCCGATGACGTATTCTACGCGGCCCGCCTGATCCAACAGCACCGTGTTAGACCAGACGATCAGCCGGCGCTCTCCGCTGCGGGTGACCCAGTGATTCTCGTGCTGGTTGGGAAAGTCGCCGGCGCAAAGGCGCTGGAAGACTCGGCGCACCTCGGGGGCTTCCTCGGCAACCAGCAACAGATCCCAGATGGGACGGCCGAGAACTTCCTCGAAACTGTAGCCGGTGGTACGCTCGCAGGCGCGGTTGAAGCTGATGATGCGGCCTTCCCGATCCAACACCACCACCAGGCTGCCGACCGTGTCCACGATGGTGGACGCCCAGTCGCGCTCCCGGTTGAGGGCCTCCCGGACGCGCCGGGTTTCGCTGATGTCGCGCAGGAGCATCAGTGCGCCCTGAGGGGGATCCCCGGGGCTGCCGAGCGGCAGGGCGGTCGCCGAGACCCAAAGATCTTCGCGGGCCCCGGCGGGTCGGACTAGCATTTCCACCCCGCGCACGGCTTCGCCCCCCAAGGCCCGGATGAGCGGGAACTGTTCAGGCGGCCAGGGCAGGGAAGCGTCGGGCAGGCACAAGCCGAAGCTGCGCGGCCATTCCTGCAAAGGCGGGGCAGTTTCAGTGAGGGCAAGCATGCGGCGGGCAGCCGCATTGGAGAGTATCAGCTCCCCCGCGGCGTCCACTACCACCAGACCCTCGTCCAGGGCATCCAGGAGGTAGTCCAGCACCGCCGGACGGACCCTGGTCCGTTCGGATGCGCCGCATCTTCTTGAACCGGTTGCCTGCCCGGGTTCGCCCATGCTGTGCCCTGTGGGCCGATCCCGCCGGCCCGCCGATCTCCCCTCGGGCGCGCCCGAACCAACCCACCGATGTTGTCGGGATTACCCCTCGATTAACAATACTACATTTCCAGCCGCAACGCACAGAAATCTTTTGACCGCCCTCCCCCCTAAGGGGGCGGGCAGGGCCCGCCGGGGGCCGCGCAGGACCCGAGGGGGGCTGCTGGTCGGTGCAGGTACAATAGCGGGAGAGCCAAAGGGAGGACCCGTGAACAGTTCCGTGGGCATCTCGCGCCGCCAAGTGCTGGCGGCGGGCGTCGGCACGCGCCTTGCGGCCGCTTCGGCACGCTATTCGTCCAGCGCCCGGGTGGCCATCGTCCGCTGCCGGAGCTACCAACCGAATGAGCTGGAGGCCGCGCTGGGGCGGCTGATGGACCAAATCGGGGGGATCGGCGCCTTGGTCAAAGGCAAGACGGTGGCCTTGAAGCTGAATCTGACCGGCAACATCACTCGCTTTCCCGAGCGGCCCGACCTGCCCTACCGCAACCATCCGGCCACCGTGTGGGCGGTCGTGAGCCTGCTGGCGCGGGCGGGGGCGCACCGCATCAGGATTCTGGAGAGCTTCTTCCCGGCGGGGCAGGAGCTGGCCTTGTGGGCCCGCTACGGGTTGGACGTGACGGCGATCGGCAACGCGGGGGCGAAGGTCGATTGGGAGAATACGCAGAACCTGGGCCGCGGCAAGAAGTATTCGCGCCTGAAGCCCCCCTGGGGCGGCTACGTCTTTCCGGCTTACGATCTGAATCACTCCTACGAGGATTGCGACGTGTACGTCTCGCTTTCCAAGCTGAAGAATCACTGGATTGCGGGCGTAACGATGGCGATGAAGAACAATTTCGGCATCACGCCCTGTTCGCTGTACGGGGGCGATTGCGGGCCGGACGGCAACGAGGATCCCCGGCAAGAGCGCGGTCCGGTCTGCCATGAGGGCAAGCGCACGCCGCCCAAAGGCGTGCCGCAGGAACTGGATCCCGGCTCGCCCCGGGAGGCCGGCTACCGGGTGCCGCGGATCGTGGTGGATCTGACGGGGGCCCGTCCGATTGACCTGTGCATCGTGGACGGCATCGAGTCCATCCGCGGGGGCGAAGGGGCTTGGAATCCGGGGGTGCAGATGGTGAAGCCGGGCCTGTTGCTGGCGGGCCGCAATCCGGTGGCGGTGGACACGGTCTCGACCGCGGTGATGGGGTATAACCCGGGGGCCGAGCGGAGCGTCAAGCCGTTCTTGCGCGGGGACAACTGCTTGAAGCTGGCCCAAGCGGTGGGGTTGGGGCCGGCCGATCTGAGCCGTATCGAAGTGGCGGGGTTGAGCCTGAAGGAAGCGGTCTACGACTACGGTCCCGGGCCAACGGGGCGGCCGGTGTGAGATCCCGGCCGGGGGACCCGGCCGGGCTCTAGCCGTCCAGGCCCATCTGGGAGAGCCGGTAGCGCAGGGCGTTGCGCGTCAAGCCGAGCAGCCGGGCGGCCTGGCTCTTGTTGCCGCCGGCCCGTTTGAGCGCTTCGCGGATGACGGCCTGCTCGAATTCCTCCAGGGTCATGCCTTCCGGCAGGAAGTAGCCTTCCGCCGGGGAGCGGGCGCGGGGCGCGGTGTCCAGCTTGATGTCGTCGGCCTCCAGCACGGGGCCTGAGCAAAGCACCAGGCTGCGTTCGATCACGTTCTCCAGTTCGCGCACGTTGCCCGGCCAGTGGTAGGCCATCAGTTTCCGGATGGCGGCTTCGCTGATGCCCTCCACCGGGCGGCCCAGGGCGGCGCCCAGCTCGCGCACGAAATGTTCGGCCAGGAAGGGGATGTCCTCACGGCGCTCGCGCAAGGGCGGCAGGTTCAAGGGGACGACGTTGAGGCGGTAGTAGAGGTCTTCCCGGAAGGCGCCCTGTTCGAGGGCGGCGCGCAGATCCTGGTTGGTGGCGGCGATGACGCGCACGTCCACCTGGCGGGTCTTGTTGGAACCCAGGCGCTCGAATTCGCGCTCCTGGAGCACCCGCAGGAGCTTGACCTGGATGGAAGGGGGCACGTCGCCGATCTCATCCAGGAAGACCGTGCCGGTGTCGGCCTGCTCGAACTTGCCGGGCTTGGCGGCCACGGCGCCGGTGAAGGCGCCCTTTTCGAAGCCGAACAGTTCGCTTTCCATCAGGTTCTCGGGCAGGGCCGAGCAGTTGATCTTCACGAAGGGGCGATCGCGCCGGGGCGAGTGATAGTGGATGGCGCGGGCGATCAAATCCTTCCCCGTGCCGCTCTCGCCGCACAGCAGCACGGTGGCGCGGGTGGGGGCGACGCGCTGGATGGCGGCGAAGATTTCCTGCATAAGGGGGCTGCGCCCGATGATGTTGCGGAAATCGTAGCGGCGGCCCAGCTCCTCGCGCAGCCGGCGGTTTTCGTCTTCCAGCTCCCGCCTCTGGAGCGCCTTCTGGATGACGGCGCTGAGGTGGTCGAGCGAGAAAGGCTTCAGGAGGAAATCCTCGGCGCCCTTCTTCATGGCCTCGACCGCGGTCTCGACCGTGCCGTAGGCGGTCATGACGATCACGGGCGTGCGGGTGTTCTGGCGGCGCAGGCGGGCGATGAACTCCAGGCCGTCCATGCCCGGCAGCCGCAAGTCAGTGAGGATGAGGCCGGCGCGGTCGGCCAGCTTCCAGCCTTCCTCGCCCGAGGCGGCCGCATCCACCTCGTAGCCGGCCGAGCGCAGGTGCAGTTCGAGCACGCGGCGCAGCTTTTCCTCGTCCTCGATGATGAGGATGCGGGGCTTCATGGCCGGGCACGCTGCCCCAGGGGCAGATAGACGCGAAACACGCTGCCCTTGCCGGGCTGGCTTTCCACGGTTATTGTACCGCCGTGCAAATCCACGATTTTCGAGACGATGGCCAGCCCCAGCCCGACCCCCTCCGGCTTGCTGGTGACGAAAGGGTTGAAGATGCTCTCCTGGCGCTCGGGTGGGATGCCCGAGCCGCGGTCAATCACGGCGATTTCGGCGTGGCCGGGCAGGGCGCGGGTCTTGACGGTGATGGCGGCCCCGGGCGGACTGGCCTGGGCGGCATTGAGCAGCAGGTTGTAGAAGACCCGCTCCAGCAAATCGGGGTCGAACTCGAAGGGAGGCACCTCGGGCGAATAGTTCCGGTAAACGGCCACGTCGTAGGGCGGCGAATGGCGCTCCAGTTGGGCGATGGCCCGGTCAATGACCGTCGCCAGCTCGGCCCGCGCCGGCTTGAGCTCCAGCGGGCGGGCGAATTCCAAGAAGCGCGTCACCAGGGTATTCGTGCGGTCCACCTCGGCGGCGATGAAGCCCGCCAGCTCGGCGGCCACGGTGTTCTCGGGGGAGATCTGCCGGCTGAGCATCTCCGCCGAGGCCCGAATGGTTCCCAGCGGGTTGCGCAGCTCGTGGGCCAGGCCGGCGGAAAGCTGCCCCAGGGCGGCCAGCCGTTCCGAGCGGCGCACGGCGGCTTCCGCCTCCTGAAGATTGCGGTTGGCCTCGGCGAGCTGAGCGGCCACGGCTTGCGCCTTGCGGGCGGCGGGGTTGACCTCCGCCAGGCGTTCGGCTAGAAAGCCGAGGATGGCCAGGAAGATCACCCGCAAGAGAATCTCGGGGATCTGGTCCGGGGGCAACTCGTAGCGCGACCAGTCTATCCACAGCAGAGTCGACAGATAAGCCCCGCAGGCCAGCCCGGTGAACAACGCGGCGCCGCTTACCCCCAGCACCGTGCCGGCCGAGATCACCGGCATCAGCAGGATCCAGTAATAGCTGCTGGTGATGCCGCCCGTCAGCCCCAGCAGTAGATAACCCAAGCCCAGCTTGAACAGGTTGGCCAGGATCGAGCCCGTGGGGCGCGCGAAGAAGGCGAAGGTCGGCTCCAGGATCTGAAAGAGGGCCAGAAGAAGCAGCAGAGCGGCCGTGGCGGGGCGCCGGGCCGGTCCCGTGGCGGCCAGCAGGGCGAACAGGGCCGGCAGGATCAGGTCGTGCTTGCTCAGGCGGGCCGAGCCCACGCCGCTATCTTAGCCTGCCGGGCCCCGCGCTGAGCGAACCCCACGGGCCCGCTGTTGTACACTAACAAGGAGTGGCTGTCTCGATGGCATGCTGATCGCTCGGGAATTCGTCCAATATCTGGCGCGCCAGATGGTCAAGCGCCTCGCCCCGCGGATGATCGAGACCACCCAGCCCGAGGCCCTGGCCGGGCTGATCGCCGACGTCATCATCGAGGAGTTGCAGGTCGAGGACCGGCTCAATGACGAGGTGCGCGAGATCTTGAGTCAATACTCCGACTACATGCGCCGGGAGGGCGTCAGCTACCAGGAGATGTTTCGCCGCATCAAGAACGCCCTGATCGCCGAGCGCAAGGTGGTGCGCGCCTCGGGCCGCGACACGGGCGATCAAATGAAGCTGTCCCGGGACAAGATCATTGACATTTCCCACAAGCTGATGACCGCCCTGCGCAAGGCCCGGCCGGCCCGCTTGAAGAGCGACCAGAACGAAATCCGGCTGGAAATGGTGCGGGCCATGATGGACCTGCTGGCGCTGGAGGAAAAAGTGGATCGGGCCGCCCGGCAAAAAATCCGCTCGCAAAAGCGGGAAATCCCCGAGGGCAGTCAGGAATGGGAGCTTCTGCACCGCCGGTATTACTCGGAAGAATTGAAGAAATTCGGGATTGATCTTTCCAGATGACGCGCACGCTGGCGGTGCTGGGCAGCTTGAACATGGATTTCGTGGTGACGGTCGAGCGGCTGCCCGCTCCGGGCCAGACCGTGCTGGGCCGGGATTTCCAGATGATTCCCGGGGGCAAGGGGGCCAATCAAGCCTGCGCCGCCGCCCGGCTGGGAGGACCGGGGGTGGCGGTGCGCATGGTGGGCCGGGTGGGTTACGATCTGTTCGGCGACCATCTCAAGGCCGGGCTGTCGGCGGCCGGGGTGGACGTCAGCGCGGTGCACGCCACCCGCGCCCAGCCCACCGGGGTGGCCCTGATCTGGGTGGATCGGGCGGGGCAGAACTCGATCGTGGTGGCCTCGGGGGCCAACCACGCCCTCCAGGCGTCCGAAGTCGAATCCTTCCGGCGCAGCTTTCAGGACGCCCGCTTCGTGCTGTTCCAACTGGAGACCCCCCTGGAGGTGGTCGAGGCCGCACTCGGGCTGGCCCACCGTTTGGGCGCGGCCACCATGCTGGATCCGGCGCCCGCGCAGCCGCTGGGCCGCCAACTGCTGGCGGCAGTGGACCTGCTGACGCCCAACGAGAGCGAAGCCTTGATGCTGCTCGGCCGGCCGCCGGGCCGCGTCCCCGCGGAGGAGGCGCCCGAGCTGGCCCGCGCTTTGCGAGCGTTGGGCGCCGCCGCCGTGGTGCTGAAGCTGGGGGATCAGGGTTGCTACTTCGACGACGGCCGGCGGAGCATCTACCAGCCGGCCTTCCCGGTGACGGTGCGCGACGCGACCGCCGCGGGCGACACCTTCAACGCCGCGCTGGCCGTCGCCTTGGCCGAAGACCAGCCGACCGAGCAGGCCCTGCGCTTCGCCAACGCGGCCGCGGCGCTGTCGGTGACGCGGCTGGGCGCCCAGGCTTCGGTTCCCCTGCGCGAGGAAGTCGAGCAGTTCCTGGCCGGCCAGGCGGGGTGAGGGCCGGAGGCCACAGCCGGGACGCCCTGGTTCGAACCCGCCGGCCTCAGCAGGCACGGGCTGACTGCCGGCGCAGCTCCCAGAAGCTCCACGCGGCGGCCGCGATCGCTGTCAGCAGGAACGAGCCAGGCTCCGGAACCAGCGTGGATTCTTGGTAGGGTTCAGCGTTGCCCAGACGCAGCCACACCCTCGGGCGCTCGTCGGCGTTGCCGTTGGCCGAGAAGATCAACTCGCCGAAAGCGGCCAGGTCGGCGAACAGCCCGCCGCAACCCAGACCGGCGCCCCGGAGGGATTCATGTAGGCGGGAAGATTATCGGGAGCGAACAACGCCGCTTCCCATCCGGTCCGGCCATTGCGCGCCTGCGCCACCACGTCATAAGGTCCCGTAAACGGACCGGGAGCGAGGATGGGCGTCGCGTACAGATTCCACGATGCGGTCACCGCCGCCACCAAGGCAAATCGAACAAGACTGGCGTGATCAAGCATGGAACCGGCGTCCCTTCCGGGGCGCTTTCAATCTCGCAGTGGCCTGCTTTCAACTCACAGCTTCCCAAAGTTCCCAGCCGAGGTCAACTAGCCCGATGGTGCTGGAGTGGCTGCGTCGGAAGTACTCCGGCCGCCGGCCGATCTGAGCGGCGTTGCCTCGCGGGAGCTCGAGCGCCGAAAGGTGCGGTCCGAAGGAGACCGGCGCCGATGGATACCAAAATGAAAAGCGGCCAGCCGGGGACGAGTCCCCCGGGACCTGCTCGCCTGCTGCCAACTCCGTAGAGATAGGAACTACCAATCCGACCGCCATTCCCCGGCTGATCCCGGTGGACCAGGTGAAGAACGTTGCCGCGGCGGTCCCCCGGCGGCGCCGGTAGGACAGGGCCCCAGGCCGCGCGCCTCAAAATGCGATTTTCAAACCGAACTGAAGGATGCGTGGATCGTTCGCTGCGGTTATGCGCCCGAACTGAGCCGAGGCCGCATTGGTGGCGGGCGCCCGGAAGTTGACGTTGTTGAAGATGTTGAAGAATTCGGCACGAAACTGCACCGCCAACCGTTCCGTCGCCCGCGTATTCTTGATCACCCCGACATCGGTGTTGAAGTAGCGCGGTCCGCGCAGGTTGTTTCGCCCCGAATTGCCGAAGGTGCCCACGGCGTTGGCGGTGAACTTAGAGGTATCAAAGAACCTGGCAACCATTTCGCCGTGAGGCCGTCCCGAGCCGAGGTCGGCTTTGCCGCCCAGGAAATCGGCCCGGTCCCTTCCGACCCCGCTGAAGGAGTTGTCACGGCCGCTGGTAATGTTAATGGGAAAGCCGCTTTGCCAGATGACGATGGAGTTGATCATCCAGCCGTTCAAAAGCTTGCCGGCAGCGCCCCCGATCCCCACTTTGGGCAGCTCCCACACATTGGAGAACTTGAAGTTGTGCGGGAGGTCGGTGGCGGATAAAGCGTGATCAAAGCCACGGTAAAACGGATTAGTCCATCCCAGGTCATCAATCGCCTTGGACCAAGTATAGTTCGCCAACACTGACAGGCCGCGCGCGTACCGCTTCTCGGCGCTCAACTGAAGCCCGTGATAGTGGGAGTTGTTTCCCGATTCGATGCGCCCTATGTTCGAGAAGTCCTTGTAGATCCGGCGCGCCTGGGTGTTGGCCACCGTGGACTGGCCGGGAACGTAGATGGCCGGATTGACCTCTCGAAATATGAACTGCGACAGGTAGGTGCCCTTGCTGGCTTGGTAGGCAGCCTTGAAGACCCAATCCGGGCCGACCTGCCGCTCCAGCACCAGGTTCCAGGTGGCGATCTGCGGAATGCGGAAATCCTTAGCGAAGGTGGCGCGGATGGCGGCCGGAAGCGTGAACACAGCCTCCGGTCCGGGAACGCTGGGCCCGTACTGGGCCGGGAAGGGATTCTTCACGCCCGCAGACCCGTAGGGATCTTCGAAGGCCACGTCGTTGAAGGAAAACGTGGGGGCAAACGGCGCGATGTTAGTGAACGGGTTGAAATCGCTGGTTTCGATGGGGGTGTAGTAGAAACCGGCGCCGCCACGGAGGCTGGTTTTGCCGTCCTGGGTCAGGCGATAGGCAAAACCGAAGCGGGGGGCGAAATTCCCCCAACTGCTCTCCAGTCCGGCGACGGGGCAGCCGGGGTCGTGATTGTCGCCCCCATAGATCAGCCCGAGGGGAGCATTGGGATAACGGGTCGATTTGGCTCCCGGCTGGAAACACACGGCGCGTCCGTCACGATCGTAGGGCGCCAGATAGGGATCCCAGCGCAGCCCGAGATTGAGGGTGAGCTCGCCGGTGACGCGCCAGTTGTCCTGAAGGAACATGCTCCACTTGGTGCCCTTGAGGTTTTTGAATTCCCCACCGCCCTGGCGGAAAGCCGAGGCGCGACCAAACATGAAATCCGCCAAACCGTCGCCGGAGAGTTGCCCGCTGAAGGTAAAACTGCCGGCCATCTGGTAAGTGTTGGTGATGTGGTTGGAGACGCGCAGGGCTTCGCCTCCGAACCGCAGTTCATGAGCGCCCCGGATCTTGGTGACGACCTCACGGACCGTGAAGTCACCGCGATCGAAGTCCCCCAGGTGGTTGGTGCTGACGCTGAAGGCGCCGGTGACCGACACAATCAGCTCCGGGGGCGCCTTCAGGGCCGAATCGATTGGGGCTGCGATCTTGACGCCCGCGTCTGGAAAGCTGAAGGGAGCGCTCGAAAGGGAGCCGCCGCGCTGCCGGTTCAATCCGAAGGTGGTGTTGACGAGCAGCGTTGGAGAAAACGTGTAGTTGTGGATCACGGAGACGTTTTGCAGCCGGACGGCATTTCCGGTGGTCTCGGCCGCCAGCAGATTCTCCTTGGGGATCACCGCTGGCTGATCGTAATCCGTAAAGAAGTAGCGGCCGCTGATTTGGTGCTTGCTCAGATTGTAATCCAGCTTGGTCATGAACTGGTTCTCGGCTTGGCGGATATTAGTGCCTTCAAAGATCACTTGTCTGCCCGCGGCGTTCGGCAGCGGCAGCCACTTCAAGAAGTAGTTCGACACCGCGTTGATACGGCTGGCAGGGATTCGATTACCCGGGACCGGAGCCTTCGACACCGGGTCGATGAGCCGCTGAGTCAGGGCCGAGAAATCGCCAGTTCGTTCAGCCGGGGTGGGGACGAAAGCGACTTTGCCCGCAGGCGCGATGCGAATTCGTGTTCCCTGGTAGGTTCCGAAGTAGAACAGTTTGTCCTTGATAACCGGGCCCCCCAGGGTGCCGCCGAACTGGTTGCGCTTGAGAGTGTCCTGCTTCGGAGCGAAGAAATTGCGCGCGTTCAACTTGCCGTTACGGAGAAACTCGAACGCGCTGCCATGCAGCTCGTTGGTGCCGGACTTGGTGACTATGTTGACGACGCCGCCGCCCGCGTTGCCATATTCCGCACTGAAATTGCTCGACTGGAGGTTGAACTCCTGAAGAGCGTCCGGGTTGGGGAAGGGCAGGCTGGCGTTCAGATAGGTGTCGTTGTGGCTGACGGCATCCAGTTGGTAATTGACCTGATCCCTCTGCGTGCCGTTAACGCTGGCGGTTTGCTCGCCCGGGTAAACGCCTCCATGGCCGCAGATGATGCAGCCGTTGCGCCCCAGGTCGGCGGTTCCCGGCGCCAGAAACAGCAGCGTCTGCGCCATCCTCCCGTTCAGGGGCAACTCCACCACCCGCTGCCGGTCGATGAGCTGGCCGGTTGTCGCCGTGCGCGTCACCACCAATTCGGTATTGCCCTCGACCGTGATCCGCTCGGTGACTTGCCCCACCTTTAGAGTGATTCTCTGGCTGGCGTCTTGATTCACCGCCAGGGTGATCCCGGACTGCATGTAAGTGGAGAAGCCTTCCTTCTCCACTCTGAGCTCGTAGCGGCCGATCGGGAGCCTGGAAAACAGAAATGCCCCCGTGGCGTCCGAGGTCGTGGCTTGGGCAAAGCCGGTGTCCAGGTTTCGCACCGTAACGCGGGCATCCGGCACGGCCGCCCCGCTTTCGTCCACCAGGGTTCCTCCCAAGCTGGCCGTGGTGTACTGGCCGAGCAAGGGAAAGCCGCAAAGCACCGCACAAATTACCGCTGCAGCTATCGCCTTCATGTTTTCCTGCCCGTTTTGAAATTCGAACCGCCGCGCGGAATATTGTACGGCCGCTCTTCGCGGCTTGTCAAGCTGCGAATTGCAACAGCTTGCCCGGAATTTTCCGGCCGTGCTTGCAATCCCTTGCCAAACACGGACTTGATCTGTCAACCGAGGAGTTGTTGCGAAACGCCGCCGTCAAAACCCGCCAGAGCGCCCACAAAGGCGCCTGATGCGCCGTCTCGGAGCGCCTGTCCGAGCTCGGCCAGAGCTTTGCCAAGCTTTTTCAATCGGTTACAGCCTCGGCTTGAGCAGTTTGGGCAAGTCAAACCGAGTCCGGGGCTCTGCAAGGCCCGCTGCGGTCGAGCTCAGAATCGGTCGGGCCGACGAAAAATGCGGGAGAGTGCCGCCCCATCGCTGTTTGCGCGCTTCCCGCTCGGTTGTAACCCCGGATGGGGCGCCCCTGCCGCCTCGCGGGAGCTCGAGCGCCGAAAGGTACGGTCCGAAGGGGACTTCCGGAAACGCCTCCTAATTTTCCAGCAGTCTAAGCTTGTTCGCTCGGCTCTTNTCTGTTCGGGTCTGGCCCCANCTATTTCGGTAGCGCCGGCAGCCCCGGAGCGCCCAGGCTTCGGTTCCCCTGCGCGAGGAAGTCGAGCANTTGCTGGCCGGCTAGGCGGGGTGAGGGCCGGGCGCCAGCAGGTCTACTCCTTCCTGGCTGGCGATCCTGACGATGCCCAGCTCGTGCTTCTTGCTCTCGTACTCCTCGGCGGTGTAACAGAGCACTTCGATGGGAAAGGGCGTCTGAAGGGCCCATAAGACTTCCCCGGCCCGCTCCGGAAAGCGCAGGCCGGCGAAGGCCTCCGAGACCACCAGCAGGTCCAGGTCGCTCCGGCCGGCAAGGGCTTCGCCCCGCGCCCGCGAGCCGAACAGCAGCACGCGGCTGGGATGGAAGCGCTCGACCAGGCGCGGCAGGAACAGCTTCACGAATTGGGCGACGAGCGGATCTCGGATCGGACCCATTCGATCACCTCTCGTGCCGCCGCCAGCTTGGCGAGCGCGGTCGGGCGATCATACAACTCGAAGGGCACTCCGTTAGCTGCGTCAGGATAGCGGCTGACCGTGTAATCCGGGTTGAGGAAAGCCAATCGGCGCAAGAGTTGTTCCGGCATTTGCAAGCCGCGGCCCAGCTCAAGAAGATAGTGCGTGTGGGGCGGCAGTTCGGCCTTCCAGAGGATCCAGGCCGCCTTGAGGAACTTTTCCACCGCTTGCTCGGAGAGGAACGCGGCCACCTCGTAGGCTTCGATCTCGACGTTCTTGGCGGCGTTGAGCAGGTCGCGCTCCCCCTGCCGGATCAAGCGCTCGGCTTCGATTCTCATCGGCTGTTCTCCGGAAGATGCAGGCCGAAGCGACTGCCTTTTCATTATCGCGCGGTTTCAGCCATGCGGCCCGCGGAGGGAGGCGTCCGCGGAGGGGCCCGTCCCGAGGCCTTCCAGCCGATAGACCGAGAAGCGGGAGTTCTCGAACACGGGCCGGCCGGCGGGCAGGCGGCGCGGCCGCCGGAGCACCACGTAGTCCACGCCCTGGGCGGCGTAAGCAGGCAGCTTCGCCGTGCGGAAGCCTCCCTCCATCGCGGCGCTCCAGCGCTGGGACCATTGGGCGGCAAAGCCCTTCAGGAAGTTGACCTGGCCGCCGGATTTCCAATCCACGTACACGGCGCGCAAAGCCCGGGCGCGGAAGATGCCGGGAAACAGTTCGCGCCCGGCGTCCGGGAAAAGAAAGACCGCGTCGGGCGGTGTGGATGTGCGAGCCCAGGCGGAAAGTTCCTCCAGCTCGCGGCTGTGGAGGTTGGGGTAGTTGCGCACCTTGCCGTAACCGGGGATGGCGAAGAAAGGCAGCGCCAGGGCGGCCGCCCAAAGGGGCCAAGCCCAGGCGCGCCGCAGGGCGCCGGCATAGAGGGCCAGAGCGGTGAGCATCGCCAGCCCCGCCACCAGCCAGGCGCGCCGCCGGCTGAGGGGATCGGAGAAATCCGGCGGGCCGAGCTGAAGCAATCGGGTGTGAGCCGGGATGGCGAAGACCGGCAGCAACCAGAGCACGCTTTCCCACCAGCGGCCGCGCTCGGCCGCCCTGGCCGCGGCTGCGGCGGCCAGCAGGCCCGCCAGCGCCACCACGAACAGCAGATTTCGAGCGGGCTGAAGCTGGGCGATCAAGGCCCACTTCATGCGGTCGAGCAACAGGTAGCCGAGGGGCATCGAGAGCAGCCCGGCCAGCGGCAGGCCCAGCAGGAAAAACTCCAGGTCGAGGATGGGCCAGGCCTGCGCGGGATCCGCCGCCGGGCCCTGGGGCGGGCGAAAAGCTCCCAAGCGGCGCAGGCGCCAGAAGGCGGCCAGCGAGAGCAGCCAGAGCAGGACGTGCTGGCGGATCCAGGCGACGTCCCAGGTTCCGATCCAGTTGTAGGGCGCGCGCCAGCGCTGGAGTTTCTCCAGCTCCGGATCCAGGCGGCTGAACAGCATTTGTGGCTCGCTGACGCCGGGTTGCCAGCGGGAGAGCGCCAGCAACAGCAGCGCGCCTAAGGCCAGCGGGGCCAGCCCGGCGATGCGCCGGCTCATGACGGCCGGCTTGGAGGGCCACAGGGCTAACAGAAAGTAAAGGCCCCAGAAGGCCGCTGCGGTCGGCGGGTGGTAGAGGAAGGCCAGCGTGGCTGCGCAACCCGCGGCCAGGTCGCGCCCGTGGGCGGCCAACCCGAGGGCCAGGAAAACCAAGGGCCCCGCGAAGCCCCGGGGAACCGGCTCGTACTCCAGAGTCAGCACCGAAGGACCCACGACCGTGGCCCCGAGGGCGAAGGCAGCCGCTGCCAGCAAGGCGGCCCGGCAGGAGAGGCCCAGGGCGGCGGCCGCCAGGTAGACCCCCAGAATGCCCAGAGCGCGGAAGAGCAGTTGCTGCGCGGTCAGCACCGCCCGCAGGTCCAAGCCGGTAAGCCGGCAGAGACCGAGAGTTACCTCGTCGTAAATGGTGAAGGCCACGTGCGGGCGGACCGCCATAGGATCCTTGGCCAGCACCGAAGGATCCCGCAGCCGCTCCAGAATGGGAACGTAAACCTGCGTATCGGCTTGAAGCCAGGTATGGCCCGGAAAGACAAAGTAACCGAGCAGAGTAAGTAGAGTTACTGCGGCAGCCACGAACAGGCGGCGCCGGAGGGCGCCGGCGGCCGGCGGCGGAGCGGAGAGTTCGGGCGAAGTCATGGAGCGGGAGTTTTCTCCAGTTGCTGGCGGGCCCAAAGGCGGTCGGGATTCAACGCCAGAGATTTGAGGATGGCCTGGCGGGCCTCGGCGCGACGGTCGGCCTTGCGCAGCGCGATGCCCAGCCAGAGCCAGGCTTCGGCCGCGCTGGGATTCAGCTCCAGGGCCTTGCGGAAATCCGCGAGGGCTGCCTCCAGGCTGCCGCCGAAGGCCGGGGGCAGATAGTAATTGCCCACGCCGCGGCTCAGCCAGGCGCGCCAGGAGCGGGGATCCAGTTCGAGGGCGCGGCGGAGGGAATCGGCCGCGCACTTGCCGTAGCGGAGCGCCAGCAGGGGGTTGCCCGGGATGATCTGGCCGCAGAGCGTGCCCAGGAGGCGGTGGTGTTCGGCTATGCCGTCCTGGAGGGCGACCGCGCGCTCGGCGGCCCGGATGCCGGTCTCGGCGGCCCGCCGGGCCGCCTCGCGGTCGCGCAACTCGAAGGCCACTTCGGCCAGGTAGGAGGCCGCTTCCGCCAGGCGGAACTGCGCGGCGGCATCGCGGGGCCGCTGTTCGGCCGCTGCGGCGCGTTCTGCCAGGAGGCGCTCCAAGGCGGCGCGATCCTGCCGGTTCCTGGCCTCCTCCAGCTCGGCGCCGGCCGAGGCGGCCGCCAAGGCGACGATCATCCAGCCGGCCGTCATGCTCCCTCCAATTCTAAAGGGCGCTCAGGCGGCGCCGCAGCAGGAAGTAGGCCGCCAGGGCGACGATCAGCAGGCCGTTGACGGCCAGCACCGGCGGCGCGCCGAAGCGGGGCGCCAGAGCGCCGGTCAACAGGCTGCCCACAGGCATGCCGCCGCGGAAGGCTACGTTGTAGACGCTCATAACGCGGCCCCGCATGGCGTCGCTGGTGATCTCCTGCACCAGCGTGCTGGCCAGCGAGAAGACCGCCATCAGGGCGGCGCCGGCCAGGAACAGGACCAGGCAACTGAGCGGCAGGGACCCGGAGAGGGCAAAGCCCGCCGTGGCCGCTCCCAGGCCGAGCAGGGCGGCCAGCGCCAGTTTCCCTTTGCGGGCCCGCCGCCCCAGAGCGGCCACCAACAGGGCCCCGGCGATCGAGCCGCCGCCGTGCACCAGCAGCAACAAGGTGTAGGCGCTGGCGCCCCGGCGGAAGACGTCGCGGGCGAACACGGGCAGGAAGACCACCAGCGGCAGCCCCAGCATGGTTACCGCAAAAGCCAGCCCGATCAGCTCCGGCATCGCCGGCCGCCGCCGGACGAAGCGCAGCCCTTCGCCCAAGCTCGTCAGAAAGGGGTCGCGCCCGCCCCGGGGCACGAAGCGGACGTGGATGGCCAGCAGGGACGCGATCACCGCCAGGAAGGAAAGGCCGTTGAGGGCGAAACACCAGGGTGCTCCCAACCGGGTCAGGGCCAGCCCGCCCAGCATGGGGCCGATCACGCGCGCCAGGTTGAACTGGATCGAATTCAGGGCGATGGCGTTGGAGAGGTCCTCGCTGCGAACCAGGCTGGGCAAGAGCGCCATGTAGGCCGGGCCGCCGAAAGCCTGCGCCAGTCCCACCACGAAGGACAGGGTCAGGATATGCCAGATGCGCACCAGACCGGCCGCGATCAGGCCGGCCAGCAGGAAAGCGGCCGTCATCTGAATGAACTGAGAGATCAACAGCAGGCGGCGCCGATCCATCCGGTCCGCCGCCACGCCGCCCAAAAGCGAGAACAGCACCACCGGCAGCTCGCCCAGAAAGGCATCCAGGCCCAGCAGGAAGGGTGAGTTCGACAGCTCCAGCACCAGCCAGCTTTGGGCCAGCTTCTGCATCCAGGTGCCGATGCTGGAGGTGCAAGCGCCCAGCCACAACCGCCGGAAGTCGTGATACTGGAACGCCTTGAAGGTTCGCTTCAGCAACGTTTAGGATTCTCCGCTTCCATGCGCGACGCCCGGGGCCGGCCGGCGCCGCCGCCGGCCGACTCTAATAGACGTCAAAGCAGAAAACCTGGTTAGAGCCCGCGGGCGTGATCGAGTAGGAGCCGTTCTCCAGCCCGAAGCGCTCGCTGACTTCCAGCCGGTAGAGCTTCTCATCCAGCCGGCTGACCACCAGGCGCAGAGGGCGGGGCTGGTCCTTCTTCTTTTCGGGAAAGACGATCTGGCGGTTGCCGCCCTTGACTTCCAGACGGTAGAGTTCCAGGGTCTCGGGCGCGATCTTCTCGGAGAGAAACAGGAAGATCGGCTCGGCCACGGGAGTGCGCGCCGGGGAGGCGGGGCCGGGCACCGTGTAAATGGTCTCCCGGCCGCGGGTCTGCTGGCGCGCTTCGTTGACCTCGGTGGGAATCAAGTTGTCGGCATGAACCAGATAGGGCAGGTCCGGGCGAGGGGGCCGCGGCCCGCTGTACTTTTCCGCCGCCAGGCCGAGGCCGGCCGCCGCCAGCAGCCAGCAACTGATCACGGGCAACATCGGCATCCTAACTTTCATTGTAGCCGGGCGCCTCGAAGCGCGGCCGCGATCCGCTATGATGGGCGTTTTACGATGCCCAAGCGGATCGTCATCGCCATAGACGGGCCGGCCGGCGCCGGCAAGAGCACGGTGGCGCGGCGGGNGGCCGCCAAATTGGGCCTGATTTACATAGACACCGGGGCCATGTACCGCGCCCTCGGGCTGTGGGCTTTGCGCCAGGGCGTGGACTTGAAGGACATGCACCGGCTGGAGCAGTTGGCGGCGGCGGCGCGCATCGAGTTCGCGGCCGGCAGCACGCGCGTTCTGCTCAACGGCGAGGATGTGAGCGAGGCGATCCGCGCGCCGGAGGTCTCCTCCGCCGCTTCCATCATTTCGGCCTATGGCGGGGTGAGGCGGGCGATGCTGGCCGAGCAGCGGCGCATCGGCTCGCTGGCCAGCGTGGTGATGGAGGGACGCGACATCGGCACGGTGGTGTTTCCCGAGGCCCAGGTGAAGATCTACCTGGACGCGGCGCCCGAGGTGCGGGCCGAGCGGAGGCTCCGCGAGCTGCGCGAGAGCGGCCGGGGGGCGGATCCCCGGCAGGTGGCGGCCGAACTGCGGGAGCGTGACGAGCGGGATCGCAGCCGGGCGGAAGCCCCGCTGATGCAAGCGCCCGATGCGGTGTACCTGGACACGACCCGTCTGGGGATCGAGCAGGTCGAGCAGGCGGTTCTCAAGCTGGTGCGGGAACGCATCGCCGACGGCCAGGAGTTCGCCGGCGGCGCGGCGGGAGGGTGCCAACCGTGAAGGATCTTTTGGTGATGAAGTTCGGCGGCACCAGTGTGGGCTCGGCCGAACGCATCCGATCGGTCTGCCGGATTCTGGCTGAGGAAAGCGGACGGCGGCCCGTGGCGGCGGTGATCTCGGCCATGGCCAAGGTCACCGACCTGCTGCTGGAGACGCTGCGCCGGGCCGAGGCGGGCGAGGAGGAGGACCTGCGGGCGAATCTGGCCCGATTGCAGGAGCGGCATCTGACCGCCTGCCGCCAGTTGCTGCCCGCCGAGAGGCGCGGCCCGGTGGAGGAGGCGATCGCTTCGATTCTGGGCGAGTTCCAGCGCATCGCGCAGGGCGTGCTGATGCTGGGCGAGCGGCCGCCGCGCTCGGTGGACGAGGCGGTGGCGGTGGGCGAGCGGCTTTCCGTGGCGCTGGTGACGGCCTATCTGGAAAGCCAGGGCGTGCGGGCCGAGGCGGTCAGCGGTTCGGAGGTGATCGTCACCGACGCGGTCTTCGGCAACGCCACGCCGCTGATGCAACCCACCCGCGAGAAGGCGCGCGCGCGCCTGCTGCCGTTGCTGGAGGCGGGCGTAATGCCGGTGGTGACCGGCTTCAACGGGGCCACCGCCGACGGGCGCCCCACCACGCTGGGGCGAGGCGGTTCGGATTTCTCGGCCTCCATCCTGGCGGCCGTGCTGGAGGCGGCCGAGCTGTGGATCTGGACCGACGTGGATGGGATCATGACGGCGGATCCGCGCCTGGCGCCCGACGCCGCCGTGCTGGACGAGGTGACCTACAACGAAGCGGCCGAGCTGGCCTACAACGGGGCTAAGGTTCTCCATCCGCGCACGCTGGCCCCGCTGATCGAACGGCAAATCCCGGTCTGGAGCAAGAACAGCTTCGCTCCCCAGAAGCCCGGCACGCGCATCGTCCCCCGGATCCGCGTCTCCGGCGGGGCGCGGGCGGTGACCTCGATGGCCAACGTGGCGCTGATCTCGATCGAGCCGGCCGGGGGCGTCATCAACGGGGCCCAGATCATGGGCCGGGCGCTGGATGCGCTGGGACGGGCCAACGTCGAGGTGCTGGCCCTCTCGAGTTCCTCCTACCGGCAGGCGTTCTGCTTCCTGGTGCGGGAGGGCGAGCTGGCCGCGGCCATGGAGGCGCTGGAGGCGGGGCTGCTCTTGGAGCTCGAGCACGGCTACGTCAAGCTTCTGGAAGTGGACGAGGACGTGGGGCTGCTGGCCGTGGTGGGGGAAGGCATGCGGGGCACGCCCGGGCTGGCGGGCCGGATTTTCACGGCCATCTCGCGGGAGAAGATCAACATCATCGCCATTGCGCAGGGCTCCAGCGAGCTGACCATCGCGATCGTGGTGCGCCGGGAGGGATTGGAAAAGGCGGTCCGCGCGGTGCACGCCGAGTGCCGCATGGCCGAGCAGGCCCGCGCGGCCAGGGCAGTCTCTTAAGCCGGGCGGCGGGTCGGCCGCCGCTCTGTCACCTTCCGGCCTGCTCCGGCATCCGTTAGAATGCCGGGCGGAGGCCGGCCCGGGCGAGGCGCGATGCAACTGGAACATCCCAAGCACATTCTTTCGCCGGTGGACTTCAGCGAGCTGTCGGCCCTGGCCTTGCGCTACGCCGAGGCGCTGCGGAGCTGCTCGGGCGCGCGACTGACGGTTCTTTACGCCAGCTCGTTCGAGGTCCCACCCTACTTTACGCAGGGGCAGTTGGCGGAGCTCCAGCAGACCTTGCGCGAGGCCGGCCGGCAGGCCGAAGAGGATCTGCGCGAGTTCGTGCGGCGGACGCTGGGCCCGGAGGCGGCCCGGCCCGAGCTGCGCGTGCTGGAGGGCCGCCCGGCCGACCTCATCCTGAAGCTGGCGGCCGAGATCGGCGCCGACCTGATCGCCATGGGCACGCACGGCCGCAGCGGCCTCAACCGGCTGCTGCTGGGATCGGTCACCGAGCGCGTGCTCAGCCAGAGTGAGATCCCCGTGCTGACGGTGCGGCCGCAGGCCCCGGCGCCTGCCCGCCCGCTGGCTCTCCGTCACATTCTCTGCCCGGTCAACGACACGGCGATCGCCCGCAAGGCGCTGGCCCGGGCAGTCGAGATGGCCCGCTGCCTGGACGCCACGCTCACCCTGTTGCACGTGCACGAGCCCAAAGCCGAGAACGCCATCGCCGACCTGTGCGCCTGGGTTCCTCCGGCCCAGCGCGCACAGTGCCGGATCCGGGAGATCGAGCGGCGCGGGGAGGCGGCGCGCGAGATCGTGGCCCAGGCGGCCGAGAGCGGCTGCGACTTGCTGGTGATCGGGGCCGAGCACCGGCGCTTCTTCGACGGCACGGTGATCGGCTCGACCAGCGCGCGGGTCGTGCGCCACGCGCCCTGTCCGGTGCTCACCGTGGTCGGGCGCGAAGGCGAGCGGCCGGCGCCCGAACGGTTTGGGTCCCGACCCTGAACAGTCCTGAGGAGGCGCAACATGCTGTTTGAAATCGAGAGCCGCAAGACGCCGGCCGAAATCGAGCAAGGCTTGCAGGCGGCCGCGGCGCGGCACAAGTTCGGCATCCTGGCGGTGCACAACCTGCGCGAAACCATGCGCAACAAGGGCGTCGAGTTCCAAGGGGAGTGCTGGATCTACGAGGTCTGCAACCCGGTGCAGGCCAAGAAGGTGCTGGAGGCCAACCCCGCCATTTCGACCGCCTTGCCCTGTCGCATTTCGGTGTATCGTTCGGGGGAAGGTTACAAACTGGCTACCTTACTGCCCACCGCGATGCTGGCGCTGTTCGGGACCGCCGGCCTGGAGGAGGTGGCGCGCGAGGTCGAAGCGACGATCCGGGCCATGATGCAGGAGGCGGCCTGAGATCGCGCCGCCGGCCCGCCCGCCTGCGCTAGACTGGCAGCAGGTGGGTCTTTTGGCGTTGCTTGGCGTAGTCGCGTGGGCAGGGCTGCTGGCCCCGGCCGCGCCTGAGCCGGGCCAGCTCGACGCCAGTCCCTCGCTGTTTGCGGTGATGGCGGCGATCAACGCGGCCGGCTACGACGCGGATCTGGATTCGCCCGCCAACGATCCCTTGCGGGCGCTGGTGCGGCGGGAGGTGGCCGCTCGCCGGCCGCCCTCGCTGGCCGCGCTGCGGGAATTTTTCGAGCAGCACCGGCAAAAGGACTGGACCGAGGAGGTCAGCCAGTACATCTCCTTCGCGCTGTGCGTGCACGGACCGCCGGACTTCAAATACCGCTTCCTGTTGAACCAGCTCCCGCCGGACGTCTTCGCCCTTCAGGGCCTGGAAAAACTGATGGCGCGCTTTTACCGCGAAGCGGAACTGGACCAGCTCTGGCGGAAGGCGCAACCGTACTACGAGCGGGTGATCGCACGCTATCACGAGCCGGTTTCCCGCGCCGTGCTGGAGGCTAACGCCTATGTGCGCAGCCCCACCAGCGGCGTACTCGGGCGGCGCTTTCAGATCTGGGTGGAGCTGCTGGCGGCGCCCCGGCAGGTTCACGTGCGCAACTACCAGAACGATTACATCGTGGTGGTCACGCCCGCGCCCGAGCCGCAGATCGCCGAGATCCGCCACGCCTACCTGCACTACCTGGCGGACCCCATGGTGCTGCGCAGCGCCGAGGAGCTCAACCGGCGCAAGCCGCTGATTGACTTCGCCCTGGGAGCGCCGCTGTTGCCCGAGATCTACAAGAAGGACTTTCTGCTGCTGGCTTCCAAGTGCCTGGTCAAGGCGATGGAGGCCCGGCTGGCGCCGCCCTCGCTCCGCCAGGCGCTGGTCGAGCAGGCGCTCCGCGAGGGTTACATCCTGACCCCGTATTTCGCGGAAGCTCTGCCGGCCTATGAAAAGCAGGAGCAGGCGCTGCGCTTTTATTTTCCCGAAATGGTCCGGGGGATTGATTTGCGGCGCGAGACGCAGCGGCTGGACCAGGTCGAGTTCGCCCGGCAGGCGCCGGCCGCGCCGGCGCCCGGGGCCGAGGCCCGGCCCGCTCCGAGCGGCCCTGAGGGCCGGTTGGAGGAGGCCGAGCAGTGGTATGCGCAGCGCGAGCTGGACAAAGCCCGCCAGGCTTTTTTGCAGGTGCTGCGCGAGAGCGATCAAAAGCGGTTGCACGCCCGGGCCTATTACGGGCTGGCGCGCATCGCGGCGCTCATGAAGGATCCCGAGCTGGCCGAGCGCCTGTTCCAGAGGACGCTGGAGTGCGAGCCCGACCCGCAGACGGCCGGCTGGACCCACGTCTATCTGGCGCGGCTGGCGGAAGCCGCCGGGGAGGAAGAACGCGCCCGCGGGCATTACCAGGCGGCGCTGGCTTTGCCAGGGGCTTCCGCGGCCGCCCGGGCGGCGGCGGAGAAAGCATTGGCGGGAGGCGGCGCCTCCGGGCGGCCGCGCCCGCCCGAGTAAAGTACAATCGTTCGGAAGCGATCAGGAAGGAATCCCTAGATGAGAAAAGCATACTTCGCGTTGACCAGGCTGAGCCTGGCGGCCGCCGTGCTGTGGTGGGGCGCGCCTCGCGCCGCAGCCCAGCAGGAGGTCCAGAAGCAGCCGCAGGTAAAGTCGCAGAAAGAGGCCGAAGCCGTGATGGCCATCTTCCAGGCCGCGGACGCCGATTCGCGCATCAAGGCGGGGCAGGAACTGCTCACCAAGTTCGCCGACTCGGAATTCAAGGCCATCGCCCTCCAGATGATCGCGGCTTCTTACCAGCAGAAGAACGACTACGAGAACATGGTGGTCTGGGCGGAGCGGACGCTGGAGGCCGACCCGAAGAGCTACCACGCCATGCTCATGCTGGCGACCGGCATCGCCCAACACACGCGCGAGTTCGATCTGGACCGCGAAGAGAAACTGGGCCGGGCCGAGAAGTATGCCCGCCAGGCGATGGAGATTTTGAAGACCTTGCCCAAGCCGCGCCCGGACATCCCCGACGATCAGTGGGAAGCGGCCAAGAAGGATTTCACCGCCCAGGCTCACGAAGCGCTCGGACTGGCCGCGCTGGCGCGCAAGAAGCACGATGTGGCGATCCAGGAGTTCCAGCAGGCGATCGAAGGCGCCGCCAACCCCGATCCGGCCACCATGGTGCGTTTGGGCGCCGTTTACAACATGGCCGGCAAGCACGACGAGGCCATCGCCATCCTGGACAAGGTGATGGGCGGGGCCGACGTCCATCCCACCATCAAGCAGTTCGCCCAGGCCGAACGGGCGCGCGCCTTCCAGGCCAAGCAAGCCGCCAAGCCGGCGGAAGCGGCCAAGCCGGCCGAGCTCGCCAAGCCGGCGGCGCCGGAAGCGCCGGCCAGGCAGCCCTGAGGGTTCGGCGGGCGCAGGCAGAGCAGGGGCCGCTGCGCCCGCTTTCTGCGCGCCGGCATGGAGCCGCAGTTCGAGAAGCTGGAGGACGCCCTCGGGTACCAATTCTCGAATCGGGAGCTGCTGCGCCGCGCGCTCACCCACGCTTCCCACGCTTACGAGACCGGTCCCCAAGGCGAAACCGACAACCAGCGCCTGGAGTTCCTGGGCGACGCCATCTTGGGATTCCTGGCCAGCGATTACCTCATCCGCCGTTACCCGGCCTACCGCGAGGGCCGGCTTTCGATGTTCAAGAACTACCTGGTGAGCGCCACCCATCTGCACGGCGTGGCGCGGCGCCTGGGCCTGGGCGAGCACTTGCTGTTAGGCCGGGGCGAAGAACTCAGCGGCGGGCGGGCCAAGAGCGGCCTGCTGGCCGACGCCCTGGAGGCCCTGGTTGCGGCGGTGTATTTGGACGGCGGTTTGGAGCCGGCGCGCCTCTTCGCCGAGCGGCATATTTTCGCCGGGGCCGAGCAGCCGGAGGAGGCCGTCGAAGCGCCCTTTAGCAATTACAAGGGCGCCTTGCAAGAGACCGCCCGGGCGCTGGAACTGCCCCCTCCCCGCTACGTGGTGGTGGAGGAGCAGGGACCGGCGCACGCCCGCCGCTACACGGTCGAGGTGCGCCTCGGCGACCAGCGGTTCGCTCGCGGCGAGGGGAGCTCGAAAAAAAGCGCCGGGCAAGCTGCCGCGCAGGCCCTCTTGCGGCAGCTTTTGAAGCCGGACGGCGGAGCGGAGACGCCCCCTGCCGGCTAAGGGGTGATGGCGGTCTGGTAGCGCGTTTTGCCTTCGGTGTCCACGAAGGCCGCCCGGATGCGCTGCGGGTCAATCTCCAGCGTGATGAAGCCGTAGAAGGAGCCGCTGAACAGGGTGCGCGGACCGGATTTGTCCGGCCGCGAGCTCTGCCCCGCCGCCGGCCCCACCAGAAAGTGCACGCCCTCTTCGGGCCGGAGGTGTTGGGGCAGGTGATCGTGGCCCGCGATGTAAAGCTGAACGCGGCCCTTCAGGACCGGCAGCAGCAAGCGCTCGAGCTCCGGCGTGTCGCCGTGCACGCCGTAGGAGTAAATGGGGTGATGGCCGTAGGCGATCTTCCAGCGGGCCGTGCTGCGCTCCAGTTCGCGGCGCAGCCACTCGGCCTGCGTCTCCGAGAAAGCCTGCGTGGCCAGGGCGAAGAACTGGGCCGGCCCGGCGGTGAAGGTGTAGTACAGCGCGGGCATGCGCCAGCTCCGGCTGCGCCCGGCGTAGAGGATCTGGGCGGCGGGACTGTCGGCCAGCCCCCAGTCGTGATTGCCGGTGGTGGCGAAGAAGGGGATGCGGAGGGAATCGTAGATCTGCACCCAACCTCCCTTCCAGCGCGGGTCGTCCGGGTCGGTCACGCCGTCGGGCACGAAGTTGTCGCCCAGGGTGAGGCCCAGATCGAAGCGCCGGCGGCGATGAGCGGCCCCCAGCGCGGCCGCGACGGCGCGCTGGTTCTCGTTCTCCTGCCCGAAGTCGGCGATGGCCGCCACGCGCACGGCGGCTTTGGCGGGCACGGCCTGGAAGGCAGGGGGCGGCTGCTGGAAGAAGCCGGGCAAGGTCGCGCCGCGGGCGTGCGTAACCCAGCGCTGCTGCGCCGCCCGAAGCGTCTCCAGCGCCTTGGAATCGTTCTGCCGGGCGGCCAGGGCCAGCCGCTTCTGGAACAGCTCGCCCAGCTCGCGCGCCTGGAGGAGGCGGAGCCGCTCCAGGGCGAGCAGCGCCACGCGGGCGTCCGGATCGGCGGCGGCGTGCCGCTCGAGGGCCTCCCGCACCTGGGGATTCTGCGTCCGGCCCAGGCGGTCCAGAATGAGGTAGCGGATTTCGTGATCGGGATCGCTCGCGGCCTGGGCGAGCAGTTCCGCGACCGCGGCCGCATCCAGGCGTTGCAGCTTCTGGCGGACTTGAGCCAGGCGCTCCTGGGACGTCTGGGCCGGCGCTGGAAAGAGAACAAGGACCAACAGCAGGAGGAGTCTCTTCATGGCTCCTGGCAGTATAGCGGCCGGGCGCGGTCCGGCGCGGGTCGGGGGATGGCCGGGGGCCGGCGGGCGCGCCGGCGGCGAGCTCTGGTAGCACGAAATCTCAAATCGTGCTACCATCGTCTCTTCGCTCCATTGCGCCATGCATCGTACCGTACTGTTCCTCCTGCTGCCTCTGCTTTCAGGGGCCCACACCCTGCGGCTGCGCGTGCTCGACGCTCACGGCCTGCCGGTGCCGCGGGCGCGCCTGGAGTGCCTGTCGGGCTCGGCTCGCGCCTTCAGCGACGAGGCCGGGCGGGCCAGCCTGGAGTGCGCCGCCCCGGCCGAGGTGCGCGCCGGCGCCCCCGGCTTCGAGCCCGAGGCGCGCGTGCTCGAGCGGGCGCCGCAAGGCGAACTGACCATCACGCTGCGTCCCGCCGTGGTGCGGACCACCTTGGAGGTCGTGGTGCGCGAGACGCCCCAGGCCGGGCCGATCTCGGGCAGCCGGGTGGAGATGGACCAGCGCGGCGCCCGCACGGTGCTGGACGCAGTCGAGAAGCTGGCTCCGGGCGCTTTCTTGACCCGGCGGGGCGTGATGGGCTACGGCATCGCCACCAACGGCACGGGGGTGGCGACCATCCGGGGCGTAGGCGGCCAGCCGAACACGGGCGTGCTGATCGTGGTGGACGGCCGGCCCGACTATCAAGGGCTGATGGGGCACCCGCTGCCGGATTTCTACGGGCTGGCGGACGCCGGCTCGGTGACCGTCATCGAGGGCCCGGCCTCGCTGCTTTACGGCAGCAACGCGATGGGCGGGGTGATCGAAATCCGCTCGGCGCCGCCGCCCGAGCGCATGGAAACCAAGCTCAGCGCCGGGCTGGGCTCGTACTGGACGGGGCAGCACCGGCTCTCCAACGGCGCCCGCCTGGGGCGCGGCTTCTACACCGTGGCCGCGGGCGTTTCGCACACCCGAGGCGAGCGAGTCCGCGCGGCCTTCCGTTCCCAGGAGGGATCGGTTGCGGCGGGCTACGATTTGAGCCCGGTCTGGAAGGCTTCGGTTCGCGGCCGTTACGGCCATTTCTACGTCGAGGACCCCGGGCCGGTGTTCGCGCCGCTGGCCGGCAGCTTTGCGGCGGTGGGGCGGGGCGGCGGAAGTTTCGAGCTGGACAACGCCGCCGGGCGCGCCTGGGGCCACCTGGCGGCGTTTTCCAACCACGGGCGGCACTACATCACGGATGGCTTCCGCTCGGTGGACCGCACGACCGGGCTGCGGTTTCACGAGCAGGTGGCTGTGCGGCCGGCTCTGGCGGCGGAAGTCGGCGGGGATGTGGTCAACTACGGCGGGCGAGCCCGCAACGTTCTGACCCGACTGGACTACGGCCGCCACGAGCTGACCAGCGGGGCGGGCTTCGGCCGCCTGAACTGGACGCCGCGCTCCCGGCTGCGGCTTCACGGCGGCGCACGCTACGAATCGAACTCGGTGGCGGGCGACATCGTCGCGCCCGAGGTCGGCCTGAGCCTGAATCTGCATCCTGACCATACGCTGGCCGCCTCGCTCTCGCGCGGCTTTCGCAATCCCACCATCCGGGAACTGTATTTGTTCCCGGCGCCTAACCCGGCGCTGCGGCGCGAGGAGCTGTACAACTACGAAGTGAGCTGGCTGGGCCGGCCGCGGCCGGAGTTGGAAACTTCTCTGACCGCCTTCTATGCCGACGCCGGCAACCTGATCGTCACCACCGGCCGCTTTCCCAACCTGCGGTTGGAAAATTCCGGCGTGGCCATCCACCGCGGCCTGGAGAACACGCTGCGCTACCGCCCGCTGCGCCGGCTGCGGCTCTCAGCCGGATGGCTGCGCATGTGGTCCACCAACCTGCCTGCCTACGTCCCGCGCGCCAAGTTCAACTACGCCGTGGATGCGGACTTCCGGCGCGTCTTCGTGAACCTGAGCGGGATGGCGGTGGGCCGCCTGTGGGTCAACGCGCAACGCACTCGCCAGTTGGGCGGCTACCACGTTGCGACCCTGAAACTGACGGCGCCCATCGGCCGCCGCTACAGCCTGTTCGCCCTGGTGGAAAACCTGTTCGACAAACGCTACCAGGTGGTGGACGGCTATCCGATGCCGGGCATCAACGCCGCGGGCGGGTTTATGCTGAGCTTCTGATGCGCCTGCGCTCGATGACCATCAGCGCGGCGATGGCGGCGCTGGCCCTGACCCTGCCGGTGGGCTTCCACATGGCGGGCTTGGGCAGCCAGTTCCTGCCCATGCTGCTGCCGCTGCTGATCAACGGCTTCCTGGTTGCGCCCGGATGGGCGGTGCTGACCGGTCTGGCGGCGCCTGTGGCGTCCAGCCTGGCGACCGGGATGCCTCCCCTGTACCCGCCGGTGGCGCTGATCGTGGCCCTGGAGGGCGCGACCTTAGGGGGCGTGGCGGCTGTGGTCCGGCGCTTCAGCCGCCCGCGCGTCTGGCCGGCCCTGATCAGCGCCGTCTGCTGCGGCCGGTTGCTGAGCTTCGCTTTGAACTGGGCGCTGGCCGGACGCTTAGGGTTGCCGCCGGCGCTGACTTCCTGGGCGGCCTTGCTGCACGGGCTGCCCGGGGTGGCCTTGCAGCTCAGCGTGACGCCGCTGGTGGTGGCGATGCTCGAACGCCGCCGCAGCCTGCTGTTCGCCGATGAACCATAGCGCCAAGCGCCGATACTTCGACGAACTGGCGCCGGCCTGGGATCAACTGCCCAAGCCCCAGGACCAGCCGGGCAAAGTGCGCCGGTACCTGGAGCGGGCGCTCCCGGAGCAGGCCCCGCGACGCATCCTGGACGTGGGCTGCGGCACAGGCATCCTGTTGGAGCGCCTGCTGGAGCTGGCGGCGCCGCAGGCGCTCATCATCGAGCTGGATTTCGCCTGGGGCATGCTGGCCGCGAACGCCGCGCGCACGCCCGACCGGCGGGTGGCGCGGGTATGCGCCGACAGCACCGCGCTGCCTTTCCGAGCCGGGAGCTTCCAGGCGGTGCTGCTTTTCAACGTGCTGCCGCACTTGGGACCGCTGCGGCAGGCTCTGCCCCCCCTGCTGGAGGCGCTCGAGCCGGGGGGCGCGCTGGCCGTCGGGCACCTGATGAGCGGCGAGCAGTTGAACGCCTTCCACGCGCAGCTCGGAGGGCCGGTTTCGGGCGACCGCCTGCCGCCGGTCACTGAGGCGGCGGGGGTGCTGGCCGAACTGGGGGCGGGGATCGAGTGCGCCGAGGAGGCGCCGGACTGGTATTTCCTGCGGTGCCGGAAAGGCTGAGCAAGTCTCTGGGGCGAGTGGCGCTGGCTGCGGCGGCGGTGGCGGGGGCGCTGGCGTCACAGCCGGCGGTGGTGTGGGGCGCCCTGGCGGCGGGCCTGGCGGCGCACGCGGGTGCGCACCGAAAGCGGCGGGGCGCGGCGGCGGGTCTGATTCCGATAGTGCTGTTCGCTGGGACGCTGGCTGCTCTGGAGTGGGCGGGACGCGGGAGGGTCTCGCTGCTTGGGGTGCGCACCGTGGCGGTGTTCCTGCTGTCAAGGGCGGCGCTGGCGGGCCTGTCGGGGGCGCGGCTGCTGCCGGCCTGCCGGCCGGGAAGCCTTGGGCAGCGCGCGGTTATGTTCGGCCTGTTCACGGCGCACTTCGCCTGGGTGCTGGGCGAAGAAGCGCGGCGCCTTCTGATCGCGCGGCGGCTGGCCGCGCCCCGGCGGGTGGGATCGGGAGGGTTCCGGTCCTTGGAGTGGGCCTTGGTCGGACTGTTTCAGCGGGCGCTGACGCGCGCCGAGCGCTTTTATGCCGGGCAGTGGCTGCGGGGGTTGGGTCAGTGAGTCTGGTGATCGAGGCTCAGGAGATCAGCTTCGGTTACGAGGCTGAGCGGCCGGTGCTGCGCGGGATCAGGCTGCAAGTGCGGGCGGGCGAGCGGGTGGCGATCGTGGGTGGCAACGGGGCGGGCAAGAGCACGCTGCTGTGGTGCCTGTTGGGCTTGCATCGCCCTTCGGGGGTGGTCCGGCTGTTCGGGGTCCCGCCCGCCGCGGCGCGCGAGAGGGTGGGCGTGGTGTTCCAGAATCCGGAGGATCAGTTGTTCATGCCCACGATTCTGGAGGACGTGGCCCTGCCGCTGTATAACCGCGGGCTGCCGCGCCAGGCGGCTCTGGCGCGGGCCCGAGAGGCGCTGGCGGCCGTGGGGCTGGAGGGGGAGGCGGATCGGCCGGCGCGCCGGCTGAGCCTGGGGCAGCGCAAGCGGGCGGCGATCGCGGCGGCTCTGGCGATGCGGCCGGAGCTGCTGTTGATGGACGAGCCCACGGCGGAGCTGGACGGGCGTTCGGTGCGGCAACTGGGCGCGCTGTTGGAAGCCCTGGAGGTGACGCTGGTGATGACCGGGCACGACGTGGAGTTCCTGCGACGGGCGGCTCGCCGCGCCGTGATGCTGGAGGCCGGCGCGGTGATCGCCGACGGTCCGGCGGGCCAGTTACTGAGCGACGCGGGCCTGCTGGAGCGCGCCGGGTTGCGGTAGGCCGATGTTGGCCGGGCTCGCGCTCGTCAAGTCGAGAATCTGAGATGCCTGGGCCAGGGGCTGATCCGCCCGGGTCGGGCCAGTGAGTTCTTGGCGCCCTGCCTGCCGCGCCGGCTGCTAGAGCAGCGGCTAGCGTGCGATCACGGGAGGGGGGAAGGAGTCGCTCTATAGCTCTTGGCGCCAAACACGACGAGTGGCAAGGTCCCGGCCGGCGCGCCAGTGACGCTCGCCGACCTGGACTTCGATGATCACCCGCGATTGGCCGGCGCTCAGATTACCCTCTGCTCGGACGGCTGCCGCCGGTCGGCGTCCTTTGTAAGGGACAAGCAGCGTCAGGAACCAAGCGGGTGGAGGATCGCGGTGGCGGACAGCAATGGCCGGTCGCGCAACTTTTTGGTTGAGTCTCTCGGAGTACTGACCGGGTTCGGGGTGCAAGGTAACCGGGACCTGACGCGGCCAGCAAAGGAGCACGTTCGCGCCATCGGGGAAGTCCGTGAACGCGGCCAGATTTCGATCATCCAGTTGGAACGGGCCGGGCGTAAACTGAAAATGCAGTTCGAGCAGACCCGGCCTCAACCCGAGGGCTTCATCCAGAAGCACGAACAGCGGTCCCTCCAAGAGAAAGAACACGGTGCGGCGGTGAACCAGGCCGGGGTAGGACTCGTTTTCGAACGCGACGCATTGCAAGCCGGGCGTGTCGGCCCACAGGAGGTGACGCGGCCGGTTTTGTGAGTTAGCCTGGTTCAGCGTCAGGGTCTGATGAACGGCGGTGCGCCGGAACCACTCGCGCTCGGGCGCCGAAGGCGTGTTCGGATAGCTGTAGCTGCCTGAATCGGGCATCAGCCAGCGGCCGTAAGCGTAGAGCTCGAACGTCCCGTTGTCGGGTTGGTCGTGCCCGGAGATCGCGGGCGGCGAGCAGTGCAGGGCCAGGAAGACATCCTCCGGCTGCCAGCCGGTGCGCAGAAAGTACAAGCCGGATTTCGGGAAGGCCCGGGAGGGCATTCGCAGCCGAGCGAGTCGGCCTTCGGCGAAGCTCGCCCAATCAGGCCGCTGGAACATCAGGGCTGCCCGCTGGATCGCCCGCGCGGGTGTGGCGGGCGAAAGCCGGGCAGGACGCACGCCCTGGGTATCGCCGAAGAGCGGAGGGGAGCCGTCCGGCGCCGTCATCGCGACCCAGACGTCGCAGAGACGGTCCACGTGCCGGCGGAGGCAGCGGGGAAGGCGGTAGCCGTTGAGCTTGAGAAGCCACATAGCCTCGACCAGGAGAGCGGCGACCAGCATGTGGTAGGAAGGCGTCCACTCGCGCTGGACTCCTTCGGGCGTCACCTGGATGTCAACCGTCGAGGAGAGCAACTCCAGGGCCCTGGCGCGCCACTGAGAGGCTTCGCGGAATTCCGTGAAAACGACGGCCAAGTACAGCAAACCGACGGCTTCGATGACCGCCTTGTTGTGGGCGCGCCGGAGAGCGAACCGGTAGCTCTTGCGGGCATGGGCATGAACTGCCGCCAGGAAGGCGAGCAGGAAAGGCCCGTCAATGGCAGGCGAGCGCCTGAAGGCTTCGAAGGCGATGCACCAACGGATGCCTCTCAGGCCGGCTTGAATATCCAGCCACTCAAAGCGCTGCGGGTCAACTGGAAAGTGCTTCCGCATCCAATCGCTGGTTAGCCGTACCCACCCGGCCGGGTATTTCGGGTGGCGGGAGGCCAAGGAGGCGGCCAGCAGATCGTCTTGCCAAGCGAACCGCTGGACCGCGGCCACCCACTCGATATCGCCGACCGGGTTAGTGCGCCAGTCAATGTCGTCGCCGTAACGCTGGGGCGGGTAGCCGAAGCCCATGTCGAAGAGATGCTGGTCAAGCAGCCGATCAGCCCTCGGCGCCGCCGAGGGGTCGGCCTGCGGCGCAAACACAGAATCCAGCTGTGGCACGGATCGTCTTCGATACCAGGCCAGGAGCCGCTGGGAGGCTTCGGTGGGATCGCCTGCCCGGAGCGCTTCCTGCACTGGGCGGAGTGCGGGCCGGCGGAGGTCTAACTCGGCGAAGATCCCTTCCGGCTGCGCCAAGTCGGCGTCGGTCCCCAGGGCGGGAGTGCTGCCGCCGAGTAAGGCAGCCACCAGGGCGCGGCGTGTCGGACCCGGCCGGGAAGGCGCCCTCACTGGGGAACTCAGAATCCGTATTTGAGCGCGAGCTGGATCACTCGTTGCCCGCTTTCATGGCCGGGGCCCTGATTGGCGCTGGTGATTCTGCCGAAGGTATTGGGCGCCAGCAAGTTCAGCCCCGGGGTTCCGAGGTTGACGTGGTTGAAGAAATTAAAGAACTCGGCGCGGAATTGCAGGCTGTGCCGCTCGGCGAAGCGGAAACTCTTGCCGGCGGCGAAATCCACGTTGTTCAGACCGGGCAAGTGAATGGGATGGCGGGGGGCCGTTCCGAAGCGGCCGAGCGGGGGCATGGCGAAGGCGGCCGTGTTGAACCAGCGATCGCGCGAGCGGGCGGCGCGCGAGAGATTCGGGTTGGCGACTAGGTCGGGGCGAGAACTGACGCCGGTTCCGGTCGTGTCGCCCACGCCGCTTAAAGTGGAGGCGAATCCGGTCTGTTCCGTGATGATGGCGCTCAACTGCCACCCTCCAAGCAAAGCGCGCAAGCCGGGATGACCGCCGCGATCCAACAGGGGCACGTCCCATACCGTGGCGAGCGAGAACCGGTGAGCAAGATCAAAAGCTGCGGGAGCCTTCTCGCCCTTCAAGTAGAAGATGTCCTGCACGCCGGCGCTGAAGAAGCCGCCGCCCACCGTGCTCTGGTCCATAGCGCTCAGAGCCTTCGACCAGGTGTAGGAGCCGATGAAGGAGAAGCCCCGGGCGACGCGGCGTTCGGCCTTCATCTGCAAACTGTGGTAGGTGGAATTGCCCACGGACTTAGCGACGCTCATGTAGCCGAAACCCGCGAAGGGACGCCGGGCCGCCACGGGAGCGACGCCAGGGCCGGGCGTCACCACCTGAATCGGGCGGTTGCCGTCGTAGCCGATGACCAGGTTGGTTGCTTTAGTCCCTACGTAGGCCACGTCGAAGTAGGTCCCCGCAGGAAGTTTTTTCTGGAGCGTGAAGTTCCATTGCTGGAAATAGTTGTCTCGCAGCCGGGGATCCACCGATTGGGTGCCAAACTGCCCGGTGACCACGTTCCCCTGCCCGAGAAACACTTTATCTACCGCGATCGGCTTGTCGTAGGTACTTTCGAAGGAGAAGTTTCGCACGATGGGCGGATTCAGCGTCAACACAGTAAAGGAGTTGGAGATCTCCTGGGTGTAATAAATCCCGTAGCCGCCCCGGAGGACCAGATCCCGGAACCAGCGCGGTTGCCAAGCCAGGCCGAAGCGAGGCCCGAAGTTGTTCTTGTCGTCGAAGATGAGGCTGCGTACGGGGTAGCCGGGCGTGTCGGGCAAATTGTCGCCCGCGGGAAAGCCTCCGTAGATCTGGCGTGAGACGATAAAGCCGGGCACCGGGCCCATCAACTCGAAGTTGACGATCTTGCCCCGCTCGATCGGAGGCTGGAAGTATTCGTAGCGGAGGCCGTAGCTGAGGGTCACCTCGCGGGTGATCTTCCAGTCATCCTGGAGGTACACAGCGTACCACCAGTGGTCCATCCGATTGGCGAAAGGATCCGGACTGAGGCTGGCGCTGGTGGCCAGGCCGAGCAGATAGGAAGCAAAGTTGTTTTCGCGGACGGCCGCGGCGCCGCCGGACGTGGTTCGGCCGTCGAAGCCGAAGACGCCGCGAGGGTTGAAAGCTTCGTCGAAGCTGAAACTGCGCCGGAAGATCAACGTGCCCAGCCTGAGGGCATGGGCGCCCCGGGTCCAAGACAGATTGTCTCCCAGTTGCCAAATCTGGTTGTGCTGGGCGGCGGGCCCGATGTAGCGCACGGTGGGCAGGTCGTAGCCCGCCCCGTTGAAGGTAGGCGGGCCGTAGTTTCGGGGGTCTTTGGAAACTCCGGGGACTCCCAGCTCGTTGGCGATGTCGTATTCCTTGCGGTTGGTGGTGCCAAAGATCTGGAAAGGCCGTCGGCGGTGCCAGCCGAGGCGGAGTTCGTTCACCAGGACCGGGCTAAAGACGTGGGTGTCGGTCAGGCTGGCATGCTGGGCGCGAGTTTGCGTTCCGGTCCAATCGAAGACGAAAGCCGGTACGGAGCGTCCCTCCTGCCAGTTATAGATGTAGGTGCCGTACAGGGAATTGCGTTCGCCGAAGCGGTGATCGGCCCGGACCAGATACTGGTTCTGCTCGGTGGGTGCGGAGGCAGCGGGACTGATGTAGTTGACCGCGGGCTCGTTCCAGTTGGGCTCCGGGACATATTTAAGGTAACCGTGCGTGAGGGCGTTCAGACGAGAGCGCGGAATGACATTGGCCGGGAAGGGTTGGTTGCTGAGCGGGTCGTAGACTTTTGTGGCGGCGCCAGAAAAATCTCCGGTTCGATACGGCGTCGGCGGGACGAACAGGCGGTAGCCGGAGGTGCCGGTGATGAGCCGGCCCAGCTCGGCGTTGAAAAAGAAGAAGGTTTTGTTGCGTCCGTCGTAGATCCGAGGCAGGTAGATCGGGCCACTGAAGTTACCGCCGAACTGATTGCGGTTGAGGCGGGGCGGCCTGGCGCCGGGACGGAAGGGTTCGAAGG
>JGI24187J35170_1000069_pt1 | contig 43974 bp, 43 predicted proteins | sample YNPBryBLVA2012_FD_35170 | JGI IMG/M metagenome (IMG submission 35170)
GCCCGGAGACCACACTGTATTATACACCACATGGTGCGCTTCGCGCACCCGCCATTCCTCCCGCGACTCAAGTCGCGGGTTTCCTTGCGGAGGGTCTATGATTTCTAGGTTGAGAGGTTCTTGACTGTGAAACCAGGTTTCAAGTCCGTCTTGACGCTTGCCCTATTCATACCCTTGCTGGTCACGGCGGGTTGCAGCATGAGCGAGATCCAGGACAGCCTGCCCGATCAGCGTCTCGTCTATAAAAAACAGCGCGAGGCGTCCGAGAATCTCGAGATTCCACCGGACCTGACCGCCGGTCGCTTCGACGACGCGCTTGATATTCCAGCCGTTGATCGTCCGACGACCTTCTCCGAATACGCCGGAGGGCGCGAGCAACGCCAACGAATCGCCAGTCAGGGCGATGTGCTCCCCCAGGTTCAAAACGTCGAACTCAAACGACGCGGCGGCGAGCGCTGGCTCGAGGTCCAGGCCGCGCCCCAGACCCTTTGGCCGCGACTCGTTGCCTTCTGGCGCGAGCAAGGCATCCTGCTGACCGAGCAGAATCCGACCCTCGGTGTGATGCGCACCGACTGGCTCGACAACCGCGCCGAGATCCGCAAGGACTTCATCACACGCATGGTGAGCAAGGTTGCCGAGGGCCTTTATTCGACCTCAACCCGCGATCAGTACAGTCTGCGGATCGAGGAGGGGATCAAGCCGGGCACCACCGAGATCCGCCTGACCCATCGCGGTATGGTCGAACGCCTGGTGACGGATGGCATCGGCGACAACAGCCGCACCATCTGGGAGCCGAGCGGCTCGGACAAGGAGAAGGAGGCCGAGATGCTACGGCGTCTCATGGTCTATCTAGGCGCTTCCCAGTCCAGGGCCGCCGGTTCTGGAACCGAGGTCGCGGCTACAGGTCAGCCGGTCGGCGCCAACACGCGCCTGTCGATCGAAGGCGGCGTGCCCGTCATTCTCATCCCGCAGGAATTTCGTTCTGCGTGGCGACTGACCGGAACCGCGCTCGACCGCGCCGGTTTCGCCGTCGAGGATCGCGACCAGACCCAGGGCGTCTACTATGTCCGCTATGCCGGTCGCGGCGACCCGCCGCCATCCGACGGCAAGAAGCCAGGGCTCCTGTCGCGCCTGGCCTTCTGGCGCAAGAAGGAGGTCGATAGCGTCAAGCAATATCAGGTGAAAGTCAGCGGCAACGCGACCGAGTCGCGTGTAACCGTGCTCGCCGCCGACGGAACACCTGACCCCAGCCCAAACAGTCAGCGTATCCTGGGCCTGCTCCAGGAACAGATGCACTGATGCGAGGCCTCTTCGCAGCTAGAGCGCCGGCACCCTTTGGCCGCCCCTGACCCAGGGCCGTTGCGCCTTAACACCTCGCGCCGTCGTTGTCGTTCGACATTCGCCCCGGACTCTCAGCCGCCGTGTCACGGCTAGCGGGCCAACTCTATCCAAGCCCAATGCCGATCAGTATACTGGTTCGACTTCACTTCAGGCCCTGCCCGGGTGGCGAAATTGGTAGACGCAAGGGACTTAAAATCCCTCGGCTTCGGTCATGCCGGTTCGAGTCCGGCCCCGGGCACCATGGATTTTATACGGCTTGGGTCGTCGTCGACCGGCGCGGGCGTGGTTCCGGCACGACCTTGCCGCAAAGACAGGCGATTCGATCTCTCACCATGCGTCTCCCCGAGCTGAACGTCCGGATCCAAAGCCCCACGGGCTGGCGTAATCGTCTCTACCAATACTATCGGCTGGTACGTCTGCATCGACCGATCGGCATCTTTCTGCTGATGTGGCCGGCGCTCTGGGCGCTGTGGTTGGCCGGCGAGGGGCAGCCGCCTTGGTCGGTGGTGCTGATCTTCGTGTTGGGCGTGGTGCTGATGCGCTCCGCCGGCTGTGCCATCAATGATTACGCCGATCGCAACTTCGATGGCCATGTGGCGCGCACCAGTCAGCGTCCGCTCGCCACGGGGCAGGTGACGCCGCGTGAGGCGATCGGGGTGTTCATGGTTCTGAGCCTGATCGCCTTTGCCCTGGTGCTGCAACTGAACTGGCAGACGGTGGCGCTGTCCGTCGTCGCCTTGGCGCTGACCTTCGTCTATCCCTTCATGAAGCGCTTCACCCATGTGCCGCAGCTCTTTCTGGGCGCAGCCTTCGGCTGGGCGATCCCAATGGCCTTCACTGCCGTCACCGGCAGTATCCCGTTCCATGCCTGGGTGCTGTTCGTCGCAACTCTGATCTGGGCACTCATCTATGACACCCAGTACGCCATGGTCGATCGCGAGGACGATCTCAAGATTGGGATCAAATCGACCGCCATCCTCTTCGGACGCTGGGATCGGCTGGCGATCGGATTGTTGCAGCTCCTGATGCTCGGGCTGTTGGTCTGGATCGGCGAGGTGACGGGGCGGGGCGTCTTCTATCAGATCGGACTGCTGGCAGCGGCGGCGCTGGCGGTCTATCAGCAGTATTTGATCCGCCAGCGCGATCCGTCGCTCTGTTTCCAGGCCTTTCTCAACAACAACTACTTCGGCATGGTCATCTTCATCGGTTTGGTTTTTGACTACGCCCTCTGAACATGGCACGCCCGCGCCCCTCTCGCCCCGCAAGAGGGTGGTTGGGGAGGGGCCGGGCGGCTGCGACTCAACAATCGACATCCGCTACCGCATATAGCCCAGGGGCGTTGCGGAAGTAATTCTTGTAGTCGAGCCCATAGCCATAGAGATAACGATCCGGCACCCGGATACCGACCACATCGGCCGCGCAGGCATGTTCGCGCTCCTTCTCGACCAACACTGCCGTGGTCACACTGGCTGCGCCGTCCTCCCGGCAGGCCCGCACGATATGCTCCAGCGTGATGCCCTCGTCGAGGATATCGTCGAGCACCAGCACATGCTCGCCGCGAATGGCCTCGGATGGGCGATGGTGCCAGCCGATCTCGCCGCCGCGCGTGGCCCCTTGATAGCGGCTGGCATGGATGTAGTCGAGTCTGAGCTGGAAATCGAGCCTGGGCAGCAGCCGTCCGGTGACCACGGTGGCTCCAGTCATGACGCAGAGCACCAGTGGGTCCTTGTCGCCCAGGCGTGCGGTCAGAGCGGCGGCCATGCGGTCGAGCGCGGCCTCGATGTCATTCGCCGTGGCCAGACATTCGGCGCGGCTGGCAACAGCCGCGTAAGTCTGAGGATCGAGTTTCATGATTGGTTTTTTGGCTCCGGAGTCGTGGGATCCTCGAGCGGCAGCTCGAGCGAATTGTGGGTTTTGAGTTGGGCGATATGGCTCAGGGCGCGGTGCCATTCGGGGCTTTCATGCAGCCGGACACGATCGAGCGGCTTACGCCCGTGCATCCGCAGTAGTCGCAGACTGGTCGCCGGATCGCGATGGTCTTTGAAGGCCGCAAGCATTGAAACGGCCGCCGGACGATTGTTGCAGATCAGGAGCATATCGCAGCCGGCCGCCACCGCCGCCCGCGCGCGCTCAACATGATCACCGGCCACGTCGGCGGCCGCCATGTTGAGATCGTCACTGAAGATAACGCCCTGGAATCCGAGCTGCCGACGCAGGATCTGGCGCAACCAGAGCGGCGAAAACCCCGCCGGGCGCGGATCGATACGCGGATAGATCACATGCGCCGGCATGATCGCCTCAAGCCCTTGGGCGATAAGCCGCCGGAAGGGAACCAGATCCTCCAGTTCTAGATCGACGAGGGGACGCTCGTCGCGTGGTAGATCGGTGTGTGAATCGGCCTCGACCCCACCATGCCCCGGGAAATGCTTGCCGACACTGGCCATGCCCGCCTGATGCGCACCGCGCATCCAGCTCGACGCCAGCTCACCGACCACCTGCGGATCGGCGCTGAAACCACGATCACCGATCACGCGACTGATACCGCGATCCAGATCCAGCACGGGTGCGAAGCTGAAATCCACCCCGACCGCACGCAACTCAGCGGCCATCAGCCAGGCGATGGACTCGCAGGCAGCGCGTGCCTGGGCTGGACGCTCGCGATGCAGCCGGCCCAGACACCCGGCCGGCGGCAGGCGCGTAAAACCCTCGCGGAAACGCTGCACCCGTCCGCCCTCCTGATCGACGCCGATCAATAGGGCCGGTTCGCGTAGCCTGTGGATGGTCGTTGTCAGCGCCGTGAGTTGTTCGGGTGATTCGTAGTTACGCGCGAACAAGATGACGCCACCGACGGCCGGATGACGCAGCAGTTCGCGCTCCTCGGCGTCGAGCGCCGTTCCCGCGAGATCGAGCATGATGGGGCCAAGTGGCATGGTCAAACCCGTCGCTGAGGCATTCGACGCCAGATTAACGAGCCGGCAGGCAGACGGCAACCCAAAACGCGGAACCCATCCTCGTTTCCGAACTCCAATCCGCGCGCAAACCCTGATAAGCTCCGATCAACAGGGGTTCATCGCGAACCTTTTCTATTGCATTTATAGCTCAAGGCCCGATCTAGCCTGTCAAGACAGGCGAGGTCCAGACACCGCGCCCCGACTTCAGTCCGGTCAACGAGGACAGCTCCGATACCATGAATGCCAAGATCCTGAACATCTTACTCTGGATTGCCGTCACCTTCTGGCTGGTGATGATGCTCAACAGTTTCACCGCCTCCGAGCAGACCGAGGCGCGCACGCTCAGCTACACCCAGTTCCTGCAGGAGCTCTCCAGCGGTGCCATCAAGGAGGTCATCATTCAAGACGCCAGTATCAAGGGCATACGCGGCGATGGCTCGCGGTTCGAGACCTATGATCCGGGTGATCCCGGACTGGTGGGCGATCTGCTTAAGCATAATGTGGTCATCCGCGCCAAGCCGCCCGAACAGCCGAGCCTCTTCATCCAGCTGGTGGCCGCCTGGATGCCCTTCATCGTGCTGGCCGGCATCTGGATTTGGTTCATGCGTCGTGGCGTCGGTGGTGGCGCCGGAGGGCTCTTCGACTTTGGCAAGAGCCGCGCGCGTCAGCACGCCGAGGGCGAGGTACGGGTGACTCTGCGCGATGTGGCCGGCATCGATGAGGCCAAGGAGGAGGTCGGTGAGCTGGTCGATTTCCTGCGCAATCCGCAGAAGTTCTCCAGCCTGGGCGGACGTATCCCGCGCGGCGTGCTCATGGTCGGTCCGCCCGGTACAGGCAAGACGCTTCTGGCGCGTGCCATCGCTGGTGAGGCCAAGGTGCCCTTCTTTAGCATCTCGGGCTCGGACTTCGTCGAGATGTTCGTCGGTGTCGGTGCCTCGCGGGTGCGCGATCTGTTCGAGCAGGCGAAGAAGCATGCGCCCTGCATCATCTTCATCGACGAGATCGACGCTGTGGGGCGCCGGCGTGGTGCGGGCCTTGGCGGCGGGCACGATGAGCGCGAGCAGACTCTCAACCAGCTCCTGGTCGAGATGGACGGCTTCACCGGCAACGAAGGCGTGATCGTGATCGCGGCGACCAACCGCGCCGACGTGCTCGATCCGGCGCTGCTGCGTCCGGGGCGCTTTGACCGTCAGGTGGTGGTCGGGTTGCCGGATCTGGCCGGACGGGCTGCCATCCTGGAGGTCCACATGCGCAAGGTGCCGATCGCTGAAGATGTCGATGCGCGCACCATTGCACGCGGCACACCGGGTTTCTCGGGCGCGGATCTGGCCAATCTAGTCAACGAGGCGGCACTGTTTGCCGCCCGTGCTGGCCTGGAGGAGGTCAACATGGCGATGTTCGAGAAGGCCAAGGACAAGATCATGATGGGGGCCGAGCGGCGCAGCATGGTGATGTCCGAGTCCGAAAAGAGGCTGACTGCCTATCACGAGGCCGGACATGCCATCGTTGGTCGACTGGTACCGGATCACGATCCGGTGCACAAGGTCAGCATCATCCCGCGTGGTCGGGCGCTGGGCGTGACCCTGTTTCTACCCGAGCGCGATCGTTACAGCCTGACCAAGCGCCAGTTGGAGAGCCAGATCTCCAGTCTGTTTGGTGGACGGCTGGCCGAGGAAATGATCTTCGGACCCGAGCAGGTAACGACCGGGGCCGCCAACGATATCGAGCGCGCCACAGAGATCGCGCGCAACATGGTCACGCGCTTCGGTCTGTCCGAAACCATGGGTCCTTTGGCCTATGCCGAAGACGAGGGCGAGGTGTTCCTGGGCCGCTCGGTGACTCAGCAGCGTAAGGTCTCGCCCGAGACGGCGTTGGCGATCGATCAGGCGGTGCGCGACATCATCGATCGCAACTATCAGCGCACCAAGCGGATCCTGGAAGAGAACCTCGACAAGCTCCATGCCATGGCCGAGGCGTTGCTGACCTATGAGACCATCGGCAAGGAGCAGATCGACGACATCATGGCTGGTCGGCCGATGCGCAAACCCGACGAGAACGGCGGCGGTCGCCCGACGACCAAGGCCGATGGCGGCCATGAGGCAACCCAGGGCAAGGGCGCCCCAGGTCAGCCACCGATTGCCATCGGCGGGGTTTGAACGGATTCAATCGGACTAAACAGGCCCTCGCGATCGCTCGCAAGGGCCTCTTCTTGTGCGGTGTCTCATTTAAGAATCCACGGCCTTTAGACCGTGCAGGTGAAAGGCTACTCGAGTTTTACGCCGGCCTGCTGAGCCGGCGTGCGCGCCTTGATGGAGAGCGCGTGCAGCTCGCCGCTGGCCAGTTGCTCCCGGACCGTCTCCATGACCAGACGCTCGCGCTTGATGAGCGACAGGCCCTCGAAGGCGTCGCTGACGACGATGGCCTCGAAATGGGCGCCATCCCCAGTGACCTGGACCTCGGCCCCGGGCAGTCCAGCGCGAATGAGTTGTGCGACTACTTCGGTTTCCAAGTTTTGACTCCTCATCATTCAGCCGCGTAGGTTGGGTTGCTGTTGTTCGGCAACCCAACACTGGCACCATCATCATGCGAGGTTGGGTTGGCTGAGCCAACCCAACCTATATTGCTCGATTTACAGCTCGCGCGTGGCCAAAAACCGCACCTCGGGCCAGCGCTCCTCGGCCAGGCTCAGATTGACCATCGTTGGGGCCAGATAGACGAGCTGATCGTCGCCGTCGAGTGCCAGGTGCTCGTAACACCTCTCCTTGAAGCGTTCCAGGACCCTGGGGTCATCGCACTGGATCCAGCGCGCGGTCTTGATGCCCACCGGTTCGACCACGGCCTCCACGCCATATTCGGCCTTCAACCGATAGGCCGCGACATCGAACTGGAGCAGGCCGACCGCGCCCAGGATCAGATCGTTGTTCTTCAGTGGCCGGAACGACTGAGTGGCGCCCTCCTCGGAGAGCTGCAAGACGCCCTTCTGCAACGCCTTCATCCGCAACGGATCCTTGAGCACCAGGCGCCGAAAGAGTTCGGGCGCGAAATAGGGGATGCCTTCGTATTTGAGATCCTCGCCCTCGGTGAAGGTATCGCCGATCTGGATGGTGCCGTGGTTGTGCAGACCGATGATGTCGCCTGGCCAGGCCTCCTCGACATGGCGGCGCTCATCGGCCTGGAAGGTGATGGCGTTGGCGACCTGGATGGTCTTGCCGATGCGCACATGACGTAGCTTCATGCCCTTCTTATAGCTGCCCGAACACACGCGCATGAAGGCCACCCGGTCACGATGGGCCGGGTCCATGTTCGCCTGGATCTTGAACACGAAGCCGGTAAAGGCGGGTTCATCCGGGGCGACACGGCGCTGGCGGGCCTCGCGTGCACGCGGCGGTGGGGCATAGGCGACGAAGGCATCGAGCAGTTCGCGCACGCCGAAGTTGTTGATCGCCGAGCCGAAGAACACCGGCGTCTGCCTGCCAGCCCGATAGGCGGCGAGATCGAGCGAGTGGCTCGCGCCCTCGACCAGCTCCAGCTCGGCGCGCAGCTCCTCGGCCTGCGCGCCGAGCACGGTGTCCAGGCGTGGATTGTCGAGCCCCTCGATGACCTCACCCTCGAGGATCCGACCACCGTGCTGGGCAGCGAACAGATGGGTGCGACAGGTACGCCGATCATAGACCCCTTTGAAGCGCTTGCCCATGCCGATCGGCCAGGTCACGGGGGCGCATTGGATCTTCAACACGCGCTCGATCTCATCGAGGATCTCGATCGGATCGCGCCCCTCGCGGTCGAGCTTGTTGACGAAGGTCAGGATGGGAGTGTCGCGCATCCGGCACACCTCCATCAGCTTGATGGTCCGTTCCTCGACGCCCTTGGCCACGTCGATCACCATCAGGGCCGAGTCGACCGCGGTCAGGGTGCGATAGGTGTCCTCCGAGAAGTCCTCGTGACCGGGCGTGTCGAGTAGATTGACGATGGCCTCGCCATAGTGAAACTGCATCACCGAGGAGGTGACCGAGATGCCGCGCTCCTTCTCCAGCTCCATCCAGTCCGAGGTGGCGTGACGTGCCGCCTTGCGCCCCTTGACCGTACCGGCAAGCTGGATGGCGCCGCCGAACAGCAAGAGCTTTTCGGTCAGTGTGGTCTTGCCGGCATCGGGGTGCGAGATGATGGCGAAGGTGCGCCGCTTGGCGATCTGTTCCTGGAGTTCGGTCATGGTATCTGGGTCGGTGCGGATGGATGAGGCACTACAGGGTGTCTCAAGGAGAGGTGTGCTGTCTTCCAGGGCGTTAGGGGCGCTGGTTCAAGCGCTGGCGTCCACGTTCGATGGCAGCGCGCACCTGGGCCGGCGCCGTGCCCCCGATGTGGTCGCGTGCGGCGACCGAGCCCTCGAGTGTCAGTACAGAAAAGACATCGGCCTCGATCGCTGGCGAGAATTGGCAAAGCTCTTCGAGGGTCAGTTCGGCCAGATCGCGCCCCTCGCGCACGCCGAGCGCGACCGCGCGTCCGACGATCTCATGGGCATCGCGGAAGGGGATCCCCCGGCGTACCAGATAGTCGGCTAGATCAGTGGCGGTGCTAAAACCCTGTTTGGCCGCCGCGCGCATCCGGTCGCGGTTGCAGGTGACATGCGCCATCATCTCGGCATAGACCCTGAGTGTGCCCTTGAGGGTATCCACGGTATCAAACAGCGGCTCCTTGTCCTCCTGGTTGTCCTTGTTGTAGGCCAGCGGCTGGGACTTCATCAGGGTCAGCAGACCCATCAGATGGCCGAAGATGCGCCCGCTCTTGCCGCGCACTAGCTCGGGCACATCGGGGTTCTTCTTCTGGGGCATGATCGAGGAGCCGGTGCAGAAGCTGTCGGAAAGCTCGATGAAACCAAACTGGGCCGATGACCAGAGGATCAATTCTTCTGAGAAACGTGACAGATGCATCATCAGGATGGCGGCATCCGCCGTGAACTCGATGGCGAAGTCGCGATCCGAGACCGCATCGAGCGAGTTCTCGGCGGGGCGGTCAAAACCGAGCAGCGCAGCGGTGTAGTGACGGTCGATGGGATAGGTGGTCCCCGCCAAGGCAGCTGCCCCCAGGGGTGAGACGTTCAGCCGCCGCCGGCAGTCGGCCAGACGCTCACGGTCGCGCTCCAGCATCTCGAACCAGGCCAGCAGGTGATGGCCGAAGGTGATGGGCTGGGCGACCTGGAGATGGGTAAAACCCGGCAAGATGGTCTCGGCCTCGCGCTCGGCCAGATCCAGGAGCGCGGTTTGCAGCCGGGCGATCTCGGTGCGGATGGCATCGATCTCGTCGCGCAACCACAGTCGCACATCGGTGGCGACCTGATCGTTACGCGAGCGCCCGGTGTGGAGCTTTTTGCCCGCGTCGCCGATCTCGGCGGTCAGGGCCGATTCGATGTTCATGTGTACATCCTCGAGCGCGATCGACCATTCAAACTCACCGGCGTCGATGCGCGCCCGGATCCGCTCCAAGCCCGCGACGATGGCCTCGCGTTCGGCCTCGGTCAGGATCCCTTGGCGGGCGAGCATGGTGGCATGGGCGATCGAGCCCTGGATGTCGTAGCGATAGAGCCTGTGGTCGAACGCGACCGAGGCGGTAAAGGCCTCGACGAAGGCGTCGGTCGGGGCATTGAAGCGCCCGGCCCAGGGCTTGGCAGAGGAGTTCGAGTCTGACATGGAGGGGATCCAACGGCTGCAAAAGGATCATAATTTTACACTGAGGCCGGCTGCGGCCTAACATGTGTGCCATATTTCGTACGGAATAAGCCTCCATGACCGACGACGAGCTGCTGCGTTACAGCCGCCAGATGCTACTGCCCCAATTCGGCATCGAGGGTCAGGAGCGTCTGCGTGCGTCCAGCGTGCTGGTCGCTGGACTCGGCGGACTCGGATCGCCGGTGGCGCTCTATCTGGCAGCGGCCGGGGTCGGGCGCTTGCTGCTGGCCGATTTCGACCGCGTCGAGCTGTCCAACCTGCAACGTCAAATCCTGCACACCACAGACCGCCTCGGTCTGCCCAAGACCGAGTCGGCCCGGCGTGCGCTCCAGGCCATCGCGCCGAACGTCGAACTCATCTCTGTCGATGCACCGCTCACGCCCGAGACCCTGCCCGAACTGGTTGGAGACGTGGATCTGGTCGTCGATGGCTGTGACAACTTCGCCACCCGCTTCGCCATCAACGCCGCCTGCCAGGCGGCACATGTCCCGCTGGTCTCGGGCGCGGCGATCCGGTTGGAAGGACAGGTGGCGGCGTTCAGCGGCCGGCCCGGCGGTCCCTGCTATCGGTGTCTCTACCCGGATGAAGGTACGCTCGATACCAGCTGTGCCGCCAATGGCGTGCTGGCGCCACTGGTCGGGATCATCGGCAGCCTCCAGGCGACCGAGGTGATCAAGATCCTCACTGGCCTCGGCACCCCCTTGTTCGGGCGCCTGCTCCTGCTCGATGCGGCGCGGATGGAGTGGCGCGAGGTCCAGTTGCACCCCGATCCGGCCTGCCCGGTCTGTTCCAAGACCGCCGACACCAGATCTTCTGCGGCTTCCTGAGGAACCAACCCGCCGTTTCCATCCACTGCGACGTCAGCCCGACCGAGATCAAACAGGCCAACCTCCCGCACGAGCTGTTTCTCATCAATCTGGTCGGAAACCATATCCTGATGACGGTGGCGCTCGGCGGGCTCTTCGGCGCGGCCCCCTGGTCCATGCTGATCGTGCCGCTCCTCTCTTTCGCCATCCTCGGCTATACGCTCCGGCGCGCGCCGGTCGCGCCGATGCGACTCCTGGTATGTGATGTGTCACTGGCAGGTATGTGCGCGCCGCAGCCGGATCTTCATGGCGCTGCTCGGACTGTTGCTCGTGGTGGCGGGTCTGGGCTGGCTGGGCTATGCCAACGGGCTCATGATCAAGGAGGCCGCAATCGCCCTGGTGGTCGGCATCGGTATCCTGCCGCTGATGGTCACGCTCTTGGTGCTGGTCGTGATCGAGTCCGATGCGCTCTATCACGCCAATCAGGCCCAGCTCCCGGACTGGGTCGTCGCGCGTTTTCCACCTCCGTCCGGCGACCCTTGATACCGGTTTGGCTTCGAGCGCGCTCTCCGGTAAGCTTCCAAGACTTTATCGCTTAAGGTGGCGCATGGGTCTTCTCGCGATCATCGGCGGCTCGGGATTTTCGAGCCTTCCGTCTCTGACAGTGCTTGAATCCAGGTCGGTCGAGACGCCCTATGGGGCGACCTCGGCGGCGGTTGCGCGCGGGCGGCTTGCCGAGTGCGAGGTGCTGTTCCTGCCGCGTCATGGACCCTCGCATCATCTGCCGCCGCATCGCGTCAACTATCGCGCCAATCTCTGGGCGCTTCGCGCCTCGGGGGCCGATCGCGTCATTGGGCTGGCGTCCGTCGGCGGGATCACGCCGAGCTTCGGCCCGGGCACGCTGGCGGTCCCGGACCAGATCATCGACTATACCTACGGACGCGAGCATACGATCTATGACGGCCTCGCGGGGGGCATCGAGCACATCGATTTCACCGAACCTTACTGTGAGTCGCTGCGCCAGGCCCTGATCTCGGCCTGTGCGCGCGTGGGCGAGACTGTGGTGGCGCGCGGGACCTATGCCGCAACCCAGGGGCCGCGTCTGGAGTCGGCCGCCGAGATCCGGCGTCATGAACGGGATGGATGCGACATGGTTGGTATGACGGGCATGCCCGAGGCGGGTCTCGCACGCGAACTCGGTCTCTGCTATGCCAGTCTGGCCTTCGTCGTCAATTGGGCCGCCGGTAAGAGTGGCAACGTCATTACCATGAAGGAGATCGAGGACAATCTGGCCCTGTGTGTCGAGCGGGTGTCGACGGTCCTGGAGGCCGTGGCGGGCGCCGATTGACGTCTTTAAGGGCCTGGATCGATGGACATTGGCTCCAATCACTGATCGAAGATCCAACATTTCGCCTATTCGCAGGAGAAAACAGAATGTCCGACTCTGAAGAAAAGAAACCGTCTCGTTCGGGTCTCGGCTGGTTTCCAAAACTCATCCTCTGGGCGGCGGTCATCGGCTTTGGCTATGTCTATCTCAGCTCGGTCGATCGCGAGAGTGGCACCATCACGGCTTCATCCATGCTCGACTCGATCGCCAAGCTGAATCCGGTCCCGCTGTCGTCGCTGCCGGGTTTCTCCGGCAAAGAAGAGCCCGCCGCCGAGTTGTCCAAGACGGACCAGACGGAGAACACCGCATCCAAGACCGAAGCCCCCGCCAAGCCGGTGGCTCAGACCGAGGGGACCGCCAAGCCGACCACCTCCACCGAGACCCCCAAGGCGGTCGAGGCGTCCAGGCCCGCGCCCCAGCCGCCGGTCAGCTATGCCTCCGTTGCCCTGAAGGCACCGGCTGAACCCGCGCCGGCTCCAGCGGCCCCGGCTACAACCGAGAAGCCGGCGCCGACCGCGCCTGGGGCGGCAACGACCGAGAAGCCGGCCGCGCCTGCGGTGGTGGCAACCGAAAAGCCCGCGCCGGCCCCGACCGCGCCTGCGGCGGCAACGACCGAGAAGCCGGCCGCGCCTGCGGTGGTGGCAACCGAAAAGCCCGCGCCGGCCCCGCAGGCCTCCCAGTCGGCACCGATGTCACCACCCGCCGCCATTCCTGCTCCGGGCGAGTCCACCCCCATGGCGCGGATGCCAAGCCCCGAATGGGCTGCTCAGCGTGAGCAGCAGCGCGCCGAGATGATGGCCCAGTACGAGGCCATGCGTCGTGCGGCCGACGAGTGGAGGCGCCAGTACTGGGACCGGATGCGTGAGTCCATGCCCATGCCCATGCCGGTGATGCCCTATGGCTACCCAGTTTATGCACCTGGTTATGTGCCCGGCGTCTATGGTCCGGCGGTGCGCTGAGTCGACTGCTTCAGCCTGGTGTTTGCACTGGGCAGCCGGTAAGGCTGTCAGGTCGCAAGGATCGGACGCGAGGTATGTGCGCCCCCAGGCTTCTAGCCTGGGCGGGCGCACCCTCTCCTCGATGGGCGCCTTGAAATTACATGAATGGGGGCGTATAGTTTTCCCCCTTATAAGGAACAGGCGGATCCTGTAACACAGAATCGTCTCCATAAGACCCCGTTACGGGGTTTTTTTATCGCTCGCGAAATGGCGCCGATCGTCCGGAAGCCTGTGGGCAGGGTTATGCGGTTGGGCCTATGGCCCAATTTTTGTTTTTACGTGGCGCACAGTATGCAAGCAGCCGACAGCCAACTTACTCTCCTCGCCCGACGCGTCGTCGAGCCTCTTGGCTACGAGCTCGTTGGCGTCGAGTATTTCCGGAAGGGCGGCGGAGCGACGCTACGGGTCTACATCGATCATGAGCGCGGCATCACCCTGGACGATTGCGCGGCGGTCAGTCATCAGCTGAGCGGCGTCTTGGATGTCGAGGATCCGATCGCGGATCAGTACGACCTCGAAGTCTCCTCGCCTGGTCTGGATCGTCCACTGGTGTTTCCCGAGCACTTCGCGCGCTTTGCTGGATCTCGGGTTCGGATTCGTCTGAACGAAAAGGTGGAGGGACGGCGCAAGCTGGAAGGCATCCTCCTGGGGCGGGTGCCGGGCGGCATCGCACTGCGCACCGAGGAGCGTGATTGGGAGATCCCCTTGACGAGCATCGAGTCAGCCCGCCTGAGCCCAGACTTCCCGGGGCGTCCGGGTTCGCGTTGATCCCGTCGTTTTTCACTCTGGCCGCGGTTCAAGCTGGATATTGGTGGAATGAGCAAAGAGATCCTGAATGTCGTTGAAGCCATCTCCAACGAGAAGGACGTCCCCGAAAGCGTGATCTTCGAGGCGATCGAGGCGGCGCTCGCCTCGGCGACCCGCAAGAAGTATGGCAGTGAGATCGACGTGCGTGTGACCATCGATCGCAAGACCGGACACTATCGTTCCTTCCGGCGCTGGGAGGTGGTTCCAGATCCCGAGGACGGTCGGCTGGAGGCCCCATCACGTCAGATTACCGCCTCGGCTGCGGCCATCCTGGAACCGGATCTGCGCGTCGGCGACTTTATGGAAGAAGAGATCGAGCCCGAGGTCTTCGGTCGCATCGCCGCCCAGATTGCCAAGCAGGTCATTGTCCAGAAGGTGCGCGATGCCGAACGCGCCAAGATCGTCGACGCCTTCGCCGCGCGCCGGGGCCAGCTCGTGACCGGTGTCGTCAAGAAGACAGAGCGCGGTGCCATCCTGCTTGATCTGGGCAACAATGCTGAGGCGCTCATCCCGCGCGATCACGTCATCCCGCGTGAGTCGGTGCGTCCTGGGGATCGACTGCGCGGCTATCTCTATGATGTGCGCGCCGAGCAGAAGGGACCGCAGCTCTTTGTCAGCCGGACCATGCCGGAGTTTTTGATCGAACTTTTCAAGCTTGAGGTGCCCGAGGTCGGCGAGGGTCTGATCGAGATCCTGGGGGCGGCCCGCGATCCGGGTGTGCGCGCCAAGATCGCGGTGCGCACCCGCGACCCACGCATCGATCCGGTCGGTGCCTGTGTCGGCATGCGCGGCTCGCGCGTGCAGGCCGTCTCCAACGAGCTCAACGGCGAGCGCGTCGACATCATCCTCTGGGACGAGAACCCGGCTCAGTTCGTCATCAATGCCATGTCGCCGGCAGATGTGGTCTCCATCGTCATCGACGAGGAGGCACGCAGCATGGACGTTGCTGTCAAGGAAGAGAATCTGGCCCAGGCCATCGGGCGTTCCGGTCAGAATGTTCGTCTGGCCGCCCAGCTGACCGGTTGGGAACTGAACGTCATGAACGAGAAGGACGCCGCTGCCAAGAGCGAGCAAGAGGCGCGACGCTCGGCACAGGTGTTCATGGATCAACTGGGCATCGATGAGGGGCTGGCCATGCTCCTGGTCGAGGAGGGCTTTTCGAGCGTTGATGAGGTGGCCTATGTGCCGCTAGAGGAGATGCGAGCCATCGAGGATCTCGACGACGAGACCATTGAGCTGCTGCGTCAGCGTGCCAACGATGCCCTAGTTACGCGTGCCATTGCCAACGAGGAGGTCAGCGAAGTGGCCGGTCTGACGCTGTTGGCGCTGGAGGGCATGGATGAGGGGCTTGCCAAACAGCTCGCCGAGCGCGGTATCGAGACCCTGGACGATCTCGCCGACCTGGCGGTCTCCGACCTCATGGAGATCGATGGCATGGACGAGGCGCGGGCCGCCCGTTTGATCATGCAGGCGCGCGAGCCGATGTTCGCGAATGCTCCAAAGGATATAGAGGTACAAAGGGTCAGTTCATGAGTGAAGTCACGGTCAAGCAACTCGCCTCAACGGTCGGCATTCCGGTCGAGCGACTCCTCGCCCAGCTGAAGGATGCAGGTATCCGTGCCGGCAATGCGGACTCGACGCTGACGGAGCAAGAGAAGGTGCAATTGCTCGCCTATCTACGTCGTAGTCATGGCAAGGATGCGGGTGAGGCCGACGGTGGTCCGGGTCAGGTCACGATCAAGCGTAAGTCGGTCAGCGAACTGCGGGTCCCAGCGGCCGCGCCACCACGTGGCAACACACTGAATTCGCGTCCCATGCCGACCGCGCGTGGCGGCAAGACGGTGAGCGTCGAGGTGCGGCGCAAGCGCACCTATGTCAAGCGCGCCGACGAGCCGGCAACCGGTGCTGAGCCGACTCCGAAGCGGTCATCCAATGACCGTGCTCGCACCGGACGCGAGCGTGCGGCGGCCACCAGTGCCGTGATCGATGAGGCGCGCCGTCGTGCCGCACTGGAGGCGATGCGTGCCGAGCAGGAGGCGCGTCGTCTCGCCGAGCTGGAGGAGCAGGGGCGTCGTGCCCGCGAGGAAGAGGCGCGCCTGGCGGAAGAGCGCCGACAGGCCGCCGAGGCACGCCGTCGCGCCGAGGCCGAAGAAGAGGCACGCCTGCGCGCCGAGCGCGAGGCCGCCGATCGTCAGGCGCTCGAACTGAGCCATGAGGCCGTGATCGAGCCGATGGTTGAGGCCGATGATCCCGAGACCGAGAGGCGCGTGCGTCGCACCGAGACCGTCAAGCCGAAAAAGGCTGCGAAGAAGGCGGCTGAACCGATTGAGAGAGACAGGGAAAAAGACCGTCCGGCCAAGAAGATCATCCGCCGGGAGGTGGCGCCTGTGCGTGTCCGCGATATCGCGGTTGCCGCGCGCGGGGATTATGAGGATCTCGAGAGCCCTGGCAGCCACGGTCCGCGTCGGCGCAAAAAGCCCGCCAAGCCCCAGCTTCAGGACAAACATGCCTTCCAAAAACCCACGGCACCGGTGGTGCGCGAGGTCGAGATCCCCGAAACCATCACGGTCGCCGAGCTGGCCAATCGCATGTCGGTCAAGGCGTCCGCGGTGGTCAAGGAGTTGTTCAAACAAGGCATGATGGTCACCATCAATCAGAACCTCGATCGCGACACTGCGATCCTGGTGGTCGAGGAGATGGGCCACAAGGCCATCGTCGCCGACGAGCGCGACGCCGAGGGCGCGCTGCTCGATGAGATGCAGGAACAGGAGGGCCAGTTCGAGGCCCTGCCGCGTCCACCCGTGGTCACCATCATGGGCCATGTCGACCACGGCAAGACCTCGCTGCTCGATTACATTCGCCGCACCCGTGTGGCCTCGGGTGAGGCCGGCGGCATCACCCAGCACATCGGCGCCTATCATGTCGAGACCCCCAAGGGGACGGTCACCTTCCTCGACACGCCCGGTCATGCCGCCTTCTCGGCCATGCGGGCCCGGGGCGCCAAGGTGACGGACATCGTCGTCCTGGTCGTCGCGGCGGATGACGGCGTCATGCCACAGACGGTCGAGGCGATCCAGCATGCGCGCGCCGCGGGTGTGCCGCTGATCGTGGCCATCAACAAGATGGACAAACCCGAGGCCAATCCGGATCGGGTGATGCAGGAGCTTGCCCAGCATGAGGTGCTGGTCGAGGACTGGGGCGGCGACACCATGATGGTCAGGGTCTCGGCCAAGACCGGCACCGGCATCGACGAGCTGCTCGACGCCATCCTGCTCCAGGCCGAGGTGCTCGAACTCAAGGCGCCGGTCGAGGGCCCGGCGCGCGGTGCCATCATCGAGTCGAGTCTCGACAAGGGCCGCGGTCCAGTGGCCACAGTGCTGGTGCAGTCCGGTACGCTCAAGCGTGGCGACATCATCGTCTCCGGTGGCGAGTATGGCCGGGTGCGCGCCATGTTCAACGAGTCGGGTTCGCCGGTTGAGTCGGCTGGGCCCTCGATCCCGGTGCAGGTGCTGGGTCTGTCGGGCACGCCGAACGCGGGCGATGATGTCATCACGGTCAGTGACGAGCGTCGTGCGCGCGAGGTCGCCGAGCTCCGCGCCGCCCGCTCGCGTCAGAGCCGTTTCGACGAGCAGCGCGGCATGAGCCTCGATCAGCTCTTCACCCAGTTCAAGGACGGCGAGCAAAAGACGGTCAACCTCATCCTCAAGGCCGATGTTCAGGGCAGCCTGGAGGCGCTGCGTGAGAGTCTGCTCAAGCTCAGCAATGACGAGGTCAAGGTTGCCATCGTCGCCTCGGGCGTGGGCGGGATCACCGAATCCGATGCCAACCTGGCCGTGACCTCCAACGCCATCCTGCTCGGCTTCAACGTCCGCGCCGATGCCGCCGCGCGCCGGGTGGTCGAAGAGAAGGGTCTGGATCTGCGCTATTACAGCGTCATCTACGAGCTGATCGATGCGGTGAAGCAGGCGATCTCGGGTCTCTTGAGCCCGATCGTCACCGAGGAGATCATCGGTTTGGCGGAGGTGCGCGACGTGTTCCGTTCCTCCAAGTTCGGGGCCATTGCCGGCTGCATGGTGGTCGAGGGCGTCATCAAACGCAACAACCCGATCCGCGTGCTGCGCAACAACGTCGTGATCTACGAGGGTTCGCTCGAGTCGCTGCGACGCTTCAAGGACGATGTCTCCGAGGTCAAGCACGGCCTCGAGTGCGGGATCGGTGTGAAGAACTACAACGACGTGCAGCCCGGCGACCAGATCGAGGTCTTTGAGCGCACCGAGAAGGCCCGCCTCCTGTGAGCGAACGCGAATTCGATCGTACCGAGCGCATCGGTGCCGAGATGAAGCGCATCCTGGCGGTATTGCTACGGGATCAGGTCAAGGATCCGCGTCTAGCCGACATCACGGTGCATGAGGTGCGGGTGACGCGCGACCTCGCCCACGCCAAGGTCTATTTCACCTGCTTTCCGTTCGATGCGGATGCCGAGGCGCAGGAGCGGCTGCTCAACACCCGGCTTGCCGGCTTCTTGCGCCATGCGCTGGCCCAGGAGATGCGGCTGCGGGTCATGCCGCAGCTGCACTTTGTGCACGATGAATCCATCGCTCGGGGCCAGCATCTAGCGGACCTGATCGATCAGGCCGTGGCCAAGGATCGGTCCTTGACCGAAGGGGGGCACTGAGATCATGGGACGCCGCCGTCATTGGGGACGCCCCGTGAGCGGGATCCTGCTCTTGGACAAGCCGCTTGGACTGTCCTCGAACGAGGCCCTGCAACGGGTCAAGCGTTATTATCGTGCCGCCAAGGCCGGGCATACCGGGAGTCTGGATCCACTGGCGACTGGGCTTCTTCCCTGTTGTCTGGGTGACTCGACCAAGTTTTCGGCCTTTCTACTGGATGCCGACAAGCGCTATTGCGTGCGGGTGCGTCTGGGCGAGACCACGGCGACCGGCGATGCTGAGGGCGAGGTGTTGGAGCGGGCGCCGGTCGCGGGCGTGACCGAGGAACTTTTGCAGACGGTCCTGCGCCGTTTTCTTGGCCCCATCGATCAGCGTCCACCCATGTATTCGGCGGTCAAGCACCAGGGGCGGCGGCTCTATGATCTGGCGCGCCAGGGTCTGGAGGTCGAGCGTCAACCGCGTCGTGTCGAGATCCATGCGCTTGACCTGCGCTCGATGGCGTTGCCCGAGATCGAGCTTGAGGTGCATTGTTCCAAGGGGACCTATGTCCGTGCCCTGGCCGAGGACATCGGACGCGCGCTCGGGTGCGGTGCCCATGTAAGCGCCCTGCGCCGGACCGGCGTTGGTCCCTATGTCGAGCCAGAGGTGAGCTTCGTCACCGGTGAACGGATCGCCACACTGGCCGAGGCCGAGGATTTCGCCGCGCTCGACGCCTTGCTGCTACCGCTCGATAGTGCGCTCGGGCATTGTCCGGCGCTGAAGCTCTCGGCTGGTGCCGCCTTCTATCTCAGGCAGGGGCAGGCCGTGCTGGTTCCCCAGGCGCCGACCGCGGGATTGGTCCGGCTCTACGACCCTTCAGCGCGTTTCCTGGGGGTCGGCGAGATCCTCGAAGACGGCAAGGTCCAGCCCAAGCGAGTGATTTGATTAAAACTCCATGTCCGGCCTGATGGAGGCATCCCTGAGGTCATTGTCGGGGATGGTCGCGTCGGGTGGTCCCGTCCGACATTGGGTCGTTTTTCGTATTCCAACCATTTCTGAGGAGAGTTTCAATGACAATGACCGCCGCCGACAAGAAAAAGATTGTCGATGAATACGCGCGCGGCGAGCGCGACACCGGTTCGCCCGAGGTGCAGGTTGCACTGCTGACCGCGCGCATCCAGCAGCTGACCGAGCATTTTAAGGTGCACACCCATGATCATCACTCGCGCCGTGGCCTGGTGCGCATGGTCAACGCACGGCGTAAACTGCTCGACTATCTCAAGCGCAAGGACCTGGATCGCTATCGTGACCTGATCGCGCGCCTAGGTCTGCGTCGTTAATCTCTGCCTTGCTGATCTCTGCATCACGGCCCCGGTGAACGGGTGGTCGGGCGCCGGTCGTTCGTTCGTCCGCTTCCGGTGCCTCAAGCAAGACGTGCCGGGGGCCGACAACACCACGCGCCGCCGGCTCCATATCGCACCGGCCCGAGCCGAGGGTTTGGAGTGTCCGGGGTTGCGCTGGCGGCCCAAACACCCCAAGCCAAACATCCAGAGGATTTATCCGTGATTCCCACCCCTATCGTTAAAGAGTTCCAATTCGGCAAACAGACCGTCAGGCTGGAAACCGGCGAGGTCGCGCGCCAGGCCGATGGTGCCGTCATGGTCAACATGGACGACACCGTGGTCCTCGTGACGGTCGTGGTCGACAAGCGTCCGGGCGCGGAGCGCGACTTCCTGCCCCTGACGGTCGAGTATCAGGAAAAGACCTATGCCGCCGGGCGCATCCCCGGCGGCTTTTTCCGGCGCGAGGGCCGTCCGAGCGAGGGTGAGATCCTGACCGCGCGTCTGATCGACCGTCCGATCCGCCCATTGTTCGCCGAGGGTTTCTGCAACGAGGTGCAGATCATCGCGACCGTCAAGTCGCTGAACCCGGCGGTCAATCCCGAGGTACCGGCCATGCTTGGTGCCTCAGCGGCGCTGATGCTCTCCGGCGTACCCTTCAAGGGTCCGATCGGCGCCGCGCGCGTCGGTTACAAGAACGGTGAATATATTCTCAACCCATCCGTGATCGGACTCGGACCGGACTCGGACCTGGATCTAGTGGTGGCCGGGACGGATAAAGCCGTGCTCATGGTCGAGTCCGAGGCACGCGGGCTGTCTGAGGAGGTCATGCTTGGCGCGGTGCTGTTCGGGCATGAGCAGATGCAGGTCGCGATCCAGGCCATCCGCGAGCTGGCCGCCGAGGCTGGCAAGCCACCAATGGACTGGACGCCGCACGTCATCGATCTGGCGCTGACCGAGCAGGTTCGCGCGGTCGGCGGCGAGTCGATCGCCGCTGCCTATCGCATCAAGGAAAAGCAGGCGCGTTATGCCGCCCTCGACAGTGCACGCGCCGCCATTGTCGAGCAACTATGCAGCGGCGAGGCCCCGGCCTGGACCGAGGCCCAGGTCAGGGCCGCCATCGAGGCGCTGGAGTCGAGCACGGTGCGCGAGTCGATCCTGGCCGGCAACCCGCGCATCGATGGACGCGACACCAAGACCGTGCGTCCGATCAGCATCCGGACCGGTGTCCTACCACGCACCCATGGCTCGGCATTGTTCACGCGCGGCGAGACCCAGGCGATGGTCATCACCACCCTCGGCACCGAGCGCGATTCGCAGATCATCGATGCACTGGAGGGCGAGCGGCGCGAGCACTTCATGCTGCACTACAACTTCCCGCCTTTCTGTGTCGGCGAGATCGGGCGGGTCGGCAGTCCCAAGCGCCGTGAGATCGGTCATGGGCGTCTGGCCAAGCGCGGGGTGCTGGCGGTGATGCCGAGCATCGAGGAGTTCCCCTATTCGGTGCGCGTGGTCTCGGAGATCACCGAGTCCAATGGGTCCAGCTCGATGGCCAGCGTCTGCGGAACCAGTCTGGCCCTGATGGATGCTGGTGTGCCGATCAAGGCACCGGTTGCGGGTGTGGCTATGGGTCTGATCAAGGAAGGCGAGCGCTTTGCCGTCCTCACCGACATCATGGGCGACGAAGACCACCTGGGCGACATGGACTTCAAGGTTGCGGGGACGGCTGAGGGCATCAATGCGCTCCAGATGGACATCAAGATCGAGGGGATCACCAAGGAGATCATGGAGATCGCGCTCGCACAGGCGAAGGAGGCACGCCTGCATATCCTCGCCGAGATGAACAAGGTGATGCCCTCCCACCGGCCCGAGATGTCCGAACATGCCCCGCGCATCATCGAGTTCAAGATCCATCCCGAGAAGATCCGTGACGTCATCGGCAAGGGCGGGTCGGTCATCCGGGCCATCACCGAGGAGACGGGCGCCACCATCGACATCAATGACGATGGCGTGGTCAAGATCTTTTCCGTGGTCAAGTCCGCCGGCGAGGAGGCCAAGCGTCGCATCCAGCTCATCACTGCAGATGTCGAGGTGGGCAAGGTCTACGAGGGCCGGGTCGCGCGTTTGATGGATTTCGGCGCCTTCGTCACCATCCTGCCCGGACGTGATGGCCTGGTTCACATCTCGCAGATCTGCGAGGAGCGGGTGCAGTCCGTCAGCGACAAGCTCAAGGAAGGCGACCTGGTGCGCGTCAAGGTGCTGGAGGTCGACAAGCAGGGCCGCATCCGGCTGAGTATGAAGGCGGTCGAGCCGGGCGAATAAGGGGTGGCCTCAGTTCGCCGAATCGAGTGACCCAAACCGCGTATCGGTCCTCATGCGCGGTTTAATTAATGCTCGACCTTGGATGTGCGCGTCAATTCAGCAAAGCGCACGCCGCGGAGTCCGCCGATCTCCAGACTGAGCCGTTCGATCTCAGCCGGCATCCCGCGGAGGATGATGGTCTCTAGACAGTTGTGATGATCCAGATGGACATGGGTCGTGGCGATCACATGGACGTACTGATGGTGCTGGATGTCTAGGATCTGCCGGGTCAGCTCTCGTTGATGGTGGTCGTAGACGATGGTCAGCACCCCAGCGACCTCGGCGTCACCGCGCTCCCAGGTCTCCTCGACGATCCGTTCCCGGATCAGATCGCGCACCAACTCGGAGCGCGAGGCATAGCCCCTATTGACTACACGCTGATCGAGCTCGTCGAGCAGCGTCTTGGGGAGCGAGACGGTGAAGCGGATGGTCGAATCGGGACTTGTCATCAGGGGATCCAGTGCGTTTAGCCGGGCGAAGGATAGCAATCCGGACAACGCACTGAAACCCTGGGATACGTGAACGAACCGATCGTGTCAGCCGTTCAAAGGTTCCACTGCCTGACTAGGCTCCGTCGGCTGGGTTCTGACCTCGGTGGTTGGCGTGCGCGCCTGGCCTGTCATCGAGTGGTCGTCGGGCGACGTCAGAATTGCGGTCTGTACACCACCGACCAGGACGGCAATCAGGGCGAAGACTCCAAGAATGTCCATGATACGACTCCTGAAAGGCTAGCAATTTACTCTATTCTAATAATATAAGAATATTCTAATTTTTCAAGTCCAACACCGGTGTGAATCGTCTGTCGAGCGAGACTTGTCGACATCAAGCGCGCGATAATCGGTCAGCCCAAATCACCTGGAGTCCAGTCGCCAATGTCCACGCCAGATCCAACGCTCATCGGCCGCGTCATCGACATCCAAGCCGGACGCCTGATCGCCACGCTCTTGCCCGTCGAGGATGGCTTCCCCGCGACCAAGACACTGGAAGACGAAACGCTCCCGATCGGCCAGTTGGGCAGTCTAGTGGAGGTCCGGGATCGCGCCGGACACATCCTCGCCGAGATCACCCGCTGCCATGAAGAGGTCGTCGGCACCCGCACCGTCCAGGGCGAGGCCAATACGAGCCCACGCCAGGTCAGGGTGCGCGAGCGGCGGCTAGAGCTGACCGCGCTTGGTGAGATCAACAGCAAGGATCGGCTCGAGCCCGGCGTGAGCCGCTATCCGGTGCTCGGCGCGAGCGTGCACCTGATTCCCACTGCGCGTCTGGCGGTGCTGCTGGCACGTCCGACCCAGGTCGCGCTAGAACTGGGGCGGCTGTCGGTGCGTTCTGCGCTCAAGGCCAGCCTAGAGCCAACGGCCCTGTTCGGGCGCCACCTGGCCATCCTCGGTCAGTCGGGATCGGGTAAATCCTGGACGCTCTCCAGTCTGATGCAGCGCGTGGTCAAGACCATGCCGCATTCGCACCTCATCCTGCTCGACCTGCACGGCGAATACAGCTGGAAGGGTTCCGATGGCGCGACTGAGGGCATCTTTCCGCCCGGCACGGCACGCTATCTCGACGCGCGCGAATTGGAGATCCCCTATTGGCTGCTGACCTATGCGGAACTGGTCGATCTCTTCATCGACCGCTCGGATGCCAATGCCTCGGTCCAGATCGCCTTTCTGCGCGAGACCCTCTATGCCCTGCGCAAGCAGTCCAACCAGCACGCCGGGATCGATCGGCTCTCGGTCGACTCGCCGGTCTACTTTCCGATCGACGAGCTCTATCAGCGCTTCAAGAAGGCCAATGAGGAAAAGCTCGAATTCGGTAAGGTCAAGGGGCCACTGTTCGGGGCCTTCGATGACTTTTTGGTGCGCTTCCTTGCGCTCTACAACGACGGGCGCTACGACTTCTTCATGCACCCGCGCAAGCACCGTAGTTCGGCCAGTCTGGAGGGGTTACTGCGCGACTTCGTCGGGTTGGGCGAGCCCAAGCGTCAGGTGACCGTGATCGATCTCAGCCCCGTGCCTGTCGATCTACGCCCGGTTATCTCGGCGCAGATCGGTCGGCTCGCCTATGAATTCAATTACTGGAATCCGCGTCGGCACGAGTTTCCGCTGGTGTTGGTCTGCGAGGAGGCACATCAATACATCCCGCGCGAGTCCGACACCCGCTTCGTTGGGACCAGACGCGCGATGGAACGGATCGCCAAAGAGGGACGCAAATATGGCGTCACGCTCTGTATCGTCAGCCAGCGTCCGACCGAGCTCTCGGAGACCGTGTTGGCCCAATGCGGCAACTATCTCTGTCTGCGCATCTCCAACGCCGACGACCAAGAATATGTGCGCCGGCTGCTGCCCGAGGGGGCCAAGAATCTGGCCGACCGGCTCGCCTCGCTGCGTCGGGGCGAGGTCTTGGCCGTGGGTGATGCCCTGCAGCTGCCCACGCGCATCCAGGTCGATCCACCCGATCCGCCGCCGGCGAGCGCTGACGCGCCCTTCTCGCAGAGCTGGATGCGGGGTCCAGATGATTTGGACGTCAATGGGATCGTCGACCACTGGTGGCGTCAGGTGCGCTGAGGAGGCATGCAGGGCGACAACGACCGGCGTCTGGTCTGGCCCTGGGTTTGGCTGGGGGCGGCAGCCCTGGGGCTCGGCGCGATCCTCGTCGTCGTTCAGGCCGTTTGGTCGGTGCTGTATCCTTCGGCGTCTTGGGTCGCACCGCTCGATCCGCACTGTGATCTGCGGGCCGGACCCTGTGAGGTCCGTTTTGGCGGTGGTGGTCGGGTCCGCCTTGGGATCGAGCCGCGGACCCTGCCGGTGGCCGCGCCACTGCGGCTTAAGGTCGAACTCTCGGGACTGGAGGCCAAGGCAGTCGAGGTCGATTTCGTCGGTGTTGAGATGTACATGGGCTTCAATCGCGTGACGCTGGAACCGCTCGGTACGGGCCGCTATGCTGGAAACGGCATGATCCCAGTGTGCACCAGTAAACGCATGACCTGGGAGGCGCGTGTGTTGCTCCATACACCAGACGGACTCCTCGCCGCGCCCTTTCGGTTTGAGAGCGCGCCCTGAGTCCTAGGATGGGCAGCGCATAGCGATGCCCATCGACCATTCGGATATTTCCTCGCCAGCGCATCCGGCAACCACACCGCCGCCAGGCCTGAGCGTAAATCATCCTCGTAAATCAGGCGTCTTCGTGCCAGATGTGCCTGCAGGGGCCCCGCCAGTGCCGCCGGCAGCATCGTCATGCGATCCTTCGCCCCCTTGCCGTCGCGGATCAGAATCTCGTTGCGACCGAAATCAACGTCCTTCACCCGCAGGCGCACGCACTCCATCAGCCGCATGCCCGTGCCGTAGAGCAGACGCGCCATCAGGCCATACACCCCGTCCATGCGATCGAGCACGGCGCGCACCTCGGCGGGGGTGAGCACCACCGGCAGGCGCTGCGGCCGCTTCGCGCGCGTGAGGCCTTCCAGCCACGGCAACTCGACCCCCAGCACCTCGCGGTAAAGGAACAGCAGCGCCGACAGCGCCTGATTCTGCGTCGCCGCCGCCACCTGGCCATTGACCGCCAGATCGGACAAAAACGCCTCGACCTCCGCCGCCCCAACTCGCACGGGTGACGCTTGCCGTGGAACAGGATGAAGCGCCTTATCCAAAAGACATATTGACCTTCGGTGCGGATGGAGTAGTGTTTCGTCCTGAGCCGCTCGCGCACCTGATCGAGCAGGCGCGGCGGCGATGGGGTATCAGGCGCGGAAAGCGGCGTCATATCCTGCGCGATGGCGAAGGAAATCAAATGAAACAGCAGCTTAAAGCCGAGCGTTTTGAGTTATAGGAACCAGTGGGCTGAAATATACACCTGTTTTTCCGTCTACTTCACGTTAGGCATTCACCCACAAGGGAAAGCAAGAGAAATGAGCACAATTATTTTGCTGTTAGTCGTTGTCATTGTTGTTGTCGCAGTTCTGGCAGCACTCAAAGCCAAATCCCGAGGCGGTGACACTGAGGAGGTTTGGCCTTTCTACGCCAAGAAACCGCTTTCCCAGCCAGAGCAGGTACTTTACTTTCGCCTCGTTCAGGCATTGCCTGAGCATATCGTCCTTTCCCAAGTACAGCTGTCCCGCTTGCTCGGAGTCAAGAAAGGCAATAACTATCAGGCATGGTTCAATCGCATCAACCGGATGAGTGCTGACTTCGTGGTGTGCAACAAAGACTCAAGCATTGTCTCCGTCATCGAGCTTGATGACGCGACACACCAAAAAGAGGATCGTCAGGCGGCAGACGCGAAAAAAGATAAAGCCCTTAGATCGGCAGGCATCCGCATAGTACGTTGGCAGGCAAAAGCAATTCCCGATATTGCCACTATCCAATCAACCATCATGCCTAACACTGCGCTCCAGCGGGACGCGCCGCAAGCGGCGCGCCCCTGAGCTTCGACGTTGGGTGTCTGTCACGGGCATCCTGAAATAGGTCATATCCGTGCTCCAGACTTGGTTGGGCCGCGTAACCTCGACGCCCCGCAGCAGGTCGGGATGGACGCAGTGGTCCGGGGGCTTGACGCTCGTCGTCGGTCCCAGTGCCATCCCCGCCAGGCGCATCAGCCGCTGTACCCGCTTGCGATTAACCGCGTGGCCTTGCCGCGCCAAATACACAACCATCCGCCGACTGGCGTAAAACGGCCGCCGCGTGTATTCCTCGTCGATCAGCCGGCACAGCAACAGCTTCCCCTCGGATTCCTCGCTTAGAACCTTCCGCCCGTAGAAGGTGGCCCGCGCCACCCCGGACAATTCGCATTGCCGCGCCAGCGCCAGTTCCGCTTCCCGGTCGATCCAGCCCATTCGCGTCTCGCTACTCATCGTCCGGACTTTTTTGAGCCAGTCCAGTTCCATCTTCAGCCTTCCGATCTCCCCGACATGGATCTAAGAGCCAGCGTTATTGGTAGGATGGCTCGTCACGGTGCGCCGGTTTGGGATCGCTGAGACCAGCGCCACCTTTGAACCCAAGGAATGCTCAATGCGGATGTTGGTATTCCAGGTCGGTGTGCGGTCCGATCAGTTCGTCCGCTGAGTGCGGATGCAGATGATCGTGTCGATGGGCATGGGTATGGCTGTGCAGGATGGCCTCCACAAGCCGACCCGCGACGAGCCGGACCGCCCGGGTCGCCAGCCGCGCCAGGAACGCCCAGTCGTGCGAGACCAGGATCATCGCCTGTTTTAGCCCCTCTAGATGGGCGATCAGCCGCTCGGCGGTTGCCTCGTCCAGGCCAGTGGTCGGTTCGTCGAGCAGCAGGACCTCGGGGTGCATCGCCAGCACGGTCGCGAGCGCGACCAGCCGCTTCTCGCCCGCCGACAACCGGTAGGTAATGCGCTCAGCGAAGTCGGCGAGTCCCAGATGATCGAGCGTCTCCAGGGCATCGGTGCGCGCCTGTTCAGGCGAACGCCCCAGATTCAAGGGACCGAAGGCGACATCCTCCAGCACCGTCGGGCAGAAGAGCTGATCGTCCGAGTCCTGGAACAGCAGACCGACCCGCGTCCGGACCTCATGGAAGTCGCGCTCATGCGTGCGTTCGCGCCCGAAGGCGAGGATTCGGCCCGAACTAGGGCGTTTGAGTCCGACCAGCAGGTGCAAAAGGGTCGTCTTGCCGGCCCCATTGGCCCCGATCAGGGCGACCCGCTCGCCTGGTTCGAGTCTGAAGTCCAGTTCGTGCAGGACACGGCGGTCGTGATAGTCGAAGCCGACTCGTTGCAGCTCGATCAGGGGCATCGTCATGGTCTCTTGATGGCGGCGATGGGGTCGGGCAGGGCTCTAAGACTCATCAATCTGGCAAGCCTCAGCTCTGATCCAGCCAGACCAGTGCACCGAGCAGCAGGGCCAGACCAAGTGCGCCGAGCGTGTCCCCTGTGCGCCAGCGCGGCGTGTCGAGCCGGTATAGCCGCCCGTGGAAGCCACGACAGCGCATGGCGTCCATCACCCGCTCGGCGCGCGCCAGACTGCGTACCAGCAACATCCCCATCAGCCAGCCATAGACGCGCCAGGTGTGCCAGTCGGTACGCGGCACAAAGGCGCGCGCCCGCATGGCCTGACGCAATCGGACGAATTCGGCATGAACGAGATGGATCTGGCGGGCCGTCATCAGCAGCAAATGGGTCAGCTTATCCGGTACACCGAGCCGTCCTAGCGCCTGACCGAGCACCACGGGGTCGAGCGTGCCGACCAGGGTGATGAGGGCAAGCACCACGGCATTGGCCTTGAACAGGATCATCAGGGCCAGGTCGCGCCCAGCCCTGCTCGCGCTCAATGATCCAAGGTCGAACCAGGGTTGGCCCGGTACGGTGAAGGGTAGGGTCAGCAGCACGATGAGCATGAAGCCTTCCAGGGCCAGCAGACGCCGGACCAGGTCGCGAGCCTTCAGTCCGGCGGCGAGTGCCAGACCGAGTGCTAGCCCTAGGGCCGAGCTCGTGCTGATGACATGATCGAGTCCGACCGTGATCAATGCGAAGGCGAGTACGGCGATGACACGCAGACGTGGATCGCGCGCGACGATCCAGCCGGAACCCTTGATATCGGGGATGGGCGTGGCGGTCACGCACGCTCGCCCGCACGACGACAACGCCACCAAAGCGCCAGTCCGGTCAGGCCCAGGATGTAGCCGATCCCGCCTAGGACATCCTGGAAGCGGACACGCTCCTCGAGTGCATTCAGGCGCTCGGCGAGCGGATGCGTCTGACGGGCGAGTGCCTGCTCGATGGCGCCGATCAGCGCCGGGTCGTGATCGAGCGGGACCCGGGATGCGGTGATGTCCGCCGGGGGCTGAGTCCGAGTCGGTGACGACCCCGCGTCGGGGTTCGGAGCGGCGGGGGGCGGTGTGGTGGGCGACGAAGACGCGCCTTGCAGTGTCTCAGCCGCGATGACCCACTGAGCGCGATGCCCATCGCCAGTCTCGGCGACGAGCCGATGCTCGATCGGCGCGAGCGTACGATAGGCGAAGCCCCCGTCTTCCATCGGGGTCAGTTCGGCGAGCACGTGGCCTGCGCTGTCCTGGACCTCGACNCTGGCACCGCTCGCCCCGGCCCCGCCGACGAAATAGACGCGACCGCGGATCCAATCGCCCTCGNTTTGGGCAAAGAGCTTGAGTTTGTGGGCCAGTGCAGGCTGGCTCAGCAGCGCCAGCAGCAGCAACCAGATCGAAGGGGTCTTAGTCATGCAGGTTCGCTCCCGGCGACAGTATCTCGGGGGCGACCCGCTGCAAAAAACCGACGATGGTAGCCGTGATCAGTCCCTCGACCAGGGCCAGGGGTGGATAGGTCAGCGCCAGGATCTTGGCCGCAGGGCGGAAGGGCTCGCCGCTCAAGGCCAGGGTCGCGGCCACCAGCATCCCTGTCAGCATCACCCCCAGGAGACCGGCCCCGAAGCCGATCCAGACCCGACGCGCCGGAGGCGCGTGCCCCAGCGCCGGGGCCAGCAGCCAGGCGCACATGAGCGCCGGGAGGGCCATGTTCAGGGTATTGACGCCCAGCACCAGAGGGCCGCCGAACCCGAAAAAGGCCGCCTGGAGGGCGAGCGCGACCAGGATCGCCGGCACCGCTGTCCAGCCGAGCAGTAGGCCCATGAGTCCATTGAGCAGTAGATGGACACTGGTCGGTCCCAGCGGGACGCTGATGAGCGATGAGACGAAGAACGCCGCCGAGAGCACGGCGGCATGGGGCAGACGGTCATAGTCGATCCGGCGTAAGGCCAGGGTCAAGAGGCTGGCTGTCATCACCCCACCGCCGATCAGGACCTGGGGCGTGAGCACACCCTCGGGGATATGGGCCATGCCTCGCTCCGCGCTATTTCATGTCACGGGTATGGACCCAGATGAGCGCGCCGGTCTCAACCGGCACCTCCTGGCCCTCCGGATTCTGGAGCGTCCGCTCGCTTTCCGGCAGCGCCGCGAAACCCCACCAGCCCGCACGCGGCATGGCATAGGCGAAGACACCCTGGGCATCGGTCTTGAGGACCTGGGTGACGAAGGCATCGGCCGGCGGGGTCAGCGAGCCGTCGTTGCGCCACTCGACCTCGACCTCGGCGAAGGGCACGGGTTGGCCATTGCGCTTGACGATGCCGCGAAACAGATTGCCGGTCCAGAGACCATAGGGCCGGGTCAGGGGTGTGATCTCGACCGGAAGGCCGACCTCGGCGTCCCAGCCCCCACCACCGCCAAAACCATCAACCACGACCTTGGTGTAATGCACGATCATGACGCCCTCGGCCGGCTCCCAATAGGGGGCCGGTTCGACGAAAAAGACATGGTCGCCGGGTTGCTGGATCCGATAGCGGGCGCTGTAGGCCGGTTGGCCATCCTGGGTGCGCGCTGTCAGGTTTGCGAGCAGATCCTCGCGCCCGGAGGGTGTCAGGACGCCAAACTGGACTGGGCGGCCCATGGCCATGGCTGGACCGCGCTCCATCGGGTGGGTGAAGGTCAGATCCAGGGTGATCTCGCTTGAAGACGGATCTGTCACCACATCCGTAGAGGGGATGAGCTCCTGGAAATGGGCCTGGGCGGCCAGGGCGATGAAAAGGCCGAGCCAGGTGAAATGGCGGAACGGACTGAGGTCTCGCATCGGGGGAGATCGCTCGAAGGCTATCGACTGAGTATGAGCGGATACTGATTCATCACACTTCAGACTGTCAAGCCGGTTTCGTCATCCCGCCTCAGACAGCGTCGAGGGCTGTCCCTGGGTCTCCTTGACGGCGATCTGCTGGCGCAACTGATCGATCTGATCACCGAGTTTACGGAGCGCGCTGATCTGCTCGCGCAGATAGTTGATCTCCTCTTGCATGCGCAGGCTGCCCTGGGCGCGCTCGCGTCGGGTGCGCAGCTCGGCGAGTGCCTCCTTGAGTTCCTGCGAGCCAGGATTCTTGCGCGCAAACGGCGGCGGGATAGATGTCTTGGCACGATCCAACGTCGAATCGGATTTATTGCCATAGACACGATCGAGGATGGCTTCCAGGTCGCTACTGAAATGAACGCTGGTCTTTTGAGACTGCTTGGCCATGGATGAAATCCCTGCTGCGATGGGCCTCGATGATAACGGCTCATGAATATAGCCGCGGACCTGTCTTCGAATCTGAGAGCGGGTCTGCGCGATCATCGTTCATCAATCATCAAGGTGCGTGATCAGTTTCCGGATCTCCGAACCTCGGTCAGTTCTGTTTCGGGCCTGAGTTTGCGAATCCAGATGTTCAGATTGGCCAGTTCGGGCGGTAGCCTGGCGGTGATGGCCTCGGCCGCCTCCCGGGTCTCGTGCAGACTGTGGATCAGGACGAACCAGGGGCGCCCTTGATAGGTCTCCCGACGATAGTAATAGATCGTTGGCAGCACATGATCTGCGGCGAAGCGTTCGAGTGCTTCGAGGCTGTGAAAGCCGATGAGCTGCACCGTAAAGGGTCGATCTCCGACCTGGACCGGACGGGTCACGAGCGAAGCGCTCGGTTTGACCCTGACCGCCTCGGCCTGGCCTGCCGCGTTCGTGGTCTCTGACGCACGGGACGATTCAGAATCCGCAACGGGATGAACTGGGGTAGACGCACTCGACTCCATTTCTGGTTTTGGGGATGAATCGGCACCGTCCGTCGGGGTGTCTCGCGCCTCGGAGCCCGACGCGGTCCCCTCGGGCGCACGCGTGTCTGTGGTCGGTTCCAATTCGGTTGCGGATTGTGGTGACGGGGTGCGCTCGGTCTCTCGCTCGGTCAGCGAGATGCTGGGTGGTTCAGGTTCGTGGTTTGGGGCAGGCTGGAGACGCAAGTCCAGATCCAGCGGAGGCGCCTCGTCCAATCGCTCGATGGACTTAGAGATCTCGGCCAGGGCGGCGGACAGTCGATCGAGTTGGAGGCGTGTCTGCGGGTCGGGTTCGTTAGGAGACGAGGCGTCAATTCGTTCCAGGGTTTTCTTCAGATCGGTCAGCTGCGTCTCGAAGGCCTGCTGGGTGGCATTGAGCTTGAGGAGAAAGAAGATCAGCGTCCCGGCCACCAGCAAACTGAACAGCAACAACAGCATCGCCATGAGTGAGCCATGACGCTTCAGTCGATTGTCGAGTTCGTCGCGCTGGGTCTGGAGCGTGCGCAACAGACGTGTGTCGGCGCGACGCCGGTCGTCATCGACATCGCCGATGCGCGCGATCAGCGAGAGCTCGAGCTTCTGGAGGTCCTGACGGTACTGGTTGAGGCTGGCTATGATCCGGGAGATTTGGGTGGCCTGGGCCTTGAGATAGCGCTGGAGCACCTCCCCGGCATTCGTGGATCGCTCGGCACTGCCCGACGCTTGAGCCGGACGGGTGGCGCCGTCTGTATCGGCGGTCCGGCGCAATGAATCTGGCTGGGTTGTCTCTGTCTTGTCCATCGAACGCTTCTCGTTGCTGTAACACCCTGTCGATGCAAGATGAACCCTTTGTCAACCGCAGTAGCCCAAACTCTAGAGTAGTCCATGGTGGAGTGCAAACCAGGTCGCCGAGTGACTAGGGTCGTGGTTCACCTTGACCGGTCAAGGCGCGCAGCGCCGCGCGGGCGCGATTGCTGGGCACGGCAAAGCCGATACCGACATTGCCCCCGGTGGGTCCGATCAGGGCGGTGTTGATGCCGACGACCTCGCCGGCTAGATTGACGAGCGGACCGCCCGAGTTGCCCGGATTGATCGAGGCATCGGTCTGGATCAGCTTGCCGAGTCGGCTGCCGCCGACACCGCTGCGCCCGACCGCACTGACGATCCCTAGTGTGGCCGTCTGGCCAAGACCAAAGGGGTTGCCGATGGCGACCACGAAATCCCCGACTTCCAGCCGGTCCGAATCCCCGAGCGGCAGCGGACGGATGGCGACCGGCGGGATCTGAAGGATGGCCAGATCCGAACCGCTGTCGGCACCGAGCCTTCGGGCCTCGAAGCTGCGCTGATCCTTGAGTGTGACCTGGATGCGCGTGGCGCCCTTGAGCAGATGCTCGTTGGTCATCACATAGCCACGCGCGGCGTCGACGATAAAGCCCGACCCCTGACTGTGGCGACGCTCGATAGGGGGGATCTCGGGGATGGGCAATCCCATGCGGTCGAGGAAGTGGCGGAAATCAGGGTCGTTGAGAAAGGGGTGCTCCTCGCGCGGGATGCGTGAGTCGACCGTGATGTTGACGACGGCGGGTGTCACCTGGCGCAACAAGGGCGCGAGGCTGGGATAGCCCGAAGCCCCGGGGATCGCGCCACCTTTGATCAGGCCGTTCGGATCCAAGCGTGCCGAATCCGTGCCCGTCGGCGAGGGGCCGATCACGCAGGCCGTGAGTAGCGCGCCAGCCAGCAGCAGTGCGCCCCAGTGAAGCGCGCCTCTGGAGCCGCGAGCGATACCGACGCCGGGATGGAATCGAGTGACCGACATGCGTCAATCCGGCTCAGCGCGCCAGCTGGCTGGCGACCTGGCGTCTGAGGTCATAAGCCACGGGTTGTTCGATGAGTAGGGCAAATGGCTCCCAAACGCCACCGCGCCGGACATAACCGGCATAGCTGCTGATGCCGCTCAGGGTGCCGGTCTTGGCGCGGACATTGGGGTCGTCGTCCTGCTGGGGCATCAGGTCGCGATAGGGCGCGAAGGCCTCGAGCAGCTCGACGAGCTGGCGNGCGCTCAAGCGATTGGCGCGCGATAGACCGGCGCCGTCGTCGATGGTAAATCCGGTCCAGCCGAACCGCCGCCGGGCAAAGTCGGTCAGGGNGCGCTGCGCCTGTCCCGGACGGATCTGGCCCTGTCCATCCGGTGCGGCCAGACGCAGGAAGAGTGCGTTGGCGATGAAGTTATTGGAGTACTTGAGCATGGGCGCAACCATCTCGGCCAGGGTACGGCTGTTTTGGTAGCGCAAGAGGCGTTTGGCAGTCCCCGGTGTAGTGGCAAGTTGCTGTCTGTCCCCGACCTCGATGCCGGCGGCCCTAAGTTTGGCGGCCAGCAGTTCGCCGAAATAGCGCAGGGCGAGCGCGCGTTCGCGCAGATTGATGCGCTGCTGACCCTGGGGTCCGAGGCGACCGAGACGTTCGCCGGTGGCGGTCAGGGGCGTCTGCGGCTCGGCGCTGTGGATGTGTTCGCCCTCGCGGATCAGATTGAGGGTGTTGAAGTTCGCCGCCAGGGCCGTGACCGGGGCGTCATAGGGGTTGCTCGAGGTCGAGCGCCCAGCGATCTCGAGGTCCGGATCGAAAAGACTGTCGTCGAGACCGATTCCAGCGACCCGGTGCACACCCTGCCGTTTGATCGCCGTGACCAGGCGATCGAGTTCTTCGGAGACCAGATAGGGATCGGCGTACCCCTTGACCCAGAGCCAGCCGGAGGCGTCCTGGAAGAGGTCGGTGTGGAAGCGATGATCGCGTCCCCAGCTCTCGAGCGCCGCATAGGCGGTCAGGAGCTTCAGGGTCGAGGCCGGGATACGCGCGACCTCGGCCTGATAGGCGATCCGGTCACGTCCGCGCTCCTTGACCAGCAGACTGGCCTGCGGGAGCGCGCGCACCTGGACGACCGGGTCCTCGGCCAGGGCCGCGTGTGCAAGACCGAGCCAGAGCACGGCGATGAGTACGAGCCAGTGAGGGCGATGGGCAGTCATCTGATGAAGTCAGGGGCTGTGTTGACAGGCGCCAGACAGCATACCNCAATCCCGAACTCGAACCGTATTCAGGATGACCGGCTGCAAACGCCGAGCGTCCTGGCGGCCTTCAGCGACCCACCTGGAGACAGGCGGCGATGGCTCGCGCATCCGGTGCGTCCATCCAGGGGACGGCGCCGAGACAGGGGGCCTGGATCAGCGTCTGGAGCGTCTTCAGGTTGGCCTCGGGGGCCAGCAGGTCTGGATCCACCTGATTGGCGATCCAGCCGGCCAGTTCCAGACCGCTTCCCTGGATCGACTCAGCCGTCAGCAGGGCATGATTGAGACAGCCGAGCCTGAGCCCGACCACCAGGATCACCGGCAGCCCAAGCGTGCGCGGGATATCGCCGACGAAGCACTCGGGCCCCAGTGGAACGCGCCAGCCGCCGATGCCCTCGACCAGCACCCAGTCGGCCTGCCGACTCAGCTCGGCGTGCGCCGCGCGGATGCGCTNGAGTTCGATCGAGATCGCGGCCTGCTCGGCGGCCAGATGTGGCGCGATCGGCGGCAGGAAGGCATAGGGATTGACCAAGGCATAGGGGACCGCGAACGTGCCCTGGGCCTGGAGACGCTCGGCATCGGCATGGCGCAGTCCATCGGGACTCGGGTCACAGCCGCTTGCGACCGGTTTCATGCCNANTACCCGCTGTCCGCGTATCTGCAGGGCGGCCATGAGCCCGAGGGTGATCTCGGTCTTGCCGCAGCCGGTATCTGTTCCCGTGATGAAGTATCCGCTCATGGNGCNANCNCCCGGCGGCGTCCGCCGATCGCTGAGACCGGGATGGCGACCTCACCGCTGACCTGTCTGGAAGCCGAGGCTTCAGGGGCCCAGGCATGTCCATAGAGCACCTCATAGCTGGCCGGCAGGCGTCCCTCGCGTCTGAAGCACTCATAGGCGGCGGCGAGCGCGGCCAGGCGTGCGCGTCCGGTCAATCCACGCGGACGCGCCGCCGTGGCGTTGCGCGCGCCGAGCGCCTTGAGATCCCGCATCAGACCCTGGACGTTGTCATAGGTCAGGGTCAGGCGATCGGCGTCCATCACCGGATCGGCGAAGCGGGCGCGCACCAGGGCATCGCCGATGTCGTGCATGTCCAGGAAGGGGCTAATGTGGCTATGTCGGTCGACCTGGCCCCAGGCCGCGCGCAGCTCCTTGAGGGTATCCGGTCCAAAGGTGGTAAAGAGCAGCAGTCCGCCTGGACGCAGCACCCGCCGGCATTCGCCGAAGGTGCGCTCTAGGTCGTTGCACCACTGGAACATGGCATTGGAGATGATCAGATCTACCACACCATCGGCCAACGGCAGCGACTCGGCATCGGCGCAGACGCACAGCGGGCGACGCCACCAGCGTCCGCGCCGGCGTGCCTGGAGCAGCATCCCCTGGGCGAAGTCCAGCGCCAGCACGCGCGCCCTGGGATAGCGGCGGGTGAGTGGGTCGATGGCATAGCCAGTGCCGGTGCCGAGGTCGAGAATCCGTTGGGGCGCGAGTCGAATATAGTCGAGCCGTCCGAGCAACCGGTCGGCGATCTCGCGTTGGAGCACGGCGACGCGGTCGTAGTCGGCGGCGGCGCGTTCGAAGCTGAGCCGGGCGCGGGTCTTGTCGATTGGGTGCATGGTGGCGATCTTGGGGGCTGACGTCGCGATGTTCAAAGGGCGTTTAGAAAGGTGCGGATGGTTTGACCCGTTTCCTGGGGGTGCGAGAGGTGAGGCGCATGGGCGGCGCCGGCGATGGTCTCGGTCTGTGCCGCCGACATCAGCCGCTCGATGCGCTCGGCGACCCGTGCCGGGACCAGGGTGTCGTTCTGGCCAAACAGCCAGAGCGTCGGGCAGCGGATGTCGGGGAGCTGGGGGCGCAGGTCTTCCTCGCGCAGCAGATCTAGGCCCAGGGCGAGTGCAGCGGGCTTGGGTTCAGGGCGTGCGGCCAGTTCCTGCTTGAGGACGCGCAGGGTCGCGTGCACGCGGTCGCTGCCGCGCATTTGTAGGGTCAGGAAGCGGTTCAGGGTGCCGCTCGGGTCGGCGAGCAGGCCATCGTGGAACCGTACCAGGGTCGCCTCGGGCATGGCAGGCGTCCAGTCGTTCGCCTGGGTGAAGCGTGGGGTGGCGGTCAGGAGGATCAGTCCGGCGACGCGCTTGGGTGCAAGCAAGGCAGCGGCCAGGGCGATGAGTCCGCCCAGCGACCAGCCGACCCAGACGGCGCACTCGGGGGCTGAGTCCAGGCAGGCCTCGGCCCAGCCCCAGAGTGAGTCGCGTCCGGTGGGGAAGGGGCTTTCACCATGTCCGGGCAGGTCGAGGCGGTGTTGGGTCAGGCCGTTCCAGGTCGGCTCGGGGACGCCGTTCCAAACGGCTGAGTTCATGCCCCAGCCGTGGAGCAGGACCAGGTCGGCGGTGGTTTTGGGGGTTGGAGGGGGCTTGAGAACGGATTGTTGTGACATCGGGTGTGGTTTCGGTCTGGTTGCTTGGGGCGGTCGTGGGTGGTTCGTGGCACCGTCCTCGGGGGGACGCCGTCAATCCATCTCTGGAGGCTTGATGACCGCCTCGAGTCGGCGGCATCCCCTGCCGACGGGCACCCCGAACCACGCGGCGGCCCCCTCACGGGCGGCTGGGCGTTGGCTCGGCTAGCGGCAATCTGGCCAGGGCTGCAAGGAGTCGGTCGATGTCCTCGGCGCTGTGCGTGGCTGAGAGCGTGATCCGCAACCGCGCCGTCCCTGCGGGGACCGTCGGGGGGCGGATGGCGGTGACCAGGAGGCCCTCGGACTCAAGCGCGGCGCTCCAGGCCAGGGCCTGTTCGGCACTGCCGGCTAGGAGCGGCTGGATGGGGGTCGGCGAGTCCATCAGGTTCAGTCCGAGGCGGGCCGCCCCGGTGCGAAAGCGCTCGATCCACTCGGCAAGCCGTTCGCGGCGCCAATGCTCGCGCCGGGCGATGGCGAGGCTCGCGAGCGTGGCCTCGGCCAGTGCCGGCGGTGTGGCCGTGGTGTAGAGATAACTGCGTGCAGACTGGATCAGGGTCTCGATCAGTTCCTCGGGGCCGGCGACGAAGGCGCCGAAGGTGCCGAACGCCTTGCCGAGCGTGCCCATCAGGATCGGCACCTCCTTAGGGCCCAGCCCGAAGTGCTCCAGGGTGCCGCGCCCTTCGGGTCCCAATACGCCCAGGCCATGGGCGTCATCGACCATCAGCCAGGCCCCGGAGGCGCGCGCGATCGCGGCCAGCTCGGGCAGGGGGGCGAGATCCCCGTCCATGCTGAAGACGCCATCGGTGACGATGAGCCGTGCGGGTGTGCTGGCGATCAGGCGTTGCAGGGCCTGGGTATCGGCATGCGGATAGCGGCACAGTCGGGCGCGTGACAACAAGGCGCCGTCGAGCAGCGAGGCGTGATTGAACCGGTCCTCGAACACCCAGTCGTTGCGTCCGGCCAGGGCGCTGATGATGCCCAGATTGGCCATGTAACCGGTCGAGAACAGGAGTGCCCGCGGGCGTCCACTGAACTCGGCCAGGGACTCTTCCAGGGCCTGATGTGCGCGGCTGTGACCGTTGACCAGATGCGCCGCGCCGCTGCCTACGCCCCAGCGTCTTGCCCCGTCGCACAGGGCCGCGATCACCTCGGGGTGATTGGCCAGACCCAGATAGTCGTTGCTGCAAAAGCTCAGCATGGGTCGGCCATCGATGCCCATCCGAGGCTGTTGTGGCCCATCGCGCAGCCGGCGACGGCGATAGAGCGACTGGGCCTGGAGCGCCTCAAGTCGTAGGCGCAGTTCGGTCTCGGGCGATGGGTGGCTGCTGGGCGTTTGCTCCATGTCGCGCCCCTCAGAGCTGGATCCTGTGTTCGCTGGTCTTGTGACAGGCGCCCGGCTCGGTGCGTTCGGCCTCGACCGGCTCGAGGCTCAGGCCCAGACGCTTGAATAGCCGTCGGTCGCGCTCGGATTCGGCATTGGGGGTCGTCAGCAGCCGCTCGCCGTAAAAGATCGAGTTGGCCCCGGCCAGGAAACAGAGTGCCTGGAGTTCATCGCTCATCGTGTGGCGTCCGGCCGAGAGGCGCACATGCGAGCGCGGCATGAGGATCCGCGCCGTCGCCACCACGCGCACGAACTCGAAGGGATCGAGTGCGTCGCTACCGAACAGCGGCGTGCCCTCGACCTGGACCAGCAGGTTGATGGGGACGGACTCGGGATGCGCCGGCAGGTTGGCGAGCTGGCGCAGCATGGAGGCGCGATCACGGCGCGACTCGCCCATGCCGAGGATGCCGCCGCTACAGGTCTTGAGTCCGACCGCGCGGATGTGCTCCAGGGTATCGAGTCGGTCCTGATAGGTGCGGGTGCTGATGACCTGGCCATAGAACTCAGGCGAGGTGTCGAGGTTGTGGTTGTAATAGTCGAGTCCAGCGTCCTTGAGCCGGCGGGCCTGGTCGGCGGTCAGCATCCCGAGGGTGACGCAGGTCTCCAGCCCAAGGGCGTGGACACCCTCGATCATCGCGATCACCTGATCGAGCTGCCTGTCGGTCGGATTGCGCCAGGCCGCACCCATGCAGAAACGGGTCGCGCCCTGCGCCTTAGCGGTGCGTGCGGCTTCCAGTACGGTGTCGAGCGACAAGAGACGCTCGGGCACGACCGCGGTGGCATGGTGGGCGCTCTGACCGCAATACCCGCAATCCTCGGGACAGGCGCCGGTCTTGATGCTCAGCAGGGTGCTGACCTGGATGGTATTGGGGTCGAAGGAGGCGCGATGGACGCTCTGGGCTGCAAACAGCAGGTCATTGAACGGCTGATCGAGGATCGCCTCGATCTCGTCGAGCGACCAGTCGTGACGGGGTATGGGCTGGGGCTTTAAGGCGGTGGTCTGGGGCTGTGACATAGGCGGGCAGAACCTGGGATGCTCGGAGACCTGGGTCCCGAGATGGAAAAATCCATTACTCTAAGTGGGTTGACTGAGTTGTCAACTGATTTTGCTTCTCAGGGTTTACAACCCCTGACGTCGGTTCCGCCGGTGTCATGACCGATGGGAGGCAGCGCTGTGTGGAGACTCGGTCTTGGGATCGGCCACAGTCTGCTCGACAGCCTGTTCCCGCCGACCTGCTTGCTCTGCGGTGCGCCCGGCGATCGAGGGCGCGACCTTTGTGCCGGCTGTGCGCTGGATCTGCCCTACAACCGCCCTGCCTGCGCCAGATGTGGCTCCCCCCTCCTGGCTGAGCTTCCGGATGGGACGGTCTGCGGCGATTGCGCGCGCCGTCCGCCGCCGTTTGCAGTCTGTCTGGCCGCCTTTCGCTACGAAGGTGCATTGCCTTTCCTGATCACGGGCGCCAAGTTCCATGGTCGGCTCAATGCCGCGCGGCTTTTGGGTCAGTGTCTGGCCAAGCATATACGCGAATCGGCGGGCGACTGGCCCGAGGCGCTGGTCCCAGTGCCGCTCTATCCGCGCCGCCAGCGCACGCGCGGCTACAACCAGGCGCTAGAGATCGCGCGCGTTACAGGCCGCGTTCTGTCCATTCCGATCGAGCCAGATCTCGTCGCCCGCGTCCGCGATACCTCGCCCCAGACCACACTGACAGCGCGCGCCCGACGGCGCAACATCCGGGGCGCCTTCAAAACCAAAGGGGATCTCAGGGGACGGCATCTGGCCATCGTCGATGACGTGATGACGACCGGCGGCACCCTGTCCGAACTGAGTCGGGTGTTGATCGACGCCGGTGCCGCACGGGTCGATGCCTGGGTCGTGGCGCGGACGCCCTGATCTCGGGCGTCGTTTCAACGCGACGTCCGGCGATCCAATCCGTGCGCCGTCTCGTCGATCCGGTCAAGATCCAGCGCCACGCTTAGGGAAACGCTGATTTATTCCATCCGTGGCAAAACCTTCTCACGTAACTCATTGATTTTGTAGGAGCGGCTTCAGCCGCGATTGAGAGACTTGCCGTCAGCCCGCCCGAAAACTTCTATCGCGACCTAGAGTGCTGAGAGCGAGCTCAAAACGGCCATACCCAGTCATCCACCTCGGGCTTATCGATCCCGTGCTCATAGGCATAGTTGCGACACTCGATCTGCCGATCGCGCAGCGCCTCCTTCACATGCGCCCCGGCAACTTGGAGCCGCGGTACGCGGTTGATGACATCGATCGCCAGGCTAAAGCGGTCGATCTCGTTGTTGATCGCCAGCTCGAGCGGCGTGTTGATGCTGCCCTTCTCCTTGTAGCCGCGCACATGCAGGTTCTTGTGATTGGTGCGACGGTAGGCAAGGCGATGAATCAGCCAGGGATAGCCGTGGAAGTTGAAGATGATCGGACGGTCCTTGGTAAAGAGGCTGTCGAAGTCAGCGTCCGAGAGTCCATGCGGATGCTCACCGGCCGGCTGGAGCTTGAACAGATCTACGACATTGATGAAGCGGATCCTGAGGTCGGGGAAGTGTTCGCGTAGCAGCGCCGTGGCCGCCAGCGCCTCCTTGGTCGGGATGTCGCCGCAGCCGACCATCACCACGTCCGGCTCCGTGCCCTGATCATTGCTCGCCCAGTCCCAGATCCCGATGCCCTTAATGCAGTGCTTGATGGCCGCGTCCATGTCCAGATACTGGAGATGGTTCTGCTTGTCGGCGACGATGACGTTGATGTCGTTGCGGCTCTGGAGACAGTGGTCCACGGTCGAGAGTAGGGTATTGACGTCCGGCGGCAGATAGATGCGCGTGACCCTGGGGCTCTTGTTGACGACCACATCGAGAAAGCCCGGGTCCTGATGGGTGAAGCCGTTGTGATCCTGACGCCACACGGTCGAGGTGATGAGCAGATTGAGCGAGGAGATGGGTGCCCGCCAGGGGATGTCCTCGCAGATCGACAGCCACTTGGCATGCTGGTTGTACATGCTGTCGATGACATGGACGAAGGCCTCATAGGTGGCAAAGAAGCCATGACGCCCGGTCAGCACATAGCCCTCGTACCAGCCCTCCAGGGTATGCTCGGAGAGCATCTCGAGCACGCGCCCGTCGGGCGCGAGCTCGCCGCCGTCGGCATCCTCGGGTCTGTAGTCGCACAGCCAGAGCTTCTTTGAGACCTCATAGATCGCATCGAGCTTGTTGGAGGTGTTCTCGTCCGGACCAAAGACGCGAAAATTGTCGGGATTGCGCGCCATCACATCGCGCAGCAAGGCACCCAGGGGCCTGGTGTTCGGATGGAGTGTGGCGCCAGGCTTCGCGACCTCGATGGCATAGTCGCGAAAGTCCGGCATCCGCAGCGCGCGGCGGATCAGCCCGCCGTTGGCGTGCGGATTGGCGCTCATGCGCTTGGTCCCTTGGGGCGCGAGTGCCTTGAGCTCGGGGATCAGCCGCCCCTGGGCGTCGAACAGCTCCTCCGGTCTATAGCTCCTCAGCCAGTCTTCGAGTTGCTTGAGATGGGCCGGATTGTCGTGCATCCCGGCGAGCGGTACCTGATGCGCGCGCCAAAAACCCTCGACCTTGTGACCATCGACCTCGGATGGCCCGGTCCAGCCCTTGGGTGTGCGCAGCACGATCATCGGCCAGTGGGCGCGCCTGGCCTCGCCGCTTTCGCGCGCGGCGCGCTGGATGGCGCGGATCTGGTCATGACAGGTGTCCAGGGTCGCCGCCATCTGCTGATGCAGGGTCAGCGGGTCCTCGCCCGCGACGAAGTGCGGCGTCCAGCCATAACCGCGCATCAGGCTCGCCAACTCCTCCTCGGGGATGCGCGCGAGCAGGGTTGGGTTGTTGATCTTGTAACCATTGAGATGGAGGATCGGCAACACCGCACCGTCGCGGATCGGATTCAGAAACTTGCTCGAATGCCAGGCCGTGGCCAAGGGCCCAGTCTCGGCCTCACCGTCACCCACGGCCACCGCGACCAAGAGGTCCGGATTGTCGAAGGCCGCGCCGAAGGCATGCGAGATCGAATAGCCCAGCTCGCCGCCCTCGTGGATCGAGCCGGGCGTCTCGGGCGTGCAGTGCGAGCCGATGCCGCCAGGGAAGGAGAATTGCTTGAAGAAGCGGCGCATCCCCTCGATATCCTCACCCTTGTCAGGATAGATCTCGGAGTAGGTCCCTTCCAGATAGACCGGCGCCAGCACGCCCGGTGCGCCATGACCGGGGCCGGCGATAAAGATCGCGTCCTGGTCGCGCTCGCGGATGATCCGGTTGAGGTGGACGTACATGAAGGAGAGCCCAGGACTTGCGCCCCAATGACCCAGAAGTCGCTGCTTGATATGCTCGGGCCTGAGCGGCTCGCGCAGCAGTGGGTTGTCGCGCAGATAGATCATGCCCACGGCCAGATAGTTACAGGCGCGCCAGTAGGCATCGATCCGGTGGAGCTGTTCGGGTGTGAGCGGGCCAGGGGCTGTGGTGTGGTGCGTCATGCTCGTCCTCTCGGCAGGTTGGGATCGCATCGAAATACGATACAGGCGGATCGTGACCTTATGACGACGAGACCCCCCGGATCGCTCTCAGCGGATGCTGACCGTCCGGTCCAGGCTTGTCCGACAGGACTTTTAGATGAGCTCCTGGGTGACGAACAGATACGCCAGCGCGACCGTGACCACGGCGATGGCCACATAAGGGAGTAGAATGCAGATGCCCGGCAGGTCGTTGCAGATCTGACTGTACTTGCAGAGTTTACAGCTTTTCATCCGTCTCTCTGTCTGCTCGTTTGTGAGTGGATGGCGCCTCGGCTCGCCTGTGGACAGGTCGGGGCGATGATCGATACTTTCGGGTACCCTTTGAGCGCCGCGCTATCCTCACCCAAGTGCGCGCCCGGTTCAATGGTTCCTTCCGTTCATAGACCCTCCGCAAGGAAACCCGCGACTTGAGTCGCGGGAGGAATGGCGGGCGCGCGAAGCGCGCCATGTGGTGTATAATACACCGCATGGTTGATATAGTAACCAACAGGAACTGCGTCTATCAAACGGCATATCATGTGATCTGGTGTCCGAAGTATCGGCGAGATGTACTGACGGGACTGGTGGCAGAGGAAATGGGGGCGATGCTGGATGCGATTTGCGCGGAGCGCGGCTG
>JGI24187J35170_1000072_pt1 | contig 43647 bp, 36 predicted proteins | sample YNPBryBLVA2012_FD_35170 | JGI IMG/M metagenome (IMG submission 35170)
TGGGCGGCCCTCCGGGCCGCGGAAACCGGACGTCCTCAGGTTCAAAATCGGCGTTTCCACAAGTTTGTGGACACAAGGCTTACAACTAAAAAATCCATAGCACTAAAAATGGGCCGAAAGTCCCGAAAAGGGTTGCTTGTCTAAACGATCAAGAGGCCACCGACGGGCATGAAGTCGGGCTTGCCCAGCACTTCGCGCACGTCCTCGATGCGGCCAGTGAGACGGTAGATGCGAAGGGAGTCCTCGGCAGGGTCGATGACCTTGGCCAGTCGGGCGGCCATGCGTTCCTTTTGGGCCGCTGTGAGGACGCACTCAAAGACCGACTTTTGGACGCGGGATCCGAACGCCTCGCACACCTTGGCGACCTTTCGGAGCCGGCGGCGGCCCTCGGGGTTTTCGGTGTCGACGTCGTAGCAGACGACCCAGGCGGTCCTTTCGGCATAGATAGGCGAAGCGCGTTTACGGCATGCGGTAGGGTTCATAGCTGACTCCATGGCGTATGGCATCGGCGAGCTTGCGGGCCTGAAGGAAGGGCAGGTAGCCGACAGGGACCGGCTCGGAAAGGCCGGGCACGCGAACGCAGGCCTTGCGGCGCGTTTCGATGGCGGCAACAAGGCGTTTTCGGGCCTCGGGCGACATTCGGACGCTTGAGCCGGAGGTTTCGAAGTCCTCGGGTTTGAAGAGGCCCTTGTTGACCCCGGAAAACACCTCGGGGTCGATGAAAGGGGCTCGGAACTCCTCAACCAAGTCGCAGGCGAGGGAAGGCCTGCCTGGCCGGATTTCGTGGCTGAATCCGAGGTCGGGTTCGAGGCCGGCCACGCGAAGGGCCGAGTCGCAGCAGGCGGTCCAGACGGCCGACACGTATGAGAGCATGGCGTTGAGGGGATCCTTCGGGGGGTGCTTCGTGCGGCCGTTCCACTGAAAGTCGGTGCGGGATTTCAGGCGCAGTGGAAAGACGGCAAAATAGACGTCGGCGGCGGCTCCCTCGATGCCGTTGAGCTGGTCGACCGACTCGGCTTCGGCGGCCTTGGCGATGGCGCCGAGGAGCTCTTGGGAGGCCTGCCGGAGCGCGAAAGACTCGTCGGGGCCGGCCCTTTGGGCGGCTCTCTCCAGGGCTTTGGCGCCGTTTCGGAGCTTGCCTTGCAAGAAGTCCTTGGCAAAGGCGAGGCGGCGTTCGCCGTCCTCGTAGGCTTGGAATTGGGCGATCCGGAGGACGACACTCGGGTCTTCGGCGCCGACGATTCTGGCCCTCAGGCGCCCGTCTTCCGTGACGAACGAGACGGGCACCGCGCCGTCGGCGCACTTGAGCAGGAACGGCTGGGTGGCCTGGGCGCCGCCTCCAATGACGACAGAGCCGAACTGGTCCATCGGCACGCGCACCGGCTGGGGCAAGTCGTTGTCCTCAACGAGGGCGGCATCGTTTTGAAGTCGGACGACGGCGCCCGGCTCGAGGACGTACAGGGTGTCGAGCATGAGGCGGGACATGGGAGGGTCCTTCAGTGTTATTCTAGGCGAAACTCACCGAAACCGAAGGGTGCGTGCCTGCCGACGCCGATCACCTGTCCGACCCTTAGGGCGAGCGCGGCGTCGGGGCCGAGGGGCGCCTCGGGCCGGGCTTCGCCGACCCATCCCGTGAGCCGGGTCTCGCCGGCGCGCATCGATTTGCGGCCGATCCACACTCTTCTCAGGGATTCATGGGCCCAACCGACCTGCACGTCGGGTGGCAGGAAGGGGATTCCGCAGAAAGCGGAGAGCCGGCGGACGGCGCTGGCGACCATCAGCTCGACGGAGGGGCTCCGGACGCGCCCGTTGTGTTTGAAGGCCGTCGGGCTAAGGAATCGGACGGAGCGGATGGGGACAGGCTCGGCGAGCCAATCGGCAAGCCTTGCGAGGCTTGTAGCGAGGACTTTTGGCGGCCGGATGGGCGCGATGCTTTCGAGGACGGCCTTGGACCGCCCCTCGCCTAGGCCTAGGTCGGCGGCGGTTTGCCAGGCGCGGACGACGGCGGGGATCTGTTGCACGGCCTGGTCTCCGTAGAGGTCGAACCCAAATTCGGTGACGGCGCCCCTTGGGAGGGGGGTATGGACCCCGGAGCAGGCCCAGAGTCGGAAGGGCCTGGGCCGGTCGTCGAATTGCACATCGCCGAACACGACCGGGTAGGCTTGATGGGCGTCGACCGCGTGGAGCGCCGTACCGAACACCCCGCGGAGCATGGCTCCGCTGTGCTCGTGCCAGAGCATCTCGTTTTTTAGCCTGAGGCGTATGGAGAAGCGGGCCACGGGCATGAGGAGGGGGTTTTGCCGTTCGAGAGAGCGGATGGTTCGCCAGCAGAAGGTGTACGGCTTTCCAAGAAGGAGCTGTTTGGCGATGGCTTGCGGGTTGTCCGTGCTGGGCATGGTTTGCTTGAGTTTTCTTAGCGAGATAAGGTTACCCGCGCCGTTCGCCTGGGCCGCCGGCTTGGCTTGGCTTGAGGTGCCGTGTCGCGGGTTGGCCAGGCCTTGCGCAAGGCCTCCGCGCACCGCATTGGGGCAACGCGGAATCCGCCCCTTGCGAAAGCAGGAGGAGGAAGCTCGGGGCGCCGGCCTTGGGCAGGAAGGAGTTGCCTTCGGGGCAGGCGCAACACCGAGGAGGAAACGACCCCTTTCACGGTTCGCTGGAGCTTGCCGGTCTGCCCCTGGGCTGACGTCCAGTATTTGTGCCGGCAGGATGCCGGCAGACCCAACTAAGCCTCGCCGCCAATAGCTGTCCGAAAGGATCTCGGACGGCACTTCCTTGCTCCAAAGAATCCGAACTTCTTCAAAGCAAGGATAGGCGGGGGCTTGGACCCTTACCCATGAACCTAAAGGCCAAAAACGAGCGACCCGCGGGGCACCTGTGCCCGACGACGCAATGGCCGAAACAAGACGCCCCTCATTGCAGGGCAACGAGGGGCGGAAAGTTCCAAGGGCTTTGGCCGCTCTAGGCAACCCGCAGGCTGGGTTGTCTCTTGGTTGACTGGGTGGTCTCGACCTTGAAGCGGGCCACGATCTCGTTCAGGTTCTCCGCCATTTGGCTGAGCTCCTTGGCGGCTTCGGTCACCGATTCCACACTGGCCGAAGCCTCGGCTGCCGCCGAAGTCACTTGCTCCGTGCTGGCATAGATCTGCTGGGTGCCGGCCGACAGCTCTTCCGCCGAGGCGGCGTTCTCCTCCGAGACCGACGCGGCGGTGGTGATCGCCATCGCCACCTGCTCCGCGCCTTTCATCATCAGCTCGACAGCCGAACGGTTCGCCTCAGCTGCCGCCGTCACTTTCTCGGTGGCGGTGATGATCTGCTGCAGTGCCTCGCCGGCTTCCTTGCTGCGAGAGGCGCCTTCCTCCACTTCGCTAGTAGAGGCGTCCATGGCCTTGACCGCTTGGTCCACGCCGTCGCGGACGCTGGCGATCAGCTGGGCGATCTCCTGAGTGGCCAGAGCCGAGCGCTCCGCCAGCTTCCTGACCTCATCGGCCACGACCGCGAAGCCCTTGCCCTGCTCTCCGGCCCGCGCCGCTTCGATCGCCGCGTTCAGGGCCAGGAGGTTCGTCTGCTGGGCGATGTCTTCGATCGTCTGAACGATCTCGCCGATCTGCTGACCCTTCTCGCCAAGCTCCTTCACCGCCTCGGCTGACTTTTGCACCTGGCTTTGGATGCGTTGCATGCTGGCCACGGTGCCATCGACGGCCTTGGTGCCGACCTTGATGTTCGCCGAGGTCTCACTGACCGCTTCGGACTGGACCTCCGATCCCTTCTTGACCTCGTTAATCGACTCGTGGAGCTTCTCCATGGCGGCGGCGGCGTCGGTGGCCGTCGAGGCAAGCTGCTCGCTGCCCTTGGCGATCTGCTGGCTGCTGCGCGCGGCCTCCTCGATCGCCGACGCCACCTGGTTGATCGACTCGGTGATGCTTACGGTCACCTGATTGGTGTCGGCCGCCGAGCTGGTCAGCTGCTGACTGGTGGCCGCCACGGTGGACGCGTTGTCCTGCAGTTCGGCGATCATGGCCGCCAAGCTCTGCCGGGTGTCGTTGTACGCATAGATAATAGTGACGATTTTTTCCAACATCTCGTTGAAAGTTGCCGAAATCTGCCCGATCTCGTCCTTAGCCGGGTTTGGAATGGGCTTCGTTACAACGTCAAATCCATAGGTAAGGTCGCCCTCCTTGAGGCACTGCATGGCGTGTCCCAGGTTGGTTAGGCCGTTTTTCTCTAAAGTCCCCATGCGGTCGATCACAGCGGCCACGGCCTTGCTGATCATGCGCGTGATCACCGTGCAGAAGGCAATGACCACAAACAGAGCCACGACCACGGTGATAAGGCTCTTCGACTTGACGGAATCCACCGCCGCAAACGAGCGCTTCGCGATGTTTTCGCCGTTCTTGAGGTTGTATTCGAACACCTTATCCATGGCTGGCGCGACTTTTTCCCGGGCCAACTGGCGCATCTCGCCCTCAAAAAGGTCCTGGGCCTCTTTTTTCTTGCCCTGCTCGAGAAGCTGGAACATGGTGGCCTCCAGCTTGCCGTATTCGTCATGCGCGGCTTTGTACGCGTCGAAGAGGTCTTGGTCCTCTTTGGCCACTATTGTAGCTTGGTAGGCCTTCAAGGCCTCTTGAAGATCCTCGTTAGATTTCTTGACGGCGGCGATCTCGGACTCCATGGTTTTTTGATCGCGCGCGGCGAAGATAGAAACCCTCAGCCGACGCCCGTCCGTATTGTGGAAGCGACACTTGGCGATGGCGTTGGTGCCGGCCAGCGCGTCGTCCTTCAGCGACTTGATGTTCCTTCCCAACTCGTTCGCGCCGCTGTATCCCGTCCAGAAGACGAACAGCATCAGCGCTACAGCCAATCCGAAGCCGATCATCAGCTTCATGCCTATTCTTAAGTTAGCGAACCAGGTCATTTGTCCTCCCTTGCATGGCTTGGCGGGACGGCCCCGCCACCGCCGATCGCTTGAGCCATGTCCTAGTAACATCTTCGGAAAGCGTTTCCGGCGTCTTAACTCTTTCGAGGCTTGGTGGCCAAAATTGCTTGGTATCCCGCAAGAATTCATCGCTAGCTCGTTAAGTAACGTTTTATCTTGGCCTATCTGGTTGGGGCGTCTTTCTTGGCAAGGCACTAGCATAAAAAACATAGTAGGCCCGTACACAATGCGCAGCGCTGGGAATGAACAGGCTGTATGGCCGGGAAAGGTATCCGAAGTACTATCCCTCTAGAGCCCGCTAGGCTTTTAGCGTTGGTCGTAGGGCTCTGCCGTTGCGGGACAGATTCAAAAGCACGCATGCAAGGTTTGGAGGGATCGATGCAAAAGCCCGGAATTGTCGCCAATTCCCCGCTCGGCCATCAGCCTAATATTGCGAACTATTTAAGCGTTAACCTTAGGAGGCAACAGGGTTATCAAGCTGTTAGCGCCTAAGGCTTGTTCGGTTTGATCCCTTGCTTGCCCAGGCGCTGAACGGCATCGATGGTGGGGTTATTGTAATGTTCGTGTGGAGTCGTTGTTTACACTTGCCGGCTGCTATGCGGAACATCCGACAATCTTACCTTCGGAGACATCGGCCAAGGCGGACAGGTCAATTTGTTCGGCTATATATGTATATCGTAAAATCACATGATATTGCGTAGCGATGCTTTGCAATGTATATTTTGATGGAAGGGGAGACAGAAACTCGTGCCCACCGATGCAAAAAAGATTCGGCTAACGCCAAGAGACTACGATATCATCAACCTGGCCGCTCAGGGCCTGACCGACCAGCAAATCGCCAACCAGCTCGGTCTGAGCCGGGGCACGGTCATCGGCTATTGGTCTCGGATTCGCCTCAAACTCCAAGTGTCCAGCCGCACGGAGGCGGTGTCGGTGATGAAAGCCCAGGCGCTGAAAGCCTCCGAAGAAAAGCTGAGCAAAACCAAAAACGAGGCCGAATTGCTCAAGAGGCACTCCTCCGAGCTGGAGGAAATGGTCCGCCAGCGCACCGCCCAACTGAGCGCGGCGAACCGCGAATTGCAACAGGAAGTGGCGCGCCGCGCCGAGGTTGAGCGAGCGCTGCGGGCCAGCGAGGACAAGTACCGCAACCTGTACGAGCGTGCCGAGGCGGCGCTTTTCCGGTCCACCATCGACGGCCGCCGCATGCTCGAGGCCAACGCCAAGGCGCTCGAGCTGTTCGAGAGCACCCGCCGGCAACTGATCAACAAAGCTACGCTGAGACTGTGGGACGACCCCAGCGACCGCGAAGCCCTGATGAGCAAGTTGCTTGAAAAAGGCCGGGTGCAGAACTACCCCTGCGTGCTAAAGCCGCGGGATCGCGTCAAGCACTGCCTGGTGAACGCCATTCTTGACCGCGATCAGGGCACCGTGGAGTGGTCGGCAGTGGACATCACCGACAGGATCTTAGCTCGAAGGGCCATCGAGAAGAACGCCAGACGCATGCGCCTGATGCTGGACCTGCACCAACGCAGCGCCAGCCTGGACGACAACGCTTTTTTCAGGGCCGTCATCGACATTGCGGTGGAACTGACGGACAGTTCGGTCGGTTTTTTCCACAAGGTCTCGGAGGAGGACGGGGAGATCCGCTTGACCGTTTGGAACCAGTGTGCCCAGGAGAACTGCTCCGCGCCTGCCGACACGCATTACCCCCTCGACCAAGCGGGGATTTGGGCGGATTGCGTCAAATCGGGAAAAGCCGTCATTGTCAACGACTACAACAAGGAGCCGAGGCGGCACGGAATGCCCGAAGGGCACTCGGTGATAAGCCGATTCCTTTCGGTGCCCGTGGTCGTCGAAGGAAAGACGACGGCCATTTTTGGGGTAGGTAACAAAAAACAGCCTTTCGACGAGGGGGACGTCCAGCAGATCGAGCATCTGGCGCAGGACGTTCAGATTCTGATCGACAACCGCAAGTTGCACGCCGAGCTTGTGCAAGCCGAGAGCGAGGTGCGCCGCAAACTCGACGCCTTGGTCAGACCTGGCAGCGAGCTGGAGGGGATCGGCCTGAGGGACCTTCTGGACATGTCCGAGGCTGACAAAATGCTCAGGATGCTGACGCGGGTCACTGGCCTGCAGGCCGGCATCTTGGACCCCGAGGGGATCGGTTACGCGGGCAGCGGTTGGCAGGAGGTCTGCGAGAAGTTCCACCGGGCTTCCACATCCACATGCAGGCGGTGCCTGGAGAGCGACCGCCTGCTGGCTGCCGACATCCATCCCGGATGCTACAAGCTTTACAAGTGCCTGAACAACCTGTGGGAGATGGCCACACCGCTATCCATCGGCGAAAAGGTGCTCGGGCACCTGGTTATCGGCCAGTTCTTCTTTGACGACGAGCCCATCGATTGGGACCTTTACGCCAAGCAGGCGGAACAGTTCGGTTTCGACAAGCAGGCGTACCTTGAAAGTTTGGCCAAAGTTCCCCGCATCAGCCGCGAGTACGTTCAAAGCGCAATCACCCTTTTCTCGTCGATCGTCAACCGCCTGATCGACCAATGCCATTCCAAACTTCAGGTGGCCAAGGCCTTGCACGACCGGCAAAAATACCTGGACGCCGTGCTTCAAGCCGAGGAGAAGTTCCGCGTCGCGTTCGAGACCAGCCCGGACTCTGTCACCTTGCATCGCCTGAGGGACGGGGCCTATTTGGACGTCAACGATGGGGCTTGCAAGATTTCGGGCTACCGCAAGACGGAGCTGATCGGAAAGACATGGTTCGACATCAACCTGTGGGTCGACCCCGCCGACGGCGAGCGGCTCAAGAAAGGAATCGAGGAACAAGGGCTGGTCGAGAACTTCAGGGCCAAGGTGAAGGGGAAGGACGGAACCGTTCGGCACAAGTTGATTTCCGGGAGCAAGCTGATCATCAACGGAGAACCCTGCATGCTCGCCGTGGGCCGGGACGTCACCGAAATGGTGCTGGCCGAGGAGCGGTTGCGGCGCAGCCAGAGGGATTTGAGCGAGGCCGCACGGATTGCGAAGATCGCGCGCTGGGAGTTCGACGTGCAAGCCGACCGTTTCATGACTTCCGACGGCATCTTTCAACTTTTGGGCAACCAGCCGCCACGCGATCAGCTTAGCTTCGAAGACGTTCTGAAGTACCTGCACCCTGAGGACCGGCCAACGGCTCGGCAGCACCACGGGAGGCTGATGGCCGAAGGGTCGGCCCCGCCCTTGGACATAAGGGTTTGCCTGCCGGACGGGAGCACCCGCTGGCTGAGGTCCGTCGCCGAGGCGGTCCTCGACGAAAACGGACGCATCACGAAGGTGGTGGGCACGGTGCAAGACGTTACCGAGCAAAAGGTCCTTGAGGAACAGGCCAGGGAAAGCACTGAGCGCTTCCGCGCCATCGCCGAAAACACGCCGGACATCCTCTTCGAACACGACCTCGACCTGAGGTACACGTTCCTGGTCAACCCTTTGTTCGGGCACACGGTTGAAGAGGTGCTTGGAAAAACCGACTTCGACCTGTTCGATGAGGCCAAAGCGCGCGAGCTGACCGAGGCCAAGCGCCAAGTGTTGCAAACGGGACGCCCGCTAACCTACAGAAACTCATTGACCAAAAACAACCAGACGCGCTTTTTTGAAGGCTCTTACGTGCCCCGCTTCGACGCCGAGGGCAAGGTGTGCGGGCTGTTCGGCTATTTCCGAGACGTCACGGAGACGGTCCAGCTGATCCGCGAGCTGGCCGAGGCGAACCAAGGCCTGCAGGATTCGCAACGGCAGCTGGCCGGGGTTTTGGAAAGCCTGCCCGACGCCATTTTCCGCTTCGACGGCCGCCGTAAAATCGTTTACGCGTCCAGCCGAGCGGGGCAGCTGGCCGGACTCGATCCGGAACGGTTGCTGGGCAAGGGGATTCAATCGATCGGCTGGCTGTCCGACTTCAGCGGACGCATCGACCGAGCCTTGCAACGGTCGTTGAAAACGGGCGCCCTTCAAGACTTCGAGATCGTTGCCGGCATGACGGGCGGTGCGAAACACCTCGGCTGGCGCCTTATGCCCGAGAAGGACGATTCGGGAAAGACGGTTTCAGTCCTGGCGGTGGTGCGCGACCTGAGCGACATGCGCAAGGCCGAGCAAGACCTTGCGACGCTTTTCAACCAGATGCTGGACGGCTTTGCCCTTCACGAGATAATCCTCGACGACGAGGGGCGGCCGTGCGACTTCCGGTTCCTCGACGTCAACCCAGCGTTCGAGAGGATGACCGGCCTGAACGCTACCGAGATCATCGGCCGTACCGTACTCGAGGTTTTGCCGGGCAATGAGCCATTCTGGATCGAGACCTTTGGACGCGTGGCGCTCACCGGCGAACCGGCACACTTCGAAAACTACTCTAAAGCTTTGGACAAGCACTTGGAGGTGGCCGCGTTTCAAACCGCCCCGATGCACTTTGCCTGCGTTTTTGCCGACGTCACGGATCGGGTGCGCGCGGTCGCCGAGCTCCGAGAGTACCAGAGGGAGCTGGAGCGCAAAGTCGAGCATCGGACCGCGGAACTGACCGAGGCCATTTCTGAACTTGAGTCGTTCAGCTATTCAGTCTCCCACGACCTTCGAGCGCCCTTGAGGGCTTTGAGCGGGTTCTCCCAGATATTGAAGCAGGACTACAGCGGCAAACTTGACGAGGACGGCGAGTACCTGTTGGATCGCATCTCCCATTCCGCGGAGCACATGTCGCACCTGATTGACGGTCTGCTTCGGCTATCGCGCATCAGCCGCGCGAATCTCTGTATCGAAAAAGTCTGCCTGTCGGACCTATGCTTCGGCTTTATCGAAGCGGGAATGGTAATTGCAGAAGGGACCGAGATCGACTGGAGAATTGAACCGGGAGTCTACGCGGACTGCGACGCCCAACTGGCCGAGTCGCTGCTCGACAACCTGCTGGGCAACGCCGTCAAATACACGGCAAAAGTCAAGAACCCGGTTGTTCATTTCGGCACATGCCAAGTGGACGGTCACAAGGTGTTTTTCGTCAAGGACAACGGGGAGGGCTTCGACATGGCCTATGCGGAAAGGCTATTCAAGCCTTTCCAAAGGCTGCATCGGCAGGATGAGTATGAAGGCCTCGGGATCGGACTGGCCACAGCCAAGCGGATCGTCGCCCGCCATGGAGGCCGGATCTGGGCCGAAAGCGCTCCGGACGCAGGCACGACGTTCTACTTCACGCTCTCGCCAGAAGCCAAGGGCAACCCTTTTGCAGAAGTGAACAGCGCAAACAAAAATGGTCGGGGCGACACGATTTGAACGTGCGACCTCTTCCACCCCATGGAAGCGCGCTACCAAACTGCGCCACGCCCCGACGCGAACGATATTATACTTGATCGGCGCCCCAGATGCGCAGGCTCGCAGAAATTGTATTACGGCACGCGGCCGGCAGAAGCCCGCAAGCGTTCCATGAACCGCCTCATCGCGTCAAGGGTCTCTTGGCCGATGTGGTGTTCGATGCCTTCCGCGTCGGAATCCGCCGCCGCAGATGGCACTCCGATGGCTTCGAGGAACGACTGGACGAGCGTATGTCGCTCGCGCGCGCCATCGGCCAGTTGCTTGCCCTGCTCGGTTAGGAAGATGCTTCGGTACGGTTCGGACATCACCAAACCGTCGCGTTGGAGGCGCTGCATCGCCCTGGAAACCGCGACGTTGCTGACAGCCATGCGCTGGGCAATGTCGACCACTCTCGCCTTGCCGCGTTCCTGAATCAGGCTGTCGATGACTTGCACGTAGTCTTCAGCGTGCTCCCGGCTATGGTCGTCGCGGGTGCGCTTGTAACGGTTGGCAGTCGGGTTCTGCTGGTCGGTTTTCATAAGCGATTGCCTGCTCCTCGACCCTGGCGGCCTGTTCGCCGGACGCTGTCAACGCCATTTTACACCTTGACGCAACTGCAAGAGCCCGTCTGGTGTGCCTAGGCTCTGAGGTAACCTGACGCCAGTCACGATGAACCGGACACCGCGCCTCCTGACCACGTCCCAAGGCTTGCTGGCGGTCGAGCTGGCTATCCTGACGGTTGCCGGTGTCTTCACGGGATTTTGGTTTGAGGCAAATCCGGAACGGGCCTACTTGAGCGTCAAAAGCATGATCGAGCAACCGGTTCCCGGTTTCATGCTGGGCCTTCAGCACTGGGGCGGCCAATTGCTGTTCCTGCATGCGTTCTTGCACGTGGCCGGGCTCCTGTTCTGCGGCTCCTTCAACGCCGATTGGACCCCGCGGTGGCACTTGTCGGTGGCCACGCTGATCTTGGCCTTCATATACTGCGCTACGGGCAACTTTTTGCTGTTCGACCGTCACGGCGTCCAGTCCGCCGTCATCGAGACGTCCATCGTCGACCGAATCCCCTTTTTCGGCAGCATTTTCGCCGACTGGGTCCGCGGCGGCCCCAAGGTCGAGGCGAATACGCTCCGCGTTTGGCATAGGATCCATCAGTGGGCGCCGCCCTTGCTTCTGCTCGGCTACGGCGCGATTGCTGTTTTTTACCGAAGGTACGACGACGAGGCCAAGCCGTATTACGGGTTGGTTGCGGCCTTGGGGTTAACGCCAATTTTGGTGGCGGCTTCCCTTGACGTGCCAATGGGCGAAGGGGCCAAGGCGCCGGACTTCTCGTCTCACCAGGCCACGGTGAACTGGTACGCTTGGCCCATGCACGGCGCGCTTCGGGCGCTCGACGGGCTCCACGCCGGCCTCGGTTGGTTGGGCGCGCTGGTGCTGCCCTTGGCCTTCGTATCTTTCCTGTTTGCGATCCCTCGGCTGTGCATCAAGGTGACCCAGGTTTTCTCCCAGGCGGTGTTTATTCTGGTATGCGCTCTTTTTTTGCTGGCGGGGGCGCTTTTCGGCGGCCTTCCGGCCAACCCCTTCGATCGCGGCATTCCTGCAGCTACCGATGAGCAAGGCGGCCCCGTTAGCCTGTCGGAGGCCGACCGTCAGTTGGCCGATCTTGGCAGGCGTCTCTTCTTGTCCAACCAATGCTCCGCGTGCCATTCGCTGGACGGCTCCTCCGGAGGGGCTGGCCCCGATCTTGGCGGCATCCCCGCCAACCCGAAGACCCTCGAGTGGTACATGGCCTGGATCAAAAATCCGGCTAAGTTGCGTCCCGGCACCACCATGCCGGCCTACCCATCCTTGACGGACAATCAGTTGCGCGCTTTGGCGGCGTTCTTGGTGTCTGACAAAAAGTGAAAGAAGAGGGACAAACTACCCGGGGACATCCTCGGGGCGAACACGAGAGGCTCCTCTGTTCTCCTCAACGATCTGGTCGTAAATCTCCTTGCGGTGGACGGCCACGTCCTTGGGCGCGCGGATGCCAAGGCGAACCTGCTCACCACGGACTTCCAGCACGACGACCTCGACCTCGTCTCCGATGACGATACTTTGATGTATTTTTCTAGTGAGCACCAGCATCGCTTACGCCCTCCGTGGCAACAGCGCGGGCCAAAGAGCCGAAACTAGGCGGCTACCGATTCCGCGACCGTGCCGCCCGCTTGCAGCACGCGGTGTTTAATAGTATACGCCTCATTCTCGAGGATTACCTGTCTGCCGGCGCGAGTTCGTGCGTTTATGATCAGCGGGGCCGCCAAATTGACGGTCATGTCCTCAGGCTTGCCCGGGGGGATGCTCACAGTGACATACACCAGGCAAGGCGTATCGGCATCCAATTCGAGAGCCTGCTGGTCCCGATCAGCAACGATTGGCGTGTAGTCCGAGACCAGTTGGGCAGGTTCGGCTATCAGAAACGCCATCGCTGAGTCCTCGACCGACTGCAGCCAGCGGAACGGGCTGTCCTCGCGGTGGTTCAAGATGACAAAGTGCTTGAGAGCGGGCAGACCGATCAACCCTTCTTCAAAGGTCACCATGTCCTCCGCCTCAAAGTCGATGGTTCCGAATCGCGTTCCGTTTAGCCGCATACCGAGTTCCTATTGGATAAAGTCCAGAAGGCTTAGCTGATACCCCTGGCTGGCCACCGAGAGGGCCGCGTTGTAGGCGTTGTAAGCCAGTTTGTAGTTCATGATCGCCTCGGACAAATCGACCTCTTCAACGTCCGAAATGGTCTTGGTCAGGTCGTCGATTCTCCTGGTGTAATGATCGGTCAACGTCGCCACTGAATGGAGTTTGGTGCCGACGTTTCCCCGCTCTTTGACGATGGCGTTCATCGCGTTTTTGACTTTCTCGATGTCGACACCGCTGATGGCGCTGACATTGCCCCCCTGCAGGTCGACCTTGAGCTGGTCGAGGGCCGCATAGGCGTCCTTGATAAGGTTTTGGGCCTTGACGTTGACCGCCAGGGTCTGCCCCGGCCCGCTCTCGACGGTCACGTCGAGGTCGTCCCCGTTGTAGTTCAGGTACATGCCCGATGTGAGGGTGAGCGGGTTGTTGCCTGGGGTCGCCGTGACGGTGAACGGCTTGTTGTCGTTAGCTTGGCCGGCAAAGATGTACTGGCCGCTGGGACCGCGGGTGTTGGCCAATTCCAAGAGCTGCTTTTGCAGACTGTCGATTTGGGAGGCCAGGGCGTCGCGAGCCGCCTGGTCCATCGTGTCGGTGCCGGCCTGGATGGCGACCGAGTAAGCCGATCTCATCGCCGTCGTCATCTCGTCGAGGGCCGACTCGCTGTAGCTGAGCACGCCCTTTCCGATGGTCAGGTTGGCTTTGTATTGGTTCGCGGCGGCCTTGAAGCTGCGCATGTTCAGGGAAACTGAGGTGCCGAACGGGTCGTCGCTGATCTTGTTGATACGCCTCCCAGTCATCACCGCGTTCTGCGCATCGAAGTACTTAAGTTCGGAGAGTCTGACGTTGTTGGCGTAGGTGTCGAACTGATAGGCTGTGCTGATCCTCATGCGCTTACCTCACCATGCTGATTAAATCGCCCGTCACCTGGTCGAAGATGTTCAGCATTTTGGCCGCGGCCTGGTAGCTGCGCTGGAAGCGAAGCATGTTGCCCATTTCGTCGTCCAGGGATACACCGCTGATGCTTTGAATTTGAGCGTCGATTTGGCTGAGCACGGCCGTTTTGGCGCTTAGGGCCGTCTTGTAACCGTCCACGACACTGCCGACGTTGGCGGCAAATTCGGTGTAATAGGCGTTGAAGGTCTTGTTGCCCAGGCTGGCGATTTGCGTGTCGCGGAGTTGCGACAGGATCAGCGCCAGCCCGCCGTCGCCCGCCTTGCCGGTGGTCCCAGCGGCGATCGCATCCGGGTTGGCCTTTACCTCAGGCGCCAGATCGAAGTCGATCGCCCCGTTCTGCGGCACCGAGTCGTTGAAGAAGTTCAGGCCGGTGGTGGGCGGTGACAGCTTGTTGACACCCGTTTGGTGAAGGGTGTTCACTTGTGTGCGCAAGTTGTTGGCCAAGGCGTCAAGCTGGCTTTGATAAGAGGCGATGGCTGAAACGGTTTGGAACAGCCCGGCCAGCTTGCCCTCGCGGATTCGGTAGGTGAACTGGCCGTTCGACACGGTTTGCGCGGCGGCGTCGTAAGAGCGAGGTATGGGAATCGCCCCGCCCGAATCCACCAGCATCACCTGTCCGGTGTAAACCGCGATCGAACCGTCGCTGAACTGGTGCGTCGAGACGTTCACCAGCTTGGAGAGTTCTTGCAAGGCCAGGTCGCGCTGATCCAGCAAGTCGTTCGGGGTGACGCCGCCGGCCTGGGCGGCCCGGATTTGGGCGTTGAAGTCGGCGATCTTGCCGGTAAGCTGGTCGATGTTGTCAAAGGTGGTCTCGATTTCGCTTCTGAACTGGGTCTTGAGCGTCTGCAGACGGCCGTAGGTGTCACGCACGCGGTTGGCCAGCGTCTGTCCGGCCATCTGAACTTGTGATCGGCTGGCCGATTCGTTCGGGTTCGAGGCCAACGACGACCACGCGTCGAAGAAGGAGGTCAAGGCGTTGCCGATGCCGTTTTCGCTCGGCTCGAGTAGCGTCGAGTCGACCTGCCCGAGATTGGTAACGAGGGTGTCCAGGCGGCCCTGCTCGGCCTGGGCGTCCAGACGGCGGCTCTGGAGGAACATGTCGCGCGCGCGGTACACGGTGGCGACCGTCACTCCCGATCCGAGCGAGATCCGCTGCCCGGAATAAAAGATCGTCGGCTCTGTCTGGGCAAGGTCGGCCGTCTGGCGCGAGTAGCCCTTGGTGTTGACGTTCGAGATGTTGTTGCCGGTCACGTCCAGCGAGTACTGGAACGCTCTCAGCGCCCTCGAAGCGATATCGATGCCCATGAATGGCGATGGCATGGTTCTCCTTAGGCGGCATGGTCGACAAGCACGGCAGCCCGATCTGGCGATTGCTTATACGGCCCTTGCGCCTCCGTTGCGGTCTTTGCTATCAGGGTCAATGTCCCGTTGATATAGGTCATCTCGTTCTCGATCAAGGCTCTGTTCTTGTCGAGCACGGCTTGGACGTTTCTTGCGGCAACCGTTACCCGGTTGGCGATCGCTTGAACCTGCTGCGCTTCGGCCTTATCCAGGACGCGAACCAAGCCTCGAAGAGATGGCTCGGTGTCCAGCTCTTCGGCCAGCTTTCGGGCGCACGTCGCAGCACGCTCGTCGATCTGCTTCACGCGATCCAGCAAGGAGTCGAGTTCGGGTTGGATTCTCTCGACCCTGGCCACGTCGCGCAGCGTCAATGCCGCAGTTTGCTCGTGGAGGGATCGTAACAGCCTCTCGGAGGTGCTCAGCCAATCCCACCACAGCGTTTGGAGTTCACGAGTTCGCATGATTTCTCCTATCCTTCATTTTCGGTCGTCGGCTTCTCAGCCTCTATGTCGAGTCGGGCCTTTTCCTGCGCGATCACGGCTTTTGCCATCGTTTTGTAGAGCAGTTCGGAGATTCCGAACGAGCCCGTGGAGGCCGCCGTCCTCGAAAGGGCGGTGTCGAAAAGGTCCTGGTAGATTTCGGCGCCGTAGCCCTGCCCGCCGTTGTCCGGAACGGTCTTTCGCATGGCGCTCAAAATGTCCTTGAAGAAGATTGCCTCGATGTCGCAGGTCGCCTGCCGGAGCTTGTCCAACTCCGGCTGAACCGTCGCCGCGAAATCGGCGGTCTTGACGAGTGATCCGATCAGCATTACTCTGTCTTGATCCTTGCTTTGAGAGCCCCCTGAGACTTCAGCTCTTGGAGGATGGCGATGATGTCGGTGGCGCTAACTCGCAACTCCGCGAAAATGCGGGCCAGGTCGGCGACCGTGGTGTTCGGCGCGACGAGGGCCATCTGCACCTTGTCCTCATCCGCGCTGACCTGGCTGTTGCTGACCTTTTCAGTCTTTCCCCCGGATGAAAACGGCAGAGGCTGGCTGACGTCGTTGATGGTGTCGATGCGCACTTGAAGGCTTCCCTTGATGACGATTGCCGGGCCCACCTTGACGTTTCCGCCGACAATGACGGTGCCGGTGCGCTCGTTGATCACCACCACGGCCGGGATGTCCGCATAAACCGTCGTTGCCTCGATTTCGGCGATCGCCTCAACCGGGTTCTTTTCTGCAGGAAGCGTCAGTTCGATCGACACGCCGTTGACTGGCCTCGGGGAATAGTACGGAAACACCTCAGCAAGTTTCGAGGCCAAACGCTGGACGGTCGTGAAGTCGGCCTGCTCCACCTCGAGATACATCTTGCCGTTGAACACGACTTGCGTGGGAACGCTCGCTTCGATGATGCCGCCCTCGGTGACGCGGCCCACATTTAGGTGGTTTTTCTGCACGGAACTGCCGTTCGAGCCGGCTTGAAAGCCGCCGATGCTGACGCCGCCTTGGGCGACTACGATCGCTTTCGTGTTGTCGTTGGCCCCGTAGAGCGGCGTAGCCAAAAGATAGCCCCCTTGAAGACTCTTCGCGTCGCCTATCGACTGCACCGTTACGTCGATGCGCGTGCCGGGAGCGGCGAACGGCGGTATGTCGCAGGTCACGGCCACCGTCGCGATGTTTTTAAGGCCGAGCTGGGTAGCGTCCACCGCCGTGCCCCAGTCCCTCAATGCATTCGCCAGGAGCTGTTGGGTGAAAGGGGTCTTTCTGGTGTCGCCGGTGCCCTCGAGGCCCACCACCAGGCCGAATCCCTTCAGCTGGTTGCTGCGGACTCCGCGGAAATGGGCGATGTCCTTGATGCGAACCTCGATGCCGTCTCTTTCGCCTTCGACGATGGCCTTTCGGTCCTCTTCGGCCTGCTTCATCCTGGCCCTCTGCCGGGCTTCGATCGCCCGCCTCTCCTCCGGAGTCAGTTCAGTCGGCTTTCGATTGTTTTGAGGAGGCGTGCCCGCTGGACCCCCTTGGGCGCAAACGCAAACAGCCGAAAGGGCTGCCGTGCTCGCCAACATCCAACGCAATAAGGTTCTCATGGCCTTGAACTCCTAGAAAAGCCAATCCAGCAACCGGCTTAGAATGCCTTTGCGCTGCCGCTCACTGATCGCGCCCTTGCCCTCGGCGCGGATCTCCGCCTCGGCGATGTGCTCGCTTAGCACGGTGTTGTCGGGCCGAACCGAGTCCGGTTTGATCACGCCGCTCAGCACAAAGGTCTGGGTGTCCTTGTTCACCTTGACGTATCGGGTGCCTTCGATCACCAGGTTGCCGTTCGGCAAAACCTTCTTGACCACCGCACTCATGCGCGCGGTGAACTTGCCCGTCGAGGAGGTCGCCCCAGAACCGGCCGAGGACAGCGATCCGCTGCTGGACCCCGAGGTGTTCGGAATAAGGTTGGGAACCAGCGTCGAGAGAATAGGCACGATCGTCTTGCCCACCGTGTTGTTGTCGGTCTTCGAGGTAGTCGTCGAAGCCGAGAACGTGGCGGTGGACGTTTCGCTGATGATGATGGTCAAAATATCGCCTTCTTTCCGCGCTGTGCGGTCCAAGAACGGATTCGGTTTGGAGTCCGACCACAGCGAACCGGTGTTGTCGGGCGGAAGCCCGTCGGCCATGGCTGACGGAAGAGCCACCGCAATCAGGGCGAAAAGAAATAACCGCTTCATAGTTTCACCTCGATGGTGGAGGGATCGACAAGCACACCTTGGTGGGTTGTACGGTTGTCGCTGACCGCCTCGACCGTTTGGCCGACGAAGGCTGCGCTCTTGGTCTTGCCGTACACGGCGATGGAGGCGCCGCCCGAGCGTACGACGATTTTCACGCGCGTGCCGGAGGGGATCTTTTGCAAAGGCTCGCCGTCTGCGCCGCGAGCTTCCAGAGTCACCGTGCGGGAGTTCCTGCGGCGGCCGTCCACGTAGATGCCCAGCTTGACTTCCGTGGTGCCGTTGTGAATCGAAAACGATTCGCCCCTCAGTTCGAGCTTGCCGGCAGGGGCCACATAGTCCGGCCCGTTGGGTTGCCCCTCGAACGCGACCGTCGCCGGGACTTGCTTTTTGACGTAAGCGATGGCCGCCTCCACAAAGTCGGAGCCCGAGATGCTTTGGGAGGGCCTACGCACGATCACCGTATCCGGCATTTCGATGGTTACCTCGTCTTTGGCCAGGTTGATCCGCCGAAGCACCGCGATCACCCAAGACTTTGTAACTTTGTGCTGGATGCCGGCTATGGGCGTGTTGCCCAAAACCAGCTCGGAGATTCGCTGGGCCAATTCGGGCTCAGCCTTGACCGTGGCTACGTCGCCGATCCGGTAAGTGTCCCCGGCCACCTCGTTTTCGGATCGGAACACGATCACGGGCAAGCCCTTGTACGGAACGGTCGGTCTGTTCGGGCTGGCCGCCGCCTTCGCTTTAGGCGCGGCCAGGGGGGTTGCAGGCTGAGTCGAAAGAGCGCCGTCTGTCCCGGAAGCCATACGGATGACCCCTGCTGTACCTTCGCCTGGCGAGGCCAGCCTGGGACGCGTCCTCGCGACGAGGAACGGGCCGTCCGGCTGCAACTCTTTTTCGTTCGCGAACAGCGCCAGCACGATCTGACCCGCCGCAACTCGCTGCTTGTTCGGAAGCACCGCCGTCACGACGCCCTCCAGGCTCACCTCTAGCTTTGCCGTGTCGTCGGGCAAGCTCATCACCGGCATCATAGCTTCCCCACTCGAGCTGCACAGTTTCCCGCCGCTGACGGCAAGCTTAGACGACTTGGCGTACACCATGCGGCCGTCCCGCGAGAAGCGCAGGAACCCATCCCCTTGGACCTGGATTTCGGCCACAGGCGGCAAAACAACGAGGCAGGCAACGAGCGAGGCAACCATGGCACTACCGGATCAAGTTGGCAAGGACGCTCAGCATCTGGTCGGCGGTTTGAATGGCCTTCGAGTTCACTTCGTAGGCGCGCTGGGCCGTGATCATGCGCACCATCTCGTCGACGACCTGGACGTTGGAGCCTTCGAGGTACGACGACCTGAGCGTGCCGCTGCCTTCCTTTCCCGGCGTTACGGTCACAGGCTCACCGCTCGCGCCGCCCGCCCGATACAGGTTCTGGCCGAGGCGCGTCAGACCGGAGGGGTTGGCGAAAAGAACGATTTCGATTTTGCCGATCTCCTCGGGGTCGCTCCCACCGGGCTTAATGGCGGTGACGGTTCCGTCCGTGCTGATGCTGAGCGCCGTCGAGCCGACGGGAATCTGGATGTTTGGGATCAGCTTGTCGCCGTCGTTGGTGACGACGTAGCCCTCACGGTCTGTCGTGAACGAGCCGTCTCGGGTGTAAACCTCCTCTTCGCCATGCTGCACCTTGAAGAATCCCTCTCCGTTGATGGCCAAGTCCAGCACGTTGCCAGTGGCCTGAAGCGGGCCCTGGCTCAGGTTGGACACGCTTGAAGCGTAGTTGGCTCCGAGGCCGATCTGCATGGCCATCGGGCTGGAGGTGTCCCCCGTTAAGGCGCCGGAACTCCGGTAGGTCTGGTAGGTTAGGTCTTCGAACTCGGCCCTTTGAAGCTTGTAGCCGGTCGTGTTCACATTGGCCAGGTTGTTGGCGATCGTATCCAGGTTGTATTGCTGGGCAACCATTCCGGTTGCGGCCGTATTCAGCGATTGAATCATGGCGTCGATTGTCTCCTCGCGCTTTCCGCGCGGATGTCGATCGCCTTCCTTGAGCTTTTCGAGGAGCGCAGTCCGTCGCTTTCCTCTAGTCCCCTCAACTGCTCCGAGTTCGAGGTCCGACTACTTCTCTTGAAGGCTTTGAATGAGTCGTTGCGTCAGAGAGTCCTGTTGCTGAATGGACTTCTGCGAGAGTTCGAAATTGCGGTTGAGGGTGATCAATTTGACCATCACCTCGATCGCGTTCACATTGCTGCCCTCGAGCGCTCGCGTTCGAAGGTCGACTTTGTTCATGAGTTGTGCATCGGGCGAGGCAAACAGGTTGCCGCCCGTTTTGACAAATGTGCCGTCGAACACGCCGAGTTTGGCCACTGGCTGGTCGGCCACCGAAATCGTACCGTCCGTGGCGATGCTGGCCACCCCGTCGGGGAGGGTGATCTCCCGGCCCGAGTCGTCCAGAACCGGCAAACCGGCCTTGGTCACGAGGGTTCTGTTTTCATCGACCGCGAACGACCCGTTCCGGGTGTACTTCATGGTCCCGTCCTTGTCGAGGACCGCAAAGGCGCCTTCGCGGGTGTTGATCGCCACGTCCAGGGCGTTGCCGGTGCCGGTGATCGACCCGATGTCGAACACGGTGAACTGCCTCGCCTGCGTCGGTCCGGAGCCAAGCTTCCCCAGGCGCTCGCCCAGTCCGCCGTTGGCAAAAAGCTCACGCTCCATCGCGTCGGAGAACGCTACCCCGTCGCGCTTGAAACCCGTCGTCGAAAGGTTTGCCAGATTGTTGGAGATGATGTCCATCTCCGTCTGCGTGGCGCGCATCCCTGTGGCTGTTGCGTAAATGCCGCGTATCATCCCACCATCAGTTTTCGGCAGGCATTTCTGACAGGATTAGGGCGGAAACCTGACAATCGACTTTAGGTTTGGCCGCTTCAGGTTCAAACAGCCGCCAAAAAGGTTGGCCCTTGGCGGCATGGGCGCCGCCCCTTGCCCTCTTCTGCGCTTTCATGTAGAATGGCAGGCAACAGGGGGATGATATGAACGCATTCGAATCGATGTTCACCGTTGGCTTCTTGGGCGGGCTGCCTTTGCTTTCTTCTGCGAAGACGAGGTCGATCAACGCCGAAAACCCGGATGGGTCGGTCGGCGGAGGCGCGAAGGAGGATCCGCAGGGAAAGGGCCCGGCCAGAAGGCTGGGCAAAGGATGGAAGGTCCGTCCGTGCATCGACTTGCCTCAGGGCGAAACGACGGTTTTGGCCGACATCGAGGGGCCGGGCGTCGTCCAGCACATCTGGATCACGGCGAACGAGGCCTCGTACCGCGACTGCATCCTGCGCATGTACTGGGACGGTGAAGAGACTCCATCGGTCGAGGTGCCTCTGGGAGACTTCTTTGTGAACGGGCACGCCATGCGATGCGACGTCAACTCGCTGCCGATCGCCGTAAACCCCAGCGGCGGATTCAATTCGTATTGGCCGATGCCCTTCCGCAAGAGCGCCAAGATCACCATCGAAAACCAGCACTGGAGTCCGATCGGCGGCTTTTTCTACCAGATCACGTACACGGAGACGGAAGTGCCGGCCGAGGCGGCCTATTTCCATGCCCAGTGGCGCCGGGCTATGACGGAGCGCTCGAACCCCGACTATGTCATCGTCGACGGCATCCGGGGGAAGGGGCACTACGTCGGTACGATGCTGGCTTGGACCCAGCACAGCAACGGCTGGTGGGGCGAAGGCGAGGTCAAGTTCTTCATGGACGGCGACCGGGAGCATCCGACGATCTGCGGCACCGGTCTCGAGGACTACTTCGGCGGGGCGTGGGGATTCGACAACCCCAGCCGAACCTATTCGACGGCCTTTCTCGGGTTGCCGATGTGCCACCGCGTGGCTGGCGAGGTGCCGAAGCACACCCTTTACCGTTGGCACATCCTGGACCCGATCCGCTTCGAAAAGGACCTTCGCGTGACGATACAGGCCCTCGGGTGGTACGAGGACGGAACGTTCCAGCCGCTGGCCGACGACGTGGCCTCGGTGGCGTATTGGTACCAAGCGGAGCCGCACGCGCCGTTCCCTCAGATCCTTAAGCCGGAAGACCGCTGGCCCCGGTAGCAAGCCGGTATCCTGATAACCTTATGAGCAACCCGATCGTTGGAATCGTCATGGGCAGCCAGAGCGACCTTGAGGTGATGGAGCCTGCCGCCAAGACTCTTGAGGAGTTCGGCATTCCCTACGAGATCCGCGTCATCAGCGCGCATCGAACTCCCCATGTCGCGTTTGAATACGCCTCGAAAGCCCGTGAAAACGGCCTGAAGGTCATCATCGGGGCGGCAGGCGGAGCGGCCCACCTCGCCGGAGTGCTTGCCGGCCTGACCACGCTGCCCGTGATCGGCGTCCCCGTGATGGGCAAGTCGCTCAGCGGCCTCGACTCGTTGCTCTCGATGGTCCAGATGCCGCCGGGGGTGCCGGTCGGGTGTGTCGGCGTGAACGCCAGCAAGAACGCCGCGTTGCTTGCCGTGCGCATGCTGGGCATCGAGGACAAGGCTGTCGCCGACAAGCTGGAAGCCTTCAAGAAGGCCCAGGCGGAGGCGGTTGTCAAGATGGACCAGCAGGTGTCTCGGCAGGGCTGAGATCGACGGTTTCAGGTACAATAAGGGTCTAGAAAGCGCATAGACGGCCGCTTGGATGCGGCTTCGCCTGCTTCCTCGATAAGGAAAGATATGCCTGAAAAAGACCCTTCGAACAACCAACCTGAAGAACTCGAATCGAACGTTTACAATATCGACCAAGAAGGTCCGCAGCAGGTTGAAGGCGACTACGATGCCGACAGCATTCAGGTGCTGGAAGGCCTCGAAGCCGTTCGCAAGCGCCCCGGCATGTATGTTGGCGACAACGGCAAGCGGGGCCTCCACCAGATTTTCAAAGAAGTCCTTGACAACTCGGTTGACGAGGCGCTGGCCGGCTACTGCACGCGCATCGTGACCACGATCCACGCCGACAACTCGGTTTCGGTGGAGGACAACGGCCGCGGCATACCCGTCGGCATCCACGAGAAGTACGGCGTGTCCGCTCTTCAGATCGTCATGACGATGCTCCATGCGGGCGGCAAGTTCGGCGGAGGCGGCTATAAGACCTCCGGCGGCCTTCACGGCGTCGGCGTCAGCTGCACCAACGCTCTTTCCGAGTGGTGCGAGGTGCGCGTCAAAAGGGACGGGCAACTTTACTTCCAACGTTACGAAAGGGGTGTCCCTGTAAATCCTGTCGAGGTGATCGGAGAGGCCGAGGGAACCGGCACGCACACGCGCTGGCTGGTCGACTCCTCGGTCATGACGCACACGACCTACGACGTCCACATCTTCAAGACAAGGCTCCGCGAACTGGCCTACCTGAACCCTCAAGTGGAGTTCCATTTCGTCTATGAGCCGGACCCCGAGCAGAGCGAGGTTTACCACTTCAGACGGGGCATCCCTCAGCTTGTCGAGGACGTTAACGAAGGCAAGGAAGTCCTGCACCCCGTCATCTACTTCAAGCGCGTCAAGGACACCACCGAGATCGAGGTGGCGCTTCAGTACCACGACGGATACAACGACACCATCCTTGCTTTCTCCAACAACATCCACCAGCCCGATGGCGGAACGCACGTGTCCGGCTTTAACACGGCCCTGACCCGCGTCGTGAACTCCTATGCCAGAAAGATGGGGTTCCTGAAGGAGAAGGACAACAACTTCACCTCCGACGACATCAGCGACGGATTGACGGCGGTTATCTCGCTGAGGCTGGAGAACCCTAGCTACAACTCTCAAGACAAAGTCAAGCTGGTGACGCCGGAGGTCCAGGGCCTCACCAACTCGCTGGTCGGCGACGGCCTGCAGACGTTCTTCGAAGAAAACCCGCAGGTCGCCAAGCGGATCGTCGACAAGGCCATGATCGCCCAGCGCGCCCGCGAGGCCGCCCGCAAAGCCGCCGAAGCCGTCAAGCGCTCTTCGGTGATGGACACCTTCGGCTTGCCCGGCAAATTGACCGACTGCATGAGCAAGGAAGCAGAAAAGTGCGAGTTGTTCTTGGTTGAGGGCGACTCGGCAGGCGGTTCCGCCAAGGCCGGACGCGACCGCGTCACCCAGGCGGTTCTTCCCCTAAGGGGGAAAATCCTGAACGTTGAGCGGGCGCGCATCGACAAGGCCTTGGACAACGAGGAGATTAAGGCCCTGATAGCCGCGCTCGGAGTGGGCATCGACTTGGACATCCACAAAATGAACAACGACTCGAACGGAAACGGAAATGGGAACGGAAAGGAGCGCAGCTTCGACCTTGAAAAGCTGCGCTACCACAAGATCATCATCATGACCGACGCCGACGTCGATGGCGAACACATCCGAACGCTTCTGTTGACCTTCTTCTACCGCTACATGAAGCCGCTGATCGCGGCGGGGCACGTCTATTTGGCGCAGCCGCCGCTGTTCGTGGTGAAGGTCGGCAACAACGAGCGGATATACGCCGCCGACGAAAAGGAGCGCGACGAGATTATCCGCAACCTGAAGAAGAAGAACTACATGGTCACCCGTTTCAAAGGCCTGGGCGAAATGAACGCCGAAGACCTCGAAGAGACGACGATGGCCCCGGAAACGCGAAGGCTCGTTCAAGTCAAACTCGACCCGGAATTTGAAATGGAAGTGGAGATGATGTTCAGCAAGCTGATGGGCGACAAGGTGGAACCGCGCAGGGAGTTCATCGAGAAACATGCCAAGCACGCCATGAACGTCGACTGGCACTATTGATCCGGTTATGGAACGGAACAACGCCGAGAGCAAAAATGGCCCGACCTGGAAAAGCGCCCTTCCATGGGTCTTGGCGGTCTTCCTGATGCTTGCCGTTGCCGTTTATCAGCGCGTGACCGGCCCGACCCACCCCATGATGGCCGAGGCGCAAATCGGCCCTCTCAAGGCCTCCGGCAAGCTCATTCGCTCGCATTCAACCTCAGGCGGCGCGGTGGTGTCCATTCAAGCCGACCCCGGACTGAACGCGACGCTTGTTTGGAGGAGGTACCCGACCGACGAACCCTTTCAAACGGTGCCCATGAGGCGAAACGGAAAGGACCTGCAAGGCCAAATTCCCGCCTTTCCGGCAGCGGCCAAAGTCGAATACCGGGTGATGCTCAGTGACAGCTCGGCGTCCAAGCCGCTCAACGACAAGCCCGCCATCCTCCGCTACAAAGACGACGTGCCGGCCTGGTCGCTTGTTTTGCACCTGATCTGCATCTTCGGCGGCCTGCTCACGGGCAGCCGCGCTTTCATCGGCGCGGCCGTCGGCGAAGCGTTCCCCTGGCGGATTGTTCGCTGGACCCTGCTTTTCATGGCGCTTGGCGGGCTGGTGTTCGGCCCGATCATGCAGAAATACGCCTTTGGCGCTTATTGGACCGGCTGGCCGCTGGGCGACGACCTGACGGACACCAAAACCCTTTTGGGCATCGTCGCCTGGGCCGCGGCGCTGATGGTCGGATTGCGTTGGCCTCGCGCTCAGCGGGTCGCAGTTGTGGCGGCCTTCGTCGCGATGCTTGCCGTGTATCTGATCCCGCACAGCGTCCGAGGATCGCAGTACGACTGGTCGAAGCAAGAAGTCACGACCGGCCGGTAGTCTGCCGTCCGAGCCTCGATTTATCGGAGCTGACGCGGGTACGCTCCAAGGAGCCCATGAGCGTAACCCAATTTGCCGATCTCATCCGTTCCGAGGTTCGAAAAGCCATCGTCGGACAGGACGCGATTATCGACCAAGTGCTGGTGGCGATTCTGGCGAACGGCCACGTTCTTTTGGAAGGGGTTCCGGGCATCGCCAAGACCCTGCTCGTGCGATCGCTCGCCCGAACCCTATCGATGGAGTACGGCCGCATTCAGTTCACGCCCGATCTAATGCCCAGCGACGTTATCGGCACCAACGTTTTCGACCCCAAGACCGCTGAGTTCAAACTTCGCAAAGGCCCGGTTTTTGTCAGTGTGCTGTTGGCGGACGAGATCAACCGCACGCCGCCGAAGACGCAAGCCGCCCTGCTCGAGGCAATGGAGGAGCGCAAAGTGACCATCGACGGCGAGGCTTACGCCCTTCCTGCGCCGTTCCTTGTGTTTGCCACGCAAAACCCGATCGACTACGAGGGCACCTATCCCCTCCCTGAGGCCCAGCAAGACCGATTTATGCTCAAGGTTCTGGTCGACTATCCGACCGCGGAGGCGGAAATGAACGTCTACCGCAAGCACGACAAGGGCTTCAAGCCGCAAAACCTCGAAGACGCCGGCATCCAGCCGGTGATCAGCCCGGACCAGTTGCGGGAAATGCAGGAGGAGATCCGGCGGATGGTTATCGAGGACAAGATGTTCTCGTACATTTACGAGATCGTCACGGCGACGAGGAAATCCAACGACATTCTTTACGGAGGCTCCCCGCGCGCCGGCATCGCGCTCGTTGCGACCAGCAAGGCCATCGCCGCCATCCGGGGCCGCGATTTCGTGATCCCCGACGACATCAAGGAGCTGGCCTTGCCCGTCTTGCGCCACCGCATCGTGCTCAGGCCCGAAGCCGAAGTCGAAGGGCTGACGCCGGACCGCGTTTTGAAAAGCATCATCGACGCACAGATCGTGCCCCGTTGAACGTCAAGAACTTTATGGTAAGCATCTTTGCCTTTATCGCAGTTGCCCAAACGGCCGCAGCCTTTTCCGACATTCCAGCTGATTACTTCTCGGCCAAAGGCAAGCCGACGTCCGTGATGGCCAAAGTGAACGGCGTGTCCATCACCCAAGCCGACGTCGAGAAGCTGGTCTGGGACTGGCAGTCGCAGGCCATCCTCAACGAGCTGATCGACTACCAGATCATTCGCAACGAGGCCAAACGGCAGTCAGTGACCGTTTCGGTCCAGGAAATCCGTGCGGCGGTGCAGAACGCCATCAAGCAGTACTCGGAGTCGTTGCCTCCGGGCACCAACGTCGAGAAGGAGCTGAAAAAGCAGGGCTTCACCCGGTCCCGCGTGTACCTGAGCTGGCAGGCGAGGCTGCTGACCGACCGGCTTTTGCTTCGCAAGTTCGACCCCAAGGAGTTCATCAAGGTGTCGACCATTGTGATCGCGATACCCAGCAAGCAGGCCACGGACGTCGAGGCCGCCGGCAAAAAGGCCACTCAAGCCTACAACGACCTCATCTCCGGCAAGCAGTGGAACGATGTCCTATCGGCCAACGTCACCGACCCCAACGTGGTGAGCAGCGGAGGCGCGATCGGCTGGCGGCTGATGTCGGCGTTCCCGGCCGAGGTGCAAAACGAGTTCAAGGTTCTAAAGGTAGGCGGAATCACGAAACCGGTCCAGACCAACTACGGCTTCCAGATTTTCCGCATTGACGCCTTAGGAAAGGAAGCCCCGCAGGCCGAGTTGAACCTCTTGAAGGCCGATTACGTGCGCAGCAGCCAGCCCGGTTTCGTCGAGGAGCTCAGGAAGAAAGCCAAGGTGGAGCGATTTTAAGCGCCAGTACAGGCCAAACCGAACGCGTCCCGCACGCGTAAAATGATTTGTTAGGCCATGAAGAAGTTCGGCGTGTTTGTCTTGTTCTTGACCGCAATCGGTGCGGGCGTGTACATGGGCACCCGCTACAGCGCCTACATGCCAGCGTTTGCCAAAGGGCCGATCAAGTACCAGCTTGCCCCGGCGCCACCCAGCGTTGCGCCGGGCCCGGTCGCCGATTTTCGCGAGGCCGTGAAGAAGATCGTTCCCTCAGTGGTGAGCGTGGACCGTCTTGAGAGGAGGCAAAGCTTTTTCACCGACGAGGTGCGCATCCTTCAAACCGGCACCGGCTCGGGCGTCATCGTGAGCCAGGACGGCTACATTTTGACCAACAACCACGTGGTGGAGGACGCCGACTTCGTTCAGGTTCGGCTGTTCGACAAGAGATCGTTCCAGGCGCGTGTTGTGGGAACCGACCCCTACTCGGACATCGCAGTGCTCAAAATCGACGCGCCTGATTTGAAGCCGGCCGAACTGGGCACAAGCTCGAACGTTGAAGTGGGCCAGTGGGTTATCGCCGTGGGCAACCCGCTAGGATACGATAGCACCGTAAGCGTCGGCGTGGTCAGCACGACCAAGCGGACATTGCAGGCCGAAGGCCGGACCCTCCTCGTCGACACCATCCAAACCGACGCAGCCATCAACCAAGGCAATTCAGGCGGCGCCCTGTGCAACTCGCAGGGCCAAGTCATCGGCATCAACTCCGCCATCGCCAGCAACACCGGCGGCAGCATCGGCATTGGGTTCGCCATACCCATTGACCGGGCCCGCCGGGTTGCCGACGACATCGTCAAATACGGGCGCGCGCGCTACGGCGTTTTGGGCGTGGAGACCTTTCCCCAGGCAGGCTTGCTGTCGAACGAGGCAGTGCGCGAGGAGCTGGCGCAAAGGGTTAACGCCGATCCCCCCAGGGAGGGTGTCCTTGTGCGGCAACCGATCCCCGGAAGCGCGGCGTCCAAGGCCGGCATCCAGCCATTGGACATCTTGATGGAGGTCGACGGCCGCAAACTCGTCGAACCCATCGACCTGGTGATTGCAATGGTCGACAAACGACCGGGCGATCAGGCGTCCGTGAAGGTGTGGCAGGCCGGAAAGGTTAAGGAAATGAAAATAACCCTGCAAGACCGGTAATGCTTCCGCACCATGTCGTCCATGCCGTGCGCTAAACTGTTAAAGGGCCTTTCCCCAAGACAACTGTTTTACTTATGAGCCCGCTCACGAACGGCCTATCGGAGTTCCTCGAAGTCTTGCCATCCATTGTTCGGGAGCGTTTGGAACGCGCAAACGCTCTGGAGTCCCTCGTAGAAGTCGTGCTGGACTACGGACGCCCTGTCGAAGCCCGTTATCGCGACAAGGTCGTGCGCATGCCGGACGTCATCGTGTCCGACTTGGATATCGGGTACGTCGTGAACAGCATCGGCGAGTTCGGCAGCGACAACCGCGCAGGAATCGAACGAACCCTGCACCGGATATCGTGCATTCGCAATCGGCACCAGAAGGTGATCGGCCTGACGTGCCGCGTCGGCCGAGCCCTCGAAGGGACGATCGACCTGATCGATGACATCGTCCGCTCCGGCAAATCGATTTTGATCCTGGGCAAGCCGGGAATCGGCAAGACCACCAAACTTCGCGAGGTGGCGCGCGTCCTTGCGGACGAGGTCGAAAAGCGGGTCATCATTGTTGACACTTCGAACGAGATCGCCGGCGACGGCGACATCCCGCACCCGGGCATTGGCTCGGCCAGGCGCATGCAGGTGCGTTACGCGCTTGAGCAGCACCAGGTCATGATCGAGGCTGTTGAAAACCATATGCCGGAGGTTATTGTGATCGACGAGATCGGCACCGAGGCCGAGGCGGCCGCCGCGCGCACCATTGCCGAGCGCGGCGTCCAGTTGATCGGCACGGCCCACGGGCAGACTCTCGAAAACCTAATGCTCAACCCAACGCTGTGCGATTTGATCGGGGGCATCCAGGCGGTCACGCTTTCGGACGACGAAGCACGGCGGCGCGGCACCCAGAAGACCGTCCTCGAGCGCAAAGCCCCTCCCACCTTCGACGTGGTCATCGAGCTCCTCGATTACGACCGGCTGGCCGTTCACAGCAACGTGCAAAAGACCGTCGACCTGATCCTGCGAGGCGTCCAACCCAAACCGGAGATCCGTGTGCGCACCGGCGCGGGAATCGAGATCGTTCAATCCGAGGAATCGTCCGACGTCGACGACCCGTCCTTCAACCAGCGTTACCCCAGCCTCGCCCGCGCCGAGGCCGTCGAGACCAAAGAGGAGCCCGCACGAGCTCAAACCCGAATCTACCCCTACGGCATTGCGCGAACCCGACTGGAGCGAGCCATCCGGGAGAAGAGATCGCCCGCCACCGTCGTCACCGACCCGAGCCAGGCGGACGCCATCATGGCGATTCGAACCACCTACCAAAACCGACCCAAAAAGCTCCGCGAGTTAGCCGGAAAGACCCTGCCTACGGTCGTCGTCAAATCGAACACCTATACGCAGATCGCCGCCGCCCTCGACGAGATCGTCAACCGGGCGGGCGAGGGCAAAGACTTCGAGTCCCAAGCAATGGAAGAAGTACTCTCGGCGATCGAGCTGGTTATGCAAACCGGAAAACCGTACGAGCTGGCACCTCAACCGGCAACCATCCGTAAAATGCAACATCAGGTTACCGAAGCTAGACGGATCGCCTCAGAGAGCGTCGGCGAGGAACCCCATCGTCGGTTGAGGGTGCTGCCCACTCGAATCGCCTGACTTGCGCCGAAAGTCTGGAACGGCTAAAATGCGGGCATGTTGTTCGCCATGGTTGCCCCCTTGGCACTCGCTCTGGCACCCGAGCCGACCTCGAAATGGTACGGTCCCGTTGCGGCAAGCTTCACCGTCTCCTTCGAAGGCAACCCCTTCGACCCAGATCAGAACGACGTTCATGTTCGATTTTCGCCGGTCCAAGGCCGAAGCCTGGACCGCATCGCGTACTTCGACGGTGAAAAGTGGTCCGCGGTACTGCTGGCGCCGAAGCCGGGACCGTACCGAGCGACACTCCTCCGCAATGGCAAAGCCGTTTCAGGCCCCGTCCTGGTTCAAATCAAGCCATCCCAAAGACTCAAGGACGGTTTTGTCCGGCGCGATCCCATGGCCGTCAACCGATTCCGGCTGGACAACGGCCGCCCTTTTTTCCCCATCGGCCACAACCTGGCTTGGCCGGGCCCCGGCGCCAGCTTCGCGGACCTGGTCCCACAAATGAAAGCGGCAGGCCTGAACTGGACGCGTATTTGGGCCTGTTCGTGGTCCGACATGAACCCCTGGTGGCCCAACGATGGTTCGTCAAAAGACGTTTTGTGGAAAAAGGCCCTTGATTACTGGCAAAATACCATCAATCTCTGCGAACGAAACGGCATTCGCTTCCAGTTTGTGCTGTTCCACCACGGCCTTTTCAGCTCGACGGTCAACGCCAACTGGCCGGACCACCCCTGGAACGCCAAGAACGGCGGGTTCCTGAAAAAGCCGGACGATTTCTTCACCGACCCGCAGGCCATCAAGCGAGCCAAGATGTGGAGTCGTTATGCCGTCGCCCGCTGGGGGCACTCGCCAAGCATCATGGCCTGGGAACTGTTCAACGAGGTCGAGTGGTGCGACGGGTACCGCAACAACCCCCAATCGGTTGCCAAGTGGCATGCGCTGATAGCCGAGTATCTGCGCTCGATCGACCCCTACAAGCACCTGGTCACGTCCAGCTCGTCGATGGAACACCCGGAGATCTACGCCAGGCTGGATTACTACCAGCCTCACACGTACCCTCCTGACATCGTTGGCGCTGTGACCCAACAAACACAGCCTGGCGACAAGCCGCTTTTCTTCGGCGAATTCGGTGCGATGGAACTTGCCGAAAAAGAAGAGTGGAAAACGATCCGCGACGGGCTTTACGCGGCAATGCTCGCCAACCACGCAGGGACCGCCATGTACTGGTGGTGGGACCGCGTTGCCAAACTTGGGCTTTACCGGGAGCTGAAGACGGCCTCGGAGATTGTCCAGGCGAGCGGATTGGCTGATCGCCCCAAGGCCAAGATGCTTGCACCGAGCGTGTCGACGGCCGGTCACGGCACCGTGTCGTTTGTGCCGGGCCGCGGATGGGCTCCCACAGAGAAGTTCGTTTTCAACTTGCCGGAAGACGCCGACCCATCGAACACGGGTCTGGTGGCCGGATATCTCCAAAGCCAGAATGGAAGCCACAAAGAGATGGGCCCGCATCCGCTGACCTTTCGGTTCGACGCTCCGTCCGACGGCGAGTTCCGCGTCCGGGTCGCCAGCGTCGCCAAAAGTGGCGCTCACCTGCGCCTGTGGCTCGACGGCGAGCTTGCCGACGAAATGAGGGCGGAGCCCTCGGAGCGAGAACGGCCGGTGGACACACAGCTCAAAGCGGCTTACAAGAAAGGTTTCCGCACCGTCAAACTGGAAAACATCGGTGAGGATTGGGCGGTCGTCGCAGGCATCGAGGTCTCGCCGCTCGGACCTCAGGCTTCGGCGCTGGCCTTGGGCGAGAGCGATTGGCTGCTCATGCGCCTCGTCGCGGACGCGGGTGCGCCGATGCCTGTCAAAGCCAAAATCGGCAAGCTCCCCCTGAAGGACGGCAAGTATTCGGCCATGGTTTGGAGGCTGAACTCGGGAATCCGATCGTCGATGGCCGCCACCGTCAAGGGCGGCCGCTTGGTCCGTGCGATCGCCATAGACGACGAGGACGTCGTTGTCTGCCTCCACAGGAAGTCGAGTCCGATCTTCCAAAGAAAAACCCCGTAAAACAACCATTCCCCGCAGTTATTTGGAATTGCCGATGAGCTGACTGGCCCGAAGGGCCGACAGCGTGCCGGCACGGGAAAAGGGATTGTCAGGACTCGACATTCGCATGCGTTGCCAACCGTCGTTGCGGTCGTTATAGCCGCGACCGCCTGGTTTTGGGACGCTTGCAAGCTCCGGAACACCCCGGCGATCCATCCGAGCATAGAACGACCGCGTTGATGATCGCCCAATCCGGCATGGGAGGCGCTTGGCGCTTCGCAACTTGTCGGAAACAAGCTAAGCGGCCAGCTTTCCGCTTCAATCGCTCGCCTCGGCGATGCCTAGTGCTTGACGCCCGCAAAAGGCCCTGCCGTTGCGCCTTGTCTGAGCTTATGGGTTGGCGAAAGGCACGCAATTCGCCGTTGTCGCCAACGGGCCGTGAAACCCGGAGCTGGCCCAGCGGCCGCACGTGCCTTCGGAAGCGGGCATAAGGCGCCTGCCGACGGAAAAACTCAGGCGACAAATCGGATTCCAAGCCCGAAAAACACCTTATGGCCGAGCTGCAGTCGGCGTTTTCGTTGAGCTGGCGCAGCGGCCCTACACGGTGGCTCGGGTTCTTTGGACCACGCTCTCGAGGAAAGCTGCGTTGTTCACCGAACGTTTTAGCAACTTGATAAGGTCGCCCGTCGCTTCGACGGCGTCCTTTTGATTGGCCAGCAGGCGGTGCAGCTGCACGATCGCCTCGAACTCGTCGCGGTTGAACAGCTTTTCCTCGTGGCGCGTCGAACTGCGCTTGACGTCGATGGCGGGCCAAATGCGACGCTCAGCCAAGTCGCGGTCAAGCTGAATCTCCATGTTGCCCGTGCCTTTGAACTCTTCGAAGATGGCGTCGTCCATGCGGCTCCCGGTGTCGACCAAGGCCGTGGCGATAACCGTCAGCGATCCGCCCTCTTCGATATTGCGGGCGGCACCGAAGAAACGGCGAGGCCGATACAGGGCCGACGGGTCGAGGCCGCCGGATAGCGTGCGCCCGGAGGGGTTGATCGTCAGGTTGCTGGCGCGCGACAAGCGGGTCAAAGAGTCCAGCAGGATCACCACGTCGCGTCCGGCCTCCACCAGCCGCTTGGCCTGCTCCAAGCAAAGATCCGCGACACGCATGTGGTTTTCGGGCGGTTCGTCGAAAGTCGAGCTGATCACCTGCCCACGAACCGACCGGCGGAAGTCAGTGACCTCTTCGGGCCTCTCGTCCACCAGGAGCACCATCAAATAGGCTTCGGGATGGTTCGTGGTGATGGCGTTGGCAATCGTTTTGAGAATCGTCGTTTTGCCGGCTTTCGGCGGCGAAACAATGAGACCGCGCTGCCCTTTGCCGATAGGCGAGATCAGATCGATCACTCGGGCAACGATGTTGTCAGGGGTGGTCTCGATGCGGTAGCGCTCCTCGGGGTGCAAAGGAGTGAGCTCATCAAAGTTTTTCCTTTGCAGCATTATGTCCGAGGTTGCACAGATGCCGTTGGCGCTCTCAACGCGCAACATGCCCTGATACTTTTCCCCTTCCTTGGGCGGACGGACCAAGCCAAACACGGTGTCGCCGGGCCTCAACCCGAAACGCTTGATTTGCGACTGCGAGACATACACGTCTTGCGGGGATGGCTGGTAGCTCGGCCGGCGGAGGAAGCCCCAACCGTCGCTGAGGATTTCGAGAACGCCCGAGGCGTAGACGGCACCGAACTCTTCGTTCTTTTTGGCGAGCAACTGCTCGATGACTGCGCTTCGCGGCTGGTCGACGGGGATCTTTGCCGACTTGGCGGCCTTGGCCAGCTCGGACGGCGTCATTTGATCGAAGTGGCCGTAGTCGATTTCCGGAAGAAGTTCCAAGTCGGAAGCGTTATCGGTCTTGGGAAGGCCCTCTCGCGAGCGTCCTCTGCGGCGCTGGGTGGTGCCTGTGCCGGAGCTCGACTTTCTAGGTCGAAATTGATGCGTCATGTCGCTCCTGATCAAGCTTATATTCTAAAGATATAAACTCTCGTTGAATGAGGTAAGGGAGATCAATCCTGTCGGAGAATCCCTATGTAAGTGAGATTTCGATACCTCTCCGCAAGGTCTAATCCATATCCTACCACAAATTCGTTCGGAATCTCAAAACCAATGTAGTCAAGCGGAACATGCACCCTTCTGGCGTCGGGTTTGGAGAGTAAAGCCGCCAACTTCAGGCTTTTGGGGGCCCGTGTGCGGAAGATGGCTAGCAAGTGGTCGAGCGTGGCTCCCGAATCGATGATGTCCTCGACGATGACCACGTTCATGCCCTCGATGTTGATGTCCAGGTCCTTGCGGATCTGGATGTTGCCGCTGGACGCGGTCCCGCCGTTGTAGCTGCTCACCTGCACGAAATCGACCTCAACGTTGGAACCCAAGTGGCGGCAAAGATCCGATACGAACATATAGGAACCCTTCAGGACGGCGACCAGCAACAACGGCTCGTCACCGAAGTCCCGACGGATCGCTTCGGCCATTTGCTTCACTTTGTTCTGGATGGCCGCCTCATCGATCAACTGCTCAACCCGATTTTTCACGGCCTTGGCCCCGTTTCGGCCGTGACCACCGAGCTGATGCCGCCGCGCACGTTGAACTTGCCGGTAACGCGCATCCACCGCGGTTTGCAACAGGCGCTCAGCTCGTCGAGCAGACGGTTCACGACGGCCTCGTAGTAGATGCCCTCGTTTCGGAAGGAGTAGTAGTAGAGCTTGAGCGATTTCAGCTCGATGCAAAGCTCGTCCGGAATGTACTCCAAGTCGATGGTCGCGAAGTCCGGCTGGCCCGTCTTGGGACAAACGCTGGTGAACTCGGGGCATGAGTGGACGATCGCGTAGTTGCGTTCCGGGGCCGGGTTGGGAAAAGTCTCGAGAATCGGCATTCCTCAAATATGGACGGTTGGATTGTAAAGAGTTTGTAAAGACTTGACCTCCAATCATACCGCATCTCCGACCCTTGACCCTTGCGCAGGCGCAGGAGGGGGTAAAATGGAGCCATGAAGCCGTTTCCTAAGAAATTTGTCAGTTCGGTTGCCTTGGCGATGCTTCTTGTCGCCCCGGCTTTCGGCGCCAAGCAGGCCAAAAACGTGATCCTCATGATTGCCGACGGATCGGGGTTCAACTCCTTCGCCGCCGCGTCGATGTACGAGGGCAAGCTCGGCAAACAAGTGTACGACGGAAAGGCCTGGGTGAAGCTGGCCATGTCCACTTTCCCGCTGAACCGATCCAACGCGGCCACAAACGCCGGCAAACAAGACGAAGAGCTGGTGTACCGCCCCGAGCTGGCTTGGAATAAGGATTACAAGTGGCTCAAGTCGACGGCGACCGACTCTGCCGCGGCGATCACCGCCATGGTCTCAGGGGCCAAAACCTACAATAACGCCATCAACTGGTCCGATTTCGGGAAGCCTCTGAAAAACATTTACGATTATTTCCAACAAGCGAACAAGCTGACCGGCACCATCTCCAGCGTCCCATGGAGCCACGCCACCCCCGCCGGCATAGTTGCCCACAACCCGTCGCGCAAAGACTACGCGGGAATCGCCGACGAGATGGTCCGATCCTCGGCGACCGTGATCATGGGCACTGGCCACCCGTGGTACGACAACGATGGAAAAAAGCTTAGCGAAAGGAGCAAGTCCAAGTACACGGGCAGCTTCGTGTTCAACGAGCCGGCTGAAAAGTACGGCGACATCCGCCTGATCGAGTCCGTTGAGGACTTCGACGCCCTGGCCAAGGGCACGCTCGACATGAAAGGCACCAAGCGTCTTATCGGCACAGCGCGCGTCGCCTCGACGCTTCAGCAAGAGCGGAGCACCAGGGATTGGAACATCGACGGCAAGGTGGATGAAAAGGACATTCGCGAGGCTCCAGTGGGAGGCGACCCCTTCGTGCCGACCGTACCGTCCCTGGGCACGATGACCCAAGGCGCTTTGAACCTTCTTAGCAAAGGGAAGAACGGCTTTTTCTTGATGGTCGAAGGCGGTGCCGTTGACTGGGCCAACCACGCCAATCAACCCGCCCGGATGATCGAGGAGCAGATGGAGTTCAACCGGGCGGTCGAAGTCGTGGCGAAGTGGGTGGAGAAGAACGGCGGCTGGGACAACAACCTGGTCATCGTGACGGCCGACCACGAGTGCGGCCTCGTTTGGGGCCCGAACTCGGACAAGGTTCCTTTCGACCCGGTCGTGGACAACGGCAAGGGCAAGATGCCCGGGCTGAAGCACAACTACGGCAGCCATACCAACAGCCTGGTTCCGCTGTTTGCCCGTGGCCCGGGGGCGGATGCGTTTCTGAGTCTCGTCAAGGGTAACGACCCGAAGTACGGGAAGTATGTGGACATCGCCGATATCTTCACCGTGATGCTGAAGGCCGCTGGGATTCGCAAATAGCTCTTGCCAGACACGTGAGAGTCTTTTGGGGGCGGCTGGCAATGCCGGCCGCCTTTTTTGCGTCAGCCGAAGGTTCAGCCTGCAGCCTTGCAAGGCGACGGCCGAATCGCCATCGCGAAGCGCTTAACCAACGAAGCGCCGGGCTTGCGGAAAGTAGGGTGCCAGAAAAGCCCGTTGCGCCTTAGCACCCTCCGTAGACCATTCAAGGAAAGCGCTGGCCGCAGCTCTGCCTAAAGCCCGGTTAAGCCAACGGGAACTTCGCGGGGCGCTTCAAAACGGCCGAGCCGTAGGGTTCCAGCGCGATCTGATCCGCGCAGGGCTCACCGGTCAAAGCGTCCGTAAGGCCGCTTTCGGACAACTCAACCGAGCACGCCCACGGGTTGTAGTTCAACACGAAAAGATAGTCCGTCTCGCCGTCGGTCCGGAGTTGCACGGACATGCCCTCCGGCATCTTGACAGCGAGAGCCTTGTTCAACCCAATTTCGTCGGCGATAATCGAATAGAACGCTGCCCCGAACGCTTCATCCAGCCTGGCGCCTATGTAGAATGCCCGGCCCTTGCCGAACCGGTTGACCGTCACGGCCGGCATGCCCGCGTAAAAGTCCGTTTGAAAGGCCGCGATCGATTCGGCTCCGCGCAAGTGAATGATGTCGGCGTAGTCGGTGGCCGTGAACAAGCCCGAAAGGCCGAGCGAATTGCCCTCGCAGGCGGCCACTTGGTTTTTAGTGCCCGGGAAAAGGACGTCCATCTCCTCGACGTACACGCCCATCACGTCCCGCAAAGGCCCGGGACGGCCGCCGAGGAAGCAAAGGTCGTTCTCGTCGACGATGCCGGACCAATAAGTCAGCGCGAACGTTCCGCCGCCTTCCACGTACTCGCGAATACGCTCCGCGACGCCCGGGCGGACCATGTACAGCATCGGCGCGATGACCAGTTTGTACTTGGAAAAATCGCCGTCCATGTTAAGCGCGTCGACTCCGATCCCGTTCAACCAGAAGCAGCAATAGGCGTCGCAACACGCGTCCAGGTAGCCTTTGTCGCCGCACCGCGGGCCTGCGCTGTTTTGGATCGCCCACCCGTTCTCCCAGTCGTAAACAATGGCCACCTCGGCCGGCTTGACCGTTCCGATCACGCCGGAAAGCTTGGACACGATCTCGCCGATTCTGGCCACGTTTCGAAAGATGTGGGCGTTCTCATCGCAGTTGTGGCCGACCACCGCGCTGTGGAACTTCTCGACGCTTCCCCGCGACTGGCGCCATTGGAAGTACTGAACTGTGTCCGAACCGTGAGCCAAGGCCTGCAATCCGTTCAGCACGTGCAGGTTTGGGCGTTTGAGGTTTTGGTACTCGTGCCAGTTGCTAACGCTAGGCGTGTGTTCCATCAGCATGAACGGCCTGCCTCCTTTCAAGCTGCGGTAGATGTCGTGGACAAACGATTCGCGCATCCACTCGCGCGCTGTCAGCTCCTTGTCGCCGTGCCGGGGGTAGCTGTCCCACGAAACAACGTCGAGCTTTTCGGCCATCTTCCAGTAGTCGATTCCGTCGTAGGTGCCCATCATGTTGGTGGTGATCGGCACGTCCGGGGTCAAGGGCCGAATCGCCGCGATCTCGTTGGACATGCAGGCGATGATCTGGTCGGACGTGAAGCGTTGCCAGTCGAGCGTCAGTCCCAGGATGGACGTCTCGCCGTAGGGGCCGCCAGGCGCCTCGATCTGCGACCAGTCGGTAAAGGTGTGGCCCCAGAATCGCGTCCAGTAGGCTTCGTTCAGTGCATCCAGGCTCTTGAATTTCTGCTTCAGCCACTCGCGGAACGCCTGCGTGCAGAGCTCGCAATAGCACGCGCCTCCGTATTCGTTGAAAATGTGCCAAGCGAGCAACGACGGGTGGTCTTTGTAGCGCTCGGCGAGCTTTTGGGCGATGCCGAAGCACTTTTCTCGATAGACGGGCGACGTCCAGCAAGTGTTCACCCGATTGCCGTGCAGACGACGGACTCGGTCGGGGCCGGTGCGCAGGATTTCCGGGTACTTGGCGGACATCCACGCGGGCTGGGCCGCCGTCGGCGTCGCCAAAACAACCCCCACACCGTTGGCCGCCAGCTTGTCCATGATCGCGTCAAGCCAGTCGAACTTGTACACGCCCTCGGAAGGCTCCAGACTGACCCAAGAAAAGACGCCCAGGGTCACGACATTGACGTGCGCCAGCTTCATCAAGCGCAGGTCTTCCTCCCACACTTCTTCGGGCCACTGCTCGGGGTTGTAATCGCCCCCATGAAGAACAAAAGAAAAGCGCGGGTTGATCGGCGGGTAATTTCCTGGCATCGTGCGGTCTCAACAATAACGGGGTGTTCCCGTTAGTATGGCCACAACCGACGCACAAAATGCTTGAAAGCCGATCGGGGTTAGCTGGCTTTGTCGAGGCTGGAGATCGCGGTGTTTTGGGAGTAGGCCTTTGCCGCCTTCCGTCCCCGCGTCCCGCTTTGCAACTCGGACTGAACGGCGGCCTTGCCCGAGGTCAGAATCGCTGCAATGCGATCATCAACCCTCTTGACCTCGCCAATCACCCTTATGGCCGCGGCGCTCAGAGGCGTTTTTTCCAGTTGGCCGATCAGGCGCTCCCTTTGCGCGAAGAGGGAATCGGTCTCCGGCCATGCTTCTCGGACCACCGCCTCCTCGAGGGCGAGGGTCATCAACAAGAGCCTTCTGGCTTGTTGTTCCGATGCGTCTGCCATGGTGCGATCCTTTTTTCTGTTGCGCCATCTATGCCGCCATGGGCTGGTTTTGAGGGGCCGTGGCCTCGGCAATCTGCGCCCAGCTCTCACGAAGTTCGCTGAAAACGCGGATCGCCCGATCCACGGCCTCGATCTCATCCTGGATGTTAGCCGTGACGAGCTCGTTCAGCACATATCCGTACAAAGCGAAAAGGTTCTTGGCGACCTCGCCGCCCTTTTCCATGTCGAGAGTCGCCATCAGCTCCGTGACAATCCGCTGGGCCTTCTGGATATAGTAGTTCTGCTTTTCCAGGTTTTTGTTCACAATGGCGTGCTTGCCCGCCTCCATGAACCTCAACGCTCCGTCGTAAAGCATGACCACAAGCTGAACGGGCGAAGCGCCATTCACTTGCTGTTTCTGGTATTCGTGTGCGAATCGTCCTGAAGCCACTCGACTGTTCTCCGAACTGTTGGGGTTACAAGCTGATTATCGGAAGCGCACAGCCGATTCCCATGCCCGAAAGGCGTTTTTTTCAGCAATTCCAACGGTGCCCGGCATGGCACGGCTAAACTTGGTGGAGGCGGCGAGAATTGAACTCGCTTCCAAAACCGTCGCCCCTTCAATCACCACGAGCGTCTCCCCTGTACTCTTTCTCGGCGGCCGTCTCTCCCGGGGCCGGCTGACGGATCGCCCAAGTCTGGCTGGTTTAACGCACGCCACTTCAGACGGCAGCAACGCGCGCGATTCGGATTTTTATTCCACCCGAGACTTGCCCTACCGACCCGGACAAGGCGGATGCGCAGGCTTAATTAGGCTGCGTAAGCGTAATTGGTTTTCGCAATTACTTGTTTGCCGCTTTTAACGAGGCCAACGGCGCCTCGGCTCGCAATCGAAGGTCGATCCGGCCCTGTCGAACCCTGACGCCCCCGTATGAACCAATTATACAACGCCTTCAGGCACTTTCAGGTTTCCATAAATATGAGGATTGGGGCAATCCGTCCAGCCGCCGAACGCCCGCATTCCGTATAATGTGCCAACCCCCAGCGCCGTGAAAAGACGGGCGACTTTGTGCGTCGGTTCGGCGTCTGTTTGAGTTAGGGCCAGGAGGATTGAGGTGGCGACGAAGTACATTTTCGTGACGGGCGGCGTAGTGAGTTCGATCGGCAAGGGAATCACCACGGCGAGTCTTGGAAGGTTGCTTCGAAACCGCGGCTTCAACGTCGCCCCGGTGAAGCTAGACCCCTACATCAACGTCGACGCCGGCACCATGAACCCTTATCAGCACGGCGAGGTGTTCGTAACCGACGACGGCGCCGAGACCGACCTCGACCTCGGCCACTACGAGCGGTTCATGGACGTCAACTGCTCGCAGTACTCCTCCATTACGACCGGAAAGGTCTATTCCGCCGTCATCTCCGCCGAGCGGCGCGGAGACTACCTGGGCGCCACCGTGCAGGTCATCCCCCACGTCACCAACGAAATCAAACGCACGATCATGCTGGTGGCCGAAAAGCAAAAGGCCGACGTAGTGATCGCCGAAATCGGAGGCACGGTGGGCGACATCGAGAGCCTGCCGTTCATCGAAGCGATCCGGCAAATGCGCAAAGACCTGGGCTACGAGAACACGATGTACGTCCACGTGACCCTGGTCCCGACAGTCGGCCCCTGGAATGAAATCAAGACCAAACCCACCCAGCACAGCGTGATCAAACTGCGCGAGGTGGGCCTGGCGCCCGACGTGCTGGTCTGCCGCACTGAGGCGCCCATGACCGACGAGGTCAAGGAAAAAATCAGCCTGTTCTGCGACGTGCCGGCGCGCGCCGTCATCGAGTCGATGAACGCCGAGACGATCTACGAGGTGCCCCTGCTGTACGAGGACGCCGGCCTGGGCGAGTTTGTCGTGAAACGGTTGGGACTCGAGGAGCGCGAGAACAACATGGCCGAGTGGCGGAAGCTGGTGGGTGTGCTCAAGCAACCGAACAACCAGTGCCGCATCGCCGTCGTGGGCAAATACACCAGCAACGGCGACGCCTACAAGTCGATCAACGAGGCCCTGGTTCACGCCGGCATCCCCAACGATGCCAAGGTGCAGATCGACTGGATCGAAAGCGACACATTCGAGAACGGAACCTCGCCCGGTGAGTTGCTCAGGAACGTCGACGGCCTGGTGGTCGCGCCGGGCTTCGGTTCGCGGGGCATCGAAGGCAAGATCGAGGCCATCCGCTACGTGCGTGAGAACGGCATCCCGTTCCTGGGCATCTGCCTTGGCCTCCAAATGGCCGTCATCGAATTCGCACGCAACGTGTGCGGCCTTCACGGCGCGAACAGCGAGGAGATCGACGAGGCCGCGCCCCACCCGGTCATCCACCTCCTCCCAGAGCAAAAGGGCGTGGTCGACAAGGGCGCCACCATGCGTCTGGGATCGTGCCCTTGCAACATCGTGCACGGCACCCTGGCCGCCAAGCTGTACGGGACGTCAAAGATCACAGAACGCCACCGGCACCGGTATGAGGTGAACAACGACTACCGCGAAAAGCTTTCGGAGCACGGGATGGCCATCTCCGGCGTCTCGCCCGACTACCGGCTGGTTGAAATGATCGAGATTCCGCAGCACCCGTTTTTCATTGGGACTCAGGCGCATCCGGAATTCAAGTCGCGGCCGAACCGCCCCCACCCGCTGTTCCGCGGCCTGGTGAAGGCGGCGGTCAAACGAGCCAAGACCGAGGGCCGCGGGGCCTTCCGGCAGGAATCCGCCGAACCGGTCGGCCCGGGCTCGGCGGCTTGAAGACCGCCATCTTTGGCCATCGCAGACGGACCCTGTTCGGGTTGCGCCGTGAAAGGTGCCGCAAGCCGCGATCCCTTCGTACGCGTGCGGGCGGCGAGGCTTAGCTGGGAGCGCCGGCATCCTGCCGGCAGGAACTCTAGGTCGCGAACCCATCGCATGGTTGCCGGCGGAGCCTTTTAGCTGAGACTGCCGGAGCCTGCCCCTTGGGCGATGGCCCAGTGGGAAGGCCGGTGAGCGACAGCGAACCGGGAAGGGGGTAGTTTCCTCGTCGGTGCCGCGCCTGGCACGAGGGCACCCCCTCCTGCCCAAGGCTTGCGCCTTGAGCGTCCTTCCCCTGCTTCGCAAGGGGCGGATTGGTAAGGCGAGGCCGGCCGGCGGCCCTGCGCCAAGGCTTGGGCCCTCCGGCCGGCCTGAAAGTCCGCTCGCCAAAACCTATTGCCCTTGCGGGGGGAGGGGCGTTGCAACCCGTAAATCAGTTTCAATCAGAGATCCCCCTTTTTATAAGGGTTTTGCAGATACCGCATTTTCTCCTCAGGGGTGTAACCCTTCAAGGGCTCCCTGTTCAGTATGTTCTGAATCTGCCAGTATTTGTAGTTTTTATGAATCCAGTAAATCCGAGGCTGTTTGAAAAAACGGCCCTCAGTTCCCAGCTGGGCGACGGCCTGGGACAAAACCTTGAACGCCTCCGGCTGCTCTTCGGCAACGATGTATTCGTGAGGCCACGTGTTCGCGTAGGTTTTCGCAAACCTCCACGTGGCGGTTTTTATGAGTTCCTCTGCGCGTTCGATCAGTTCCATGGTTGATTGGGGCCGGCGAAAGGAGGAAAAACCGGCCCCATGGGATTAGTCCGCGTCGTACACGCGTATGGACGCGCCCGCCGTCGGACTGTCCAAAAACGTCTCCTTGAAACTTTTGATTCGAGAAGGCCCGAATGTTTTCGATGAGGCAGTCAGACGTTTCAATCCCCTTGCGGGGGGAGGGGCGTTGCAACATAGTTAAAATGGGGCCCGGGGTCGCTTTTGCGCCCAGGCGGCTCGTTTCAATCCCCTTGCGGGGGGAGGGGCGTTGCAACGGGTTCGCAAATGGACCTGGTCAGCTCACCGAACGCAACAGCGATTCAAGTTTCAATCCCCTTGCGGGGGGAGGGGCGTTGCAACAACCATGACAACCGCTACTAACGCATTCAGTGTAGCTAGTTTCAATCCCCTTGCGGGGGGAGGGGCGTTGCAACGAAACAATGTGCAAAGTAGGCAACAAAAAAGCCTGGTATTAACCGTTTCAATCCCCTTGCGGGGGGAGGGGCGTTGCAACGGAGGAAACTATGGTAACGTTTTCGTTGCTTCGCCGGCTTGGGCAGGGTTTCAATCCCCTTGCGGGGGGAGGGGCGTTGCAACTGCGCGGCTGCCGGCTTCTCCGTCAATCGCGGCGACGTGCGGTACGTTTCAATCCCCTTGCGGGGGGAGGGGCGTTGCAACGTAGACGCCGCCCGGGGGGAATACCTGACAGTGGATGAGGCGTTTCAATCCCCTTGCGGGGGGAG
>JGI24187J35170_1000073_pt1 | contig 43583 bp, 41 predicted proteins | sample YNPBryBLVA2012_FD_35170 | JGI IMG/M metagenome (IMG submission 35170)
TCTGTTGTCGCCGTGCATACGAGCCTCCCTGCGGGGCGCGTTTCCCGCCGGTGCACCGGCGGGCCCGGCCGGACGATCCGGCCGTTCACCATCGCGCAGCCGCTCTCTGTACATACCAAAGATGTGGACCGGTGCGCAACGGATCGGCCTTGTTTCGGCCCGCGGGTTTTTGGTATCTGAGCGGCATGAACGTATCGCACGTGCCGGCGGCTCCGGACGGGACGATCCGCGTGGGGACGTCCGGCTACTCGTTTGCCGACTGGAAAGGGGCGGTGTATCCCGCGGGCATCCGGCAGGATGAGATGCTGTCGTACTACGAGCAGGCGCTGGGGTTCGACGCGGTGGAGGTGAATGCCTCGTACTACCGCATCCTGTCGCGCGCGACCGCCGCGCGGATGGCGGCGAAGACCTCGCCCGGCTTCCAGTTCGTCGTCAAGGCGTACCGCGGCACGACGCACGATCCGTTCGACGACCGGCTGGGCAGGGCGCGGCCCGCGCCCGAACGTGGGCTGGACGACCTTGCCGCGACGCTGGAAGGGTTGGCGCCGCTGCGCGGGAGCGGAAAGCTCGGTGCGGTGCTGTTTCAGTTCCCGGTGTTCTTTGTCCCGTCGGAACAGTCATACGCGTACCTGCGGGAGGTGCGTGCATGCTGCGGGGACGTCCCGGCGGTGGTGGAGTTCCGCAACCGACGGTGGGCGACGGAAGAGACGTGGGCGTTCCTGCGGGACCACGATCTCGGGTTCTGCGCGGTGGACGAACCGCCGCTGCCCCGGTTGATGCCGTTTGCGGATGTGGTGACCTCGTCAATCGCGTACGTGCGGTTCCACGGGCGCAACCCGAACTGGTTCGATGCGCCGCTCGCGGAGCGGTACCACTACCGATATTCCGACGAAGAGTTGCGTTCGTTCGTCCCGGCGGTCCGGCGTATGGCGTCGGCGGCGCGGCGGGCGTACGTCTTTTTCAACAACTGTCACCTGGGGCACGCAGCGTTCAACGCCGCGGGATTCCGCGGCATGCTCGGAGCGTGAGGTGGCTCACGATACAGCGATGACCGCACGGCGGCGGCCGGTGACGACGGTATTCCTGCTTCGTCACGAGAACCGCTACAGCATCAACGCGCTGGCGGGTGCGCTGGAGGTGCGCGGCGAACCGGAGACAGAGGTGCGGTTCGTGCAGGATGACGACGCGGCGCTCGAGGCGCTGTCCGCCGCCGCGCGCCGCGGTTCGCTGCCGGTGCTGTGCGTGTCCTATGCGTGCATGGCGGAGCGGGGGACACTCGCAGCGGTGGGGCGTGTGCGCAAAGCGCTCGGTTCCACCGTGTTCGTCGTGGCGGGCGGCCCGCAGCCGTCGGGTGCACCGGAGAAGGTGCTGGAGGCGGGGTGCGACGCCGTGGTGATCGGTGAAGGCGAGGAGGCGCTGCCGACGCTGCTGGCGGAGCTTGCCCGGGGCGGGGACGGCGGGATCCCCGGGGTGTTCCGGCTGCGGGACGCCCGGGCGGGAGGACGGCCGCGTCGGGCGCGCCCCGTGGAACTGGATCGCTATCCGCCGATCTCGGTGCGATATCGGCGGTTCGGCCCCATTGAAATCTCGCGCGGATGTCCTCACGCATGTCTGTTCTGTCAGACGTCCCGCCTGCACGGCACGCGCATGCGACACCGCAGCACGGCGGCGATACTCGAGGCGGTGCGCCTGATGTGCCGCGAAGGCAAGCGGGCGTTCCGCGCGATCACGCCTGATGCGTTCGCATACGGATCCTGCGACGGCATACACCTCAACGTCGCCGCGGTGGCGCAGCTGCTCGAGCACGTGCGTGCGGCGCTGGGGCCTGACGGCCAGCTGTTTTTCGGGTCGTTTCCGTCGGAGGTACGGCCGGAGCACGTTACCGTGGAACTCCTGACGCTGGTGCACCGGTACGCGAACAACGACAACATCGTCATCGGCGCGCGGTCGGGCAGCCCCCGCATGCTGCAACGGTTGCACCGCGGTCACACGGTGGACGATGTCGTGGCGGCGACCGAAGCGGCGCGACAGGCGGGGTTCAAGGTGTACGTGGACTTCATCTTCGGGTTGCCGGACGAGACCGATGACGATCGCGCGCAGACGCTGGCGCTGATGCGGCGGCTGGCCGACGCGGGCGCGCGGCTGCACGCGCATACCTTCATGCCGCTGGCGGGCACTCGGTACGGTGACCGTCTGCCGGGTGCCATGGATCCTGCGCTGCGTCGTGAGGTGCATCGTCTGATGCACGCCGGTGCGCTGTTCGGCCGGTGGGAGCAGCAGGAGCGGTTCGTGCGCGGGGAACGGCCCTCCTGACGGTACCGCCGCACCGTTTACAACACGCACCGGAATGTTGTATGTTCCTTCCAGACTCATGCGCAACGTACGGTCATTTCTCTCATCATCCGCGGGACAGCTGTGCACGCTCGCGCTGCTGGCCGGGTTCGGCATGTTCGGCAGGCTGGGCACCGCCGAGTTGCAGCCGATGGGATCTTCCATCCATGCCGCCGTCGCCCGCGAGATCCTGCGCACCGGCGACTGGCTGACGTTGCACTGGCCGCACTCTCCGGAGTTTGCAGATTTCTACCAATTCCCCCCGCTGTTCTTCTGGCTGCAGGCCGTTACCTTCGGGCTGTTCGGCGCAAACGACATCACCGCCAAGCTGGTGTCGTCATTTTTCGGGTTTGCGACGATACTGCTCACCTGGGCTATCGGACGGCTGCTGGCGGGACGGTACGTCGGGTTTCTGGCGGGGCTCGCGATGGTGCTGACTTCCTACTTTTTCCGCCATGCGCGCAAATGCGAGCTGGAAACCATCCTGGTCTTCTTCATTGCGCTGGGATTCCTGTTCGTCATCCTCGCCGAGCGACGCAACCCGTGGTACCTGGTGCTCGCGGGTATCTCAGCAGGACTGGGGATGCTGGCCAAGGGACCACCGGCGGCCGCAGTCTGGGGCGGGACGGCGGTGTACTACGCGGCGACGGGGCGGTGGCGGCGCATCTTTTCGGCGCCGTTTGCGTGCGGCGTGGCGGCGACCGTCGCGGTGGTGGCGGCCTGGGTCGTGCCGCAGCTGCTGTTCAAAGGTGACGCGCTCTACCGGCGCTACTGGCTGGACCAGATCGTCTGGTCGCTGACCGGGCGCAGCGCCCGTCCGACGCTGCTGCAGCGCATCGCGGGGTACCTGTACTTTGTGCCGGTTTTTTTGACGTACTACCAGCCGTGGAGCACCGTCGGAATCTTCGGCGCCGTCTCAGTCGTGCGTGAACGGATCCGACCGCTGTACCTGCTGCTGTCGTGGGCGGCGATCGTGTGGCTGGGGTTCACCGTCGCAGGATACCGGGACGACTACTACCTGCTGGCGTTGTGGCCGGCGTGGACGGTGCTTGCGGGTTTCGCTCTGGCACGCCGGCTTCCGCGGGCGGAACAGGGAATCTCCCGGTGGACCGGGGTTGCTGCGGCGGTATTTGCGATCGCGGTGATCGTATTCCCGGTACGATTCGACCGGGTGCGCAATCCGGAATTCCGGGAGCTGGGCCCGGTCATCGCGCGAGAGGTCCCTCCGGGAGAACGGGTGATCCCCTACGCGCTCGACCGGCACTTTTACTACTACGATCTGGAGGGATTGCTTCCCTGGTATGCGGATCGGGGGGCTGTCGCTTCCGCCTCCCCGAATCCGAAGTCCCCGCCGGATGCACGGGCGTGGTATCGGACGTTCGTCAGCACCCCGGAGGAGCTGCGGGCGTTGGCGGGCGCCGGGTACCGGTTCGTGCTGCTGGAAACGGACCGGCTGCCGGACGTCGCCCGTGAATCCGGCCTCTCCCTCGTCTCACTGGCTGCATCGGGACGGTTCACCGTCGCTCGCATCGGCGACTGAACCGGACCGCGGCGGGCGCAGCCCCGCACTTCCCAGCCGCAGCACCACCGCCATGACGAAAAACATCGCGTACGGCGCCTGGTAGGCGCGGAGCGGTTCATCGAACATCCCGTGGACGAAAAAGTCCGCGATGCTACCCAGGCACCCCGCCGCCAGCCATCCGGTCGCGCTTCTGTCACGCACGGTGGTGCGGATGCAGTGTGCCGCCGCCGCGCCGAACAGGCCCAGGAAACCGATCAGTCCGATGATCCCCATCTGGAATGCGACACTCAGCAGCACGTTGTGCGGGTGAAAGTGGCCCTGCTCAGGGAAATCGGGATAGCGCCGGTAGAACACCTCCCGAAAACCATCCAGCCCCCACCCGAGGATCGGGCGCTCGGCGATGAGGGGCGGGGTGAGACGGACGAACCGGATGCGGGCGGTTTCCGTGCCCGGCGATGTTCCGACGATGCGGTGGCGCACGCCGGGCACCGCAACGGCCAGGAGCGCGAGGATCGCCGCACCCGCGAGGAGGCGCCGGTCACGCAGCGCACCCATCGCCAGCAGCCCTACAAAGACACCGAGCCAAGCGCCGCGGGTGAAGGTGACTCCCAGGCCGACCAGCGAGAACACGAGGGAAATCCCGAGTATGAGCCGGGTGCGGCGGTCACTCCCGGCGAGCGCGGCGGCGGCGAGGAACGGGATGACAACGCCGTAAACGAACCCGAGGTCGTTGGGGTATCCGAGCGTGCCCCGCCCCCGGGCGTGAGCCTCCAGCGTACGGCCGCGCAGGTCGATCCCCGTGACGTGTTGCAGAACGGCAATCACCGCCTGCACCGCGCACATGAGGGCGACGGCGACGATGACCCGATGCAGGGTGCGTTCGTCCTCGGTGGCGAGCACGCCGAGCGTCAGTCCCGCGAACCCCAGCAGCGTGACGAACCGCTTCGCGCCGCTGGCCGGGTCCGCCGCACCGACGAGCGACAGCGCCGCGGCCGTGAGAAACGCGGCGCCCCACCGCAGCACGCCGCGCGCGGGCGAACCGCTCACCACAGCGGTCAGGCGTCCGGAGACCGCCGCGCACAGAACGCCCAGTGAGACAATGGAAACTGCTATGTCCAAGCCGGATTTGGTGGACGCCAGCGAGATTCCGAAGAGGTACAGCCCCGCGGTGATGCAGCCGTGCGCGACGGCGGAGCATCGGCGGTTGAACCCGACGGCGGACCTGCGGTTCATGGTACGATCACCTCCCGGCCTGCTCCGACGAGAGCGGCGTAGACGGATTCCACCGCATCGATCATCCGTTCGATGCTAAACCGCGCGTTGAAATCCTCGCGGGCGGCGGCGCTCATGTGCCCGCGCAACGGCCGGTCGGTGAGCAGCTGCAGCAGTCGTTCGGCGGCTGTCCGGTGGTCGTGCGGCGGCACGAGGAACCCGGTTACACCGTCACGGATCATCTCGGGAACGCCGCCGGCGGCGCACCCGACCACCGGCAGCGCACAGGCGAGCGCCTCCAGGATCGCTCCGGGGAAGGGATCCTCCCACGAGAGCAGCGCGAAACAATCCGCGAGGTTCAGCAACGCGGGAATGTCGTGGCGCATCCCCAGCAACCGGACCGCGTCGGTCAGGTGCAACGACGTGATGAGGGATTGCAGTCGGGCTCGCTCGGCTCCCTCTCCGGCGATCAGCAGCAACGCGTCCGGTAGCCGCCCGCGCACCAGCGCGAACGCACGGATCAGGACATCGTGCCCCTTGCTGAGGTACAGGTGGCCGACGCTCACCACCACGGGACGTCCGAACGCTGGGAACTCCGCACGCGCCCGCTCCACCACGTCCGGCCCGGTCTTGAGCCGGGCCGGATCCACCAGCAACCGGATGCACCGCACCCGTTCCTGCGGTATCCGGTCGCGTTCCACCAGGGAACGCGCCACCGCTTCCGAATCGCCGACGAACATCGTCCGCCACCGCAGCGCGACCGCCCGGGTGATCCCGGACAGAGGGCGAAAGAGGTGGCGGTGCAGGACCACCGGACAACCGGCGACCCGTCCGGCAACGACCGCCGGCACGTAGTCGCTGCCGGCGTGCGCGTGGACGATATCGGCGTTCCACCGCCGGACGACGCGGCCCAGCTGGTACGCCCGCAGCAGATCGCCCGAACCGCGCGGCGCGTGCGGCTCACAGAGAAACCCGTGCCCGGCGAACCAGCGGTGCGTCGGGGTGTCCGCCAGACACACCACCCGTACCGTGTGGCCGCGACCCCGGAGATTGTCGCTCATCTCCGCGGTTCGTATCTCGCCGCCGCCCCAGCATGAGGCGGAGTTCCACTGGACGATGGTGAGCGGTCTCATGCCAGCCGCTCCACAGCGTCGAGAACCTCCCCGACGGTGATGGTCCTCATGCAGACGTTGTCACGACAGCGTTTCATCTTGTGCTGGTTGCACGGTGCGCACGGCACGTCCTTGCAGAGCACGACCGCACGGTCCGTGTACGGCGCCCAGCCGGTGACATCGGGACAGTACAGGCCGACGCAGGGGAGCCCCAGCGCGGCGGCGAGGTGGATGCCGCCGGTGGAAGCGCCGACGAACAGGGCACAGCGGCGCAGCAGGGTGACGAACTCGGGCAGGTCGGTCCTGCCGGCGAGATTGAGCACCGCCGGCGATGAAACCTCCCGAACGATCTGTTCGCCGTACACCGCATCTTTGGACGTGCCGAACACCACCACCGACATTCCCCGTGCGACCGCCGCACGTACGAACTGCGCCGCGTGCCCCACCGGCCAGGTGCGGGCGGCGTCAGTCCCCGCCACCGTCGGGTTGAATGCGATGCGCGAGCGCGGTTCGCCGGGGAGCAGCCGGTCGAAGCGGGTAGGGACGTCGGGGACGTACACCTCGGGCTCCCGCCGGCGGGGGGGCAGTCCCACCACCTCCATCAGCCGCAGGATGTAGTCCACGTAGTGGCGCGGTCCCTCTTCACGCACCGGAACCGAGAGCAGCGGGCCGCGGTGGTCGTGCGGGTAACCCACCCGCTCCGGAATGCCTGCGAGGAACGCCTGCAGCGCCGATTCCGCGCTGCCGGATACCAGGAATGCGGTATCGAAACAGCGGCGCCGGAGTTCACGAATGAATCCCAGACGCGTCACCAACGACCCGCCGCGGTACACCAACACCTCGTCGACGTGGGGGCACAGGCGCGCGAGCGTCTCCACTAACGGTTTGATGCAGAGGGTGATGCGCGCGTCCGGCAGGGCGCGGCGCAGTTCACGGTAGAACGGCGTCGCCAGCGTGAAGCTGCCGACGGTATCCGCACCGCGCACCAGGACACGGCGGCGTTCGCGGACACCGTTCCTCATGCGAATACCTCGTCCACGATCGCCTCCACCGGCAGCGCCGCGCGGCAGGTGTACGGCGGCCGCCGGGGACATTCTTCACGGTAGCACGGGGCGCAGGGCACCGGACGATACACCGCCCGGACCCGGGAGTGGTAGGGGCCGTAGCGGGCGGGATCCGTTGACAGGAAGAACGTGACGACGCGCTGGTCGTCGCGCAGCATCACCGCTTGGGCGATGAACGCGGGACCGGTGTCCGGCGACACGAACCGCCACGCCCGGTTCAAAAGAGCGGCAAGCTCCATCAGATCCAGTTCCCCGCAGAGCACCTGCGCCGGAGTACCGTCGGTGATACGCTGCGCGAACGCGCGATCGCCGGCGGCACCCGTGAGCAGCAGCGGCACATCGGAATCCGTACGGCGCACCAGTGCGCGTACCAGCGCACGGTAGCGGTCGTCATCCAGCACTTTGGCGGGTCGGGTCGCCGCCGGGTGCAGCACGATGAATCGCCGGCCGCCGGAGATGCCGAGGCGCTGCAGGAGCGCATCCACCTTCGCGGCAACCATCTGCACCGTCCAGCCGTGCAGGTCCAGGATCCGTGCATCCTCGCCTGCGGTGCACGGCATTCCCGTCATGCGTGCGACGAACGCCGCGGACAGCGCGAGACACTCCTCACGGAACGTCCGGCGCTGATCGCGCGGGATCGCGTGCGTGAGGAACAGGTTCCCCAGGTCCTCCCGCAATCCGACGGAACAGCGCGATCCCGCCAGCCGTGCGGCCAGGGCGTTGAAAAACGTGGTGCGTAACAGCAGCGCGGCATCCGGGGCGAACGACCGTAAGGCGCGCAGGGTCTCGGGGTGGCGCCGCCGGTAGATGATGCGTGATACCACGGGGTTGTCATCCAGCAGCTCGGCACACGCGGGACGCGCCACCGCGGCGATGACCGCGTCGGGAAACTGCCGGCGCAGCAGGCGCAGGGCGGGGGTCGCCATGAGGATGTCCCCGATGTAGTTGGGCATGAACACGGCGATGTTCACCGCAGAGCCCCCTGCATCACCAGAGACGCTGCCTGAAACACCTCATCAACCGAAACGGCCGCCATGCACCGGAATGTGGTGCACCGCGCCCGTATATCACAGGGAGCACAGGAGAGCGGGTGGTACACGTACGTGGAACGGCGGTTGTACGGACGGTACCACACCGGGTTGGTCGCGCCGAAAATGGTCAGCACCGGCCGATCCAGCGCCGCGGCGATGTGCGCGATGCCGTTGTCGTTGCTGATGACGGCTGCGCACGACCCGAGCACGGCGCAGACGCCGCGCAGGTCGGTGGCCCCCGTCAGGTTGATTGCGGGACACGGTATCCGCGACAGCACCTGCGCGGCGAGCTCCTGTTCCGCAGACGATCCGACGAACACCGGCGATATGCCGTACGCCACGCGCAGGCGGGTGATGAGTGCGGCGAACCGGTCGGGAGGCCAGACCTTGTGCGCGCCGCGGCTGCCGACGCTGAATACGACGGTGGGACCGTCGGCGCCGGCGAGCAGTGCGCGGGCCGTTTTCCGCTCCGCATCGGTGAGCGTTATCCACGGCAGGAGGTCCAGGGGATCCGGCAGCGGTGCACCGCCGGCCAGGTGTCGCGCCACCTGGTAGTTGCGCTCCACGGCGTGCAGCGCGGGATCGTACCGTGCGACGGGCGGCTCCAGCAGCCAGCTGCACTCGCGGGCCAGGCTCACCGCAACACGACGGCGCGCGCCGGACAGCAGACCCACGAACGCGGTGCGCAGGAGCGCTTGTAGGTCGGCGACGATGTCGTAGCGGCGCGCGCGCACCGTGCCGATGACCCGGCGGTATTCGGCGAAACCGCCCTGCCGATCCCATGTCACGACGTCGTCTACGAACGGCGCGTTGCGCAGGATATCCGCAAACCGGGTGAACACGAGCCAGTCCAGGGTCAGATCGGACATGGTTCGTTTGAGGGCGATGGCGACCGGCAGCGCGTGCACGATGTCGCCGATGCCGGAGGGCTTGATGATGAGGGCGCGGGTCATGACGGGCGTTCCGATCGCGGCCGGAGCGCCGCCGCAATTTCCGCCGCCACCCGTTCGGTCGCGCCGCGCAGCTGTTGCACCGCCGCCCGCGCGGCCTGGCCACGAACCCGGCGCTGTGCGTCATCGTCCAGAAGCCGGCGAACCGCGGCAGGAATCTCCGCGCCGGAGGCGAGACGCTCGGCGCCCCCCGCCGCGCAGAGGACGCGCGCCGGTTCCCAGAAGTTGGCCATGTACGGTCCGAACAGCACCGGCACACCGAATGCCGCCGGCTCGATGGGGTTCTGTCCACCCCACCGGGCGAACGACCCGCAGACCACCGCGACGTCTGCGACGGCGTAACAGTCGCGCAGCTCTCCGAGCGCGTCGAGGATCAGACACCGCGCGTCGTGGTTCGTGGATGCGCTGCGCAGCCGCACGGCGACGCCCGCGCGGGAAAGGTGCCGCAGCAACACACCGGAACGCCGCGGGTGCCGGGGAGCGACGATGCAGAAAACCCGCGGATCGCGCAGGAGCGCAGCCACCGCGCGGGAGACGGTACGCTCCTCCCCCTCCCGGACGCTGCCGAAGACCACGGTGCGCATGCCGTTTGGACGGCCGATGGCGCTGCGGTATATCCCCTCCGGTGGGACGGTTTCATCGTATTTCATGTTGCCGGCAACCGCCATTCTCCCGTCGGGGACCCCCAGCGCGCGGAACCGCGCGGCGTCCAGTGGTTCGCGCAGCAGCAGCCGGTGGATGCCGTCCAGTGAACCGGCGAACAGCGGCCGGAACAGGCGCAGAAACACCGCGGTGGACGACGATATCCTGCCATTCACGAGGAACACCTGCGCACCGTATAACCGCGCGTAGGCGATGTAACACGGCCACAGCTCGGTTTCCAGAACCACCAACACTTCGGGGCGAACCGCGCGGACGACGCGCCGCACGGTCAAGAGGTGGTCCACCGGCGCAAGGTACGTGCCAGGGTGGGATGCGCGGGCCAGACGCACCGCGGTGGGATTGGTCGCCGTCAGGACGACATCTCCCCGTGCGACGCACCCCCGTACCGCCAGCACGTCAATGAGCCGCAGGGCCAGGCGTGCCTCGCCGACGGATGCACAGTGCACCCACAAGCGGCAGCGGCGGGCGGGCAGGCGCACCGAGGGATCACGCGCGAGGAGCGCGGCGCGGTGCAGCGCACAGGCGCAAAGGAGCGGGGCGAGCGCGACCGCCAGCAGGCTCACGATGACGGTGTAGGGGATCAGCGCGGTCACAGGCGGATGCACCGCAGCAGGAGGTTGGCGAGCGCCCCGGCGACCAGATCGTCGGCCATGATTCCCCAGCCGCCGGACAGGCGCTGGACGGACCGGAACCCCGGCTTCCAGATATCGAGCAGGCGGAACAATCCGAACCCGATGAGTACGATTGCGAGGCGGCTGGTGTCGATCCAGAGGAAGGTGAGCAGGCATCCGACGACCTCGTCGATGACGATGCGGCGGTCGTCGACGCGCCCGAAATGCCGCTCGGCGGCGGCGGACACCGCCACGCCGAGGACACACAGGACGCTGAACACGGCGAACGCCGCCCACCACGGACCGCGGGCCAGCGCGTCGGCCAGGGGAAGCGCGGCGAGGGTCGCACACGTGCCGCCCGCGGGGAGGCGGCCGATGCACCCGAGGGTTGCGACGGAAGCGATGAACCGGTTCACCGTCGCGAGAACGCTGCGGCGATGTGGCCGCGGTACCTGACGAGGTAGACGGCACCAGAAACAGCGGTGAACACCGCAGCGGTGACCATGCCGCCCCGGGTCCACGCGGCGAGAACGGCAGCGTCCGCGCCGGCGGCGAGGAGCTGTTCCCGGAAGGCGACCACCCCCAGCGCGCCGATGATCACGATGCTCTGGACGAACGTCTTGAGCTTGGCGGTGGCGTCGGCGGGAATGGGGGTATGCTCATCCAGCGACCGCAGCCAGGTGATGATGTAGTCCCGCATGACGATGACCACCACGGTCCACGCGGGGATGGCCAGATCGCGCTCGCCCAGCAGGCAGATGAGTGCGGCGGTGACCAGCAGCTTGTCGGCCAGCGGGTCGAAACTCATCCCGAACCGGGTGACCTGGTTGCAGCGGCGCGCGACGATGCCGTCCACGGTGTCGGTGAGCGCGCCGAGCGCGAACACGACCAGCGCCGCCGCCTTCGCGGCGGGGGTGTCCACGACGAACAGTGCGACGAACACCGGCACCAGCGCGACGCGCAGCGTGGTGATCCGCAGCGCCAGATTCATGGGACCTCAAGCTCCCGTACCACGGGTCCCGTGGAGCCGTCCAGCGAAAAGACGGACGGATCCGGCTCGAATTCGGTGACGTAGTTGGAGAGCACGGTCTCCACGATGTACTTTTCGGAAATCATGTGCACGCGCGCGGGGAAGAGCGTGGACTTGCGGATCCACATGATGAACCGGACCTCTCCAGGTCGCAGGCCGATCGTGCGGTCGGTGTACGTTTTCCCCCGCGCGTAGCGGGTGGACACGACGTAGAACTCCGGCTCTTCAGTGACCATCTTCATGCCGAGTCTCCGGACCAGGTCGGCGACATCGTACTTTTCGCTTCCGGAGAAGATGAGCGGGAACATGGTGGGGTTCTTCCGGGCGAAGGACTTGAGATCCGCGCGATACCGGGTGTTGCTGGTGAAATCGTCCACCCACAGCACCCCGCTGCTGACGATGATGGTCTGGCGCATGGGTGCGGTGATGTCCAGCCGCAACCGGTCTGGCTTGACGTACACGAACGAGGCGACGATGCTGTAGGTCTCATCCAGGTCGGTGAAGGTGATGAGCTGCCGGTAGTCGGCCTTCAGACGGACGATTGCGGCATCCTTGGCGCGCAGCATGGCCACCAGGTCCTTCAACTCGACGGCGCAGGCGGGCGGCGTGACGACCGAGACTGCGAGAACCACCGCCGTAACGACGACGCTGGAGAGTCTGCGCATGATGGCCTCCGTGGACGGGGTGTTCAGGGCGACAGCTCGTCGTCAGCCGGAGCGGGGGCGGCGCCGGCGGCCGCCAGCGCCTCGTCGATCCGGTCAAAATTGATGGACCAGCGGTTGGTGCCCTCGGGCTTGTAGATGAACCCTTTGATTTCCAGCTGGCTGAGCATGTCGCTGGCCCGCGCGGACCCGCCGAACAGGGATTTGAGCAGATCCTGCGAGACACGCCGCCGTTCCCGCACGTACTTGAGCGCCCGCAGCAGGTCTTCCTGCTGTTTGAGCTCCTTCTCGCGCGGCACGTCCGGCGACACGCCGCTCTGCGCCAGGGACTCGTAGGCGGGCGGAATGTTCTGCGCGGTGATGGCGCCGATGACCGCCTGCACCTCCTGTTCCGAGACGAACGCGCACTGCAGCCGGACAGGCTTGGGCGCACCCGTGGGCAGGAACAGCATGTCCCCGCGGCCGAGCAGGTCCTCGGCGCCGATGGCGTCCAGGATGACGCGCGAGTCGGTCTTGCTGAGCACCTGGAAGGCGACCCGGCAGGGGAAGTTGGCTTTGATGACCCCGGTAATCACGTCCACCGACGGGCGCTGCGTGGCCAGGACCAGGTGGATGCCCACCGCGCGGGCCATCTGCGCGAGGCGCTGGATGGCGTCCTCTATCTCCTTGCCGACGGTCAGCATCAAGTCGGCGAATTCGTCAATCACCACGACGATGTAGTACTCGCGCGGCCCGCCTTTCGCGGCCATCGCCGCGTTGTAGCCGTCGATGTTGCGCACGCCGGCGTGCGCGAATTTCTCGTAGCGCAGCTCCATGACGCGCACCAGTCCGGTCAGCGCGCGCGCGGCGTCGCGGGGCGTGGTGATGACGTGCGCCTGCGCGGGATCCCGGTTCGGGTCGTAGATGTGCGGGATGCCGTCGTAGCCGGTGAGCTCCAGGCGCTTGGGATCGATGAGCAGAAACTTGAGGTCCGACGGGGAACAGTGGAACAGCAGCGAGGTCATGATGCTGTGCACGCACACGCTCTTGCCCGATCCGGTGGAACCGGCGACCAGCATGTGCGGCATGGGCGCGATGTCCGCGATGACCGGTTTGCCGTCCACCGTCTTGCCCAGGGCGATCGGCAGGCGTGCGGTGGAACGCGCGGTCTGGTACTCGGGCGACTCGATGATCTCGCGCAACCGGACGATGCGCGTCTTCGGGTTGGGGATCTCGACGCCGATGGTGCCGCGACCGGCCAGCGGGGCGACGATGCGCACGCCTACGGCCTTCATCCCCAGCGCGATGTTGTCCTTGAGCCCCAGCACCGACTGCACCTTGACTCCGGGTTCCAGCTCCATCTCGTACATGGTCAGCACCGGACCGGAGGAGATGTTGACCACCCGCGCCGTGATGTCGAACTGCCGGAGAACCCCCTCCAGCTGCTCGGCCTGCCGGTTGAGGCCGTCCTGGTCCATGGGGATGCTCTTATCGGGAAGCTGCAACAGTTCCGGCGACGGCGGAATGTACGGCGGCGGAGGGGCGGCCGACGCGCTGTCCGGTGCGTCGGGCGCTGCAGGCCGGGGTGCGGGAGCGGGGTTCAGCCGCTCGGCGCGGGGCTGTCTGGATCCGGCGGTGTCGGGCGCCGGGCGTTCCGGAACGTCAACCGTGATGGTGCGCGGCGGGGGCGGCGGAGGCTCAACGGGATTCTCCGCGGGTTGCACCGTGCGTGCGGCGCGCGGGTTGCGCCGTACGCGTTCGGGTTGGATGTCGGATTGTCCGGAACGGGCCGCTTTCGACCAGGCGCGTATATCTTCCACGAACACGACCCACCAGCGTACCGCGAGTTCCGGGACTGAAACGTCCGCCATAAGGGAGACCATGTAGAGAGTGGTCAGCAGCATTGCCACGCTGCCGAACGGTTCGCCGAGCACCCGCTGGAATATGTCATGAACGGCTGCACCGACGGCACCGCCCAGGCCCGGGTCAAGGCGCAGAATTGACGCCGCAACCACCAGGAGCCCGCAGATCAACGCGAACAAGGTCAGCACGGAGAGAATCTCGACCGCGGTTCTTCGGCGGAACGGCAGGACGAGGTTCCACAACAGGTACCACGTCAGCGGCGGAATCAGAAAACGCGCCACGCCGACCCCCGAGCGCAGGATGCCGTTGACGGCCCCGCCGACCACGCCGGTGTCCGTCGGGCGTACGAAGCAGTACCACATGAACACGCCGGCAAGCACCAGGACGACCGATCCCCACCAGGCGTGCTTGCGGCGGGACGCCGTCCCGCGTGCGTGCAGGCGGCGCGGCTTTCTCATGCTGTTTTGAGGCGCACCTGCACCGGCGGCCCCTCGTGCGCGAACTCGATCTTCTCCTCGCGCGCCAGCCACCCGAGCCCGAGGTACACCTCGGTATTGGTGAGCTTCAGGTCGAACTTGAGGCGCAGCACGTCGGTGAACCCGTCCCTGCCGTTGAGGTACGTCCAGATTCTTCCCGCGATGACGCCTATCTCTTCCCGGAATGCCATGGTGGTGCCGGTCGTTCCTCGCTCAGAGGGTTTCCACCAGGAACAGCGTCGTACCGCTGGTCACGGGGTCGCCGTTCTCCGGCAGGATGGAGAGCACCTTGCAGCGGCGCTCCGCTTTGATTTCGTTCATGACTTTCATCGCCTCCACGATGCACAGGGTCGCGCCGGCGGACACTATGTCACCCGCATTGACGAACGGCGGGCTGCTGGGCGACGGTGACCGGTAGAACACACCGTTGATGGGGGACACGACGGGGTCGCCGACGGGCGGGGCCGCCGGTGCAGCCGCAGCCGCGGGCGCGCCGGCACCGTGCGCCGCGACCGCCGCCTGCTGCGGCTGCGGCGCGCGCACCGTCGCGCGCCGCACCTTCACGATACCCACGCCGGCGCGGACTTCCAGCTCCGCGACGCCCGCCGCGGACATCGCCTCGTAGATGCTCCTCAGTTCCTCGATGACCGGGTTGTTTTTACCGCTGTTCGTCTTTGCCATGGGATGCCTCTTTGAGAACGCGTTTGCGCGACAGGCGGTACTTGCCCTCCGGGCTCACTTCCATCACCTTGACGGTCACCGTATCGCCCAGCTTGAGGACATCCTCCACCTTCTTGATCCGTTGCTCGGCGATCTCGGAGATGTGCAGAAGCCCGGTCTTACCGGGCAGGATCTCCACGATGGCGCCGCACTCGATGATCTTGACGACCTCGCCGGTATACGTCTTGCCGGCCTCCACTTCCTTTGCGTAGCCTTCGATCCAGGCCACCGCGGCGTCCACCGCCTCCTGCGATTCCGACGAGATGAACACCCGGCCGTCGTCGTTGATGTCGATCTCAGCCTTGGTCTTCTCGATGATCTGCTTGATGTTCTTGCCCCCGGGACCGATGAGTTCGCCGATCCGCTCCACGGGGATCTGCACGATGCTGAGCTTGGGCGCGTAGGGTGACAGTTTCGGCCGCGGGGAGGAAACCGCCGCGTTCATGATCTCCAACACCCGGAGGCGGGCCGTGCGGCCGCGGCGCAGCGCCTCTCCGACGACTTCCAGGGGTATACCGTCGATCTTCATGTCCAGCTGGATGGCGGTGATACCCGTGGCGGTCCCGGCGATCTTGAAGTCCATGTCACCGATGTGATCCTCCAAGCCCGCAATGTCGGTGAGCACGGTGTAGCGGCCTTGTTCGTACATCAGACCGATCGCGATGCCGGCCACCGCCGCGGTGAGCGGCACGCCCGCGTCGAACAGCGCCAGCGATCCTCCGCAGACCGACGCCATGGATGATGAACCGTTGGATTCCAGAATGTCCGAAACGACCCGGATCGTGTACGGGAAGCCGCTCTCCGGGGGAATGACCGCCTCCAGCGCTTTCTTGGCGAGGAACCCGTGGCCCATCTCGCGGCGGGACACGCCCCGCTCCGGGCGCACTTCACCGGTGGCGAACCCGGGGAAGTTGTAGTGGAACATGAACCGTTCCTTGTACTCCCCGACGAGTTCGTCCATAATCTGCTGGTCTGCCGAGGTGCCCAGGGTAACCGCCACCAGAGCCTGCGTCTGCCCGCGCTGGAACACCGCCGATCCGTGGGTGCGGGGCAGGATGCCGGTGCGGCAGGTGATTTCCCTGAGTTGGTCGAACGTGCGGCCGTCGGGACGTTTTCCGTTGACCGCCACTTCGGTGCGGGCGACCGCCCGGAACACCTCGAAGAAGACGCGGGCGCGCAACTGGTCCATTTTGACGGGGTCGGCAGCTACCTCGGGTGACACCAGGTCCGCGGGGAGTTCGATGAGGGCTTTGATCGCTTCGGATGCGGCAGAATGCTGCGCGCGGTCGGGGTGACGCATGGCCTCCAGCATTTTCTGTTCCAGCGCCGGGCGGTTGCGCGCGATGAGGCCGTCGAGGTCAAACCGCTTCTTGAAAGCGAACTTCGGCTTGCCGCAGGCCTCGCGCAACGCCTGCTGGGCTTCCACGAGCTGCTGTGCGACCCCGCGCAGATGCTCGATGCCCCGGAGCACCTCGTCCTCGCTTATTTCGGACGATTCCATCTCGATCATCAATGTGCGGTCATTGACGAAGCTGACCGCCAGATCCATGTCCGCCAGCCCCCGCTCCTGGAACGACGGGTTGAGCAGGACGGTGCCGTTGACGCGGCCGAGCCGCGCGTAGCCGACCGGACCGTTGAACGGGATGTCGGAAATGGTGAGCGCGGCCGACGCACCCAGCACCGCGAGTGTTCCCGGGTCGTGTTCCGGGTCGAAGGACTGCACGATGCACTGTACCTGCACGTCGCGGCACGACTCCTTCGGGAACAGCGGACGGATGGTGCGGTCGATGTAGCGGGAACAGTGTATCTCATGCTCGCGCGGACGACCCTCACGCTTGAAGAACCCGCCGGGGATACGCCCCGCGGCGTAGGTGCGCTCGCGGTAATCCACCATGAGGGGCGTCATCGCCTCCTCGGGAATGGCGGGGAGCTCCTGCGGACGGACGGTGACGACGCACAGCACGCTGCTGCCGCCGCAGGTGACGCGGACGGCGGCGTTGGCCTGCCGGGCCAGCTCGCCGGTCTCGAACTCGATCGTCTTGGTGACTTCTTTGAATCCCGTGACCGCGCCCGCTTCGTCCAGAACAGCCTGGCTGGTCCGGTACTGCACCGCCTTCTTGATTGCATTCATTTCGTGTGTGGTTTCCTGTGGGCTGGTTTTCCCCTGGTCTTGTTACAGTCCGAGCTGCTGTGCCAGTTTCTCGTAGCGCGTGACGTCCGTCCGCTTGAGATACTGAAGCAGGGCTTTGCGCTGCCCGAGCATTTTGAGGAAATTGCGGCGGGTCAGCAGGTCCTTCTTGTGTGTCGCGTAGTGCTGCTGCAGCGCGGCGATGCGCTCGGTGAGCAGCGCGATTTGCGCCTCCACGGAACCGGTGTTCTGCGGGGTGCCGCCGAACTTCGCGACGATCTCGGCGGTCTTCTGTTTCGTCAACGCCATGGCTGTTCCTCCTGGGCCGGGCTCTTATTCCTCGGCTTGCGTTTTGCTCTTCTGGTATTCGTCGATCAGGGGCTGCATGAGGTGCGCCGGCAGTTCCTCGTAGTGGCTGAGCTTCATGGTGAACCGGCCCGCACCCTTGGTGATGCTGCGCAGGTCCATCGCGTAGGCGTGCATCTCTCCCAGCGGGATCTGGGCCTTGACCTGCTGGCGACCGCCCGCCTTGTCCAAGGACATGATGCGGCCTCGGCGGCTGTTGATGTCGCCCATCACGCCGCCCAGGTACTCATCCGGGACCTGAATCTCCACGTTCATGATTGGCTCAAGGATTACGGGAGAGGCGTCAGCGACCGCCTTCTGCAACGCCATGCGCCCGGCGATCTTGAACGACATGTCCGAGGAGTCCACGTCGTGATAGGACCCGTCGATGAGCGTCACCTTGAGGTCCACCATGGGGTATCCGGCGATGACACCGTCGGCCATCTTCTCCACGACCCCCTTTTCCACTGACGGGATGTAGTTCTTTGGGATCGCGCCGCCGAAGATCTCGTCCACGAACTCGAACCCTTTCCCACGTTCCAGCGGGGCGATTTTGATGACGCAGTGGCCGTACTGTCCCCGCCCGCCGGACTGTTTCTTGTACTTCATTTCACCCTGCGCGGGTTTGCGGATGGTCTCTTTGTAGGGGATCCGCGGCTTGTGCAGCTCCACCTCGAGGTGATAGCGCGCCTTGATGCGCTTGACGATGATGTCCAGCTGCTGGGTGCCGATGCCGCTGACCACCATCTGGCGCGTCTCGGGACGGTACTGGAAGCGGATGGTCGGCTCCTCGATGCCGATGTGGCTGAGCGCGTTGCCGAGTTTCTCCTCCTCGCCCTTGGATTTGGCGGTGATGGCCATGTCGGTGAGCGGTTCGGGGAACACGATGCGTTGCACCTTCTCGGCGGCGGTCTTTTCCCCCAGTACATCGTTGGTACGCGACTCCTTGAGCTTGATGAGCACCCCGATGTCACCGGCGACCAGCGAGGGCATCTCGATGCGCTTTTTGCCCTGCATGGCGGCCATCTGGCTGACGCGCTCCGCGCCGCTGCGACCCGCGTTGGGCAGATCCAGCCCGGGGGTGAGTGTGCCGGAGTACACCTTGACGTAGTTCATCTGGCCCATGCCGGGTTCGCTGGTGGTCTTGAATATGAGGGCCACGGGCGACCCGCCCGGATTGACCGACGGGTTGTCCGCCGCGGTTTTGCCGTTGGCCGCGATGAAATCCAGCAGGTCCCGCACGCCCACGTTCACCGTGGCGGATCCGCAGAATACCGGCACCAGTTGTCCTTGGGCGTATCCGTTCCGGACCGCCGCAGCGACCGCCGCCGGATCCAGCGTCTCGCCACCGAGGTATTGTTCCATCAGCGTCTCGTCGTTGCTTACGGCATTCTCGATGAACTTCTCGTACCAGGGACCGGTCTTCGCGGCGCCATCCCCGGAAAGGAAGTTGATCATACTCTTCATCCCGGCACCGGTTGCTGCGGGCACGGACACCGGGGTGAGCGCCAGGCCGGTCGCGGCCTCGATACCTTTCAGTGCGGCTTCCAGATCGAGGTTCTCCTTGTCCAACTTGTTGACGAACACGCAGCACGGCAGCGAACGCTCACGTACCATCTCCAGCACGTTGAGCGTCTGGGCGTCCACCGCGCCATCGCCGGGGATCACCAGCACCGCGTTCTCCACGACCTGCAGCGGGGCGACCACCTCCCCCACGAAATCGGGGAACCCCGGCGTGTCAATGATGTTGAGCTTGCGCCCGCCGTACATGAAGCTGACAACGGCGGCGTTGATGGAAATCTGGCGTTCGATCTCGTCGGGGTTGTAGTCCGACATGGTGGTCCCGTCGGCGACCGTACCGATGCGCGAGGTCAGCCCCGCAAGGTGCGCGAAACACTCCGTCAGCGACGTTTTGCCGGCCGCGCCGGTGCCGACGACCGCCGCGTTGACGATTTCCTGTGCGCTCTTCACCTGCATGGTGCAGCCTCCCTTCCCGAAGGAAATACTGGATGCGGCGTCGTCCGACGGCGCAGCACGGCACGCGCCCGCGCGATGTCACGCAACATCTGCCGTTGCAGCTCCCGCACGGAACCGAACCGGCGGTCACGCCGCAGCAGCGCGGCGGGACGAAACAGCACCCGCCGGATCCCGGCCGGAGGACGCCCGATGACGTGAACCTCGCCGACCAGGCCGCCGCCCCCCGGGATTGTCGGGCGGGACCCCACGTACGCAACCGCAGGCAGAACGGTGCGCGCGCAGACCAGGCGGCCCGCCATGACACCCCGCGGCTGCAGCACGTCCGTCGCCGGATGCCAGTTGAGCGTCGGCACACCGAGGGTCCGGCCGATGCCCTGCCCCGGAACCACCGGCCCGCCCAGCTCATAGGGCCTGCCCAGCAACACCGCGGCGTCGGTGAACCTGCCCGCCCTCACCAGCGCACGTATGCGCGATGCGGATACGCGATGCATCCCGTCGCCGGCGGCCGCGCGTACTTCGCCGACCACCAGCAGCACGATGCCGGACCGGGCGCACCAGCGCCGCAGTTCGGCGATACCGCCCGACCCGTCACGTCCGAACCTGAACCCCTCCCCCACCGTCACCGACAGCGGCTGCAACGGCCGTATGCAGCGGTCCAGAAACGCCGCAGGACCGAGCCGGCGTACGTTCCGGAACGCGAGTATGCGCACGTCACGGGCGCCGGCGCGGCGCAACAGATGTACACGTTCGGCCGGCGTGCACAGCAGATCACCGCGGATCTTGGGCACGGTGTCGAAGGTAACCACAACGACGTTGCCGCCGACCCCGTTGTCCGCCGCGAATCTGCGCGCGGTATCCAGCAGCGCCCGGTGACCCCGGTGCACTCCGTCAAAAAAGCCGATGACGACGACCGGGTGCTCAGACATCGCGACCGATCCGGGACCCGGCTTTTCGAAGGGCCGCCAGAACCACGCGGACGGCCCGCGATAGCGGACCCGGCACCGTGGCGCCGCTCGCGTAGCGGTGTCCGCCGCCACCGAACCACCGCGCAACCCGCTCCACATTGACGCGATGCGACCGGAAACTGACCTTGACCGAACCGCGGTCATCCTCGCGGAAAAACAGGGCGACATCCGTACCGGCCACCGATACCGCGTAATCAATAAATCCCTCGGTATCCGCAGGTCCCGCGCCGGTCTGCTCGAACATCAGTCGCGTGACCGACAGGTGCGTCACCCGCAGACCGCCCGTCTGCACGACGGTGAGCGTCCCCAGCACCTTGCCCAGCAAGACCAGCACACGAGGGTCGCGGTTGCCGTACAGCCGCCGGAACATGTCCAGGGGACGGACCCCGATGCGCACCAGTGCGGCGGCGGTGGTCAGCGTGTGCTCGTCGGTGTTGGACCACTGGAACCGCCCCGTATCGGTTACGATGCCGGTGTAGAGGCACTGGGCCACCGCACGGCTGACCGGCTCGCCCCACCACACCAGCAGGTCGTACACAATCTCCGCACACGACGCGTACGACGGGTACACCAGCGCCAGATCGAAACGCACCCGGTCGGACGCACCGGCGCGCATCTCGTGGTGATCCAGCGCCACCGTACGCCGCAGGCGCGCCAGGTCGATGATGCCCCCCATGCGGGACACATCGGCACATTCGAGGATGATGCCGAGGTCGTAGGAACCTTCCACGCGGTGCGCGGAGCGGATACGGCTGCAGCCCGGCAGGAACGCGAAGGTCTCCGGGCATGGCTCCTGCATCACGATGTCCACGACGCGTGCGCCACCGCGCCGCAGCACGTGTCCCAGCGCCAGGGCGCTGCCCACGGTGTCACCGTCCGGGCGCACGTGCCCGGTGATGAAGACGCTGCGACTGGCGCGCACCAGCGCGTGCAGCCGTCGGGCGCGGGACTCACTCACCCTGCTCATGCCTGATCCGGTCCAGCAAATCCAGGACACGCCGCGATTCCTCGGCGACGGTGTCGTACACGAAATCCAGTTCCAGCGCGAACTTCAGTGTGATGCGCTGCGCCAGCTGCGATCGGATGAACCCGCGCGCCGCCGCGAGGAACTGCTCCGCCACGGTCCGCTGCGCCGGATTCGCAAGGGTATAATACACCGTCGCATGGCGCAGGTCGGGCGATACCCGTACCCCGCTGACCGACAGCGACACGGCGCGCGGATCCTTCATGGAAACGATAATGTCCGTCGTCTCACGCAACACCGTTCGGGTGAGGCGCTCGGCGCGACTGACACGCTGTCTGCCGTTCATGCATGGTGCACCGGTGCGCGTTCGCGGGATCGCCGCCCCCGGCATGCCGGGATCGCCGCGCTCACGCCGGAGCGGACTCCCCGGAGGATTTCACCACCTGGTAGCTCTCGAACACATCACCTTCCTTGATGTCGGTGACATTCTCCAGCATGATGCCGCATTCGTAGCCCTTTTCCACCTCGCGAACGTCCTCCTTGAACCGTTTGAGCGAGCTGATGCGCGCCTCGGCGATGATCACGTTGTCGCGCAGGAGGCGGCACCGGGCGTTGCGAACGATCCTGCCCTCCTCCACGAAGCACCCCGCGACCTGCCCGACCTTGGATATGGAGAACACCTTGCGCACCAGCGCACGGCCGAGGAATTCCTCCCGATCCGCCAGCACCGCCTGCCCCAGCACCACGCGGCGCAGGTCGTCCACCAGCTCATAGATGATGCGGTACGTCTTGATCTCCACGTTGCGGTGTCGGGCTTCCTTGATGGCCTGTGTGGTGGGGCGGATGTTGAACCCGATGATGACCGAGTTGCCCGCAGTCGCCAGGAGCACGTCGGACTCATTGATCTCGCCGACGGCGGCGTGTACGATGTTGAGTCTGGGGAGATCCGCGCGGGCGCCCAGCTCGGCGGTTACGCGGTTGAGCATCTTGCGGATGGCCTCCAGCGAGCCCTGGGTGTCGGTCTTGAGGATGACGCCGAACGCCTTGGACTGTCCCGAAAGGATGTCCTCGAAGGACAACTTGGGCTTGCGCGACCGGGTCTCCTCGCGTTCACGGAGCAGTCGCTCCTCGGCGACACGTCGTGCTTCGCGGTCGTCGGCGACCACGCGCAGCATGTCTCCCGCCTGCGGCAGGCAAGCAAAGCCCATGACCTCGCCGGGATCGCCCGGCCGCACCTCGGTGAGGCGCTCGCCGGTGTGTGACGTGATGGCGCGCACCTTGCCCGCGCTCGAACCGCACACGAAGCTGTTCCCCACGCGCAACACACCCTTGACGACAATGACCGTCGCCAGCGACCCGCGTTGGGGATCCTTCCGGGTCTCAATGACCGCCGCCTCCGCGGGACCATCCACCGGGGCGCGCAGGTTCATCACCTCGGCCTGCAGCAGCACCGCGTCCAGCAGCTGATCGATGCCGACGTTATTGCGCGCGGAAATGGGCACGAACTCCGTCTGCCCGCCCCAGTCGGACGCCACGAACCCGTGGTCAGACATTTGCTGCTTGACGCGTTCCAGGGAAAACTCCGGCAGATCACTCTTGTTAACCGCGACGATGACCGGTACACCCGCGGCCTTTGCGTGCGAGATCGCCTCCACGGTCTGCGGCATCACTCCCTCGGTTCCGGCAACGACCAGGATGATGATATCGGTGATGCCCGCCCCGCGGATGCGCAGGCTGGAGAACGCCTCGTGGCCCGGGGTGTCGAGGAATGTGACCGCGCCGTGCGGGGTCTGCACCCGGTAGGCGCCGATGTGCTGGGTGATTTGTCCGAACTCGGTGTCCACAACGTTGGACTTCTTGATGGTGTCCAGCAGGGTGGTCTTGCCGTGGTCCACGTGACCCATCACCGTGACCACGGGTGTCCGTCTGACCCACGAATCAGGAACCTGGTCTGGCGGGCGCAGCTGCATGCGCACCACCGTGGGGACTTCCTCGTCCACGACCGCCTGCTGCACGACCTTCTCCGGCGTGGTGACGACGGGAGCGGTCGTCACGATTTCGGCCTCGTACCCCAACTCGTGCAGCACGAGGGAAATGGTGTCGGGATCGGTTATTTTTTGGTTCGCCGATACGATGGAGCCCAGCCGCATCAGCGCGGTGATGACGGCGGCGACATTCCGGCCGATGAGTGCACCAATCTCCTGCGGGGTCAGACCATCCTTCAACTCGACGGTGATTCGCGGGACCGCGGGCGCCGGTTTCGCAGGCTCCGCGGCCGGAACCACAGGAGCCGCCGCCGGTTTCGACGGAACTTCGGGTTTGGACGCCGGTTTCGCCGCGGGCGCCGGTTTCGCAGGCTCCGCGGCCGGAACCACGGGAACCGCCGCCGGTTTCGACGGAACTCCGGGTTTGGACGTGCGACGAGCGGTCGGTTTCCTGGTCCTCGGGGTTTCGGACGCTTTCGAAACGGTATCGGCAGGCGTGACGGATGCGGCTGCCGGTTTTGCCGTCTTACGCGGACGTACGGATGTGCGGGACGCAGCCGGTTTTGTGCCGGGTGCGGATTTCCTTCTCTGGCTCTGGTCGTCCTCGGATCTCTTGCGGAGACCGGCCGACGGGTTGTCCGCGGTTTTCTTCGAGGTGTTCTTCTTTGTGGTCATTCAGCGTCCTTCGGTGCACCTCCACCTGCATCGGCTGCCGGTCCGGATTCTCCCTCATAGCGTGCGTCAGGGACGGACTCCCGGGACACGCCGGCAGATCTCGCTCCCGGTTCCGGGATCGCCTCCAGCAGCATGTTCCAACCGGTGAGCTCCTTGGCGAGGTTCAGATTAATGTTATTCTTTGACATGATCGTGTCGTATACTCTCTTGGTGACCGTGACGCGCGCCGTTTTTTCCGCGGTGTCCACGATGGTCACGCTCTCCGGTTTAACCGGCGACAAGGCGTAGGTCACCAGTCTGATCGGGTCCTCGGTGTAGGGAATCAGGTCGATGCGTTCGCCCTGCAGCTCCTCAATGATTGGCCGGATGCGCATGCCCTTCATACCCACGCACGCCCCTACGGGATCCACGCGCGGGTTGTTCGAGCTGACCATCAGCTTGGTGCGGTATCCCGGTGCGCGGACGATGCTGCGGATCTGCACGACGCCGTCTTTGACCTCGGGGATCTCGGCCTCGAAAAGCTTGGCGATGAAATCCTTGTCGAACCGCGATACGATGACCGTGACACCCTTGCGGCCATGTTCCACACCCTTGATGAGCACCTTGAGGTGGTCGCCGATTTTGAACTTCTCTTTGAACACCTGTTCGCGCTGCGGCATCAGCCCCTCGGCTTTGCCGAGGTCCACAATGACCGCTTTCCCGGAGATGTTGTAGACAACCCCGTTGACCACCTGGCCGATGCGCGACTCGAAATCCGCGTACACGTTCTTCTTGTCGCTCTCGCGGATGCGCTGGGTGATGATGCGTTTGGCGGCCTGGGCGGCGATGCGGGTGAACTCGTCGTTGTTGATGAGGATGCGCACCTCCCCGCCCAGGGTCGCCCCCGGGTTCACGGTGCGGGCGTCCCCGACGGAAATCTCGGTGTCGGGATCGGAAACCGCCGCGACCACCTTCTTGACGATATAGGTGCGCGGGTCGGCCGTCTCCAGGTTTATCTCGGTGACGACCCGGTAGGTGGGGCCGAGATACTTGCGCGCGGCCGTGTTGATGGCATCTTCGATGGCCGCGATGATCTCCTCCTTGGAGAGCTTGTGCACCCGCTCGATCTGTTCCAGGGCGGGGATAATGCTCGTCTTGACATCGACCATGGTACGGCGTCTCCTTGAAGCCTTCCCGCGGCGGAGAGGTGTCCCGCGGCCGTCGGCTCGCTCATTTTTTCTTCTTCAGCAGCTCCGTCACATCCGGATCGAGATTCATCCGGGTGACATTGTCCCAACTGGTCACCGCCGTTCTCCCATCGGGGAACGCCAGCGTCACGATACCATCCCGGGCATCCGTCAGGATGCCTGTCAGCACGTGCTGGCCGTGCACCGGTTCGCGCAACACCGCTTTCACACGCTGCCCGGTAAACCGGGGCAGATCGGCCTCCCGGCGCAACCGGCGGTAGATACCGGGCGACGTCACCTCCAACACGTATCGCTCGGCGATGGGATCGTGCGTATCCAGCACGACTCCCAACATCCGGGCAACGTCCTCACAGTCGTTGACACCGACGCCGCCGGCACGATCAATGACGACGCGCAGCACCCGGCCGACCTCCTCGGGGACCAGCTCCACGTCCACCAGCTCCAGTCCGCGAGCTTCAACCACGGGCCGGATGATGCCGTTCAGCGTCTCTATGAGTTCACCGGTCAATGTTTTTCTCCGACTGTGAAATATAGGTATACCATTTCTTGGGGCACATTTTCAATGCCTTTCACAAAACAGCCCTCCGGCACGGGAACCACCCGGTCAATCCCGGACATCCGCGCGTGTCATCCCCCCGAACCGGCCGTCGTCCAACGCGCCCGCAGCCCTGTGGAATGCCGCAGCGATCTCGCGCAACGCATCTTCCACCGGCACCAGGGTGGTCTGGCCGGTGGATCGCACGTGGATTTCCACCTGCCCGGGCAGATGTTTCTTGCTGATGGTCACCCGGACCGGGATCCCGATCAGATCGGCGTCCTTGAATTTGACGCCGGGCCGTTCGTCCCGGTCATCCAACAGCACTTCGATGCGATGGTACGTCAGGGCGGTGTAGATGCTGTCGGCGACGGCACGGATGTCCGGATCCTGGTAATCAATGGGCAGCACGTACACCGCGAACGGCGCCAGCGGCGCCGGCCACACGATGCCGTCGGCGTCGTGGCACTGCTCCACCGCAGCGGCGACCACGCGCGACACACCGATGCCGTAGCAGCCCATGACGAACGGCTGATCCGCGCCCTGCTCATCCTGGTACGTGGCCTGCATCGCTTTCGAATACTTCGTACCGAGTTTGAACGTGTGCCCCACCTCGATGCCCTGCGAAAACGTGACCAGCCCCTGCCCGCACCGCGGGCAGCGGTCGGTGTCGGATATGGTGCGTATGTCCGCCACCAGTGTCGGGGTGAAATCCCTGCCGGGGACGATGTCGCGCGTGTGCATATCGGCGCGGTTGGCGCCGGATACCGCAGCGGGCATCGTCATGATCTCGTGGTCCGCCACCAGGGCGACCCCTTCCCGCACGAGGCCGCGCGGACCTAGGAAGCCTACCGGAACTCCGAAGGTCTTCAGCACGGTCTCGTCGTCGGCCAGCCGCACCGTCGCGCCTCCCAGCGCGTCCTGCAGCTTGGTTTCGTTGACCTCGCGGTCGCCCCGGACCAGCGCGGCCACGACCGGGTACTCTCCATCGGTAGTGTACACCAGCGTCTTGATGAACGACGACGGCTGCTCCTTGAGAAACGCCGACACCTCGGCGACCGTGCGCAGTCCGGGAGTGCTCACATCCTGCGGCGGCCGGCTGTCCGACCGTACGACCACGGGGTCCGGCACGGGGCACGCCGCTTTTTCGATGTTCGCCGCATACCCGCATTTCGCACAGTACGCTACCGTCTCCTCGCCCGCCACCTTGTCGCCCGACGCACCCGCCACCACCATGAACTCGTGCGAGAATGAACCGCCGATGGCCCCCGTCGCCGCCTCCACCGCAATGTAGCGCAACCCGCACCGTTCGAAGATGCGCCGGTACGCGTCGAACACCGCGCGGTAGGTTTCCTCGGCATCCTGCTCGCCGCGGTGGAAGGAATAAGCGTCCTTCATGAGAAACTCCCGCGCGCGGATCACACCGAACCGAGGACGGATCTCGTCGCGGAACTTGGTGCCGAACTGGTACAGCAATAGCGGCAGCTGTTTGTACGACCGCACCTCGTTGCGCACCAAATCCGTGATGATTTCCTCGGCGGTCGGGGCGAGACAGAAATCGGCATCCTTGCGGTCTTTGAGACGGAACAACTCCTTGCCGTACACGTTCCACCGGCCGGTCTCCACCCACGGTTCCTTCGGCATCAGGTGCGGCAGCCACACCTCCAGACCGCCGGCGGCGTTCATCTCCTCGCGGATGATGTTCTCCACCTTGCGCAGGACCCGCACCCCCATGGGCAGCCATTCGTAAATGCCGCTGGCGACCTTGCGGATCATCCCTGCACGGAACATGAGCTTCGCCGATACGGCATCGCATTCGGCGGGCGCCTGCCGGAGCGTGGGCAGATAGTACTGCGACATTTTCATGGTCGCGGAAACTCCTCGAAGTGCGCAGGAATGCCGAAAAAAAACCGGCAGCCGGCACCGGAATGTACGTATCTGCGTGAGTTATACGAAAAGGGCAGAGTGAAAGCAAGGCGCGCATCGCGCCGGTCGGCGGGCGGCGCACGGATACCCTGCACACCGCTCTGCGGCGATGCGGAGAAAACCGGACAAAGACAACCGGGGACGATGCCGTGTGAAATACTATGGCGGTGCGGGCGATCCCGCCGGCGGTCCGCCCTCTTGCCAACTGACGGGTGAAGTTGGTATATGTGCGCCATGGGAACCATTCAACCCCGGCAGCCGGTGACGCTGGTCTGCGGTGTGCTGATCTCCGAACCGTGGCTGGCGGAGGTGTATCCCGCAGCCCCCCGTGGTGAGGCGCTCGCCGATATCCGCCGTCGTGTCGCCCATGAACTCACGGCGGAAGGGTTCAACGGGTTGACCGTAGCGGACGACAGCGGCGTCATCCCGTTCAACACCACACACTACTACGACGAGGAGATGGGTTCGCCGATTCTGCGACAGTGGTTTGCGTTCAGTCCACCGGTTTCTCCCGAACGCCTGTGGCTGGTCAAACTGGTGACCAACCGCATCGAACAGCACTTCTTTTCCCGCGGCGGCGGGCGCCGGGCGGTCAATCTGGATCCCGGGTACGTGGAACCGTCAAAGCTCGTACTGTGGTCCACCAAGAACCACGCCCACCGCATTTACCAGGGAGACGGTATTTTCGCCGAGGTCACGCTGACCTTCCGGGACAGAGCGTTCCACCCGCTGGCGTGGACGTACCCCGATTACCGGTCGGCGGAAGCGCTGCGGTTTTTCGGCAGGGTACGGGAAACGCTGACGCACCCGGGATGACGACGGCCTCACTGCGGCGGGTGTGCGCGGGGAAACATGGTGGGGACGTCGTGAACAGCGCTCGTTACACCTCTTCCAAGAGCGCTTCGTACTCGTTGCGCGTGAACCAATCGAGCGGCGGTTTGTAGCGGAAGGGGACGTTCCACTGCACCACGACAGCGTATTCGCCATTGAAAGTCTGCTGGAGGTTGACAACCCGGCCGAAAGTACCGGATTTGACGAAGGAAAGCGGACACCGGGAACGGACGAACCGCCCGAGCTTTCGTGCTGCTTCTCGCAACGGGAAATACCGCGTTACGAGTTCGTGGGGAGGTTCCCGCTCTATCGTTCGGAACATGCGTTGACGCCCCTTTCTCCCCCCCGGCCGGCGGGTGCCATGCCGGTGGTACACGGCACCCGACGTTTCTCTACTATTTTTTCTTCATAAGTTCAAGGATCTCGTCCTTGTTGTCCAGAATCAGAGACACATCCTCCAACGTGAGCCCGACCGCCTTGCCGGTTTTGACCTCGTCACTCTCGCGGGTGCGGTAGAATGACCGCTTTTCCAGTTTTGGGGCCCCGTTGTTCCAGCTCACGATGCGCAGTACCATCTTGTTGCCGCGCTCGTCCTCGTTGGCGTAGAACTCCTTGATGACGTCAACCTTCAGCTCTCTGGGTTCCATGGGCATCGTGGTGCACCGTCCTTGCGTGAAAATGTGTGGTTCCATTCACCGGTAAATGGTGTAATCCATGTCGGGAAAGATGTTGTTCTTGCTTTCCAGCCACTCCAAGAGTCCCCGGTCCACGCGGTTGTCCCGCAGCTGGGCGTGCAGGGTCAGAAAATTGTTGACGTGTTCGCCGGTGCGTTTGCGGGCGTACTCCACCATCGTGCCGGTGGTCATGATGAACGCCCAGTCCGACGATTGCGCCAGCAGCAACTCGCGTGCCATCTGGTTGAGCACCCGGACAACCAACGGCGCGGCACCTGTTTCCCGGTGGTAATCGTCCACCGCGCCGCACATCAGCGTTTCGCAGCGGTGCACGTGGCGGTAGATCCAGTCGTTGGTCCCGTTGAGCCACACTTCGTAGTATCCCTTGTCCCCCCACGATGATGCGGCGGGCTGCTGCACCTGGCAGCGGGGATAGCGCTCCAGGTACTCGCTCGGAGTGATCGGCTGGAAGACGTTCTGGTCATAGTGCACCTTGCGGAACAGGAAGTTGAGGAAGTCAGGACCCTCGAACCACCAGTGCCCGAAGAGCTCGGCATCGTACATCGAAACGACCAGCGGTTCACGGTCCAGGATGGTGCGCAGGTAGCGGATCTGGTGCTCGCGGTTGAACAGGAAGTTGCCCGCATGGCTGGCCGCTTTGTTGAGCGCCCACTCCCGCACGTACGGTTGCTTGTCCCCCAAGGCAACTTTGCCGGTGACCCGGTGGTACTTGATGCCGACGTTGCGGCGCACCCCGTCCGGGTGGAGGTATGGTTTTATGTATTCCAGATCCAGGTCGTAGCCCACATCGCGGTAGAACTCGCGGTAGTCGGGATCGCCCGGGTAGCCGGTTTCGGCAGACCAGACCTGCTGCGCGGTTTCCATGTCCCGGGAGAACACCGCAACCCCCTCCGGTGTGTACACCGGCGCGAACACGCCGTAGCGCGGGCGGGGCTCCCCGTACAACAGCCCGTGCGCTTCCAAGAAAAAGTAGCGGATGCCGCACTCCCGCAGGATGCGGTCCACACCCGGCGCGTACGCGCACTCCGCGAGCCAGATGCCCCGCGGGTCGCGCCCGAACTTGGCACGGTAGTCCCGCACCGCCATGCGCACCTGGGCGCGCCGCGCGCGGTCGCTGGACATCAGCGGCAGGAACCCGTGGGTGGCGTTGCAGGTGATGATCTCCAACTTGCCGCTGTCCTGCAGGGCGCGATAGGCTTTCAGGATGTTGCGACCGTTGCGCTCGAACAGTGTCATGCACTGGATGAAGCGGTCGGAGTACATCTTCGCGGAGGTATGGAACGGCTCCTGGTTGTGCAGCCGCCAGACCTCTTTCTGCGCAAGCTCGATGAGCCGGGAGAGGCGGCGATGGTAGCGATCCTGGAGCAGCGTGTCCGACATCATGTTGCAGAGGGGCGGCGTCAGGGACATGGTGATGCGGAAATCAGTGCCGTCGGACTGGAAATTCTCCATCATCGCGAGGATGGGCAGGTACGTCTCGGTCATCGCCTCGAAGAACCAGTCCTCCTCGAGGAATTCGTCGTACTCCGGATGGCGGACGTAGGGCAGATGATTGTGCAGCACCAGGCACCAGTATCCGTCAGGCATGTCGTTTCCTTAATGCAGGGATGCGCGCCGCACCGTCAGCCGTTGCGCTGCGACACGCGGGTGACCGTGAACGCGACTTCTTTGCGCATCGTGCCGTCCGCGGAAACGGCTGTGATGGGGATGTGCTGCACCCCGTCGGGCAGGTGCATGCGCAGGGAGAACCGGCCGTCGGAACCCAGCGCGTACTTCTCGCCCTGGACGTACAGCGTGGCGTCAGGAGCGGTTTCACCGTACACGATGAGTTCGGTGTCAGCCCGCAGGAAGAACCCGGCTGCGGGAGTCTCCCCGGGGACGCGGAACGAGGAGACCGCCCCCGAACTCGGCGGCACCTGGCTGATGGCCATCAGTTCCTCCCAGCGTTCTTTCATGAGACGGGCGATGTCGAAGGAGCTGCTGCCCACGCCCTCGATGCCGGACAGTTCCAGCAGCTTGTCGAACTCCCGCTGGATGACCGCCCACTGCTCATCGGTGAGCCGTGAGACGCCGAACCGCGGCATGCGCACGACGTTGGACCGCGCGAGCGTCACGAACCGGCCGTCCGCCAGCAGCAGCCCCAGATCTGCGCACCAGGCCCGGTTGACCTCGGGCACATTGATATACCACGAACGTGCATGAGCGTCCACACGCACGTCGAAGTGAGCACGGGCGTTGGCGCCGTTGAAGCCCTCCACATCGGTGACATCGTACACGCGCAGCGCGAACGTAAGGTTGTCCCCGAACTCCGCCCTCGCCCGTTCGAGGGCGGCGGCCGCCAGCTCCCAGTAGCAGTAGCACCACCACGGGTCGCGCGGCATGAGTGCGAGCACCGTCTCGCCGTACCCGTCGGGCAGGTCCACGGGGCGCTGCGGGTGCTGCGGGTGCACCGTCCGAGTGGAACTCAGAGAGCCGCTGGTCGGTCTGTCGTCCATGGGAACACCTCCTGTCTCCCCGGCGGAACCATGGGAAGCCCCTCACTGGGGCATCGCCGGAAAGTCACCTGACGCGGATGGCCGCCGTCTCCGACGGCACTGTGTTCTACAAATTACGCAGCGGTTTGTCCAGTACCCGACGGAGAGTGTCAGACACCGTCATCGGCTGCGCAGCACGGCGAACGTGGCGCTGTCCAAGACAAAGGCTACCTCGCCGCGGGCGCCCGCCCGCATTTCCAGGGATTCCGGCAGCGACCCGTCCGTGCGCGCGGCTGCGGTGCGATCGTACACATGCCGTTCCACGAGCGCACCCGGTGCGAAGCCCTTCACCGTCAGGCGTGTCATGTTGGCGCGGTTGGCGCACAGCACCACGAGGTGGCCCTCCGGGTCCAGCGCGGCCGCTGCGACCACTTTGGGCGACGACGACGCGGCGCCGACCGTCCGCGAACCTGCCCGCAGCGTGCGCGACAGCATCGCATGCGCGACGTACGCCGGGCGCAGCGCCCATCCCGTGTCACGGTATCCCCACAATCCCCATTCATTCATGCCGCTCTCGCCGGGGTAGGGGTTGGACTGCAGCGTCCAGCGGCTGAACCCAGTGACCCCGAGCCGGATCCCTGCGGCGACGTACTCGCCGATGAACTGGCCGTTGTAGTAGGGATCACCATCCGACCACACCCCAAACTCGCCGATGACGAACGGCTTTCGTATGCCGCGCTCCCGCAGCAATCCCAGCCGCTCCTGCATCCACGGCACGGCGGCGAGCGCGTCGTAGCCCTCGTAGCGGTGCGACTCATAGGCGTCCACCAGATCATCCATGGTCAGCGCCGCGTCGCGGAACCAGTCCCACGACAACGCCTCGTCGGGCGCCATGATGCCGACCCGGTCGCGGATCCCCTCCGAGCGCAGCCGGTCGTCCAGCATCCGGACCAGCCGGCGGTAGTCCTCGAACGTGCGGCCGCCGTCCCGGGCGAACTCGAAGTCGGGCTCGTTGTAGAGCGTCACATATCGCACGTTGGTGTAGCCCCGGTCGCGGACAAGGTGCTGCAGGAGCCGCGCGGTGGATTGGGCGAGCGGGAGGGCGTGACGCATATCGTGCGCCGGGTTGAGGTGCGGCCCCATGCGCCACACCGTAAGGATCACGTGTGCGTCGCGGAACCGCTGCAACTGGGCGTACAGATTCCGCATTCCCGGCGAGTCCGCGGCGAACACCCCCGGCCGCGGCTCCCACCACTCGGTCATCAGGAACAGCCGGACCAGCGTGGGGGAGACTGTCCGGATACGCGACTCCAGCAGACGCCGTTCGTCCGGAGACAGCGCGTAGTCGCCGCCGAGCTCGTAGAACGTGTCCCCCTGGACGCCGACTCCGAGGAAATCGCTGACCAACACCGTGCCGGTGGTGACAGCAACGGTGACGTCCGGCGGGTTGACCTCGGGCGATGCCGCCCAGCCGACCCAGTGGTGGGCGCCGGTCCCTTTCCCCGTTCCCGCCGCCAGCGATTCGTCAGCGACACGGGAGGTGTCCAGCGGCGGGTGCACCGGCGCGGCGAGCGACGTCTTCCACGAGCGTCCGATGGATCCATTGTCGTCCGCCAGGCAGACGAAGAACGCGTACCCGCCGGTTACGTTGGCCACCCGGACGAGGATACGATTCCAACCGCGGCGCAGCCGGACCGGAGCACGGTCCACACACGGCAGTATCCACCGGCGGGACGCATCGTAGCGGTGCACCGGCTGCTCGTTGACCCAGATGAGGATAAAGTCGTCGGAACCGGTGAAGAGGACTGCGGCACGATCGGCATCGCTGTATACGTACGAAACCGCGTAGAAGACGGTGGAGTCGAGATTGATTCCCTTCACCGCACTGAACACCACGTCCGTCCGTCGTTCCCCCGGGCGCAGCGCATAGAAATCTATCAGATTGGAGGGGGATTGGTACGCCGTCCACGTGTAGGTTCCGCAGCGCACGCCGGGACGCCACCCGGACGGCGACGTGTCTTCGATGAAGCGCTCCGCGACCAGGGTGTCACGGTTGGTCCGGCAGGTCTCCGTGGAACACGGAAACGGTCCCAGCAACGCCCACTCGGTGATGAACCCGTTGTGCGCGGTACCGGCCCAGAGGCATCCGCAGGCAACGCCGGCGGATACGAGCATGCACCACACCACCTGCGGCAGCCGTCTCACGCGAACCTTCACGACACGGACGCCCTCCCCGCGCTGCCGCACCGGTCACTGCCACCGGACGAGATTGGGACGGTACACCACCGTGCCGCCGTGCTTGGGCAGGATGCGTACGACGTACCCGCAGTGGCCCACCTTGTCGGGACTCACGGTGCAGGTGTAGCGTCCGGCGCCTGCATCCGCGCAGGCCATCTCCAGCACCGACGGTTCGGTGATGCGGCTCTGGGAATCCAAGTGACCCCAGTACAGCTGCACCGCCAGGTCTTCCGGCGAAAGGCCGTTCATCGCGACGGTTGCTTCAACATCGAACGGCTCGTTGCGGCCCAGCGCCTCCCGGATGGTATCGCGCGTCGCCGTGATGCGCACGCCGTCCCACGCGGCCCGTACCCGATCCAGCCACGCAGCGAAGCTGCGGGCGCGGGCATACCCGTCAGCGGAAAAATCCCGGTTGTTGTTGTGCGCTTTGAGATAGAAACCGGTGGTATAATCCTCGATGAGCCGGTGGGTGTTGAACCGGGGACAGATGGTGATCATGGACTGCTTCATCTTGCGCACCCACTCGCGAGGCATGCCGTCGGCACCCCGGGTATAGAACAGCGGTACCACCTCCTGCTCCAGGAGGTCGTACACGATGCGGCTCTCCACCTCGTCCTGCAGGTTGTGATCGGAGAATTCCTCACCGGCCCCCACCGCCCAACCGTTGGTGCCGTCGTACGCTTCGCACCACCAGCCGTCCAGCACCGATATGTTGAGCACACCGTTGACCGCCGCCTTCATACCGGAGGTGCCTGAGGCTTCCAAAGGACGCCGCGGCAGGTTGAGCCAGACGTCGCAGCCCTGCACGAGGTAGTGCGCGACGTTCATGTCGTAGTCCTCCAGGAACACCACCCGGTCCCGCAGATCCGGATCGCGCACTAGCTGGTTGATGTACTTGATGAGTTCCTTGCCATTGTTGTCGTGCGGGTGCGCCTTGCCCGCGATGATGACCTGTACGGGGCGTTCGCGGTTGGAGAGGATGCGCTTGATGCGCTCCAGGTTGCGGAACAGCAGCGCGCCGCGCTTGTACTCGGCGAACCGCCGGGCGAAACCGATGGTGAGCGCCTCCGGATCCAGCACCTCCTCGGCGCGCCGGATCTCCGCCAGCGTCGCACCACGGTCTTCCAGCCGGTTGCGCAGTCTCCGCCGTGCGAACGACACCAGGCGTTCCCGCCGGCGCTCGTGGGAGCGCCAGAGCTCGCCGTCGGGAATGGCGGTGACACGCTGCCAGATGTCCTGGTTCTCCGGCTCGTTCTTCCAGGCGGGGCCGATGTAACGGTCGAACAGCGACGATATCTCCGAAGAGATCCACGTGTTGGTGTGGATGCCGTTGGTGACGTGCCCGATAGGTATTTCCGACAGTGGCAGGCCGGGGAACAGCCCACGCCACATGCCCCGCGATATGACACCGTGCAGCCTGCTGACACCGTTGGCGTAGTGGGAACAGCGCAGCGCCAGCACCGCCATGGAGAACCCGCTGTTGGTATCCGCGGGATTCTCCCGACCCAGCGCCAGCAGCTGCTCCATCGCGATGCCGGTGGAAGCGCAGTACGACGCAAAGTAGCGCGCCATGAGATCCGGCGGGAACACGTCGATGCCGGCGGGCACCGGTGTGTGGGTGGTGAATATGGAGGAGGCGCTGGCACACTCGCGCGCCTCGCTGAAGGAAAGGTTCTGGTCGCGCATCAGCATGCGGATACGTTCCAGGTTGACGAACGCCGAGTGTCCTTCGTTCATGTGCCACACCGTCGGAGTGATCCCCAGCGCAGCCAGCAGCCGCGCGCCGCCGATCCCCAGCAGAATCTCCTGACGCAGGCGGTTCTCCCGATCGCCACCGTACAGGTTGTACGTGATGCTGCGGTACTCCGGGGGGTTCTCCGGCACATCGGTGCTCATCAGATACAGTACGTTGCGACCGATCTGCACCTGCCAGGTCTCGAACCACACCTGGTCCACTACACCCTGTTTGACGCGCGGCACGGGGGAGGGCGGCAGCTCCACGAACAGTTTGAGCGGCTGGCCGTCGGGTCCCTTGACCCGGCGCATCGGCATGCGGAAAAAGTGGTTCTCGTCGTAGCGCTCCTGCTGCCAGCCGTCATCGGTGAGCCGCTGGATGAAGTACCCGTACCGGTACGCCAACCCCACCGCGGTCAGCGGCACTCCCATGTCAGAGGCCGACTTGCAGTGGTCACCGGCGAGGATCCCGAGCCCTCCGGAGTACACGGGCAGCGACTCGGCGATGCCGTACTCCATGGAAAAGTAGGCGATGCTGCACCCGGGGTGAGCGGCGGAGAACTCGCGGTGAAACCAGGATTGCGCGTTGAGGTAGCAGGTGAGCTGCGCGTGCACATCCTCCAGGTGTGCGATGAAACTGGGATCCTGCCCCAGCTCGGTCAGGCGCCCGGCGGACAGCGATCCCAAAAAGGTGATGGGATTGTGGTTGACTTCGTCCCACAGGTCGTGGTCCATCCGGCGGAACAGCTCGAAGGCGTCGCTGTTCCAGACCGACCACAGGTTGTAGGCGATGTCCGTGAGGCGGGAGATGGCGGGAGGTAGCTGTGGCATGACGGTAAACGACCGGGGCGCGTTGACCTTGCAGACATTTTCCGGTTCACCGTGCTGGAACACGTTTTTCATGCGAGGCTCCTGGCAGGATATGGGCGGCTCCCGCGAGCCGGGAGCGCTGGTTCGGCGGCTCGGGAGCCGCCGACGGGCATGGTAGTAGCAAAAAAAAGTTTTCAAGTCAACTTGCAACCGCCGGTTTTTTTTAGTATACTGTAGGCCGTTATGAGCATATTCGATTTCTTTCGGAAACACAGCACGACGATATTTGTGGTGGTAGCGGTGACGTTCATCGCCGGGATATTCATCGGGTTCGGGTCGTACGCGGTCGCCGGCCGCGGGGACATCTACGCCGCTACGGTGGGCGGCGAGAAGCTGTTGCGTTCGGAGCTCGAGCAGCAGCTGGGCCGGACGCTGTCCTCCCTGCGCGAACGGAACCCCGACGAAGACATATCGACGGACGTGGAGGAGAACCTGCGTGCCCGCATCCTCCAGGAGATGGTGCAGGAGGAGCTCATCTGGCAGGAAGCGCGGCGCCTCGGAATCAAGGTCACCCGGCAGGAGCTGACCCAGGCTGTGACCCAGATGGCCGCATTCAAGGACAAGGATGGACGGTTCGACCGCGGCATTTACCTGCGGACACTCGCCGCCAACCGGCTCACGCCGGTGCAGTTCGAGAAGAGCGTGCTGCGCAACATCGCACAGCAGAAACTGTTCATGCTGATCGGCTCGGGGGTGAAAGCACTCCCCCGGGAGAAGGCGGCGTTCATCGCGCACGTCCGCAGGGAACTCAAACCGGTGAAGGGTGAAGAGCCCCCGACCGACGAGGTGCTGGCCGGGCGGTTTGAATACCAGCGGCAGAACGCCGCGGTGGAACTGTGGATCAGCGACCTCCTGCGCTCCGCATACCGTGACGGCCGGGTCAAACTGCTGACACAACCGGGCGCGCGCTCACGCTGACCACCAACCGAACCCTCCGCTTCGAGACGTGCAGATGCGTCTTCGATACCGGCATCCGCACGCCGCACCCCAATCGAGTACCGGCAGTCTTGCGCGTCACCACCCACACGTCAACCACACCGCCGGGCGATCGTCAGTTGACGTAGTAGCGGACGTTGAGCCAGAACCCCGGCGAGGTGCGGAACGTCGTCGCCGAATTGCTGGTGCCGGTCCCGGTGTTCGGCGTATACCCGCTGGTGGCGATGCCGAGGCTCAGCCCGGTCGCGAACGCGCCGAAAGTCAGCTGCGGCAGCTCGGCGAAGGAGTACTCCACGCCCACACCACCGCCCAGGGTGATGTTGGTCGTCCACGACGTCCCGGCGGAACCCTTGTCGGACCAGTTGCCGATCCCGAATCCGCCCAGCCCGACGAACCGCAGGTGCTCGGCGCGCGTGATCACGAACACCCCCAGCAGACTCAGGTTGAACGACGACTCGTCGTTACCCATCGCGAAACCGAGGGTCCCGTCCAGGCCGATCTGGTCGTTGACCCAGTAGCGCACGCCGAGCCCATCCAATCCACCGCCGATACCCACCTTGCCGGCCATATCCTGTGCACCGGCCGTTACCGCCACCACCGCCGCAACACCAACGACACACAGCATCCGTCTGATCATGTGTTCCCCCTTACTTTGGGAATGATCCCGCTGCCCGGCCCGGTCCGCCGGTGCGGTGCAGAGCGTCCGCGGCGATCCGGCCCAGCAGCTCCAGAAACAACCCGACAGGAAACCCCACCACGTTGTAGTAGTCCCCGTTGATGCGCGTCACGAACCGGTCCTGCCGCTCCTGCACCGCGTAGGCGCCCGCTTTGTCCAGATGTTTGTGCGCCAGGGTATCAATCTCCCGCGCAGACAACGGCCGGGCGTGCACCACCGAGACCTCGTGGCTGCACGCCCGCACGCCGAACCACTCCCACACCAGACACATCCCGGTGTACACCCGGTGGACGCTGCCCGACAGCATGCCCAAGATGCGCCGGGCATCTGCGGGATCCCGCGGTTTACCGATGATACATCCGCGAGCCACAACGATCGTGTCCGCGGCAATGACGACGGCGTCCGGGTACAGGGAGGCGACTGACAGCGCTTTACCGCGCGCGACCGTCTCGACGTACCGACCCGGACGGAACTCCCGGTTGTCTACAGAAGGTTCGTGGAACCGGTGCTGCACCGTGCGGAACCGTATTCCCAGCGAGCGGCAGACCTCCCGGCGACGCGGTGAAGCCGATGCCAGCACGAACGACAGGTTCATCCTGGCTTACGCCAGCACCTTGCGGAACAGCACCGCGGCGACCAGCAGCCCGAGCACCGCAGTGACGTTGAGTTTGATGACCGCACCGAACGTGAGCTCCAGCACACCCAGATCCACCGTGGTCGGCTTGAGACCGGGTGAGATCTCCACCGCCAGCAGCCGCGCGAGCGGCGAGCCGGCGGGCAGGGCCGCGGATACGGCCGTCCCGAGAAAAGCACCCAGCAGCGTACCAATAACGATGAGCAGCGCGAAGTACAGCAGTTTGGACATCGCAGTCTCCCGGATCAGCGCACGGCGCGCAGCATCTCGTGGATGAGCACGTAGTGGCGTTTCTCTTCGGCGATCACTGCATCCACCACGTGACGCTCGGCTGCGGGCACCAGGTGTTTCAGCTCGTAGTAGAGCACAATGGAATCCTTCTCCATTCCCAGCGCCAGCTGCAGCGCGACGCGCGGCGTGTCGGTGGTCCGTATGACATCATCGGTGCGGGACAGCTGAAATACGAGGTTGTCGGCGTACGCGCGCACGTACGCATCGTACTCCTCCGGCTGGGTCGTCTGCGGCTGGTATCCCCGTACCGCCTCCCGCATCGCGGTGAAATGGTCGCGGTGCCGGATCTCTTCGATGGCGAAGTGCGTAAAAAGGTCTCTGATCGCGGGATCCGACAGCTTGGAGGCCACCTGTGTGTAGAACCGGTTGCCGTTCACCTCGATGTCCACCGCGATGGTCAGCAGTTCCTGTACGTTGAGTGTGTTCACAGAGATCCCTCCGGTGCGCTCCCGGGCGGCGGTCGTACGCGGTGTATGCGCCGTCTGCCGGTCACGTTGTTCCTACCGGTGTTTATAGAAAAAAAGGGAGCCTGTCGCAAGTCAGGCGCAGGCATTCATCCCGCGCGCATGGCCCAGATACCGCCGAGGATGAGCGCCATACCTGCAAGTTTCATCGGAGTGACACCTTCGCCGAATGCCAGAACACCGACCAGGAAAGCGACCAGCTGATAGCTGCCGGACAGCGGGACCACGCGGGACACCTCACCCGTTTTCAGCGCCGCATAGTACGCCACTTGAGCCAGGAAGCTCGCCAGGAATCCCCCGAACGCCAGCAACACCGCGGACCGGGCGTCGACCTGACGGATGCGCCCGAAACCGACGATGAGGGGGATGGCCAGCATCCCGGCAATCACTCCGATGCAGCGGTAAAAAAGTCCGGCCAGCGGGTGTGCGCCTGTGAGGCCCGATTTTTCAATCGCCGGGACGACGCCCCATATCAACGCCGCGATAACCGTCCACCAGAACCAGTCCATGGCCACGTGCGATCCGCCGCAGGCCTCCCGTTGGAAACAGGCGACCGGTACCGCAGATCCTCTCCTGTACACCGGATGAGACGCGACCGATACCGGGGAGTGACGATCAACCCAACACCGCGCGGATTTCGGCCAACAGCGTCTCGGGTTTGATGGGTTTCTCCAGAACCGCCCGGACCGGCAGCCAATTGCCGTCAGGGGTCAGCCCCGACGGCAGGTGCATGGCATCACGGATGCCGGTCACCAGCAGCACCGGCACCGCCTTGAGCACGTCCGTTTTCGCCAGTGCGCGACAAACGTCGAGCCCCTCGGTCAAAAGGTTCATCATGACATCCAGAATGATCAGGTCCGGCACACTCTCACACGCACGACGAATCCCCTCGTCACCGTCGGCAGCGACCGCGACTTCATAGCCGTCCGCCTCCAACACGGCACGGACCGCGTCGGCGTAGGCCGCGTCGTCGTCCACGATCAGTATCCGCCGGTTCATGCGCCGCCATCCCGATCAGCCGCCACCGCGGGCACTCCCGCGACCGGCAGCGTGAAGACGAACGTGTTGCCGTCAGGAGCGGGTTCGTAGCGCATGGAACCGCCGTGGCGTGCGACGATCTGCGCCGCGATGTACAGCCCCAATCCGGTCCCGCGGACACGCCGCTCGTTTGCATCGTGCAATCGGGAAAACTTCATGAACAGCCGGGGTATGTGTTCCTGCGGGATCGGCACACCGGTGTTGAATACCCGTACGGTCACCTGATTCGTGTCGCGCGTGCACGTAACCCGAACCACCCCGTTTTCAATACCATATTTGACCGCGTTGTTCAACAAGTTGTCCACGACCGTCGAGAGCAACACCCGGTCACCGTACACCGGACAGGCTGCAGGCATGCTCGTTTCCCATCGCAGGCGCGCACCCGCGGGTGACTTCTGGTACACCTCCAACGACGGGACGATCACCTGGGAACAAAGATCCAGGGATGCGGGACGCATCGTCAGTTCGTCTTTTTCCAGACGCGACAGATCCAGGTAGTGGCGGGCCATCTCGGTCAGCCGGTCGAGGGTCGCCTGCATGCTTTCCAGCGCGCGCCGCTGGCGGATCGAAACCGGCCCGAGGTATCCGTCCCGGACGGCACACGCGTTCATGATGAGCGATGACAGCGCCCCTTTGAATTCGTGGGAGACGATACCCAAGAGCTCCATGTACGTCCGGTTTGTTTCCGACAGTTCCTGGTTGGCGTCACGCAACCGCGAGGTCATCCGCTCCAGTTCAGCACTCATCGTGTTGAACGCGGAGACCAGGTCCACCAGTTCGGCGCTCAGCGGGGCCCCGCATGACACCCTGCCGGTGAAATCACCAGCCGCAACGCGGGCTGCGGCATGCATCAACCGTTCTATCGGCCGCGTAATGACCGCGGCGACAGCCACGCCCGCCAGTGCGGCGACCGCCAGCGCGAGCAGCACGCTCGCCCCGAGCTGCATCAGGAGGGTGTTGCGCAGCGCCACGAAGGGTTCCTCCCGCATGCCGACGTACAGCGCCCCGATCACCATGCCCCGGGGGTCACGGATGGGCTCGTACGCGGTGATGTACCGCTCATCGAGCACCCGGGCGCGGTCTATCCACGGCTCGCCGCGTCCAATGACCCGTTCGCGCACATCCGGTGACATGCGTGTCCCCACCGCACGCTTGCCGTTGTCGAGCATCACGTTGGTGGCGATGCGCCGGTCTCCGAGAAAAACCGTCGCCGTACCGATGTCGCGATCACGGAATCGTAAACCCTGAAAGACCGTTGCCTTGATACGATCCACCAACTCCGTATCATTGTTGAGCACCACCGCGGCGTACGCAACCCCGATCACCCGGCCGGCGGTGTCCATGACCGGCGCGGCAGCCTTGACGAGCATCCCCGATGACACTACCGCTTCGTCCATCCCCCGACTGCTGTCGTGATCCCCCGGCGAGTATGCCCGGGCAGCCTCCCCCAGCTCACGAGCGAGCACGGCACACGATTCCAGCACCAGGCCGGCAACCGGCGTCCGTTCACGCAACGCCCGCCACACGACAGGATCATCGTGGCGCACACTGTCGCCGCTCTCCAGATGACGGGCACGCACCATCACCCGCCCGCGGGTGTCCGCAACCGCCAGGATATCCAGGCGTTCGTCCCTGCGCATCTGTTCCATCCTGGCAGCGAGGGTTCGGTCGGCCTGGTGTCGCAGAGCCGCGACGACAAACGTTCGATTTGCGGCGAACCGCGTGGCGTTGCGCACCTCATCCACTTTCCACTGCAGGACCGCCCGTGCGGTATTGAGGTCAGTGCGTACTTTCTGCTGCGCCTGCTCCACGGTTGTCCGGGAAATGACCGTCGCTTCTAGGAGAAACACCAGCATGCCGAGAAATACAATGACCGCGCTGAACCCCATGATCAGCAGGACACGCAGCCGCATGCCGCCCCGACAAGTGTCCGTACCGGTTTTCAACGACCGCCCCTTCATCCGGCACTTTCCCGGCAGCGGGTGGAATACAGCAAGCTCTCCAGCTCAACCGCGATATTCATATTCTTGACGACAACCCGGGACGGGACGCGCAATCCCACTGGCGCGAAATTGAGAATGCCGCGAATACCTCCCAACACCAGCAGATCGCAGGCTTCCTGCGCACCCGAAGCCGGAACACAGATGATGCCAACCGCGATGCCATGTTTCCCAACGAACGACGGGATCTCGGCAACCGGCAGCACCGGCACCGGGCCGCTCCGCCGTTGCTTGGAAGGATCAATATCGAACGACGCAGCGATTCGTATCCGCTCTTTTTCAAAACCTCGATACTTCAGCAGCGCCGCACCGAGGTTTCCCGCCCCCACCACAACCACATCGCGACGACCACCCGCACCGAACAACTCGTCCATCCGGACAAGGAGTGCGTCCACATCGTACCCCGCCTTTTTTCTTCCCGACACCCCGAACAGTGAAAAATCCTTTCGGACCTGCTCCGGACTCGCCCCTGATTTTTCCGCGAATACCGATGAATAGATGCGCCGTATGCCCTCCTCGCGGCATTCCCGCGCGATCTGACGGTACCGGAACATGCGTGCCACAGCGCTCCGCGAATCCATTGATGTTCCTTTTTTCACTTTTCTTTGTGAGAATACCATTTTCCGAAGCGTACTTTCAATGGTGTTGTGAAACTGGTATCATATGGGTCGTCGGACTGATAAACCTTCCTGCACATGGAACCTGCAAGAAAAGCGGCGGGCCCCGCGACAGCGCGGGGCCCGTGCCTGATTTCGTTGCTACGCACCGGTTATCGGTTCGGGTACCTCT
>JGI24187J35170_1000077_pt1 | contig 42884 bp, 29 predicted proteins | sample YNPBryBLVA2012_FD_35170 | JGI IMG/M metagenome (IMG submission 35170)
TCCAACCTCCCGTTGACCGCCTGCCGGGAGGAAAGGGGAGGCCAGGGCGCCGAGGAAGAGAGGGCGGGAAGGTAGGCCAGGGTCGCCGGCGCGATGCCGTAGTTCACCGTGTCGAGGACGGGCGAGAGGGCCCCCTTTCGCTCCCGCCACAGCCAGTCCAGGACGGCGGCGGGGTGGGAGAGGAGGTACTTCAGGTAGGCAGCCCTCCCCTTCCGGAGCACCCACTCGTCGAAGACCGGATCCACCTTGGAAAGGTCGGGGCGCTCCGAGAGGCGGTTGGCCATGTAGGCGTTGTATCTCCCCCGGAACTCTTCCAGGACGGGGCTTTCGGGCATCCCCTGGCGAAGGAAGAAGGACCGGGCCTCGCCGTCGGTGAGGACCCGCTGGCAGACGACGGTGGTCAGCGAATAGGTCCAGGGGGTTCGCTCGGAGCGTTCCATGGCCGCCTGGCCGAGGCCGAAGACGGCCAGGAACAGCCCAGCGACGGCCGCAGCCCTCCCCCACGGTACCCCCCTCTTCCAGAGAAGCCAAGCCGACCCGGCCACCGGCAGGGAAGTGGCGAGAAGAACGTAGGCGTGGGTGTCTCGGGTGAAGGCCCACAGGACCGCAAACGCCAGGAAGGCGATCAGCGCCGTCCCTTCCCTCCCCCCTCCTTCCGCCCTTCCCGTCCAGGCGAGGAGCGCGGCCACCGAAAGGGCCCACAACGAGTGGGCCACCGATTCGGAGAGGAGGTTCAGGTTCCAGAGGGAGACCTCCTCCGCGAGGCTAAAAAGCAACACCCCCGCCAGCGCCAGCCCCCGGAGGAGTTTGGGCCGCACCAGGCGGGCGAGGGAAAGGGCGAGACACCCCCACGCCGCCGCGTGCAGCAGGACCTGCGCCGCCACGAGCGTCAGGGGAGAGGGGCCGAAGAGGCGGTAGAAGAGCGGAACCACGAAGGGACGGCGCACCCAGAACTGGAGGTCGGAGAGGGCGAAGCGGGACTGCCGCAGGTAGTCCTCGGCGTCCCCCGAAAGGACCACCGACCCGTCCCGGTAGGCCAGGGACAAAACCAGGAGGTAGGCCAGGAAGAGCAAAAGGAGGGGCAGGCCTCCGCTCTCCGGTCCTTCGCCCCACTCGCCTTTCGGGGCCGGAGAGGGGAAATCCCTTTCCGGGGGGCGATGAAGGGGCCGGCCGGCCCCGGAAGGAGCGGAGGGACAAGGCGCCGCGTCGCTTCCGCGCATGGTCTTACTGTACCATGGCCCTGGCGGCGCCAAGGGGAGAAGGGAGGCGGCGGTGGAACCGGTGGCGGGGGTCGCGGCGGGAGAAGCCTTTCCTCCGAAGGGGCGAGGCTCCTTTCGGGCCTCGGCGGCCCTCCTCGCCGGGGCGGTCCTGATCCTGACCTTCCTCCCGCTCCTCCGGGGGTGGCACGCCGTCCCCTTCCACCTTCTGGCGCCCCCCTTCACGGGGGGCAACCCGGCGGCGGCCCGGGACCTCCCGCCGGCCCTGCGGCACCTTCCGGGGGACGACCCCACCGGCGTCCTCCTGGACTACCCCGGCGCCCTTCACACCGCCCGGCGGTTGCGAAGGGGTGAGGTGCCCTGGTGGAATCCCCTCGCCGGCACCGGCCGGGCCTGGACCGGCAACGGCCAGGTCTTCCCCTTCTCCCCCTTCCTGCTTCCCTTCGTCGCCGCGCCCTCCCCCCACACCTACTCCCTTGGCCTGGTCCTGCTGGCCCTCTACTCCCTCTTCTTCGCCCACGCCTTCTTTCGAGAAGGGGGAATGGCCCCGCCGGCGGCGGTGCTGGGGGCGCTCCTCTGGACCTTCAGTCCCTTCGCCTGCACCACCTGGTCCATGAGCTCGGTCTGGGCTTTCTGGTGCTTTCCCGCCGCGGCTCTGGGCGCCCTCCGGGCTCTGCGCACCCAATCGCTCCTGGCTTGGGCGTCCACCGGCGCCGCGCTGGCCCTCGCTTCCCTATCGGGACAGCCGGAGACGGCCCTGCTCCTCGCCCTGGGCGTTCCCCTCCTCTTCCTCTTCCACCCCTTTGCCCCGAGGAGCCGGAGGGGCTGGCTGGGCCTGGCCCTCAGCGCCTTCGCGGCCGTCCTCCTGTCGGCCCCCCAGTGGGCTCCCCTGCTGGACACGGCGCTCCGGTACTCTTCCTACAAGGGGGCCGGCCTGGCCCGGGCGCTGGAGTTGGCCCACTCCCCGTCGTCCTTCTTCGATCCCTCCTCGTCGGTCTTTCTGCCGCCCTTCCTTTGGGCGGGCGCGCTCCTCGCCTTCACCCGGAGGCCCCTCCGGTGGGAGATCAAGGCCGCCGCCGCGGGCTCGCTCCTCTGCCTCCTCCAATCCGTTCCCCTTCTCAACGCCACCCTGCCCCTCCGCCTGATCCGGCTGGGAGGCCTCATCCCCCCCCTCCACGCCGACGAGCTGGCGGTGGTTCCCCTCTCCGTCCTGGCGGCCTTCGGCTTCGCGGAGCTCCTCCCCGGCGAGGAGGGTGGGAGGGCCGGGGCCGCCTGGCGCCGGGGCGCGCTCCTTCTGTGGGCGGCGCTCACCCTGTGGGCCCTCCTCCGGAGAGCGCAGGTTCCCGGGGCGCCCAGGCTCGGCCTCCTCTGGCTCGGGGGACTGCTCCTGATCGGGGCGGCGCTCCTCGGTCCCAAGGTCCCTCTCCGGCGGAGGGGGCCCCTCCTTTCGGCGCTGGCGCTCGGTGGGGCGCTTCTCCCCACGGCCCTGGCCGGTTTCCGCTACCCCGGCTTCTCTCCCGCCGCCTCTCCCCGCTGGGCCCTTCCCCCGGGGGAAGCCCAATCGGGGCCGGCTCCCCCGACCCGCTTCTGGGCCCCCTCCAGCCCCCGAACCGGCGCCCCCCTCCTGACCCCCAACCTGAACCTCCTCTCGGACCTGCCGGACCTCCGGACGGCCTCGGTCTTCCACCCGCCGGGGGCCCTCCCTCTGGCCCACGCCTTCGGACCCGGCGGCCACCTGGGCCACCTCTTCCTGGGCTGGCCGGCGGCGCCGAAGAAACTTCTTTCCTTCCTGAACGTGAGTTGGGTCCTGGTTCCGAGCGAGGGGGGCGAGGTTCGAGCCCTGAGGCTGGAGCCGGGACCCCGGGCCTTCCTCTGCACGGACGTCCTCGCCGTTTCCCGGGAGGAGGAGGCTCTCAAGGTCTTTAAGAGGCTCCTGGCGGAGGGGAACCTCCACCGGACGGCGGTGGTGCTGGGCGCGCCACCCTTCCCCGCCGAGGGGAGAGAGCCTCTTCCGCCGGGGGCCGCCCTTCGCTGGCTCCGGTACGACCCCGAGCGCCTCGAGGTGGAGGCCTCCGCCCCAGGGCCCGCCTTCCTCGTCCTGCTGGACGCCTTCGACCCGCGGTGGAAGGCGGAGGTGGACGGCAGGCCCGCCCCCCTCTACCGGACCGACGTGGCCTTTCGGGGGATCTCCCTTCCGGCGGGCGCCCACCGGGTGGTCCTCCGCTTCGAGCCGGCGCTTGGCCGGTGGGGGATCACGGCGGGGGCGGCGGCGTGGGGGCTCTTTCTGGGGTGGGCGCTGTGGACCCGCCGGCGACGCCGCCGAGGTTCCCCACCGCCTCTTCGAGGAGCCGCCGTCCCTCCGGATCGGGGTTCCGGGCCAGCACCGCGAGGGCCCGGTCCCGGGCCCGCAGGGCCCCCGGCAGGTCCCCCGTGACCCTTCGGGCCTCCAGGAGCGCCGCCAGCGGCCCGATCCGCTCTCCCCGGGTCAGGGTGCAGGCCCGCTCGGCCGCCCGCAGGGCTTCCCGCCCCGCTTCCCCCCCGGCACCACTCCGGAGCAGGCTCCGGGCCAGCCCCTCCCACGGCGAGGGATCGTCAGGGGCGTATCGGGCGGCTTTCCGGTAGGCCGCCGCCGCCTCCGCCCACCGATTCTGGGCCGCCAGCGCCTTTCCCAGGTAGTACCAGGCCGCCGGCTCGGAGGGCCGGAGTCCCGTCACGTACCGGTAGCAGGCCTCCGCTTCCCGGTACTTCCCCTGGGCGGCGAAGGCCGGACCCAGGTTCATCCAGGCGAAAACCTCCCCGGGCTTGAGCGCCGTGGCCCGCTTGAGGACCTCCGCCGCCTCCCGGGCCCGGCCCCGGGCCAGGAGCTCCGTTCCCAGCGCGTTGAGAACCCCGTAATGGCGGGGCACGCGCTCCAGCGTCGCCTGGAAGAAGGCCACCGGGTCCCGCCAGAGGCGGGCCTGGTCCCAGGCGCGGACCCCCAGCACCAGCAGGAGGAGCGCCGCCGCCGGAAGGGAGGCCCGGCGCCAGGCCGGGCGCCGGGAAAGAAGCTCCGCCGCCCCGAAGGAGAGGGCCCAGAAGGGACCCACCAGGGCCACGTAGGTGTAGTGGTCGGAGGTCCACTGGGCTCCGGCCTGGATCAGGCCCGAGACGGGGGCGATGACGAGAAGGAACCAGAGCCACCCCGTCAGGAACGAGGGCCGCCGGCGCGCCTCGCGGAGGGCCAGGAGGGTGATCCCCGCCAACAGGAGGCCCGCCAGGGCCGCCGTGGATGCCGGCACCCCGCCCTCGGGAACGGGAGGGAGGAAGACCAGCCCCACCGGCCAGAGGGTCTTCCAAAGGTAGTCGGCGTAGCCAGCGAGGGCCGCCGCCACCCGGGCGGAGAAAGAAAAGGCCTCCAGGAGCATGAAGGCGTCGAGACGGCGCTGGGCGGCCACGGTGAGCAGGCCCGCCGCCAGCGAGAGGGCCAGCAGGGGCACCTTCTCCAGCACCAGGGGCTTGAGGGCCCGCCCGAAGGCCTCCCGCCCGGCCCGGTCCCAGCGCTCGGGAAGGGAGAGGCGCCCCAGGGGCCAGAGGTCCAGGAGAAGGAAGAGGAACGGGCCGGTCACCACCATGGACTTGGCGAGGAGGGCCAGGGCGAAGAGGCCGAAAAGGGAGGCGTAGCGGAGGAGGGAGGGCCTCCGGCCGTAGGCGGCGTAGGCCAGCAGGGAGGCGAAGAAGAAGAAGGTGGAGAGGACGTCCTTCCGCTCGGCGATCCAGGCCACGCTCTCCACGTGGAGGGGGTGGACGGCAAAGAGGAGGGCGGCGAAGAGGCTGGGCCCGGGGCGATGGGTGGTCCAGTCCAGGAAGGCGAAGAGGAGGAAGGCGGCGCCGAGGTGGAGGAGGATGCTGGTCCCGTGGTGGCCCCGGGGATCGAGGCCGAAGAGGGAGACGTCGGCCATGTGGGAGAGCCACGTGAGGGGGTAGTAGAAGCCGAAGGAGAGGTCGGTGAAGGCCCACCGGACGTTGGGTGCGGTGAGGCCGGCCTTCACCCGGGGGTTGTCGGTCACGTAGACCTGGTCGTCGTAGGGGAGAAAGGGAGCCTCCAGAAGGGGCCAGAAGACGGCGGCCACCGCCCCCGCCAGGAGCAGGAGGGCCCAGGCCCGCTTCCACCGTTCGGAGGTCCCCCCGCCGCTCACGGCTCACCCCGCAGAAGCCGGGCGGCGCGCTCCGCCGCCTCTGGGTCGCTACGCCGGCGGGCCGCTTCCGCCGCCTCCAGCGCCGTCCTTCGCGCCTCCTCCCCCTTTCCGCCGGCCATCAAGGCCTCGGCCAGCTGGACCAAAATGCGGGGCTCCCTCCGGCCGGAGATTTGGGCGGCCCGCTCCAGGAAGGAAAGGGCCTCCGCCGGACGGGGGCCTCCCCTCCGGCCAGGGTCGAGGAGGAGCGCTCCCAGCCGCCGCAGGGCCTCCGCCGACTCGGGGTCTTGGGCCACCGCCGCCCGGAGCTGGGCCTCGGCCTCGTCGAGGCGGCCCAGCCGCCACAGGGCCGACGCCAGGTTGAGGCGGGCCGGCGTGGAGCGGGGCGCCTTGGCCACCGCCTCCCGGAGAAGCTCCAATCCCTCAACCTCNCCCCGTTCGAGGAGCAGGATCCCCAGGTTCACCCGGGCCTCGGTGCAGCTGGGATCCAGCTCCAGGGCCCGGCGGAAGTGGGCCTCCGCCTCGCTGGTCCGTCCCTCCTGCAGCCGCGCCATCCCCACGTTCAGGAAGGCCAAGTAGGAGCGGGGGGTGACCTCGAGGGCGTGGCCGAAGAGGGTCCCGTCGTCCTTCCAGAAGCGGGCCTGCCGGAAGGAAAGGNCTCCCAGAAGGAGGAGCAGGATGGCCCCCGCCGCCGCCCANGCCCGCCGCGCNCCGGCCCCGGCGGGAGCGGGGAGGGCCCAGAGGAGGGCCAGGGTGACCCCCACCAGCGGGAGGTAGGTGTACCGGTCGGCCATGGCCTGCCTCCCCGCCTGGACGATGCCGAGCATGGGCCCCAGCGCCACCAGGTACCAGAACCAGCCGGTGAAGACGAAGGGGCGGCGCCGGGCCTCAAGCAGGGCCACGGCCGAAAGGAGGACCAAGAGAGCCGCCGCCAGCAGGATTTTTGCCGGAGGGTGGCCCTCCAGGGGAAAGGGGTAGAAGACGGTGAGGCCGGCGGGGACGGCGGCCCGGGCCAGGTAGGCCGCCGCCGAGACCACGGCGTTCTCCACCCGGAGGGAGAGGGGAAGGACCGCCAGGTCCGTCACCGCGCCAAGGCTCCTCTGGGCCGCCACGGTGACGATCCCGAAGAGGAGGGAGAGGGCCAGGAAGGGGATCTTCTCCAGGAGGGCCCGGCGCCATCCCACCGCCGGAAAGGGGGCCTCCGTCCCGCCCTCCTGCTCTTCCAGCCGGCCCAGGGGCCAGTAGTCCAGCAGGAGGAGCAGGAAGGGGGCGGTGACCGCCGTGGGCTTGGCGGAGAGGGAAGCCAGCAAAAGCAGGAAGACGGCCAGGTACCGGCCCGGCGCGGGGCGCCGGGCGTACCGGAGGTAGGCCAGGAGGGCCAGGAAGAGGAAGAAGACCGAGAGGACGTCCTTCCGTTCGGAGATCCACGCCGCGCTCTCTACGTGGAGGGGGTGGAGGGCGAAGAGGGCGGCGGCCAGGAAACTGCGGGGGCGGTCCCCCGTCCCTTCATCGAGGAACAGGAAGAGCAGGAGGGACGAGGCGGCGTGCAGGAGGAGGGAGACGAGGTGGTGGCCCCGGGGGTCCAGGCCGAAGAGGGAGACGTCGGCCATGTGCGAGATCCAGGTGAGGGGGTAGTAGAAGCCGAAGTAGGTGGTGGTGAAGGCCCACCGGAGGTTCTCGAGGGTGAGGCCGGCCTGGACCCGCAGGTTCTCCGTGACGTACACCGGGTCGTCGTAGCGGACGAACCCCGCCCCGAGGAGGGGGCTGAGGAAGGCCAGGGGGAGGGCCGCGAGGAGAAGGGCCGGGGCCCAGCGACCCCGCCAGAAGACTCCGGGGCGGGCGTCACTCCCCATGGGCGGCCTTCTTCTCCGGCGCGGCCAGCAGGACGAACTGGTAGGCGAACAGGGAGGGCCACAGCCGCGCGGCGGCGTAGTAGGCGTACTCCACGGCCCGCCAGAAAGCCCTGGCCGCCCGGCTCCTGCCGGCGAAGAGCTCGAAGGGGATGGGGGTGACCTTCTGGCGGAGGATCCGGTAGCCCTGGGACGCGAGCAGACGGCGGAAGGTCTTCCCCGTGTAGAGGGTCACGTGGGAGCGGTCCAGGATGCCCCGGTCCCGGTACTCGAAGCGGCCCAGCAGGAGGGAGAGGCGCACGGTGAAGTGGGCCACGTTCCCGGTGGAGGCCAGCACCGTGCCGTCGTCGAGGAGCAGGTCCTTGGCCTGGGAGAGGACCTCCGGCGCCCGCCGAAGGTGTTCGAGGACGTCGGCGAAGACCACCACGTGGAAGCGCCCCGCCTCCTCGCGGGTGGGCAGCCCCTCCCGGTCCAGGTCCCGGATCCAGAAGCGGGCGTAGGCGCCGCCCTCCTCCTCGGGCAGGCGCCGGTCGTTGATGCCGCACACCTCGCACCCCTTGGCCTTCAGGAGCGGGGCGTAGGAGCCCTCGGCCCCCACGTCCAGGACCCGCGCCCCCGCCGGGACCATGCGGGTGACGCGCCCATGGCTGGAGAGGGGGCTCTTNTTGGCGGGATACCGCCGCCGGGCCTCTTCGCCGATCCACGGGCAGGAGACCANCCCCAGGGAGAAGAGCTTGTAGCGCAGCACCGCCAGGGAAACGTCCAGGGCGTACCGCATCCCGTTGACGTAGCAGATCTCCCCGCCGTAGTAAGTCGGAATGGGGATCTCCACGATGGGAAGGCCCTGGTGGAGCAGCTCCACGATGATCTGGGTGTCGAAGTGGAAGTCGTCGGTGTAGGCGCGGTAGTGGAGGCGGCGGAGGGCCTCGGCGGCGTACATCCGGTAACCCGAGTGGAACTCGGAGAGGCGGCTTCCCAGCAGGAGGTTCTCGTAGGCGGTGAGGATCCGGTTGCCCGCGAACTTGTAGAGGGGCATGCCCCCCCGGAGGGCACCCCGCCGGTCCATCATCCGGGAGCCGAAGACCGCCGCCGGCCGGAGGGTCTTGGCGGCGCGGATGAAGTCGGGGATCTTCTCCGGAGCGTACTGGCCGTCGCCGTGGAGAAGGATCACGTAGTCGAAGCCCCGCTCCAGGGCGTAGTCGTACCCCCGCTTCTGGTTCCCCCCGTAGCCTAAGTTCCGGGGGTTGCGGAAGATCTTCAGCTTCTCCCGCCCCCGGGAGGCCTTGTACCCCTCGCCGAGGAGGGCCGTGTCGTCGGTGCTGGCGTCGTCGAAGACGTAGACCTCTTCCAGCAGGTCCCAGGCCTCGGCGGGGATCCGGTCCAGCACCCGCGCCAGGGTGGTGACGGCGTTGTAGGCCACCACGAAGACGGCGAAGCGGAGCGGCCGGTTTTCGGAGGCGTCTCCCGCGTTCACGGGTTGTGGGACCATGTCCTTCCCTCGGGCCGATTCTATCCGATTTTTCCCCCGGAAAACGAAAGCGGCCGCCGGTTGCCCGGCGGCCGCGGGGTCTTCTCGGGGAGGTTCCTCAGGGGGTGGCGGGGGAAGCGGGGGCGGGGGCCTCCGCGTCCTGGCCGCCCAGGCCCGTGTTCACGTGGGTGGTGGTGGCGGCGGGCACCTGGCCGTGGAGGTGGAAGGCCCGGAAGAAGTCCCGGTACTGGCCCAGGACCGCCTGGGCCTTGGCCCAGGTGACCACCTCCTCGGGCTGGGTGGAGAAGAAGTTGAGGCCCGTGCGCCGGAGGATCACCGCCAGGTCACCCTCCTTGAGGACGGCGGCGGTGTTCCAGAAGCCCGTCGGAGGGGCGATGCCCGCCTGGCCCAGGGTCTGGGTCGCCCCGGCGGGGGTCCACCCCCCCGAGGGGGCCGGCTTGTTCATGACGCCCAAAAGGAGGACGGCGAAGTCGCCCTGGGAGATGGGGTCCTCGGGAGAAGCGGCAAAGGCGGAAACCGCTAGGAAAAGCAAGGACGATGCGATCAGGATGGTCCAGAACCGTTTCATGGCATGACCTCCTACCAGCCGTAATATAAGAAATCAAAGCCCGCAAGTCAACTCCGACCTCCACATTCCGCGATGGATTGCTCTTGCCTTCGGTGGTGCAGGTACTTCACGAGGGAAAGGCTTTATCTCTCCAACGGGGAGGGGCTTCTCCCCCGCGTTCCGCTGGCCAAGCCAGTCGGAACGCTCGGCTTGCCCTTCGGGGTCCCTCCCCGCTCCACGGGCAAAGCCCGCGGAGCCTCACCCCACCCCTCACGCCCTCTTCGCCTTCGGCTCGAATGCCCCCAATCCCTTGGCAGGTGATGGGGGAATTCTTGGAATCTGCGAGGCTATCAAGGACTTGCACCGCCTGTTCGGTTCCCATCACGGGATTGGGGGGACCTCCTGGCATCTCGGCCGGTGCGGTCCTCCGTAGCCCTCACCCCCGGTGGCCCTTCCGTCCCAGCACCTCCGACCACCGGCCGGCCTTGGCGACGATCCAGGGGATCTTCCGGGGCTCCTTCCCCGTCTCGTAGTAGTAGTGGCTGTAGTAGTAGCTCTCGTAGTAGCTCCCCGACTTGGGGTCCACGTCGTTGAGGACGAGGCCCGCCACGGGGATGTCGTGGCGCCGCAGGGTGAGGAGCGTCCGCTCCAGGAGCGGCCGCTGGGTCTGCTTGTACCTCGCCACCAGCAGGACCAGGTCCACCATGCCGCCCAGGATCTGGGCGTCGGCCAGGCTCAGGGCCGGCGGAGNNTCCACGATGACCCAGGTGAACTCCTTCCGGAGACCCTCCAGGAGATCCTGNAAGCGCTTCATGGAGAAGATCTCCGGCGGGTTGGGGGGAATGGGGCCCGCGGCCAGCACCCAGAGGTTGGGGTGGGGACCCTGGACGAGGAACGAAGAGAGGGGGGCCTCCTTCTGGGCCAGGAAAGAGGTGAGGCCGGTCTTCGCCGAAAGGCCCAGCACCCGGTGGATCTGGGGCCGCCTGAGGTCGCAATCGACGAGGAGGGTCTTGTCGCCGGTATTGGCCAGGGTTCGGGCGAGGTTCACCGCCACCGTGGTCTTGCCCTCCTTGGGGCCGGCGGAGGTGACGAGGATGAGGTTCTTCTGGGAGTTCTCCGTGGCGTACAGCAGGGCCGTCCGCAGGGTCTGGAAGGACTCCACCACCGCCCGGTCGGTCTCCTGGCTCAAGACCGGCACCAGGGTGAGGAGGTTCAACCCCAGCCGGGACTCCAGCGCTTCCACGTCCTTGACCCGCGTGTCCAGGAAGCGCCAGGCGAGCACCCACCCCGTGGAGGCCATGGCCCCCAGCAGGAGGCCCAGGAGCATGTTCAAGGCCTTCCGGGGTTTCACCGGCGCCTCCGGCGGGATGGCGTGGTTCACGATGCGGACGTTGCTGGAGAGGAGGGCGGAGGAAACGTTCAGCTCCTTCATCTTGTCGTAGAGGATGTCCATGTACTTCTTGATGGCGGCGCCGCTGGTGGTGAGCGCCTCTCCCCGGGAGGCCCCTTCCACGAACTGGAGGCCCTGGCGCTTGACCGCCTCCAGCTCGGCGGTGAGGTTGGCCCGCTCGGAGCGAAGGGCCGCCAGTTGGGCCTGGTAGCTGTCCAGGATGGCCTGCCCCTGCTTCTGCAGGCGCTGCTTCAGCGCCTTCACGTCGGGGTGCTGGGGGGTGTACTTGACGAGGAGGCGGGAGAGCTCGCGGGCCATCTCGTTGTACTGCCGGGTGCTCTCCTGGAGGCCCAGGTCGGTGGAGGTGGTGGGCAGGCTGGCCGTCTCGTCCCCCCGGGCGAGGGCGTTGCGGATCTGGCCCACCACGGCGCTCGTCTCGCTCTCCCGGACGGCCACGTCGTTGAGCTTGAGTTCCAGCGCCTCGATGCGCTTGTCCAGGATCTCCTTCTGGTTCTGGGGAAAGTACGAACCGGAGGCCTGGAGGGTGGAGGCCACCAGCCCCTGCTGGCGGACGTACTCCTCCTGCATCTTCTGGGCCTCGGCCAGCATGGCGGCGTTGGCCCGCCGGATCACGTCCAGGGCATCCTGGAGGGTCTTGTCCCGGTAGACCTCGGCGATGGTGTCGGCCCACCGCGCCACGTCCTCCTTGTAGGGGGCGCTTACGGTGATCTTGAAGAGGGCGCTGTCGCGGACGGTCTCCACCTTGGTCCAGGCCGCCAGCGCTTTCCAGGCCTCCTCGGGCTTCTGGCTCTCCCGGAAGGCTGGATGGGAGGCGAGCTTCAGCCGGTCCGCCGCCTCCTGCATCACCGCCTGGCTCCGGATGATCTCCGCCTGGGAGTTGTAGAACTTCTCCTCCTCCATCCAGGAGGTGGCCCCGGTGGGGTTGTAGGTGTTGAGGGGGGTGCGGCTGTAGGACTGGACGTAGACGGTGGCGGTGGCGGAGTAGATGGGGGTGGCCAGAAAGGAGTACAGCGCCGCCAGCAGGAGCCCCGCCAGCGAGAGGCCGGCGATCCACCAGCGGTACTCCCAGAAGAGCTGGACATACTCGAGAAGGTCGAACTCCTGCCCTTCGGGGCCGGCATCGGCGTAGACGGGAAGCGCGTTTCGGTTACCGGGCATGGGGGCTCTTCGCTCCTTCTCGGCCAGGCGGCCGGCGCGGCCGGACCGCCCGATCGCTCAGAAGAACTTCCGTTCCTTCACCACCACGTGGTCGTTGGGAAGAAGGGGCACGTCCTCCCGCTTCCCCTTCTCCACGTCCGTCACGTCCACGGTGAGGACCTTGGGGGTTCCGTGGGGGGTGTCCCGCAGGATGTCCACCCGGTCCTTCTTGGCCCACTGGGTAAAGCCTCCCGCCAGGGTGATGGCCCTGAGGAGGGTGAGGTCCCGGTTGTAGGGGAAGGACCCGGGGTTCTTGACCTCCCCGGAAACGTACACCGACTTGATGGCCTGGACGTTGATGACGTCCTGGTCCAGGACGTAGATGTTGCACTTCTCGCTGCCGGCGCCCAGGAGCTCCTCCCGGGTGAAGACTTTGGTCCTCAGCTGGCCGGAGGCGTCCCGCCGGGTGATCTCCACGTCCCCCGACTTGCTGGTGTACCCGCCGGCCTGGCTGACGGCGTCCAGGACCCGGAGGGCCCCCTTGAGGGGCACGCGGCCGGGAGAGCCCACCTCGCCGAGGACGTTGACGTACCGACTTCCGTACTCCAGGAGCTGGATCCCCACCTGGGGCCCCTTCACGAACTGGCCCAGGAGTTCCTCCAGGCGCTTCTGGAGCTCGGGGACGGTGAGGCCACCGACCTGGACCTTGTCCAGGACCGGGAAGGTGATGGCCCCGGAGGGGTCCACCACCACCGTCTGGCTCATGTTCTCCACGTTGTAGACGGTGATCTGGAGTTTGTCCCCGGGGCCCAGGGGGTAGGCCGGCGGGGTGTCGGTGGCGAAGAGGTCCCCGGGAGCCCCTTGCTCGGCCCCGGTGTTCCACCGGAAGACGAGCCCTTGGGGCAGCCAGGTGAGGGAGGGGCCGGCCCCGGCGGGGAGTTCCACCACGAGGCCTTCCTTCGCCGGCCGGACGTAGGCTTCGAGGCCGGGGGCCACCTGTACCGCGCCGGGGGAAACGAGCACCCAGCGCTGGACGCCGCCGGAGGCCCCCCCGCTGATCTGGAGCGGCCCGGCGGTCTCCAGCCGGATCTCCCCGGGACGCCCCGTGACCGAAAGGTCTCCCGGTCCGGCGGCGGCCGCGGCGATCCACAGGCCTGCGGCCAGCGTCCCGGCCAGGGCAACTCCCCAGCTCCACCGATTGCGCCGTGCGTCTTTCCGTGCCATCGCCACCCGACCTTCCGAAATCCGGTCCCCCGGCGCCCCAAACGCTCCGCCGGCGGCGGACCTTCCCAAAGGGCGCTTCAGGAGTTGTCTCCTGCTGGAACGGATTTTACCCGAATCCGCTTCCCACCGGAAAGGTCCCCTCAACGGTCGGGGCGCCGGCGAACCGGCGCCCCGGGAGACCTTCCCTGGAAGGGGGCCTCACCAGCCGATCATGGCCTGGAGGATGACCCGATTCTCCTTGTAGGAGTAGGGCTTCCGGATACCGAAGCCGTCGAAGTACCGGATGTTGCTGTCGCGGTTCTCGTACTGGTAGTTGGCCCTCAGGCTGAACTGGCGGGTCAGGTGGAAGCCCATCTCGCCGTAGAGGCGGGAGATCTTGTCCTTCCGGTCCTGGCCCTGGGTGAGGAGGAACTCCGCGAGGATGGGCCCTCCGGGGCCGAAGACGTCGGCCTTCACGGTGTCGGGGTAGGCGTTCTCCTGGTAGAGGTAGCCGGCGGTCCAGAAGAAGTACCGGGAAACCTGCTGCTGCAACTGCAGNCGNCCCTGGTTGGCGGTGTAGTAGTTGTTCACGTTGTAGGTGGACTGGTAGGCGTGCCGGGAGAGCAGGAGGTCCACCTTGAAGGCCTCGGCGGGCTGCCACCCGAGGCCGAGGTCCGCCACGAGGCCGCTGAACTCGCTGAAGTCGTTGTCCTTGAAGTTCATCCGGCTCCAACCGAACTTGGCGAAGCCGGAGAAGGTCTCCTTGTGGGTGCCCTCCCAGCCGGTGAGCAGGGTCCACTGGTCGTACTTCTTGTCGAGGGTGGTGTAGAGGTAGAGGTCCTGCGGCTTCTCGTTGGGGTCGTTGGTCAGGTACTCCACCGAGGTCACCCAGGCGCTGGCCGGGCTGAGGGCCCGCTTCCAGCGAAAGCCGCCGCCCACCTGGTCGTAGTTGTAGAAGGGCCGGAGCACGTTGTCGTTGTTGAAGTGGACGGTGTTGTACCGGGCGAAGAGGCCCACGGTGTCCAGGGCGCTCACCGGGCGGTCGTAGCCCATCTGCAGCTCGTCCCGGTAGAAGGGAACGTTGCCGAAGACCCGCTCGTAGCCGGGGTCGAACTCGTTCACCTCCTGGACGCCGCGGATGAAGTGGTTGTTCAGGGTGAACTTCCCGCCGTCCGCGAAGCCGAAGTTGCTCTTGAGGTCGAAGTTGTAGGCGTTGTGGGAGGAGAGGTTGAAGTCCTGATAGTCCTTGTACTGGTACCCGAAGTCGAGCCTCACGTAGGACTCCCGAAAGGGAAACTCGATCCCCAGGGTGGGCCGGACGAGCCAGAAGGAATCGCTCACCTCGCCCAGGGGCATGGAGGAGTCCTGGAGGAAGAGGTTGTCGGTGTGGGTGTAAACGGCCTCCACCGATGGGTAGAAAATGGCGTTCCCGACGGGGATTCCCTCGCCGGCCCACACGACCGCCGCGGCCAGGGCCGCCATGGCCACCATCCCGATTTTCGTCGCCCGCATCTGCATACCCCCTTAAGGTTAGGGTGCCTCTTGGAGAATCAACGATAAGATAACCGCTCGGCCTTGGCAAGTCAAGTCTTTTCGTCAATGTTTCACTGTCAACCTACTGAAAAGCCTGAGAAAATCCGCCAATAGCGCCATTCTGGCGCCGTCGGCCCCTCCGGACGGTCTGCTCTTGCGGCGCCTTCCGGCCGAAACCTTTCCCCCGGAGGTCCCGGCGGACTCCCGCCGGTTACCGTCCCCGCCAGAGGGCCAGGGCCCACCTTCCCAGCTTGGCCGCCTGCTCCACCCAGCGCGCCGGGTAGAGGGCCGCCAGGGGCCATTTCTTCCGGGCGGGGTACCGCTCCCGCATGTAGGCCGCCGGGGGAACGAGGATCCGCCACGCCGAGAGGAAACCCGGAGCCAGCCCCCCCCGCCGGAGGCGCCTCAGGAGGTTCTCCGTTCCGGCGGCTTCGGGGGGAAGCCGGAGCAGGCGCTCCCCGCCGCCCTCCGCCGCGAGGCTTCCCAGGACCTCCGCCGGCACCGGAACGGAAAGGTGTGCCCGGAGAAGGCCAAAACCGCGGGCCACGGCGCCGGCCACCCCGGCCTCCGTGGCCCTCTCCGCCAGGCGGTCCCAGGAAAAGCCCGCCCCTTCCCGCTCCAGGACCGCCCGGAGGTCGAAGAGGACGACGGCCTTGGGCGGCTCGTTGGCGTGCTGGAGCCAGGTGTGGGCGCAGAGGTGGACGGCGAGAGCTTCGGGGGCCAGGCCCCGGAGGGCCCTCCCCTGCCCGGTGAAGTCCCGGGTGTCCCGGAGGAGGGAGGCGGCCCCGCGGGTCCACCGGCGGTCCCGGGGGGAGAAGAGGAGAGCACCGTGCACTTCCACGGGAAATCCGGCGCCGGGCGAATGGAGGACCGGAAGGTGCTGGGAGAGGGCCCAGAAGTCCAGGGGGATCCCCTCCTCCTCCCGGAGGTACCCGGCCCCCTCCAGGAGGCCGAAGGCCCCCTCGGCCTCCCCGGGGTTCTCGAAGAGGAGGTCCAGGTCCGAAAGGGGCCTCAGGTGGACCTCCGGGTAGTACCGGAGGGCCAGGTCCGCCCCCTTGAGGAGAACGGGCCGGAAGCCCCCTCCCCGAAGGAGGTCCAGCGTCCTCTCGATCTCCCCCCACGCCGCCGCCGAGGCCGCCCGGTAGCGGTTCATCCGGGCCTCCGCCTCCTGTCGGGCCGTAGGCGGCAGGGAGGGAAGGAGCCCGGCGGCGCGCCAGGCGGCGTAGGCCAGCGGGAAGAGGCCCTGGCCCGCGAGGCGGGCGAGGAAGTCTGGCCAGAAGAGGGGATCGGCGGCGAGGGGAAGGACCGTCTCCGGCCGCTCCACCGCCGCGATGGCCCGCCGCCATTCCTCCGAGGCGACCGGGGAAAGGGGCCTTTCGCTCACCGCCCCCCCGGTGCGCCCGGCGGAGGCCCCGGCCTCCCCCGCGCCGCCCAGGCCCGAACCAGGGCCCGGCGCAGGGTGGAGAAGTCCCAGCCGCGGCCCCGGGCCTCCCAGTAGGCCCCGGCGCGGGCCGCCCCGGCCCCGGGGAAGCGGGCCAGGAGGGCCTCCCCTTCGGGGCCCAGGGCGTCGAGGAGCCTCCCGTCCACGATCCCCTCCCGGAGGGCCTCGAAGGGGACGGTGGGCAGGCGGATCCCGTCCTCCCCGGGGGAAACGAGGGCGTCGTACCGGACGATGGGGCCCTTCCAGTCGTCCTCCTCCCCATCCTGGGAAGGGGCATAGCAGAAGACCCAGAAGCCCGCGAGGCCCGGCGCCCGGGAGAGGAGGGCCGCCCAGGCTCGGTTGTAGAAGGGATCCTCCCGCAGGGCCTGGACGTAGACCCACCGCCGCGCCGGGGGCAAAAGCGGCGCCTGCCCCACCAGGGCGGGGGCTACGGCCACGCCGTCCAGCACGGCGCACAGCCCGAGGGTGTGGGGCCAAGCGAGGGCCGCCCACCTTCGGAGGCCCCGTTTCCCGAAAGCCTCGGCCCGGATCCGGGCGCCCGCCATTTGATCCGCCGTGGCCGGCTCGTCCCAGACGTAGGCCCAGGCCGATTCCCCCTCGGGAACCGCCTCGGGATGAAGGGCAAAGGAGCCGTCCAGTCCCGCCGCCGCGGCCGTTTCCTGGAACCGTCGCCACCCCGCGGCGTCCCGGGCAGGGCAGGTGGCCGCCGTGAGGCCGTGGCGTTTGAGGTCCCGAAGGTCCCCGTCCCAGCGGGCGGGATCGGGCTCGAGGTAGTACGCCCCCGCCAGGCCTTCCGGCGGGGGCAGGGGCGGGGCCGTCTCGATGCGCCAGGGGAGGGTTCCCGCCGGCCGGCCGTCCCGGAAGAGACGGAGGGCGCCCGCCACCCCCCGCTCCGTCGCCGAAGGGCCCGTCTTTCCGTTCCCGGCCGCGCCGCCGGTTCCCGGTGGACCTTGGGAGCCTTCCTTCACGGGAAGGCGGGCGCGGACGTAGAACCGGACGGGCTCCCCGGCCCCATCGAAGCCCTCCGGCGGCTGGGGACGGAGGAGGTCCCCCGCCAGCACGTCGCCGAGCCCCTGGGCCGCCCGGGCGGGAAGGAAGGCGTCAATCTCTTCCCGGGTCCCCGCCTGCCAGCGGAACTCCACCCGGAAGACCTCCGTCTCCAGGAGCCCCGCCTCCGCCTCCAGCCGCAACTTCCCCGGCCCCGGAGCGACCTCCACCCAGGCCGTGGCGTACTCCCCTTCGGGGGCGGCTTCGGCGCAGGCCGCCACCCCTTCCTCCGGCGGGATGAAGGGCCGGTTGTCGTAGGGCCTCAGCGCCCGCAGGGGCACGGGTTCCGGCCACCGGCCCGGCCGCGCGACGGGAAGGCCCTCCCCGCCCCAGCGGCCCACCGCCGGGCGCGGCGAGGTCTGGGCCAGGGACTCCTGGGCCTGCCGCCCCGCCCGGATCTTCCGCCCCCTCAGGACCTCCACCCGGCCGCCCCCCGCCTCCAGCGTCTCCCATGGCAGGAGCCACTCACCGGCCCAGGTCCGACCAAAGACCCGGTCGGCCCCCTGCCACGGGGGTGCCTCCGGCGCCTTCAGGCCCCGGCCGTCGAGGACCGTCCGGAATCCCCCCGGCGCCAGCAGGAAGAGGGACGTCCCGGAGGGCGGCCCCACCCGCACGGCCATCCAGTCGCCCAGGACCGCCTCCTCCGGCGGCGACCACGGAAGCGGCCGCAAGAGCCCCGCACCGCCGTCGGGCTCGGTGGAGAGCAGGACCACGTAAAGGCCCCGGGGCGTGGCCAGGGCGTAAACCCGGACCGAGCCGTCGGGAACGCCCGTCACGGCGTCCCAGGCGGGCAGGGCCGCCGCCCCGAAAAGAAAGGCCTCCCTCGGGTCCCCGTCCACCCGCACCGGAACGTTGGCCGCCGGCAGGTACGGCCTCCCCGCCGCGGCCGCCGGCACCGCGCCGAGCCCGATCAGCACCGCCAAAAGAGGTCCGTAGATCATCGCCAATCCAGGCCGGCCCGTTTTCCCCTCCGAAAACGCCTGCCGGCCGCACCTTCGCGGCCGTTTTCCGTAGCGGCCGCATCCCCGCGGCCGTTTTCCGTAGCGGCCGCATCCCCGCGGCCGTTTTCCGTAGCGGCCGCATCCTTGCGGCCGTTTTCCGTAGCGGCCGCATCCTCGCGGCCGCCGATTCGGCCGGTGGGAACCGGCCGTAACGTTCATCCACCGTAGCGGCCGCATCCCCGCGGCCGCCCCCCGCGGCTACCGCAACGAGGCCTCGGGCAAGAAGTCGGCCAGGGCCGCCCGGAGGTCCTCCTCCCGGCTCTCCCGGGCCAGGGTCCCGAGGCGCTCCAGCGCCCGCGACACCTTTTCCTCGCTGACGCTGTTGATCTGGCCGATGAAGATCTTGGGGTGGCGAGAGGTGCCCACGGCCTCGTCGCTGTGCATGAGCACCTCCTGGATCTTCTCCCCCGGCCGGACCCCCGTGAAGACGATGGGGATCTCCTCGTGGGGCTTGAAGCCCGAGAGGGTGATCATCTGTTCGGCCAGGTCCACGATCCGCACGGGCTCNCCCATGTCCAGGACGAAGATCTCCCCGCCCTGGCCCATGGCCGCCGCCTGGAGCACCAACTGGGAGGCCTCGGGGATCGTCATGAAGTACCGCACCATGTCGGGGTGGGTCACGGTCACCGGCCCGCCCTTCCGGATCTGCTCCCGGAAGAGAGGGATCACCGATCCGGTGCTGCCCAGCACGTTTCCGAAGCGGACCGCCACGTACCGCGTGGGGTAGCGCTTGCCGAGAGCCTGCACCACCAGCTCCGCCACCCGCTTGCTGGCGCCCATCACCGACGTGGGCTTGACCGCNTTNTCGGTGGAGATGAGGACGAAGGACTCCGCCCCAAACTCTCCCGCCAGGCGGGCGGCCACTTCGGTACCCAGCACGTTGTTCTTCACCGCCTCGCAGGGGTTCCACTCCATCATGGGCACGTGCTTGTGGGCGGCGGCGTGGAAGATGACGGCGGGGTGGTACCGACCCATCAAGGAGGCCATTCGCGGCTCGTCCCCCACGTCGGCCACGAGGGGGACCACCTCTAGATGCGGCCACGCTTCCTTCAGTTCTCGGTGGATGTCGAAGAGGGCGAACTCGGCCCGCTCCACCAGCAACAGCCGAGAGGGCCCCATCCTCGCCACCTGGCGGCAGAGCTCCGACCCGATGGAGCCCCCGGCTCCCGTCACCATCACCGACTTGCCCGAGAGGAACCGCCCCACCTCCTCCGCGTCCAGTTGTACCGGGTCCCTGCCCAGGAGGTCCTCGATCTCCACGTCCCGGATCCGCTGGATGGAGACCTTCCCCTCGATGATCTCGAAGAGGCCGGGAATGATCCGGGCCTTGACGGGTACCGACTCGCACAGCTCAACGATGCGCTTCACGTCCTTCCGGGAGGCCCTGGCGATGGTGATGATGACGTGGTCGATTCCCTGACTGCGCACGATCCGGGGCAGGTCGTCGGTCTTGCCGATGACCTTGATGCCCTGGAGGACCGCTCCTTGTTTCTGCGGGTCGTCGTCCAGAAAGCCCCGGATGTCCAAGCCCGCCCCGCCCTGAGCGGCGATCTCCTTGGCCACCAGCACCCCCGCCTGGCCCGCTCCGACCAGGAGGACCGGCTTCGCTTCCTCCTTGCCCTTCTCGGCCACCCGGGCCTTTTGTTCGAACCGCTCGTAAAGTGCCCTCCGCAGCACCCGGAGTGAAACCACCCCCCCGAAGCCCAGGACCGTGTCCATACCGATGATGGATAGGGGCACCCGCAGCGGGTGGACCGCATCGGGCAGCGTCAGGCGCGCCAGCGTCAGAGCCAGGAACGACCCTAGGGCCGCCTTCAGGAAGGCCCCCACCTCCGCCATTCCGATGTACCGCCAGATGAAGGCGTATACCCCCGTCACGAAGAGGAGGGAGAACTGCAGGAGAACCACGAAGGGAAGTTGGATCGCCGACGCTTGGATCTGCTCCGGCGGCACGTCGAACTCGAAGCGCAGCAGGTACGACGCCACGAACGCCGCCGCCAGCACCGAAAGGTCCAGAGCGAACTGCACCTGCCGCCCCAAAAGCCGGGACCAGAAGGGCGCCCTGCTCGGCCCTTTCACCTCTGTTTCCTTCCCCTTTTTCATCGCTTCCCGCCCTTCCCCCTCTTCCTTGCCCATTCTCGCTCCAAGCCCCTCCCGCTTTCACCGCTGTGCCGGCCAAGAAGGGGTGCCCTTATACCCGCGGCGATTTCTTCCCGGGTCCTTTCACGGAACGTCTTCCTGGTCTCCTCCTCTCCAACTTTTTAGGGGGACGCTCCCGACCCATCCCCGAGCGTCTATGAACCCGAATCCGTGATTCTCAAAGCCATCGCCAACCGCGGCTCATGATGTGCGGGAGGTCTTTCGGATGATATCCACCACTCGCTGCTGATCTTCGGGCTTCAGATTCGATCCGCTGGGCAAGCACAGCCCCTTCTCGAAGAGTTCTTCCGACACCCGCCCGCCGACCACCCGGTGCCCAGAAAAGACCGGCTGGAGGTGCATGGGTTTCCAAAGGGGTCTGGATTCGATGTTTTCCGCTTCCAGCGCGAGCCGGATGTCTTCCCGGGTTGCACCGAAAGCCTCGGGGTCCACCAGAATGCAAGTGAGCCACCGGTTGCACCGGCCGTAGGGGGCCTCGGGCATGAAGGAGATCCCGGGCAGATCCCCGAGCGCCTTCACATAAGCATCAAAGACCGCCCGCCGCGCCTTCACCCTCTCGTCGAGCACCGTCAACTGGCCCCGCCCGATGGCGGCCAGGATGTTGCTCATCCGGTAGTTGAAGCCGATGGTGGAGTGCTGGTAGTGGGGCGCCGCATCTCTGGCCTGTGTCGCCAGAAAGCGGGCCCTTTGAATCAGAGCACCATCATCGGATAGCAACATCCCCCCGCCCGAGGTGGTGATGATCTTGTTCCCGTTGAAGGAAAGGGCGGCCATTTTCCCGAACCGCCCGGCCCTTCTGTCCCCGCAGGTCGCCCCCAGCGCCTCCGCTGCGTCCTCGATAAGCGTCACTCCGAAGCGTTCACAAAGAGGCTCGATCCTGCCGTAATCGGCACACTGTCCGTAGATGTCCACCGCCACCACGGCCTTCGGAGGCTTCCCTTTCTGGAATGCCCGTTCCAGCTCCTCTTCCAGGAGGAGCGGATCCATGTTCCAGGACCTCTCCTCGCTGTCGATGAAAACGGGGCTTGCACCCACGTACCGGATGACGTTGGCGCTGGCGCTGAAGGTCAAGGTGGAGCAGAGAACCTCGTTCCCTTCGGTCACCCCGGCCAGAATCAGAGCTAGGTGCAGGGCCGCCGTTCCGGAGGAAAGGGCCGCCGCATGACCAACCCCTACATACGCCGCCACTTCTCGCTCCAAGGCATCCACCATCGGCCCCAGCGGCGCTATCCAGTTGGACGCAAAGGCTTCCCGCACCAACTCCAATTCGCGACCCGACATGTGGGGAGAGGAAAGGTAAACTCTCTTCATGGCGTTCTCTTTGACAAGGGCTTCGCAGGGATTCCCACCACGGTTTCCCCAGCGGCCACGTTCTTAGTAACAACGGCTCCAGCACCAATGCTTGCGCCTCTACCAATTCGAAGATATTGCAGGATTTGTGCTCCTGTCCCAACCAAGACTTGGTCTTCTAAGGTCACCCCTCCGGAGATGTTCACCGCTGGGTTTAGCACGCAACCAGAACCAATGGCTGCCTCGTGCCCAATCGTGCAGGACAGGTTGACCATGCTATAGTCGCCAAGTGTTAGATTAACCGTCCCCACGACATTTGCACAAATAATGGTGCCACGACCAAGCCGTGTGGAATCGTGATCAAAGATGGCGGTTGGGTGTACAATAGCAGGCCACTCAAGCTCTGGAAATTTGCTCTCTAGCTGGAGTCCTATGCCTGTGCGGACGGCTGGAGTGCCGATACCGATGGCAAGGGCATCAATCTCACGCCGCTTTGTGTCCAGCCAGTCAAAGTCGCCTAAGACCTCATCAAGGCTATCGTGAGGCCCCAGTTTCGTGAGGTCACTTACGACAAATCCGCAAAAATCGTATGCAGGCTCTTTCGCGTTGATTTCCTGAATAAGCCACTTCACCTCTCTCGCAAAGCCCCCAGCACCAATGACCACAATTTTCTTGGTCGCCATGCTTACTCCCCTTTCTCGGCTTGCCCCCGCGCGGTCCCCATAAATTCCGGCATAGTTGCATGCCCCTCCGCCGAGATGCCTTCCCTCTTGAGCACCTTCCAGAGGGTCATCCAGAGTATCCTCACATCCAGCCAGAAGCTCACATGATCCACATACCATACGTCCAGCTTAAACTTCTCCTCCCACGACAGCGCATTCCGGCCGTTCACCTGCGCCCAGCCCGTGATCCCGGGGCGAACCTCATGCCGGCGGGCCTGCTCCGGCGTATACCGGTCCAGGTATTGCATCAGAAGAGGCCTGGGGCCCACAAGGCTCATGTCTCCACGAAGGACATTCCATAGCGTCGGCAACTCGTCGAGGCTCCATGCACGCAGGAACCTACCAAGTGGCGTCAACCGCGCCGCGTCAGCAAGTGGCTTCCCATTTGGGTCATTTGCATCGCGCATCGTTCGGAACTTCAAGAGTAAAAACGGCTGACCACCCACGCCAGGCCGCTCTTGGCAAAAAAGTACCGGCCGACCGAGCCACCAGCGAATCGCCAGGGCTATTAATGCAAGAAACGGGGACAACAAGCCCAGGCCTAGCAAACTCGCAGCAAAATCCAGCGCCCGCTTGCCCCAGCTTCTATACCATTGCATGTACCTTTCCTTACATTTGTAGCTCGCCCTTCGTGCCTAACGGCGTTCCACAACCGCCAACTCAGAAATGGACTTGGGCAGGTGGTCCCGGGGAAGTCAATGAACTCCTAACCCCGCCGCGGTAAGGCAGGAGATTCTCAGTATACTTATGCTCAGCATGGCACGGGATCGACACGTCTTTTTAAAACCTCAAGTACGAGCGCCGGATAACGAAGGGGATCATCCGTGCGAATCAGAAACCGCCGCCCCACACCTTCCACCAACTTCCTCAGCAGGGTCCGCTCCCGGTCCGCCATGCCGACGATATTTATCTCGGGGTTGAAGTACTCGTGGGCGTTGTTGAGCAGGCTCCGCTGGGAGTTGAACTCCGAGCGGTTGAGGTGTACGGTCATCCGAAAGGCCTCTTCTGCGCTGATCTCCACGACCTGCTCCTCGCCCCGTTCCAAAATCACAAGGTCCGTGGCGCGAGCAGAACTGCACATGCGGTCCGGGGGGACATAGTCCACGATGGTCCGTTGGTCGCGGAAATTTTGGACCAGGTCTAGGAAGGGCAGGAACCGCGTCGCCTTCGAGATCATGCGGCTGCTCCAACGCCGGTCCACTGCATCATAGTAGCGGAAGGTATTGGTCCAAGGAACGCTGAACAGCGTCTCGCCGTCCGTCACCGCGAGGTCCTCCGCGATAAACTCCGCCCCGTGCTCCATGCAAAGGAGCATCGTGGTGAGTGTCTTCCCTGAATTCGAAGGGGCGAAGACGACGACCGTCCGCCCTCCCAACCGGAAGGCTGAGCAATGAAGCGCCAGGAACCCTTTGCGGAGGAGCAGGAGCGTCGCCAGGTCCGTCAGGACATAGTTCACCGAGTGGAGGTTCATGAACCGGAAGTGCACCAACCTAAAATAGTCGCGGTTGGCCCTCACGACCGGGGAATCGCTGAGTAGGCCTTCAGCATGAAGCAATAGGCGTGTCCCCAAAAGAAAAGGGCGGTCGTAGAGAACCTCGTCGCGGCCCGGGAGACCGGTGTAATAGTGGTACTTCCCGTGCGGAACCGCCCTCCGCCTCCGGAGGGGCGCTTCGAATGCAGAGCGTGCTTCTTGGCGCAACTCGATCCTCACCGCGCACGCAGCGTAGTCGGCGGCGGTGGCTGGCGGGCAATTCTGACCGTAGGACCATCTGAACCGGGGGATGTTTGTCTTGAGGGCCAGTACACCCGGCGACAGGACGGAGTAGTGAATATCCCTCCTCGGGGAGGTCTCGGCCTGCTGGCGGAGATGCCGGTAAAGTCTCTCACGCCGGGGCTGGAGCTCTGAGGCCAGGAATGCCCGCGCCCTTCGGAGGTTCTGGGCTGCTAGCGCCGAAAGGGCCGCAGGGTCGCGGGTCAAGGCTTTGATCCGCTTCGCCAGCCCCCCCACATCGCCGGGCTCGAAAATGCAGTCGGGGGATAGGAGTTCACTGGTGCCGCCCACCCGCGACCCCAAGCAGGGGAGCCCCTGGGACATCGCTTCGATCAGAACGCGCGGAAGCCCCTCCGTTTTCGATGCCAGGACAAAGAGGTTTGCATCCCGCAGGGCGGCCAGGACTGCCCTGGTTCCCGGCAGTTCTCCTGTGAAGGTGACGCGCCCCTCCATTCTGTGGGCGCGCACCGCCTCGACCACCCCCCCCTGGCTACGCCCCCCCCCGATAAAGAGGAGCCGGAGGTTGGTCCCCTCCGCAACGCATTGGGCCGCGGCTGCGACGAGGTCTCCAAGGCCCTTGTAGGAGAGTTCCATGGACCCCACCGAAGCCACCGTGAACGGCCCCTCGGGTGGCGGCGGCACCCTCGGAGCTTCAGCCAAGTCCGATTCGTGGATGTCGACGCTGGAATAGTGCGTCGAGAAAGTGGAAGGACCGGGCGGGTACCTACGCTGGAGGGCGAATTCGGTCACATAGGCCGCGGCATCCGCCCGCGCGCAGAGGTCTCGCACCTCCGCGCAGGTTCTCCAGCGGAGAAGAGGCCGAAGGGGGTGGTCGATGGCCCCTCGCGCGAAGGCTTCGTAGGGGTCCCCCACAACCTCAACCGCAAAGGGGATTCCCAACCTATTCACCTGAGGCACGATGGCTGAGGCAACATGGCTTGGGATCCGGAGCACAACCGCGTCGGCCTCCTGCACAGCCGGCCACGAGATGCGACGGAGGATTGGGAGTCTAGACAAGTACGCTACGGGCCCCACATAATTTGGTAGGGCTACAACCCGAACCCGCTCGCCTTCCACAGGCTTCCAGCTTGGCCCACGCTCCGCAACCTCTTCAACCCGACTCAGGACCGAGACCTCGTCGAACACCGAGAGGTAGCGCTTCCAAAAGGCATAGTCGTCCGTAGAGGTGGTCCAGATGCTCCCGTCGGGTGCACGCTTGAAGCGTCGCTCGCAGGTGACGAGAACTCTCACTTCCGCACCTCCCGTCCCCGAGAGGAGCGATGCGGAAGGCGAGGTCCGATGCCTTTCTCCACCAGGATTTCTCGGTAGATCCCAAGGACCCTTTCAGCGCTCACTTGGTGGCCGCACCAAGTCGCGAGGGCGTGGGCCTTGCCCGAGGCCGCCAGGACTGCCCGGGCCGATTCATCCCCCATTAGCTGGCCGAGTGCTCTCCCAAGGTCCACCGCATCCTCCGGCTCGAAACGCATGCCGCACCCTTCCGGCACGACCTCGGTGACTGGTTCAATCCGGGGCAGGATGACGGGAAGCCCCATGGCCATGGCCTCGGCGAAGACCATCCCAAAGCCCTCCCTGCGCGTGGGAAGGACAAACAAATCGAAACAGCGGTAGAGCGCCGGGAGTTCCTCTGGTAAGAGTTCTTCTGTCATAAAGAGGACCCGCCGCTCCAACCCTTTTGACCTCACTGCTTCCCTATAGGTATCCCGAAGCGGGCCGTCGCCCTTGATCACAATGACCCATTCAGGGAAAGCAGATAAAACCTCTCCCGCCGCCTCGATGAGGAGGTCTATTCCCTTCCAGTGAACAAGCCGCCCGACACATCCCACCACTTTCGCTCCTTCGGGAACCCCGAGTTTGCGGAGTCGGGGAAGCACGCTAGCGGTAGAGGGCGGTTCGCCCAGGGCGGCCTTCTGGAAGATCTCACTCAAGTCGTTGCCAACCAGGACACAGTCTCCCGGGCGAAATCCGATCTCCAATGCCTTGTTCAGAACCGCTTGGCTAACGAAGAAAGATCGGTCCGACAGTTTGGAGAGTATCCTTTCAATGGCCCCCACGACCTTTCTNTGGAAAGGNGTNAGGCTTCCCTCCCGGCAGACGAGGTCATCCTGATGGTGAAGGATGACCGGCACACCCGCGAGTCGCCCGGCCACGCGGCCGACAAAGCCCATGACTGAGCCCCGCGTGTGAAGGACCTGGATATGACAACGCCTAAGTTCAAGGAACATGAGGAGGATGCTCCATACTTCACGGAGGGGGGCAAAGCCCTCTGGGAGCGGGAGCAAGTGGACCTGCCCGCCGAGGCTCTTCAGGTCGGCGAGCGGTGGGGGCCAGCCAAACACCGGGTAAGCGGAGACGAAAAAATGGAGGTCGGCTCCTTCTTCCTTGAGGGCCTTCACAATGAGGCGACTGAAATTCGTGATCATCCCGCCGCTAACCGCCGCATGCGCCACAATCAACCCACGGAACGGAAGAGCCACGGAGCCTTTTCCGCTGTACACTGAGTTTTTTTCCAGGTCTCGTTTAGCGGGTTCGTTCACCAAGTCCCCCGGATGCTCTCTGCAAAGGCCCACCGCGCGGCTGCGATCCAGGTCCATCCTAGGAATACCAAGGCTGTAAAAAAGGCCGCCATCCGCCACCTGCTCCCCAGAAGGGCCCGCCAGGATCGCCTAAAGTCCCAGATAAAGCCGGTTGCCGCAATGATGAATGCAAATTCAACAGGGAACGAGTACCGGGGCTCTCCGTGGGCGAATGGCGTAGCCGCCAGCCCGCCGGCTATGACCGCAAGGAGCAGTAACCGGGGTTGCAGGTCGAGCCCCGCCCCGGCCAGAAGTCCGGCAAGCCCGAGCGTCAGGGCGATTCCCCACTGCACATTCGCCAATGCAAAGAGGCCAAACTTGAGAGGGTCCAGGAGGGGCCTTGCCCGGGACACCAAATCGAATGTGCCCGTTTTAGGGGCAAGGGACCTCATCAGGCGGCTAGTTCCACGCCGCACCTGCTCTGGGAGCGATGCGGCCTTCATATCCTTGGTGACGCGCCGGATCGACTCGGTGCGTTTTTCAAAAACCTCCTGCGGCGTCAACGGCCTAACTTTGAGCAAACCACTGACAATCGCCTCCTGACATGCCTTCCGCGTGGATGTCGCTTCGACCTTGGCTAGCTCCTCGTTGAGCCGTTGATGCCGTTCGTAGTAGGCACGCCGGTTGGCCGCCTCGTAGTTGCTAGGCTGCGATTTTACGAAGCGGAGGTCCTCCTCGTAAGTGGCCATGGCCGCCCGGTAGTAACCCTGAGGATAGGAGAGGTTTAGGAAAAGGTACCCGGTCAAAGCATAGTTCCTCAAGATCCAAGCCGCTGGGAGGAGCGCGGCGAGGGCAACCAAAAGCCCTGTCGGCAGGAGCACCCCCTGCCACAGCGGGCGGGCCCGCCAGTTCATTGCGGCAATCACTGCCGCAAGCATTACGGCCACTGGAGCGAGATTAGGGCGTGTCAGCACCATCCCCCCGGCGAGGCACCCCGCCGCCGCCATGCGCCACAGCCTGAAGGGCGGCCTCCAGTCCGCCACCCATAAAGAGGCGAGGAGAAAGGAGAGGGAGAGGGCCTCGCTGGTGAGGTGAACCGCATAGCCTATTGCAGGCAAGTAGAGCGCGTACGACATTGCCGCGGCATGGGGAAGGCCGAACCGCCCCTTAGCGAGGGGTAGAGCAGAACCGAGTTGGCANAGCCGTCGCGTGACGCCGAAGATCAAGGCCACATTGAGCCCATCGATGAAAACCCAAATGAGTCGGAGAAGGTGCACTTTCTCCGTGCCCAACAAGGTCGACGCGGCCGCAATAACCCACCCGCTCATCGGTGCCCAGAAGAGATCCTGATCCCCCAGAAGCGTGAGGCGCATCGCGCAACGGTAGTAGGAGACCTCGTCTCCGCTGTGGCCGAACTCAGCCCGCGGGATCAGGAACCACGCGGCGATGCGAACCGAGAGGGCGAGCGCCACCAAAGCGACGCCCCACACCCACTGGACCCGTCTGTGATTCGTTTTAGAGAGCATATGGGCTCCAACCATCACCCCATCCTTTCCCCGACAACTCGATGCCCATGGCGGCCACCCGGTCACCGGAAGGAGGCGACCACCAACCCTACACAAACGATCGCAACGCCCGCCCACCGGTTCCAAGGTGTGGTTTCGTTTAGGAGGAGACCCGATAGGGCCAGCACAATAACCATGGGCAGGCCCATGAATGGGTAAGCCAGATTCAAGGGCGCACGGGACAATGCCGCCATCCACGCGAGGGCCGCGGCAACAGCGCAAGCCAGCCCAGCCACCACCTTAACATGTAGCAACGCCCGCAGAAGAAACCCCGTCAGGACGCCCAGCTCATGAGGGCTTGGTCCCACTTCCACCATGCCCTTCTTCACGAGGAGTTGGCCTGCAACTGTGAACACGATGGTGACGAGAATCGCCAGAAGGCCTGAAGGGGAGAGGTCTCTCATCGACACGCTCCTGAAGGCTGGAGGTCCGCTAGGCCTCGAAGTGCCGCACCGCCTCGATGACCAAGCCCTGCTCTTCCCCTGTCATGCCGGTGTAGAAGGGCAGCCGGACGAGGCGGTCACTCACCGCCTCGGTCACTGGACAATCGCCAGGCCGCCCCCCGAAGCGGCGGCCCATGTCGGACAGATGCAAGGGTTGGTAGTGGAAGACCGCTAGAATCCCCTGCCTTTTGAGGCTGCCGATGAAGCGTTGCCGCCGGTCAAGGTCCGGGAAGAGGAGGTAGAACATGTGGTAAGGCTGTTCACAATAGGCCGGGACATGAGGCAAACCCACTCCGTTGCGCTCCGCCCATGTCGAGAGCTCGACGAAGTATCGCTGCCAGATAGCTCGCCGTCTCGCCTGAATGGCCTCACGCTCTTCCAGTTGGGCGAGGAGAAACGCAGCCAAGAGATCCGAGGGGAGGTAGGAGGAGCCCAGGTCCACCCATGTGTACTTGTCGACCTGTCCACGGAAGAACCGGCTCCGGTTCGTACCCTTCTCACGCAGGATCTCCGCGCGCTCAGCGAGCGCAGGGTCATTGATGAGGAGTGCGCCTCCTTCACCGCAGGTGAAGTTTTTTGTCTCGTGAAAGCTCTGTGTCGCCAGGCAACCGAATGTTCCCAGTGGCCTTCCCCGGTATTTCCCGAAAAGCCCATGGGCATTGTCCTCCACTACGGCGAGCCCCCGACGGCGCGCGATCTCCAGGATCGCCTCCATCTCGCACCCTACCCCTGCATAGTGGACAGGCACGATTGCACGGGTCTGCGGGCTGACAAGCGTCTCGATGCGGGTTTCGTCCAGGTTCAGAGTGTCCGGCCGGATATCCACGAAGACAGGACGCACGCCCCGTAGGACGAAGGCGTTGACCGTCGAGACGAATGTAAACGAGGGAAAGATGACCTCATCCCCCTCCTTGAGGTCCAGGAGGAGCGCAGCCATCTCTAGAGCGTGTGTGCAGGAGGTCGTGAGGAGCACCTTGGGGCAGCCGAGCGCCTGCTCGAGGAGGGCGTGGCAGCGTCGGGTGAAGACGCCGTCGCCGGAGATGTGGCCCGCCGCCACCGCCTCCGCCATGTATGTCATCTCGCGCCCCACGAGGGTCGCGCGGTTGAAAGGGATTGCCGAGTTCACCGCCGCCTCAGCACGAAGAGCTTCTGCGTCCCATAGTCTCCCCAGGCGGGAGCCATGGAGAACCACCGGTTCCACTCTGAGAGGGGATCGGCCACCCGGTCCTCGTTCCCAGCGAGCTTGGCGAGGAGGGGCTTGAGCACGCGCGTCCCCACGAAATAGGTACTGGCGAAATCGGAGACCGAGACGGAATCGAAGAGTGGCGCGGCCGCCTCGACGACCTTCTCCTGGTCGAGGTAGGTGTTGAAGGCCGGCATGGGAATTTCTTCGAGCCCCCACTCCTTCCGGAGGCTGTTCAACCGCTTCCAGCCCTGCAGCGTTGCCTCTGAAAGGAGAAGGAGGCCGCCGGTCCGGAGCATGCGTGCGCACTGTTCGAGGGCGCGCTTCTGGTTCTCCCAGTTGCCAAGGTTAATGAGGACCCGAACCACCACGACCTTGTCCCACTGTCCCGCCGGTTCTTTCAGGTCCATGATGTTGCCGACGGCGAAACTAGTTCGCGCTCGGACCGGCTCCGGTAACTCCGCGCGGCGACACTCAGCCGCCTTGATCATCTCTGGGATATAGTCCAGGCCGCGGATCTCAATCCGGCGCGCCGTCGCCAGAGCAGCGGTGGAGTATCCGTTCGCGCATCCTACATCCAAAACGCGGTCGCCATCTTGAAGGTGCTTGAGTAACTCCTGGATCTCGAGGCGGATCACCCCGATATCGGACCAGGAGGCGGCATAGGATTGCCCGTGGGTGTTGGCCTGCTCTACCCAGTACTCGTAGATTCTCCTGAGGTCATACCGCTCCGTCATAGGTGGCTTCCTTCCTGTTCTTCTGAAAGCGCTCCAACCTCTTCCACGACAACATAGGTGGGCCGTTCGAGGGCACGCTGGTGCAACCGCGTGAGATACTCACCGATGATGCCCAAGGTGAAGAGCTGGGCACCCGAGAAAATGGCAATGATGGAGGCGAGGAAGGCAAATCCAGGCACCAGAATGCCCTGGAAGAGAGCCCTCCCGACGACCCAGACCAGAACCAAGAATCCGAAGACCGCCATAAGAAAGCCCAACAGGCTTGCGAACTGGAGAGGTGCGGTGCTGTACCCGGTAATCATATTGAAAGCGTGGGTCGCCAGCATCCTGAATGTGTACTGAGATTTCCCAGTGGCCCGGCAGTCGTGGCCGACCCGGACTTCGGTGAACCGGGTGGTGGCCCAGGAGAGCAAGACGTCGAGAGAGACCTGGGGATGTCGGTACCCTTCGAACGCCCGTCGCAGTCCGGTCCGGAACGCTCGGAAGGCGCTCACGCTCTGCGCTACTTCTACCCCCATCGCGACCCTCAAGGCAATCTTAGTGAGGATCGAGGAGAGATCCCGGAGCAGGCCGTGCTGTTCCTTCCGGGGACGACCGTAAACGACGTCGAATTCTTCCGACAATTTGGCCAGTAGGATGGGAATCTCCTCCGGCGGGTGTTGGAGGTCGTCGTCCATGGTGATCGTGATGTCGTGCTGCGCGGCCCGAACCCCGCACAAGACGGCGTTGTGTTGGCCATAGTTCCTCATCAGGTTGATCCCCCGAACCCACGGCAACCGTGACGCGTGGTCGCAGATAACCCTCCAAGAGGCGTCGCGGCTCCCGTCGTTCACGAGAATCAGTTCGAAGCGCTCCGCCACACCGGGCAAAACCGCCGCCAGCCGTTCCACGAGCTGCGGGAGAGATTCCTCGCTGTTGAACACGGGAACAACCACTGAGACACCGCCGATCCGATCTGCTCCGTTCGTCTCATCCCTCGCCATCTGCAATCCTCCAAGACAATGGGCTTTCTTCGTCCGGCGCGTCCGCGCAGCCTTGCATCACATGGGCCCCTCCCGTATGCATGTGATGAAAGTTTCTGCTATGGGGCTTTTTGCGCCAAGAAGAACGCCGTGGGCTCAAGCACATGACGGGAGCCTAAGAACCGGAGGCATATTCGAAGCATGGGCTTCAGAAGCGCCTGTGACACGGTGTTCCTCACTGTCCTGCGGGCGGGTCGCCGCTTGGGCCCAAGAACCTCCATGACTGTATAGCCGCAGCGGGCAAGCAGTTGCTCCACCTGTCCCACCGAGTATTCGGTTACATGATCCCTGGCCATCAATTGAACGGGTTTTCCCCGCGCGATCCGAAGGAGGTTGTCATAGCGGTAGCGGCTTGGCGTAGAGAGGATAATACATCCACCAGGTCTTGTGACTTGAGCCATTCGGGCCAAGAGGACTGCGGGGTTCAGGACATGTTCAATGACATTATTCAGAACCACGGCATCGAAGTAGTTTGGGGCGAATGGCGGTTCGCTTCCATCTGCAAGAACGAGATCCGCCGCAGGGACCCTTTTCGCTGCGCTTTCGAGGGCTTGCAGAGAAACATCCACCCCCGTGACTTCCATCCAGGGAAAATGGCGTTGGAGTGATTCCAGCAGGACGCCCATACCGCATCCCACATCCACGAGTCTGTTTACCGGTTCTTTGGTTTGCATGAATTGAATTAATAGGCCAAGAGTTGTTTCAAGCCTCATGTTATGGAAGGGGCTTCCGAAGTCATTGCCCATTTCGACAACGCCATCACGGTATTTCTCTAGCTGACTGACCTCTTGCGCCGAAAGGAAAACGAAAATCCCTGAGGGATGGATACCAAAGCGTATCGAATCCGTTGGCCTTGCCCATTTGCCAAATTCGCAGCCATCCTGGATGGTTAGTGTCTTGCGTTTACTCCAATCGTAGTATTTCTCCGCTTTCATTGGATTGCTCCGCTACGAGTGGAGGAATTTCCTTGCACGACTTCCCCTGCTGCTCCTGCTTCTACCCGATGTACAGAATTCTGCAGCACACCAGTGCCGATTCCGGGAAGTATTTTAAAAGCCTTCGTTAACGAACTTACTAGGCCATTCCATGAGCTAGATGGGAGGCCGTGCAGGAAAGCGAGCTGCGGACAGGCCGCCGCGGAGCGGGTCTTCTCCCATGGTGAAACCTGCTGGAAACCGCCCTAGCGCCATGGGCAGAGAATGGTCATCCCGCGGGCTTCATGGAAGGCGGCCAGTTCATTCTGGGTCATCGAAAGATGTCCCGCGGCCACCGCGGGGCGTAATGTCTTGGAGATCCGCCAGTTGAGTCCCTCCAAACTCGGAATTGCAGTAACCACGATGCCCCCGGCTTCCTGTTGGTCCATGACCGACTTTGCGCCTCGGCTCGCCCATCGGAGATGGTTCCACCCGTTCACCAATGTAAACGGTTCCGGAATAGATGGGCCCACCTGCGGGGTACCATTCCAAGGTGCGTGTCACGGCGCTCACGGCGCCGTTCCAAACCCTGAAAGGCAGTCCCAAGAAACCGGCAAGCCTCGGGTAACGCCTTTCAATGACCGTTTTGCTCCAGGGAGAAACGATCTGCAACACCCCATATTTCTTCATGCAAAGGGTTTTCAATCCGCGGGACTCGTGATGGGCGCGCAACGCCTGGCCCGTCATCGGAAAGTGCCCCGCCGCCACTCTCGGCCGAAAGGTTCTTGAAATCCACCAGTTCAGACCACTGAGGCTTGGAATGGCGGTTACCACCACCCCCCCGGGTTTACAGAGCCCGACCAGACGGTCGAACACGGGACCGGGGTCGTCGAAATGCTCCACGAAGCCGTAGGAGAAGATAACATCGAAAGGCCCACCGTCATACTCTAGAAAGTCGGCCAACTCGATCCGTCCTTGCACCGCGAGGAGGCGGAGGTTTTCCACCGTCTTCTCGCAGGCTTTCGCGGCAGAATCGACCCCTGAGACGCGGTAGCCAAACTGCTTCGCGAAGTAGGCCATCCACGAGCCAGGCGCGCACCCCACTTCGAGAAAATCCAGCGGACCATACTTCAAGTGCGCCTTGAAAAGGCTGTGCAGTTCGTGGAAACTCCGTGGATCCCGGATGGTCGGGAGGTGAACCTCCGACCATACAGTTTCCCAGTAAGCGCTCTCGAATGCTTTGTTTTCCTGCGCCTGCTCCTCCCTTCGGGTTGCCTTCTTCCCCGTCATGCCAAAGCGCCCCTTCTTCGCTCCGGGAGGATATCGGCGTATGCCACATGCATCGCCACGAAGTAGAATCCCAAATACCACCCCGTGGCTAGATTGGGGTAGAAGATTCCGGAGGTCAAGGCCGAGGAGAGCAGACCTGCCGTGAGTGCCACCATTTGCCAGGAACGTTTTTTCGCCGCCCAGATCCGTTGGAAGATGCGGAACCAAAGCCAACTTACGATCATTAGCATGATCAGGCCTCCGTCCTGGAGGAGCTGGAGCACCATACTGTGAGCGGGGTTCCTGTGCTCTGCATAGTTCCCGATGCCGTAGCCGATGACCCAGCGGATCGGTTTTTCGTTGAGCGTGTCTAAGACGCTCATCCAGAGGTCGGGCCGCCCCGAGAGGCCTTCATTGGAGAGGGGGTCATGAAATAGAACCATTTGCCTCTCGATAGACTCCTGGGCTGCCTCATTCTCGTGGATAGTCTTGGAGCTCATGTTCGCGCCGATAATCACCGAGATGGGCACTAAGGCGAGAAGGATGAGAAGAAGGCGTCTGGGGTTCGGACCCAAGTAGACAGCGACGAAAGTGGCCACCCGAACCAAGCCCTGGCGGCTACCCGTCAGAAGGGTACCGGCCCCTCCGAGGAGAAGGACCACCGCCTCCATCACCCATCCGAACAGAGGGCTCTCCGTGAGAATCACAAAGGCAGCGATGACTAAAATGGCAACGGAGGTTTGCCCGTGATTGGGACCAACTGTGGAGTCGAGGCCGCTGACGCTCCATTTCCCCGAGGTCCCTGCCGGCAGATGTGCAGCAAACCGGTCAAGCTCAATTAGGTGGAATCGATCGGCCATCATGGTTAAGGTGATCCAAAAAAACGCACCAAGCGCACTGAGGTGGAGGATCTTGAGCCGCCGCAGGGTCATGGGGATATGAGAAGCGGCCCAGTAGACCAAGAGGAACTTTGTCATCAGAAGCAGAGTGAACCCTCCGAACCTCACACCCACGCCCGTCTCACTAAAGGGCAATGTCACTGAGAGGAAGTTCGCCGTGAAAATGAGGAGCATCCCCGAGAGGTCCTTGATGGTTTCCCGGTCGAAAGGTGCGACCGTTTGCCTTCCGGTAGAGAAGACCACCGCCAGAAACAGTCCATATCCGAAGATGTCGGGGAGCGAGGGCCACATCGCCCAGTTAATGGGAAGTGGCATCACCGGAATGAGGAATCCCTGGGTAGCGACAAATCCTACTAGGCAGAAGAAGGGGAAACTGCCCCAGACGGAGGGGCCCTGGGCGCGTTGTGGCAATGGGGGGCGCAAGCCCTGGGATCGGGGACTAGCGGATAGCCGCATGGGCCATGCCTTCATAGAGTGTGGTCAAGTAGCGGGCGTTGGCCTCTATAGTCAGACCTGCATCGGAGAAGGCCCGCACTGCCCGCGCACCCCGGGACTCGTTCCAGCCCTCTGCCAGCGCGGCTACAGCCGCTTCTACCCACTCAGACACCGGCGCGCCGAGGGAGAGAAAGCGGACGGCCCCGGGGAAAGCCGCCGAGACGGGGCTGATGGCATCGCTCGCCACACAGGGGAGACCCGCGGCCTGCGCCTCCATTAACGCACGAGGTAGCCCCTCGTAAAGGGAAGGGAAGAGGAAAGCATCCATCCCGCGAAGGAGTGTCAGCGCCTCGGCTCGATCCCCCGCGAAACGGAATCGTGGGGACAGCCCGGCCTCTCGCACGGAAGCCTCTATTTCGGCCCTCAAGGGCCCTTCGCCGATGAGGACAAAAAAAATGGTTTCGTCCCGGGGGGCGAGGTGCTTAGCGACCTCAACGAACAGGGCGTGGTTTTTCTGCCGCCGAAAGCTCCCCAGGTGGCCGACGACCTTTGCTCTTTCAGGCAGATCCAGCAGGCGCCGAAGTGCCCCGCGGTCCGGGGGTTCGGCGAAGGGGGAGAAGTCTATCCCCGTGACAACATCGCACTGACCTGCGCCACCGGCGGTGTCGCCGAACAGGCCCACCGCCGCCTCGCGTGAAACTGCCAGCCGAACCGTGGCGTGCTTCAGCATCCACCGCCGCATCCACCACCGGTAGAGACCCCTCGCCAGGCTATTGGAATGGCCATCTCGAGTGTTTCTTGAGTGGACGATGCGACCCGGGACCCCCTCTTTGTGTGCGGCGCGCACGACCAGGCCGCTGAAGTAGCCGATGTGAGAGTGGACGGCGAGAAAGGGGCCCTCCTTCTTCAAAAGGCGCCGAAGAGCCAATTCATAAGCTATCGGGCGCCTGGTCCCCTCCAGGGCGTGGATACGGGCCCCCAGGCCGAGGAGGCGCTCCTCGTAGGCGCCGCCCCTTGCGTGAACTAAAAATTCCATCTTGATCCGAGCCGGATCCATCCGCGGGAAGAGCTGGCAGGCCCAAGTCTCGGCGCCACCCATTCCAAGGTCTCCCAGGACATGTAGGACGCGGGGAATCTCAGCCATGTTTGCCCTCCGCATCCGAGCTGCTTGGTGGGGCGCCTTCCGTGGGCTGGCCGGCCCTTGGGATGGAGCATAAAGTGTAAAAGTACTTTCCAGAAGGGGCCGTGGGGATCTCCCCGACGAACTCGAACTCGAGGGTGCATTGCGGTCCCATTACGAGCCGGGTCTTTTCCTCGATCTCCCGGCGCACTGCCTCTCCAAGGGTTTTTCCCTCGCGGAGCACCAACCGGAAACGGAGGGCATCGTGCCGCTCTTGGAGCACCTGGAACTTAGAGATGGGGTTATCGTGGAGGTGGACGGCGAGGAGGTAGATGAAGTATTCCCCGGGAATCATCTTTCCCTCGTGGGTCCAAAAGCAGTCCACCCTGCGCCCGCTGAGTTTCGCCAGGACGGGGAGCCCCCGGCCGCAGGAACAGGGATGCTCGGCGAGAGCCCCCCGGTCCCCGATGCGATACCGGATGAGGGGCATGGCCCGGTTGAGAAGAGCGGTAATGACGAGGTCACCTTCTACACCAGGCGGGCAGGGCCGACCCTGCTCGTCCAAAACCTCGATGAAATGGGTGAGTGCGGAGTAATGCAGGCTACCACTCTCGGGGCATTCCATGGCCATGCAATGCATCTCCCGCGAGCCATAGTGGTTGACGACTCGGCACCCGTAAACTTTGGCCATCTTCTCGCGCAGCGCCGGGTAGAGGGTACCCGCACTAGAGATGACCACGCCGGGTGGATGTATCGCAATGCCCTCCTGTTCGGCGAACTGCGCCAGTTCATAGAGGTTGGAGGAGTAGCCCCGCAGAACCTTGGGATGGTATGTGTCGATTTCTTGAAGATAGGCGCGCATGCGTTCCGGACTCATCCGGAAGGCGTTCAGCATGCGCACCCCGCTCGCCCATTGCCTTAGGCCCTCAAGGGAGAACCCACCGCTGCGGAAAAGGTCGCGTTCGGAGCCCCAAAGCTTGATCTCCCGATCGCCGGGCCTCGCCCCGTGCCACTCGTAGAAAAGGCGCGTTACGGCTCCCCCAGTTATCCGAACTTCGCCTCGCCCCTGCAGAACGACAAGTGGCTCTCCCGTTGAGCCACTTGTTCGGTTCTCCACTGCATGGAGCGCGCCTATTTCGTCCGAAGTGAGATCACGGAAGTGCGCCCGGATGATCGGCTTGTCGAGTGTGGGCAGCGTATCGAAACGCTCCAGGCGGACCTTACCTGCTTCAACAAGGCCTGTCTGCTCGAAAAGGTTTTTATAATAGGGTACATGACAATAAGCATAATCCAGAAGTTGCACTAGCCGCTGGGTTTGAAGGGACTGCACGCCCGCAAGCGGGAGCCACTGGGCCCGCCGCATGAGGGCCAGCTCTCGCGCCGCTGAACGGTTTAAGGCCACGGCCGCGCGATAGAGGGTAGCCCGGAGCATGTCAGACTCCTCCTTCTGGAAGCTGTGGCAGATAAGAGACTGCAGCGCCCCTGCCACGCACAAGCCGATGGAGGAGCAGAAGGTATCCCAAGCAGGACACAAAAGTCCCTAAGAGTAGGGCCCAGGCCGCTCCAAGGGCTCCCCAGCGGGGAACGGCGTAAATGCAAAGCGTCAGGATGGTCGCGATCTTCAAAAGGTGAATGACGACCTGCGGCCTGAAACACTGAGCCGCTGTCGTGGCCGTGCCGAGGAAGGTAAACGCCGCTACCAAGCCGACATAGAGCATGACCACCATGAAAACATTGTTGTATTCCGCATACTCCGGCGTATAGACGAGGGCCAGAATGGTGCGCCCCAAAAGGGCTGCACCGAGAAACCCCGCTAGGCCCACACTAGCACCCAAGAAGACGAGCTGGGTAGTCAGTCTCCGGAAAGATTCCACGGAACCCTCGGCGAACTGCTTGGAAAGGCGAGGGAGCGCCGAGCGTGAAAGCGCCATGGTCATCATTCTTGCCACCATACCCAGAGCTGTGATCGCGGCAAAAATGCCCAACTCTCTCTCGCCGCGCCAGTGCTCCATCGCGTACCTCGGGATCTGCATCCCGAGACTTGCCAGCGCTCCGACCACGCCCAGAGGCAGCGCGAACCAGAGGAGGGGTAGGAGCTTCCGCGGGGAGAGGATGGGGCGCAGTGAGGCCCATTGACCCGCCCGTGGGAGATCGTAATAGAGCATCAGGGCGGCCCAGATGACGCAGAGTGCCAGGAGGGAGGCGGTCAAGTTTCTGACGAAGTACTGCACCGCGGTGAAGACGGCGAGGGAGAGGACACCCTTGAGCACCAGCGAACGGGCCATCAAATCCAGTCGCTCGTGGTTCTGCATGAGACCGTAGGCAATATCGCTGACGGACTCGACATACTTGGAGAGGGCAACTAAGGTGATGGCCGCTACGGTGGCGACCCCGTAATGCCCCAACCAGGCGCTGACGGTAATGGGGGCGAGACTCAGCAGGGAGCAGAGGAGCCGGAGCCCTAAGTACTGCCCGAACGGATATTGCTGGGCCACATCGGAGGCCAGGACCACGTTGAGGTTCAGGTTGCTGAACATGAAAACGGGTGTCGTGAGGGCCAGGGCGAGTGTGTAGCGCCCCACCAATTCCGGAGAGCCTAGCTTCGCCAGGACTACGATAATGCCCCACTGACTTGCGTTATAAACCGCGTTGCCCACGAACACCCAGGAGAAGTTTGCGCGGAGAGAAAGCCCTTTGAGCGTTGCACGGGGCGCCCCAACCGGCGGCCTCTCCTGTGCTGGATCTTGCATGGCTGTCTCCCGTTGCCTTAAAACCGATCCTGTAAAGAAAATTCTTTGCAGCGATGGACTGCTTTCCCCTCGGTCCTCTAACACACCTACCAGCACATGGAACAGCGTGTTGGTTTCGGCCCCTTGGTTGTTCGGCTGAAAGGGTGCAACCGTTACCGGATAGCGGCAGAGGAGAGTGTGCAAACCTTCTCACATTCCCTGCAACGTGCCCGCACAGGTTTCCCCCGGAGGGGCAGGCCGAAGGGCGATGGGGCCGGCGGGGGGGTTGGTCTGCATTGGTTGGCCTGGCGCCTTGCCCGCTGGTGAATGGTGGGCAGGAGTGTCCGCGCCACGGGGTCCCCTCCCATGCTCGTGCCTGCACCACCCCGAACGATCGCGGGGGGGCGCCCCTACGGTAAATGAGGGCCTTTGNGGTCACGCACGGATGATAGGGGCGGTGACGGCCCGGCGGCGAAGAAGGCCCCGTCGTCTTCTCGATTGAGATGCTGGCCGNTTCGCCATGCCGGCCCGGCCTNGTGGGGACGCAGATGAGNATGGNGTCCGCCCCGGCCAGGCGCANGAAGTCGGCCGTCGCCTCAAAGCGCCCCGTGGCGCGGGCGGAGGCGATGCGGCCGCCGTCCTCGTGTTTGGTGTTGCCCGCGCCGCGGTTGCCTTTTTCGACTTTGGTGGGGTCAACGTCAAAGCCGGTGACCCAAAGCCCTTTTCTACGAAAGCCAAGGCCAGCGGTAGGTTCACATAGCCCATTCCGATGATACCGACACCTCGGCTTTGCGAGATTGTATGGGCGCCTGAAGTGCTTTCGCGTTAGGGTTGATTAGTACCTGGTTGAATGCCAAATGGCTTTTCGACCGGTGGGAACCGGCCGCCATGACCGGGATTTCAGCCTTTCCCACAGCGTCGGATTCCGGTCTCCCGTTGGTCGCTGGAAGGACGGGTTGAGGATTCTCACCCGTAGGCGGCGTTGCTATGGGGCGGCGGCGCCGTAATAGTCTAAGTACCAGGCAAGGAAGGCTTGGATGCCTTGGGTGACTGGGGTCTTGGGTCGAAAGTCTACGGCGCTTATAAGGTCGGTGACGTCGGCAGAGGTGGCACCCACATCGCCAGCCTGCATGGGGAGATAGCGCTTCTCGGCTTTGCGACCGAGAGCGGCCTCAATGGCGTCCACAAATTCCATGAGGCGGACGGGGTTGTTGTTGCCGATGTTGAAGACGGTGAAGGGGGCCGAGCTACGGCAGGGATCGGGGTGGGATGGGTCGAAGGCCGGGTCGGGCGCGGGGGGCTTGCCTAGGATCCGGAACACCCCTTCGATGATGTCGTCAATGTAGGTAAAATCGCGCACCATCTCTCCCCGGTTGTAAAGCTCGATGGGTTCCCCGGCCAGGATGGCCCGGGTAAATTTGAAGAGGGCCATATCGGGGCGGCCCCATGGACCATAGACCGTGAAGAAACGGAGGCCGGTACAGGGGATGCGGTAAAGGTGCGCGTAGGAATGGGCCATCAGTTCGTTGGCCCGCTTCGTGGCGGCGTAGAGGCTGATGGGGTGGTCCGCCGGTTCGTGGGGGTTGAAGGGCATCTTGGTGTTGAGCCCGTAGACCGAACTGGAGGAGGCGAAGACGAGGTGCGCCACCTTCTGATGCCGGCATCCCTCCAGAACGTTGAGAAAGCCCACGAGGTTGCTTTCCACGTAGGCATGGGGGTTGGTGAGGGAGTAACGAACCCCGGCCTGGGCGGCGAGGTTGACGACCACAGCAAACCTTTCCTCCGAGAAGAGCCGCTCCATGGCCGGCCGGTCTTCGAGACCGATGCGATGGAATCGAAAGTTGTTCTGGGGCTTGAGAAGGCCCAGGCGGGCCTCCTTCAACCGGACGTCGTAGTAGGGGTTGAGGTTGTCCACCCCAACGACCCGGTAGCCCTCCTCCAGAAGCCTTCTGGAAAGGTGAAAGCCGATAAAGCCGGCCGCCCCGGTGACGAGGATGGGGCGCTCCTTGGAGGGCACGAAGAATCCACTCTTGGCTTCGCGCAGAGCCCGGTCTTCGCTCATGCCCGCAGGACCTTTCCCGGTACGGGGGGGAGCACGCCGCGGGTGTCCACGACGAGGGGCGCCTCCCGGGAGAGCAGGGCGTAGTCCACCGCCCGGTGGTCGGTGACAAGAAGGACGGCGTCCTGGGCCCGGAGGGTCTCCGCCGTGAGGGGGAGGGAGCGCAGGCGCGGCAGGTTGGGCCATTCCCGCATCCGGGGCAGTTCGGGGATGTGCGGGTCGTGGTAGGCGACGCCGGCGCCGCGCTGGAGGAGGAGGTCGAGGATCTCAAAGGCGGGGCTCTCGCGGGGGTCATCAATGTCTTTCTTGTAGGCGACGCCGAGGAGGAGGATCTTGGCCCCCTTGAGGCAGCGGCCGCGGTCGTTGAGGGCGAGCGTCAGCTTCTCGAGGACGTACTCGGGCATGCGGCGGTTGATCTCGCCGGCGTGCTCGATGAAGTTGGAGGACATGCCGTGCTCCCGGGCCTTCCACGTGAGGTAGAAGGGGTCCAGCGGGATGCAGTGCCCCCCCCATCCCGGGCCGGGGTTGAAGCGCATGAAACCGAAGGGCTTGGTGGAGGCGGCGTCGAGGACCTCCCAGACGTCAATGCCCATCCGGTCGTAGATCATCTTGAGTTCGTTGACCAGCGCGATGTTGACGGCCCGGAAGACGTTCTCGGTGAGCTTGGCGGCCTCGGCCGTCCGCGCGTCCTTCACCCGGACCACCTTCTCGACGAGGGCGCCGTAAAAGGCCTCGGCGAGGTCCCCCGAGAGCGGGTCCACCCCGCCCACCAGCTTGGGGGTGTTGGTGGTGCCGAAGCNNGGGTTGCCCGGGTCCTCCCGCTCGGGGGAGAAGGCGAGGAAGAAGTCCCGGCCGCAGCGGAGGCCGCCCGATTCCAGCCGGGGCTTCAGCCGCTCCTCGGTGGTGCCGGGGTAGGTGGTGGATTCGAGGACGACCAGTTGGCCGGGGCGGAGGATCGAGGCGAGGGTCTCGGTGGTGGCGTCCACGAAGGTCATGTCCGGTTCCCGCTGCCGGGTGAGGGGCGTGGGGACGCAGATGACGAGGACGTCGGCCCGGGCCAGGTCTTCCCTGCGCCCGGTGGCCCGGAAGCGGCCGGAGGAGGCCATCTCGGCGACCTTGCCGGGGCGGATGTGGCGGATGTAGGAGCGGCCGGCGTTGAGGCTCTCGACCTTGGCCGGATCCACGTCGTAGCCGAGGACCGAGAAGCGGGCGTCGTGGGCGGCCATGGCCAGCGGAAGGCCCACGTAGCCCATGCCCAGCACGGCCACGGTGGCCTCGCGGGATTCCAGGCGTGCCTTCAAGGACGCGGCGTCAGGAGGCATGTCCATCGAGAACCCCCCAGAAAGATCGGGCTAGAAAGGGAAGAGGTGCGGGCCTCGCGCTTTGGGGCGGAAGGCGCCGGGGGCGTTTCCACCAAGTATTCAGGGGAGGTTAGGCGGGCTGCCGGGCTTCCAAGCGCTGCAGGCGCGCCGAAAGGTCCTGAACGAAGGCTTCCAAGTGGCTCACCCGCCGGTCGAGTTCGGCGTAGGAAAACTTGACGGCGGCGCGCACTTCTCCGAAGTTGGTCCGCGTCTCCGCGATGAAACCGTCCAGTTTGGATTCCACGTGGTCCAGACGGCTGTCCAGGACGTCCACCTTCATTTCCAGACGGTCCACTCGGCTCTCCAGGCGATCCATCCGCGCTCCCAGACCGTCCACCTTTTCCGAAAGAACCCCATGCCCTTCCGCGATGAGGCGGATATCGGCCCGCAGGCTTTCGGCGACGACGTCGAAGTGGCGCTGGGTTTCCTCCGCCTTCTCGTCGAAGTGGCGCTGCATCTCGGCCGCCTTTTCGTCGAAGTGGCGCTGGGTTTCCTCCGCCTTTTCGTCGAAATGGAGGGCCGTCTCCGCCGCTTTTTCGTCGAAATGGCGCTGCATCTCGGCGGCCTTTTCGTCGAAGTGGCGCTGGGTTTCCTCCGCCTTTTCGTCGAAATGGAGGGCCATC
>JGI24187J35170_1000081_pt1 | contig 42595 bp, 36 predicted proteins | sample YNPBryBLVA2012_FD_35170 | JGI IMG/M metagenome (IMG submission 35170)
CGCCTGATCGAAGCCGGGCGCAAGCACCCCCGCGCTTACTACGTGCGGGAAGGCGCCGTCTATTGGACCGACGTGGACACGGGCGAAACCAGGCGGATCGGCGCTCTGCCGCCGCGCGGCTCGGTGGCCACGGTGAACGCGGACGAGACGCTGCTGGCAGGCGCCTACATCGAGGGCGAGGCCGGCCTGCCGGTGCTGCCGCCCTCTCCGCCCGCGCCCCAAGGGCATCCCCTGGAGCAGCCGCGCAGCCGCGGCCAGATGATGGAAGAGCGCTGGGCCGCCCGCCTGCCCATGGCCATTTTCACNCTGAGCNTCGCCGGAGGGGAGACGCGCGTCATCCACCGCGGCCGGGATTGGTTCAACCATNTGCTGTTCTCGCCCGCCGATCCCGGCCTGCTGATGTTCTGCCACGAAGGCCCCTGGCACAAGGTGGACCGCATCTGGACCATTCGAGCCGACGGCTCGCAGCTCCGCAAGATCCACACCCGCACNATGGCCATGGAGATCTTCGGCCATGAGTTCTGGAGCGCGGACGGGGGGACCATCTGGTACGATCTGCAAACCCCGCGCGGGGAGGACTTCTGGCTGGCGGCTTACGAGCTGGCCGGCGGCCGGCGCACCTGGTATCACTTGCAGCGGAACGAATGGTCCATCCACTTCAACGTGTCGCGTGACGGCGGCTTGTTCTGCGGCGACGGCGGGGACCCCGGGCAGGTGGCGCGGGCCCCCGACGGCCAGTGGATCTATCTGTTCCGGCCCGAGCGGATCCCCAACCGCGGCATCGAGGACCCCGGCTTCATCCGTCCCGGCGTCCTGCGGGCGGAGAAGCTGGTGAACATGGCCAGGCACAACTACCGGCTGGAGCCCAACGTCAGTTTCACGCCCGACGCCAGATGGGTGGTCTTCCGCTCGAACATGTTCGGCCCCAGCTACGTCTTCGCGGTGGAGGTAGCCCGGGCGCGCTGAGGCCGGCGGCTCAAGCCAAGGGCAGCTTCACCGGACGCCCTTGCTGGCGGGAGAGTTCGCCCGCCAGGCAAATCTCGTGGGTCTTGACGGCGTCCGCCACGTTGCAGTGCGATTCCTGCCCGNTGAGCACGCACTGGACGAAGTGGTCAATCTGGGCCTGGAAAGGATGGTGGGTCACCGCGCCGCTGTCGGGCAGGATGGTGGGGANNGNCGCCCAGCCGGTCTGGCCCGGCCAGCGCTTGGTGAACAGGCGATTGTCGCGGATCACGCCCCGGTTGCCCATCAGCACGATGGGAAAGGTGTAAGGGGCGGCGTATTCCAGCGAGGTGGCCACCTTGCCCAAGGCTCCGCCCGCAAAGCGGATCAGGATGACGCTATTGGGTTCGTACTCGTAGCGGAGCGGGTTGCCGGGGCTGAAATTGCCGTAGCCGAAAACCTCGACCGCTTCCTGGCGGAGGAACCAGCGCAGGCCGTCCACCGCATGGCAACCGGCCGAAAGCAGGGCCGTTCCTCCGTAAGCGCGGCGGCTCATCCAGGGGTACAGCCCGTAGTCGGGCGTGATGCCGTGCAGGTAGTCCACCTCGCCGTAGTAAAGCTCGCCCAGCAGGCCGTCGGCCAGGATGGCGCGAATCGTCTCAAACAGGGGATTCCAGCGCAGCACGAAGCTCACCACGCTGCGCACGTTGGCATCCCGCACGGCGCGGTCCAGGCGCCGCAGCCCGTCCCAGTCCAGCGCGATGGGTTTTTCCACGATCACGTGCTTGCCCGCCTGAGCGCAGGCCACGCCCTGTTCGACATGGAGGTGATGGGGCGTGCAGATGGAAACCACTTGAATGTCGTCCGCCTTGAGCAGCTCGTCCAGATCGGTGTAGGCGCGGCAGCCGCTCAGGCCGTACTGGCGCGCCTTGGCCTGGGCCCGCGCGCGCTCCCGGCTCAGGATGGCGCGCACCTCAGTGTGCGGATTGGCTTGGAAAGCCTTGATATGTTCGCCCGAGACGTCTCCCGTGCCCAGGATGGCTGCGCCCAATCGTTCCCCCATCGCCGTACCAGTATAGTGTCGGGAAAGGCCCCGGCGGGCGTCGCCGGAGAGCCGAGTTTCCCGCCGGGGAAGATGAAGAACCGCAGCGCGGGCATTGACGCGCGGGGATCAGCGGCGTAGAATCGGGTTGTTTCTCATTCCGGAACCGGGATTCCGGGCAGGCTCTTTGGCAGATCAGCCATCCCCTTGCACGGGAGAGAGGAGACGAAGTTATGAGCTGTGTCAATAACTGGCGGAACCCGCCCCTGAGCGCCCAGGGACTGACGATCCCACTGCAATGGGCCGGAAACCAGCAGGACCGGCCCACGTCGGCGCAGATCCAGATTCTGGAAACAACGCTGGGCCTGCTGCCCTTTGAGCACCTCCAACGATTTGTCCAGTCGAACGGCTACATCCGCGCCTCTGGGCCAAGCTGTACGCCTGCTTCGGGGGGAGGGTACGGGACCAGTCCCTCCTATATTCGACTGAGCTATGAGTGCTGGCGCGATTCCTTTAACTTCACTTACCAGTACACCTTTCTGCATGAGTTTGGGCACTGGGTGGACGAGACTTACCAGGCCCTCAACGGCCTTCGGCAGTCTGCGCGGGCCGAGTATGATTTCTTGGTCGCCGCAAGCCATCACGGGCGCACCAATGGCTCGAATGAGAGGTTTGCGGATTGCTACGCCATTTTCGTATTCCGTTATATCGGAGGCGCGCCTTACAACCACCGCCCCCGCGCAGCCGACTATAGGGGCGCAGAAGGACGGCGCAGGTTCCTGGCCCTTTTTTTGACCCCGGCGTTTGCCAATTTGCAGCCTTTGCAAACGCGGGTGCCCGCCGTGCCTTGAGCCCATAGACCTCCCGGCGACCGGGCCCGTTCAAAGCCAGGGCGGGCTAAGGGTGGAGAACTCGATCCTTCCCGCAGGCGCGCTCCGGCGGCGGTCCGCTACAATGGCGGCTCGGGCCATGAACGGCTTTGAGCGCATCCAGGCTGCCCTCGCCGGCCGCCGGCCGGACGCCACGCCCGTCATGCTGCACAACTTCATGGCGGTGGCGCGCTGTTTCATTCAAGCGGTGGAAACCTACCGCTACGACGGCGTGGTGGTGGACCTTGACACCGCCACCCTGGCCGGCGCCCTGGGCGTGCCCGTGGCCTTCCCGGAGGACGAACCCGCTCTTTGCCGGGGCGCCCGCCTTTCCCGGCTGGAAGAAGTGCGCGAGTTGCCGCCGCCCGAGGTGGCGGCCTACCCCGGCGTCCAAGTCTGGCTGGAGGCGGTGCGCCTGCTCAAGCGTCACTTCGGCCGCGAGATTTACGTCCGCGGCAACTGCGATCAGTGCCCGTTCTCGCTGGCCGCCGCCCTGCGCGGGCCGGCGGAATGGTTGACCGACCTGATGGACCCGGCGCGGCGCGAGGACGCCCATCGCCTGCTGGAGTTCGCCGCCCAGGCTACGCTCGAGTTCCTGCGCTTGATGGCGGCGGCCGGCGCCGACATGCTTTCCAACGGCGATAGTCCGGCCGGCCCCAGCCTGATCTCGCCCCGCCTGTACCGGGAGTTCGCCTGGCCGTACGAGAAGCGGGCGGTCGAACAAGCTCATCGTCTGGGCTTGCCCTACATGCTGCACATCTGCGGAAAGACCGAGCCCATTCTGGAGGACATGGTGCGCACCGGGGCCGACGCGCTCGAGTTGGACCACAAGACCGACGCCCGCCGCGCGCGCGACGTCCTCGCCGGCCGCGCCGTCTTCGTGGGTAACCTGGACCCGAGCGGCGTTCTGGCCCTGGGCACGCCCGAGCAAGTCGAGCGCAAGACCCGCGAGTTGCTCGAGATCTTCGCCGACACCCCGCACTTCATTCTCAACGCCGGTTGCGCCATTCCCGCCGGCACGCCGCCGGAAAACCTCAAGGCGATGATCCGGGCGGCGCGGCAGGCTTGAACCGCCGGCTGCGCCGGGTTACACTCAACCGGGAACCCGCGATGCTAGTGACGAGCCTGCTTTGCCTGCTTGCCGCTCCGCCGGCGGCCGGCAGCCCGTTCGATTTGCCTGAAGTACAAGTGGCGCCTTCACCCGCTCACCCCGCGCGGCTGCCCCTGCCCTCAGGCCTTCTTCCGCTGGAATTGGCGGCGGCGCCGGACGGACCCGACATCGCGTTGCTGGTCGAGGAGGCTTCCGGAAGGCGCCGGGTAATGCTTTGGCACATCGGCGAAGCCGCAGCCGGGCGGGACTGGCCCGCACCCGAGGGCTTCGCGCCGCGCTGGATCGCCTGGCACCCCGAGGGAAAGCGCCTGTACGCGGCCGGCCCGCAGGGCGCCGAATGGGTCATCCGCCGGCTCTCGATCCCAGGCGGCTGGGACGCGCGGCCCCTGTACCGCTCCCGGCGAGCGATCGAGCGGTTGCTGGCCGGACCCCGGCCGTTCCTGATCGGCCAGGACGAGAAGACCGGCAGGGACATCTTGGCCTATCGGTTGTTCTTCGGCGCCCGGCTGGAGAGCGGGCGCTACCGCATCGAAACCGTCACGGAAGCAGGCGCCCGGCCGTATTGGGTCGTGGGGCCGGGCCAGAAGCCGGCCGCGGAAGCAGAGGACTGGCGCTCGGCCGGAGGTCTGCCGGCCGCCTCCGCGCTGCCGGCGGCCTTCCATCCCGCCGGCAGTTGGCTGATCTGGGAAGATGCCGAGGGCTGCTTCCAGGTCGCGCGCTACCCTACGGATCGCTGGGAGGCGAGCGAAGCGCTTTTCCGCCGCCGGGTGTGCGGAGGCGCCCTCGCGCCCACTCCCAACGGGATCGGGTTGTTGCACTGGCGTCCGGACGCCGACGGCCTCGCGCTCTATCTGGACGGCGGCCGCAGCCAGAGCCGGCTGCTCGCCGGCCGGCGGTTCCTGGCGCCGCCCGCGCCGCTGCCCGACGGGCGCGGCCTGGCCGTCCGGGTGCGGGATACTGCGGGCGACGGGATCGAGTACCTGCCCGTGCACATCCCCCTGGCCGACGTGGTGAACGCCTGGATGTTTCTGAGCTCCGCCGACGACCGGACCCTATTGGCGCGCGCCGGCGGCCTGCTGCGCCCCCTGGAGTACGACCAGCTCTACTCCCTCTATGAGAGCGAACAGTACGGCTGCGCCGAGTACCCGCTCTCCTGGCACCGGCGGCCCTATCTGGTGACCACCGACATCTTCTGGGAATTGTTCGCCGCCGCCTATCAGGGGCTGTTCATCCTGCGCGAGCGGCAGCAGGCCATGCCCGCCTTCTGGGAGCTGGTGCGCGGCGCGCTGCCGCATCTGCCCGCAGGTTCGGTTTCCGGCAAAATTTTTGCGGCCCTGGCGGCGGTCNAGCGNGGCGACGCCGCGCGCAACGAGGAGGCAGCGCGCATCCTCAAGGCCAGGGGGCGCGAATTCTCCTCGGCGCTCGGGGTCGAGTTCGATTACGCGGAGTTGCACCCGCGCGGCCATTACGCAGCGGATCCCGAAGCGCAGAGGTACTTCAAGGCGGTGCGCTACCTGAGCTGGGCGACACTGCCCACCCAGTACCCCGGGGCATACCCGGAGGCCGAGTTCGACCTGTTGCGCCGGCTGCCGGAATCGGTCAAGCAAGCGGCCTTGCGCTGGATCGGCGCTTACCAGGGCTTGGTGGCGCCGCCTCGCGCACCCACCGTGTGGAGCGATGCGCCCTTCGCGCCGCCGCCCTACGTGCGGCGGCTTCCCTCCCGGACGCCCATGCTGTTCCCGCTTGGGTGGGGATTCGACAACGAGGTGCTGGACTCGACCGTGCACCACGGCGACGCACCGCTCGAGGGGCCGGGCGGGCCGAGGCTCGTCCCATCGGGTCTGGACCTGGCGGCCGCGCTGGGCAGTCGCTTCGCCCGGGAACTGCTCCGCGAGGAGATCGCCAAGTACCCCTCGCTGGCCGGCGCGCTGGAGGCTCTCGCCGCACGCCGGCCCCGCGATTCGCCTACCCTGTACGACCGCTGGCTGGAAGCCCTGGGGACGCAGTGGGCCGAGGAAGCACTGGAAGCCATGGGGCCCGAGGCGCGCGCTCTCTGGCGGGCCAAGCGGTTGCAAACCGGCCTGGCTTCCTGGGCCAGCCTGCGCCACATCACGGTGCTGGTGAACGAGCGCTCGGCGGCGCAATGCGGGGAGATGGGCGCCGAGCCGATCGTATTGCGCCCGCCGCGGGGCTGGGTCGAGCCCGACCCGCGCGTCTTCGCCGCCATCGCCTCTCTGTTCGAAGAAACGGCCGCCCGCGTCGCCGCCTGGAGCCTGAAGGGCGCCACTCCGGAAGAGGCCGGCTCGCAAGAGCCGCTTCGCGAGGGCATCCTGCGCAAGCTGCGTGAGACGGCGGCCAAGGCTCGCCGCTTCGAATCCATCGCTGCGCGCCAGATCCGCGGCCAGCCGCTGACGAGCCGGGACTACGAGGAGATTCTCGCCGTCGGGCAGACGGCGGAACACAATCTCCTGGTCTTCAAGAGCCTGGCCTCGAAGGATCTGGCGCTGTCAAATCCCGAGCCGATCCCCAAGATCGTGGATGTGGCCGGAGGCGGTCCCTACCGCGTGCCCTATTTGCTGGCGGCCGTGGGGCGGCCGCTGGAGTGGGACCACATCGTGCCCTTTTACGGCCGCCGCCAGATCGTCAAGGGTGTGGTGTATTCCTACTACGAGTTCGCCTCCGAGGAGTTGCTGGACGACGCGCAGTGGCGCGAGCGACTGCCGGGCCAAAAGCGCCCGGGCTGGATCGAACCGTTCCTTTCCCCCGGCGTGCTGCCATGCCCCGCACAAGCGCCCTATTGATCCTGGGACTGGCCTGCGGGCCGGCCTCCGCCGCCGCGGCGCAATCCGAGGCGCGCCTGCTTTTCACGGGCGATATCCTGCTGGGGCGGGTGGTGGCGCTGGAGATAGGGCGCACGGGGCGCTCGCCCTGGGAGGGCCTGCGGCCTCTGTTCCGGCAAGCCGATCTGGTTGTAGGGAACCTGGAAAGCGCCGTGGGCCGGCCGGAGGACTGTCCGCGCTCGGACCCTCCGTGCCTGACGGCCTCCCCTGCTTTGCTCAGCTTGCTCAAGCCGGCGGGCTTCGGCGTTCTGGGCCTGGCCAACAATCACGCCGGGGACCTCGGCCCGGAGGGGATCGAGACCGCCCGCCGCGCCCTGCGGGAGGCGGGCCTGGCGCCGCTCGGCTGGGAGGATTCGCCGCTATTGCTGCGGGCCGGCCCGATCACGGTGGCGATCGTGGCTCTCAACCTGGCGCCGGGGCCGGGCAGTCCGGCGCTGCCCCTGCCCTCTACTGAGCTGCGCCGGAAGCTGCGGCTGGCGCGCCGTGCGGCGGATCTGGTGGTCGCGTTCGTGCATTGGGGGCAAGAGTACTTGGGGTGGCCGAGCCGGGCACAGCGCGAAGGCGCCGCCTGGCTGATCCGGCAGGGGGCCGATGCGGTCATCGGCCATCACCCCCACGTAGTGCAGCAGCCCGAGTGTGTGCTGGGCAAGCCGGTCTTCTATTCGCTGGGCAACCATGTGTTCGATCAGAAATACCCGGACACCAAGGCAGGGCTGATCGCAGAGCTGCGCGTGCGAGGCCGCCTGCTGCGGGCCGGAGCGATCGCCACCCGCACGCCTCTGCGTTCGAGCTTTCCGCGGCTGGCCGAAGGCGGACGCGCCGCTGCGGTTCCCTGCGCGGTCGAGCTGGCCGAACCGCTCCGCGCCGGGGGCTTTCAAGTGCGCGGCGAGTCCTCCCAGAGAGGCGTCATCCTGGAAGCGCGCCAGGGAGAGCGTGTCGCCTGGCGGACCTGGCCCTTGCCGCTGGAAGGGATCGCCGCAGCGCGGCTCGCGGACCCCGAGGGACCGGAGTTCCTGCTGACGCTCGAGCGGCATCCCTCCCCGATGGACGGCGAGTCGGGCCTGCGGCCTTACGTTTACCAGCTCGGCCCGCGGGGTTTGATCCCGCGCTGGCGGGGCAGTGCGCTGGCCTGGCCGCTGGTGGATGCCGACGCGCCTGAGGGGGAAACGCTCTGCGCGCTGCACCGCGCCGATTCGTTTCTGACCCTTGATCCCANTGCTCCCGCAACCCGCGTGGCCGCTTACCGCTGGAACGGCTTCGGCTTCTCNGGCCTCCAGGACGCCCGGGCGCTGGCCCGCTGCGCCGCGCTGTTCCCGTGAANGCCGGCGGAGGTCCTCAGGCGGCGCCGCCCACGCGATTGCCCGCCGCGGCGTAGAGACCTTTCCGGCGGATGTAGGCCAGGACCTTGGCGGGCAGCTCCGGGGGATCCTCTCCGGCCGCCAGGCGCGCGCGCAACTGGGAGGAACAGACCGGGAGGGCCAGGCTCTCCAGGCGGTGCACGGCGGCGCCGGGCGGGGTCTGGTAACTGTGACCCGGCCGGCTGACCACGATGAAGCGCACCAGGCGCACCAGGTCCTCCCAGCGGTACCAGGTGCGAATCTCGGCGAAAGCGTCCGCGCCGATCAGGAAGAACAGCTCGTCCTCAGCTCCCAGCGAGGAGCGCACTTTCTCGATCGTGTGGATCGAGTAGCTGACGCGCTCGCCCTCCTCCAGGCGNGAGACNTCGAACAACGGCTCGCCCTCGCAAGCCAGCTCGGCCATGCGCACCCGGTCCTCGTAAGGCGCCGCCGCCCGGCCGCCTTTGTGGGGCGGGTGGGAGGCGGGAACGAACAGCACGCGGTCCAGATTGCACTGGCGCGCCGCTTCGCGCGCCACGCTGAGATGCGCCTGGTGGATGGGATCGAACGTCCCGCCGAAGATCGCCAGCCTCAAGGTCTTCCCTCGCCGCCCGGGGGCTGCGCTAGAACATGATCCCCAGCAGCACTTCCACCTGGTTGCGGTTGGAGACCGGCCCCCCGGTGGGCGCACTGACGAAGGTATCCTGCTGCCAGCGCGTGTAGCGCAATTCGGGCGCAAGGCGAAAGCCCGGCAGGCGTCCCTCGAGCCCAAAGCCGAGCAGGTAGCCGTAAGCGCTGCGGCGCACCAGCTCGTCGGGGCGGTCGGTCTGGAAGGGTGACTCCTGCCGCGGCAGCGTGCCGGAGACGATCGTGCCCACCTGCTTGAGGCCGCTCAAGCGCTCCAAGGCCAGGCCGCCCGCCAGGTAGGGCGCCACCCAGCCGTCCGTCAGCCGGTACTTGAGCCACACCGGGAAGTACCAGGCGTTCCCGCTGGTCGCCTGGTTGAACCCTTCGCCCTCCCAGCGGTACTTGACGGAACGGTGCAGGAAATCCAACCCGGCGCTCAAACGCAAGGGCAGGCGCAGCTCGAAAGCCGGGCCCAGCACGTAGCGCCCGCTATCGGCGTGGTAGCGCCAGGCGCGCCAGGACTGGCTCCGAAAGGCGTCCGAAGCGGGCACGCCCGCCTTGAAGCCGAAGGAAGGGCGCTGGCACAAGGCGGTTCCCGCCGCCAGCACAGCGATCCACCATTTCATTGCCACACCGCCGGCGAAGGGCTCATGGGCGCGATTGTACCCCACTGGCGCGGCCTCGCAGGGCGGCCTGCCCGCGGGCCGCCTCCACGGCCAACTCGTCGGCGCGCAGATTCTCGGCGTGATCGGCGTGCCCTCGCGTCCACACCCAGCGCGTCTTGTGGCGCGCAGACAACTCCTCGAGCTCGCGCCACAGATCCTGGTTGAGCACCGGCTTCTTGCTCGCGGTCACCCAGCCCCGGCGCTTCCATCGGCCGATCCACTCCGTGATGCCTCGCTTGAGATACTCTGAGTCGGTGACGATTTCCACTTCGCAGGGCTCTTTCAGGGCGCGCAAGCCCTCGATGGCGGCGCGCAGCTCCATGCGGTTGTTAGTGGTTTGGGGATCGGAGCCGGAGAGCTCCTTGCGATGCCTGCCGTAGCGGAGGATGGCCGCCCAGCCGCCCGGCCCGGGATTCCCCAGGCAGGCGCCGTCGGTGATGAGCTGGACCTTTTTCATGCCGGCAGCGCTTCGGGTTCCCGGGTGAAGAAGGCGTCCACCAAATCGAGAATCTCCGCCCCCTCGCGGGCCCGGTAGAGGGCGGCGCGAAGCCGCGCGCCGTTGCGCACCCCGTGCGTGAAGTAGGCGGCGAACTGCTTCATTTTGCCGACCGCCTCGGGGTCCTCCCGCTCGAGCAGCAGAGCGTAATAGCGGCGCATCATCCGGTAGCGGTCCAGTTCCGTGGGCTGCTGGTATCGGCCCGCCTCCAAGTACTGGGCGATCTGCCGGAAGATCCANGGGTTGGAAGCCGCCGCTCGGCCGATCATGACCGCGTCGCAACCGGTCTGGGCNACCATGCGGGCCGCATCCTCCGGCGTGAAGACGTCGCCGTTGCCGATGACCGGGANGCGCACCGCCGCCTTCACCTCGCCGATCAGCCGCCAATCGGCGNGCCCCGCGAAGCCCTGCTCGCGCGTGCGGGGGTGCAGGGCGAAGGCTTCGACGCCGCAATCCTGGGCCAGCCGGGCCAGCGGCACGGCCACGATCTCCTCGGCGCTCCATCCCGCCCGGGCCTTGACGGTGAGCGGAATGCGGATAGCGGCGCGCACGGCGCGCAGGATGCGCTCGACCAGGGGCAGGTCGCGCAGCAATCCCGAGCCGCCGTTGGAGCGGCAGACCTTGCGCGCCGGACAGCCGAGGTTGATGTCCACCAGATCGAAGCCCAGCGCCTCGCATTGCCGGGCCGCCTCGGCCATCACCCCAGGGTCGGCGCCGAACAATTGGGCGGCGATGGGGTGTTCGTCGGGCTCGAAGGCCAGGTACTGCAAAGTCCGCCCCCGGCCGCCGGCGCGCACCGCGTTGACGATGCCGTGCGAGCTGCTGAACTCGGTCATGATCANGCCGCAGCCGCCCAGCTCGCGGATCAACNGGCGGAACAGAGTGTCGGTGATGCCGGCCATAGGCGCCAGCACGGTGGCGGGCGAGATCTCGATCCGGCCGATCCGCAGCAGGGCGGGAAAGCGGGCCATCATTCTTCTTTCATTCTAGCCTTCCCGCCGGCCCGGGCCGCGGACCCAGCGTTGTTGGGGACCGGGCGGATGCGGTAAAATCAACGGCGGTCGCCGATCGCCGGCCGGGGAAGCGCTTCCAAGCTGAGTTTGCGCCGGGAACAACCGGCCCTGCCGGCGCCGGGCGCTCCCGGCGCGCCCGCCAAGCAGCCGAGAGGGCGCGGGGTGTGACCCGTCCTTTTCGCCGGCCGGCTTCGACCAGCGAGTAACCGATGAGCCGGGGAGCCTCCCGCGCACGCGAATTCCGCGAGCAGCTCGGCCGCCGCCTCCTGGTGGCCGACGGCGCCATGGGCACCATGCTGTATTCGCGGGGCGTGTTCATCAACCGCTGCTACGACGAGTTGAACCTCTCGGCGCCCGAGCTGGTCCGGGGCATCCACTTGGAGTACGTTCGGGCGGGAGCCGAGATCCTGGAGACCAACACGTTCGGGGCCAACCCGGTGCGGCTGGGCGCCCACGGCCTGGTCGAGAAGCTGGAAGCCATCAATCAGGCGGCCGTCCGCCTGGCGCGGGAGGCGGCGCGGGAAGCGGCTTTCGTGGCCGGCTCGGTCGGCCCGCTGGGCGTGCGAATCGAACCTCTGGGTCCCACCTCCTTCGCCGAGGCGCGCGCCGCCTTCCGCCGCCAGATCGAGGCGCTGGCGGAGGCCGGGGTGGACCTGCTGATCCTGGAGACCTTCGGCGATCTGAACGAGCTGCGGGAGGCCGTCCTGGCGGCGCGGGAAGCCGTCGGGCAGGAGCTGGCGGTCATCGCCCAGGTGACCATTGACGATTTCGGGCGGATGCCCGACGGCTCGGAGCCGGACACCTTCGCCCGCCGCCTGGAGGAATGGCCGGCCGAGGTGATCGGGCTGAACTGCTCGGTCGGCCCCAAAGTGATGCTCGAGACGCTGGAGAAAATGGCGGCCTACACGGGCAAGCCCCTGAGCGCGATGCCCAACGCGGGCCATCCGGCCACCATCGAGGGGCGCAAGATCTACCTGGGATCGCCCGAGTACATGGCGCAGTACGCGCGGCGTTTCATCCAGGCCGGCGTCAAAATCGTGGGCGGTTGCTGCGGCACTACGCCCGAGCACATCCGGGCCATCCGGGCCGAAACGCGCTCGCTCGAGCCGGTGCACCGGCGGCTGAGCATCACGGTGGAAGCGCCGGCCGCGAAGGCTGAGGCCTTGCCGGCCGTGCCCATGGCGCAGAAATCGCAGTTGGGAGCGAAGCTGGCGGCCGGGCGTTTCGTGGCCCTGGTCGAGATCCTGCCGCCGCGAGGCGTGGACGCCTCCAAGGAAATCGCCGGGGCGCGGCTGTGCGCGGCGCGGGGCATTGACGGCATCAACGTGCCGGACGGGCCGCGGGCCAGCGCGCGCATGAGCGCCCAAGTCACCTGCCAGCTCATCCAACAGCAAGCGGGCATCGAGGCGGTGTTGCACTTCTGCTGCCGGGATCGCAACATCCTGGGGATCCAATCCGAGCTGCTGGGAGCGCAGGCGGTGGGCATCCGCAATCTGATCTGCATCACGGGAGACCCGCCGCGGATGGGCGCCTATCCGGCGGCCACGGCGGTCTTTGACGTGGACGCGATCGGGCTGGTCAACATCGTGCGCAACCTGAATCGCGGCCTGGACATCGGGGGCAATCCGATGGGCTCGCAGACCAGCCTGCTGATCGGGGTGGGGGTCAATCCGGGGGCGTTGAACTTCGAGGAGGAAATGCGGCGCTTCGCCTGGAAGGTGGAGGCGGGGGCTGAGTACGCCGTCACGCAGCCGGTGTTCGATCTGCGCTTGCTGGAACGGCTGCTCGAGCGCATCCGGGATTTTCGCATCCCGGTGATCGCGGGGGTCTGGCCGCTGGCCAGCTTCCGCAACGCCGAATTCATGGTGAACGAGCTGCGCGTGCCGGTGCCCGAGCCGTACTTGGAGCGGATGCGGCGGGCCGCGAGCGCCGAACGCGCCCGGCGGGAAGGCGTGGCCATCGCGCAGGAGATGATCGTGCAATTGAGGGGGATGGTTCAGGGCGTGCAACTGAGCGCGCCCTTCGGCCGCTACGAGCTGGCCCTGGAGGCGGCCGAAGCGATCGGGCCCAGGTGAGATGCCGACCGACTTGATCGAGATAGACCCCGAGAAGCCGGCCCCCGAGGCGCTGGCGCGGGCCGCAACCGCTGTGCGCGCCGGCCGGGTGGTGGCGATTCCTACCGATGCGCTCTACTCGCTGGTGGCCGATCCCTTCAACCTGCGCGCCGTGACTCAGGTGTTCCTGGCCAAGGGACGGGCGCCGCAGCGCTCCCTGCCCTTGCTGATCACCGACGTGCTGATGGCTGAAGAACTGGCGCGCGAGCTGCCGCCGCGCTTTTTCGTGCTGGCCCGCCGTTTCTGGCCGGGGCCGCTGACCATGATCGTGCCCGCCTCGGCGCACGTGCCCCTGAAGGTCACTGGCAACACGGGACGGCTGGCGTTGCGGCAGTCGCGCTCGCGGGTGGCCAATGCCCTGCTGGAAGCGCTGGGCCAGCCCCTGATCGCCACCAGCGCCAACATCTCGGGCCAGCCCACTTGCCGCACGGGAGTGGAGGTGTTCGCCATGATGGACGGACGGGTGGATCTGGTGCTGGACGGAGGGCACTGCCCGGGCGCCGGCGCGACCACGATTGATATCACCGAGGCCGACTGGCGGCTGATCCGCGAGGGCGAGATTCCGGCCAAGGCCATCGAGGAGTGCCTGCGAGGATGAGGCGGAGGGCGGCGCTCCTGCTGATTTGGGCGGGGCTGGGGCCGGCGCCGGCCGCCCAGAACGTTTTCGAGTATTTTGTTGCGCCCGCCCGGCCCGGCAACCGGCGCAATTCGGAAGCCGACCTGCTCCCGCTCGGCGACGGCCGCCTGCTGCTGGCCTGGACTCGATTCTCGACCGATCAGGCGGAGGACTGGGCCCCGGCCTCTATAGCCGCCCGCCTCTCCGAGGACGGCGGGCGCAGTTGGGGCGCGGAGTTCGTCCTCCAGGAGAACATCGGCCGGATGAACGTCATGGAGCCGGACCTGCTCCGGCTGCGCTCGGGCAAGGTGCTGTTGTTTTTCTGCCGCAAGAACTCGCCGGCCGACTGCCTGCCCATGGTGCGCCTCTCGCGCGACGACGCGCGCACCTTCGGCCCGCCCGCCCCCTTGCCCGTCCAGCCCTACCCCTCTTACACCGGCTTCAATCACGACCGCGCCATCCAGCTCCGCTCCGGGCGCGTGCTCCTGCCCGTGTTCTTCACCGGCGACTACCGCAAGGATCCTCACATGCGCAGCCGGGTCTACTACTCCGACGACGAAGGGCGCACCTGGCGCGCCTCTCGCACCGTAGTGGACGTGCCGGAGAGCCGGGCCGGAGCGCAGGAGCCCGGCGTGGTGGAGCTGCGCGACGGGCGCGTGATGCTCTGGCTGCGCACTGACACGGGGCGCATGTACCAGGCCTTCTCCTCGGACCGGGGCGAGAGCTGGACGGCACCGGAGCCCTCGCCCGTGGTCTCGCCGCTGTCGCCCCAATCCATCAAGCGCCTTCCCTGGAGCGGAGAGCTGCTGCTGGTCTGGAACAACTCCGACAAACAGCGCTTTCCTCTTTCGCTGGCCCTCTCGCGCGACGAGGGCCGGAGCTGGAGCCCGGCCCGCAACCTGGACGAGGATCCCGCCCACACCTACGCCTACACGAGCATCGAGTTCCTCGGCCGGCGCGTGCTGTTCACCTACTACGCCGGACCGCCCGCCGGCGCGCGGGGCCATGACTGGTCGCTGAAGTTCAAGAGCGTTCCGGCGGAGTGGCTCTACGGAGGGGAGCGCCGGCCGGAGGGCGGGCCGCCGGACTTCGAGCAGCGCCGCCCGGACCGCCTGCCGCCAGGCAAAGCAGCCGTGGGCGCCGAGCTGATCGAAGTGCGCAAGATCTGGGACCGGGCGCCGCACAACGCTTTCACGGACCTGATCCGTTTCCGCGGGCGCTGGTTCTGCGCCTTCCGGGAAGCCAGCCGGCACGTTTCGCCCGACGGGGCGCTGCGCGTGCTGGTCTCGCGCGACGCCCGGCGCTGGGAGTCTGCCGCCTTGATCGGCCTCCCGGGGCGCGACTTGCGCGATCCCAAGCTGACCGGGACGCCCGACGGCCGCCTGATGCTCACCACTTACGCCGTAGCGCGGGAGACTCCCGAAGCGCCCGCCGAGTCGCGGGTCTGGTTCTCGCGGGACGGCCGGCGTTGGGAGTCCGGCGAGCCGATCGGCGAGCCCAACTTCTGGCTCTGGCGCGTCACCTGGCGGGACGGCGAGGCCTACAGCGTGGGCTACAACCGCCAGGCCACCCGGCTTTACCGGGGCACGGACGGGCGGAACTTCCAGGTCCTGGTTCCCGCTCTTTACCAGGAGGGCTATCCCAACGAGGCGACCCTGCGCTTCCTGCCCGACGGCAGCGCCCTCTGCCTGCTCCGCCGCGACGGCAAAGGGACCGACAGCGCCTTACTCGGAACTGCTCGCCCGCCCTACCGGGAATGGAGCTGGAAGGATCTGGGCGTGCGCATCGGGGGACCCAATCTGATCCCACTGCCTGGCGGGCGTTGGGTGGCGGCCGTGCGCCTCTACGAGGGCGGCGTGCGCACCAGCCTCTGCCTGCTCGACCCGGCCCAGGGCAGACTGGAGGAGTTGCTTGCGCTGCCCTCCGGCGGCGACACCAGTTATGCCGGCCTGGTGTTCCACCGCGGCCTACTGTGGGTGAGTTACTACTCCTCGCACGAAGGCCGGGCGAGCATTTACCTGGCGAAGGTGCGGATCCAATAGGCCGTTGCCGGCGGTCCGATCGGGCGAAAGTCTGCGAAAATCTTGGTATGCCGTTCACGCGCGAGCAGTGGATCAGGCTGGATAACTTCTGCCGGACGCACCCGGCCTACCGGAAGCTGCTGGAGTATCTGCTGGAGCATCCTCAAGGCGAGCATACGGTGGAGTCCGCCGCACGGGAATCCGGCCTGCCGGTTTCTTTTTACGACCTGAAGGCGCTGTACGTCTACGAGCTGCTCAGCGCGGTGGACGGCGCGGGCCGGCCGGTCGAGGTGGCCTGGGATCTGGACGAGCGCTCGCGCTACCGGCTGATCGGGGAGAAGGCGCCGCTGATTCGCGCGGTGCTGGAGCGGCGCGAGCCGGCCTGGGACGAGAACGACCGGGCGATCCTGTAGAAGGGAGGTGGGGCGGTGTGGGGATGGTGGCGGCGCGCGCAGCGCGGCCTGCCGCTGACCGGCGCGCCCGCCCTGCGCCGCCAGAAGAGCTACTCGGGCCGCAGCGGCTACGTCTACCAGTACTTTTATGAGGGGCAACGCCCGGCCGAGCGGGGCCGCGAGCAGGGGCGGGAGTACGTGTTTTCGGTGTCGGCCGATCGCAAGAACTGGGTTCCCGTGTCGGTGTTCGTGGGGCAGCAGGCGGTCGGGAGCTGGGAGCAGTCGCACGGCCGGGCGCTCACAGCGACGGAATGGTACGCCGCGGCCAAGATGAGCCTGTTCCAGGCCTTCGACGAACGGCCGGGGCCGGAGGCGCTCAGCGAAGAGATCCGGGTGCGTCCGGCGGATCTGGAGGCCATCCTGGAACGGCTGGGGCTGGACTGACCCGGCTCGCGGTAAGATGATAGGCGCGCATGCCCGAACCGTCCTCGCCCGAGTGGCTGGAACACCTCTCCGGCCGGCCGTTCGCCTTCTACCCGGCCATCGTGGGCGTCGAGCACAACGAGTGGCGGCTGCGGCGAGCGACCTGGTCGGAGATCCTGGTGGCCAACACGCGCGAGGATCTGGAGGTCTGGATCCCGCGCCGCTACTTCGGCGCCGTCTCGCGGGTCGAGGATCCAGTGATGATCGTCGGGCTGACGCGCGAGCTGGAGTACAAAGCGGGGGCGGTCTGGCCGTACGAACGGCGCGTGCTGGAAATGCCGCGCGTGCCGGAAGCCGTCCGCTACCCCGCCCCGAGCGAGCCGGCCCGGCCGCCCTCGGGGCTGCGCTCGCAGCCGACCAACGAGTCGCGCATCGGACGCCTGATCGCCACCGTGCTGGCCGCGGGCATGGGAATCCTGGTGCTGGCGGTGGCGGTTTTCAGCATCGGCCCGCTGCGCTCGCGCGTGGTGTTCACCGCCAAGGACCAGGCTTACCTGGAGCTGAACCGCTATGACGATTACCACGCCGTGGTCAAGAAGCTGGGGACGCCGGCGGAGGAACGCTGGCGCTCGGCGGAGGGCGAAATCCAATACCAGCGCCTCACCTATCCGCAGCGCGGCTACTCGGTGATTCTGATGGGCGCCAATCGCAACGAAGCCCGCTACATCGGCGCGATGGACCGCAACTGGCAGGTGCTGCACTACGTCGAGCTGCCCGGTGGGGGCACCACGCGCGCCATCCTGCGTTCGCTCAAGCGCTTCTAGGGGGAGCCGACCCGCCACGGCCCGCTCCCTCCGAGCAGGTCCGCTGCGGTTACTATGGTCTACATGTTCTTTCGCATCTTTCTGACGATCGCCCTGCTCAGTCCCTTGCCCGGCCTGAGCCAGGGACGCGAGTGGGTGCGCGCCCACTACACCAAGTACGAGTACCGGATCCCCATGCGCGACGGCGTCAAGTTGTTCACCTCGGTCTACGTGCCCAAAGACGCCTCGCAGGCCTATCCTCTCCTGATGTTGCGCACGCCTTACAGCGTCGGTCCCTACGGGGCGGATCAGTATCGCGACAGCCTGGGACCCTCCGAGCTGCTGGCCCGGGAGGGCTACATCTTCGTCTATCAGGACGTGAGGGGGCGTTTCCTCTCCGAGGGCGAGTTCGTCAACGTGCGGCCCCATCGGCCCGAGAAGCGCGGCCCGCAGGACATTGACGAAAGCACGGACACCTACGACACCATCGAGTGGCTGCTCAAGCGGCTGCCCAACCACAACGGCCGAGTGGGGATGTGGGGCGTTTCCTATCCCGGCTTCTACACGGCCGCGGGCATGATTGACGCCCATCCCGCCCTGAAGGCCGTCTCGCCCCAGGCGCCCATCGGGGATTGGTTCATCGGCGACGATTTCCACCACAACGGCGCTTTCTTCCTGCCTCACGCCTTCAACTTTCTGGCGATGTTCGGCAAGCCGCGGCCCCAGCCCACCACCCGCTGGGAGCGCCCCTTCGAGCACGGCACGCCCGACGGCTACAAGTTTTTCCTGGAAATGGGGCCGCTGGAGAACGCCAACGCCAAATACTTGCATAACGAAATCAGCTTCTGGAACGAGCTGATGGAGCACGGCGTCTACGACGAGTTCTGGAAGGCGCGCACCCTGCGGCCGCACTTGAAGAACATCCAGCCGGCCGTGATGACGGTGGGCGGCTGGTTCGACGCCGAGGACCTCTACGGCGCCCTGAAGATCTACGAGTGGGTCGAGAAGCAGAGCCCGGGCGCCTGGAACGTGCTGGTCATGGGCCCCTGGTCGCACGGCGGCTGGAGGGGACGGGACGGCGACCGGCTAGGCCCGGTCTCCTTCGGCTCGAAGACGGCCGAATTCTTCCGCGAGAAGATCGAGGCGGTCTTCTTTAACGCCTTCCTCAAGCAGAAGGGCGAGGCCAATCTGCCCGAGGCCTACGTCTTCGAGACGGGGGCCAACCTCTGGCGGCGTTACGACTCCTGGCCCCCGAAAGGCGCCGCCACGCGGACCCTGTACCTGTGCGAGAACGGTACGCTGAGCTTCGCTCCCTGCGCCGGCGCCGGCTTCGACGAATACGTCAGCGATCCCGCCCGCCCGGTGCCTTTCATCAACACCATCGCGGTGGGCATGACGGCCGACTACATGATCCAGGACCAGCGCTTCGCCTCCACCCGGCCCGACGTGCTGGTCTACCAGAGCGAGCCGCTGGCCGAGGATCTCACCCTGGCCGGGCCGGTCTCGCCCTCGCTGTGGGTCTCGACCACCGGGACCGATTCCGACTGGATCGTCAAGCTGATTGACGTTTATCCGGACGATTTTCCCGACCCGCAGCCCAACCCGGCCGAGCTTCGCATGGGCGGCTACCAGCAGCTCGTGCGGGGCGAGCCGAAGCGCGGCAAGTTTCGCAACAGCTTCGAGAAGCCCGAGCCGTTCACGCCCGGCCGGCCCACCCTGGTGGAATTCACCATGCCCGACATCAACCACACCTTCCGCCGGGGCCATCGCCTGATGGTGCAAATCCAGAGCACCTGGTTCCCGCTGGTGGACCGCAATCCCCAAAAGTTCCTGGACATCTACCGGGCCAAGGCGGAAGACTTCCAGCGCGCCACCCAGCGCGTCTATCGCGGCGGCCGGCAGGCCTCCACGTTGCGCGTGCACGCGCTGGCGCCGTAAGCCGGGGCCGGCAGACCCTGCTTGGCTACAATCGTGCCTTGAGGATGGAAGCGCGAACCGGCACGGGGCCTTGGGAGCAGCGCTGGCACCCTCTGCGCCGGGAATGGGTGGTGCTGGCGGCCCACCGGCAGGATCGGCCCTGGAGCGGCGAGGTGGTCGAGCACGCCGGCGAAAGCCTGCCCGAATACTTGCCGGACTGCTACCTTTGCCCCGGCAACCGGCGGGTGAGCGGAGCCCTCAACCCTCCCTACACCGGCGTCTTCGTCTTCGACAACGACCATCCCAGTCTGGCGCCGGGCGCACCGGCCGAGTTGGAAAGGCCTCCCGGCATCTACCGCAACCGCCCGGCCAGCGGCGTCTGCCGCGTGGTCTGCTACAGCCCCAAACACAATCTCAGCCCGGCCGAGCTGAGCCGGCGCGAGTTCGAGAACCTGGTGGATGTCTGGCGGCGCGAATACCGCGAGCTGGGGGCGCGTCCGGAGATTCGCTACGTGCTGATCTTCGAGAACCGCGGCGAGGTGGTGGGGGTCTCCAATCCCCATCCCCACGGGCAGATCTACGCGACCAATTTCATTTTCAAGATCATCGAGACCGAACTCGAAGCCTGCCGCGAGCACCAGGCGGCCACCGGCCGGCTGCTGTTCCAGGACGTTCTGGAGGCCGAGCGCTCCGACGGCCGGCGCATCGTGTACGAGAACGAGACCGCCGTCGTTTTCGTCCCCTACTTTGCGCGCTACCCTTACGAGACCATCGTGGCGCCCAAGGCCCCGCGTCCCTCGCTGGAGGCCCTGCGCGAGGGCGAAGCGGCGGACCTGGCCGAGGCGCTGCGCCGACTGCTCATCAAGTACGACAACCTCTGGCGCATGCCCTTCCCTTATGTGATGCCGCTGCACCAGGCGCCCACCGACGGCGGCCATTACCCCTGGTTCCAGTTCCACATCGAGTTTCACCCGCCCCTGCGCAAGCCTAATTTGCTGAAGTATCTGGCCGGGGCGGAAATCGGCGGCGGCAACTACATGCTGGACGTCGCCCCCGAGGCGACCGCCCGCGAGCTGCGCGGCTTGCCCGAAGTTCACTACCGCCGGGCGGGGCGCCGTGACTGACTGGGAGGGACTGGCGGCGCGCATCCGCCGCATTCATGAACGCATCCGCGAGCGCGTGCTGGCCGCCTGCGAGCGCGCGGCGCCGGAGGATCTTTCCGCAGTGGCGGGCGAAGCCGAGGGCGACACCATCTACGCGGTGGACCGCATCAGCGAAGAGGCGCTGGTCGAGCTGGTCGAGCAGGAGCTGGCGGGCGAGGCGCCCGTGGTCCTGATCGCCGAAGGGCTGCCGGGCGGCGCGCTCGTGCTGCCCCGCGGCGCCTCCGAAGAACAGGCCGGCTGGCGCATCCTCGTGGACCCCATAGACGGAACCCGGGGGCTGATGTACCAAAAGCGGAGCGCCTGGATCCTGACCGGGGTGGCGGAGAATCGCGGGCCGGCGACCACGCTCGAGGACATCGAGCTGGCCGTCCAGACCGAGATCCCCCTGCTCAAGCAGCACCTGGCCGATGAGATCTGGGCCCGGCGCGGGCAGGGACTGCGGGCCGAACGGTGGAACCGGCTCACCGGAGAGCGCAGGCCGCTCGCCCTCCGCCCTTCCCGGGCACGCAGCATCGCCCACGGCTTCGCCACTGTGGCGCGCTTTTTCCCGGGGGCGCGGGACGAGCTGGCGGCCATAGACGACGAAATCGCGCACGCCGCGCTGGGTCCCGCGCCGCCCGGCAAGGCGGCCTGTTTCGAGGACCAGTACATCTCCACGGGCGGACAGCTCTACGAGCTGATGGCCGGGCACGACCGCTTCGTGGCCGACCTGCGCCCGCTGATGCGCCCCCTGCTGGCCCGGCGCGGGGCGGCCCTGGGCCTGTGCTGCCATCCCTACGACCTGGCGGCCGAGCTGGCGGCGCGCGAGGCCGGCGTCATCATCACCGACGAGCGGGGCGGTCCTTTGCGCGCGCCGCTGGACGTGGAATCCGAGGTGTGCTGGGTAGGCTACGCCAACCGGCAGATCCGGGCCCAAATCGAGCCCTTGCTGGAGGCCGCCTTGCGCCGCCGCGGGCTGATCCCGTGAGGGCGGCGGCCGGCTTACCATCGAAAAGGAGCGCGGAACATGGCGATTCTGGTGACGGGCGGGGCGGGCTACATCGGCAGCGTCACGGTGGAGCAGCTCCTGGAACGGGGCGAATCCGTGGTGGTGCTGGACAACCTCGGCCGGGGCCACCGGGAAGCGGTCCCCCGCGGCGTACCGTTCTACGAAGGGGACGTGAGCGACCGCACCCTACTGGCCCGCCTGCTGCGCGCACACGAGATCGAGGCCTGCATTCACTTCGCGGCTCTGGCCTACGTGGGGGAGTCGGTGACGGCGCCGCTGCGCTACTTCGCCAATAACGCCGGCCAGGGGCTGGTGCTGCTGGAGGCCTTGCTGGAGGCGGGTGTGCGCCGCTTCGTGTTCTCCTCGACCTGCGCCGTCTACGGCGAGCCGGAGATCATCCCCATTCCGGAGGAACACCCGCGGCGGCCGGCGAATCCCTACGGCTGGTCGAAACTGTTCTTCGAGCAGGCGCTGGAAGGCTGCGACCAGGCCCACGGCTTGCGCTTCGTGGCGCTGCGCTACTTCAATGCGGCCGGGGCCAGCGAGCGCTCGGGCGAGGACCACGAGCCGGAGACCCATCTGATCCCCAATGTCCTGGCGGCGGCCTTGGGCCGCGCGCCCTGCGTGCCGGTGTTCGGCGACGATTACCCGACCCCGGACGGGACGGCGGTGCGCGACTACATCCACGTGGCCGATCTGAGCGCGGCTCACTGGCTGGCCCTGGACTGGCTGCGCCGCGGCGGCCGTTCCCTGTTCCTGAATCTGGGCAACGGCAAGGGATACTCGGTGCTGGAGGTGATCCGGGAAGCGCGGCGGGTCACGGGCCGGGAGATTCCCGTTCGCCTCCAGGCGCGCCGCCCGGGCGATCCCTCGCACCTGGTGGCCGACGCGCGCAAGGCGCGCGAGTTGCTGGGCTGGAGGCCCGCCTTCCCGGAGNTAGCTTCCATCCTGGAGAGCGCCTGGCGCTGGCGCCTGGCCCATCCGGACGGCTATNGNGGCGCGCCTACCAGAANATGACGTTCAGCAGGAGGAAGGCCGCCGCCACGACGCCCGCCCAGAAGATCGGGCGCCGGTACAGCGGCAGATGGCCCTCAGAAGGAACCTCGGTCAACCCGTAGACCAAACCGCGCAGCTCGGCCTCGGGCCTGGGCCGGGTGGCCAGGCTCACGGCCACGGTGACGATCACGCACACCAGCCAGCACCACAGGCCGCGGTACATGTTCTCGGCCATGTCGCGAGCCTGAGAGGACAGTGCGATGTAGGCCAGCGCGCCCTTGTCCAGGCGCACCCACAACCACATGCCGATCGAGGAGAGCGTGCCCGCCAGCAGCCCCCAGAAACCGCCGGCCGGCGTGGCCCGCTTCCACAGCATGCCCAGCAACACCGTGCCGAACAGGGGCGCGATGAAAAAGCTGAAGAGGGCCTGGACGTAATCCATGATGCTCAAGAACTGCATCACCAGGTAGGCGGTGCCGATCGAGACCAGCACGCCCAGAATCGTGCACCAGCGCCCCATCCGCACATAGTGGGCGTCGGGGGCGTCCTTGCGGATCAGCGCCCCGTAAATGTCGTANGTCCANACGGTGGCGAAGGCGCTGACGTTGCCCGCCATGCCCGACATGAAGCCGGCGATGAGGGCGGTGATGCCCAGCCCGAGCAGGCCCGGCCCCAGGTAGCGCGCCAGCATCAGGGGCAGCACTTCGTTGTAGCTGTGCGCGCCGGTGGCCACCGCCTCGCTCTCCCCCACCAGGCGCATGGGCAGCAAGCCCAGGCCCAACAGGCCCGGCAGGATGACGATGAAGGGCACCATCATCTTGAAGGCCGCGCCGATGATCGGCGCCAGTTTGGCCGAGCGCAGGTCGCGCGCCGCCAGCACCCGCTGCACCACCAGGAAGTCCGTGGTCCAGTAGCCGAAGGAAATCACCCAACCCAGCCCGAAGACGATGCCGGTCCAGTGAATGCCCATCGGGTTGTCGCCGAACGAGCTCATAGTGCGCCACAGGTGGGTGTAATCCTGCCCGGGGAAGTTGCGCCCGATCCGCTCCACCAGGCCGCTCCAGCCGCCCGCCTCCATCAGCCCCAGGATCGGGATCAGCAGCGCCCCCAGCCAGATCAGCGCGAACTGAAGCACTTCGTTGAAAATGGCCGAACGCAAGCCGCCCAGCGCGACGTAGACCGCCACGGTGAGCGAGGAGACCCAGATCGAGAAGTGGATGTCCCAGCCGAGCACTACCTTGAGCACCAGGGCCATCGAGTACATGTTGATGCCGCTCATGAGCACCGTCATGAAGGCGAAGGAAATCGCCGCCAGGGCGCGGGCCGGCTCGCCGTAGCGCAGTTTCAAATACCCGGGCACCGAATGGGTCTTGGAAATGTAGTAGAAGGGCATCATCACGATGCCCAGGAACAGCATGGCGGGGATCGCGCCGATCCAGTACCAGTGGGTGGCCAGAATGCCGTACTGATAGGCCGCCGCCGCCCAACCCATCAACTCGAGCGAACCGAGGTTGGCGGCCAGGAAGCTCAGGCCGGCCACCCAGGCCGTCATCTCCCGGCCCGCCAGGAAGAAATCCTCTCCGGTCCGGGTGTGGCGCTTGAGGTAAAAGCCGATGAGCAGCACGGCGGCAAAGTAGACGGCAATGATCGCCAGGTCCACGCTGCTCAACGAGAGCAGGCGCGCGCGTTCCACAGCCGTCAACAGGAGGGCGGGCATAACAGGTCATGATACCCTGAGCGCCCGCCTGTGCGATTCTGAAAGTCTGGGCGCGCTGGAAGTGGGGCTTGCACTTCTGCTGGCGGTACTGATCGGGGCGGTCCTGGGCACGCTGGGCAGCGGCGGCTCGATCCTGCTGGTTCCGGTGCTGGTGCATGTGGCGGGCATGCCGGGCCACCGGGCGGTGGAGACCTCCCTGATGGTGATCGCCGCGAGCAGCCTGCTGGCCGCTGCGCTGCATTACCGGCAGGGGAACTACCACCCCAAGGCCCTGCTGCTGTTCGGCACGACGGGTCCGGCCGGCGCCTGGGCGGGGTCGGCGGGAACGCATCGGGTGGCCGAGCCCGTGCTGATGTTGCTGTTCGCGGCGGTGATGGCGCTGGCCGGCGGCGCCATGCTCTGGCGGCGAGCAAGCCGGGACTCTGCGGAGGGCTGCCGCCTGGTGCGCTGCGCGCTGATCGGCCTGGGGGTGGGCGCGCTCACGGGCTTCCTGGGGGTGGGCGGGGGCTTTCTCCTGATGCCCGCCCTGGTGCTGGCGGCGGGCATCCAGACGCACAAGGCCGTGGGCACCTCGCTGGCTGTGATCTCGATCAACAGCTTCGCCGGCCTGCTGGGACAGATGCGCTACGGTCCGGTGGATCTGGGCGGGGCGCTGGCTTTGATCGGGCTGATGACGCCGGGGGTGGCGGCGGGCGCAGCCCTGGCCCGGCGTCTGCCCCCTCGGACGTTGCGGATCAGCTTCGGCGTGCTGTTGCTGGCGCTATCGCTCACGCTGGGCCTGCTCAATGCGAGCCGGCTGTGAGCGATCCGGCCGAGCCGGGGAAGCTCAGCGCAGGGCGGCCAGCAACTGCCCGGTGCGGGCGAGGAGATTGATGCGAGCCGATTGCAAAGCGTAATCGGCTTCGTAAAGGGCCATCCACTTTTCGGCCTCCGCGAAGCGCGCTTGCTCGAGCTCGCGCAAGCCGGCCCGGCCCTCTCCCATTCGCGCCAGCAGGAGGGAGACCTGCTCGCGGGCCACCTCCAAGTCCAGACGAGCCACCTCGCGGGCCGCTTCGGCCTCTCTGGCGGCCTGATGCAAGCGGCGCGTCTCCGCGGCCAGCCGCTCGCGCAGGGAACGCATCTGAAGGCGAAGCTGAGCCGCCTCGGCTTCCGCTCGTGCGGCGCGGGCTTCCACCGCCGAACCGGCGAAGAGCGGAATCTGGAAGGATACCCCGAGTTGCCCGTTGTGCCGCTCGAACTTGCGGAAGAACTCCTCGTAGTTGTTGAAGCGAGCCAGCAAGCCGTACTGCGCCACCAACTCCAGGCGCGGCAGGCGCGCCGCCCGCTCGGCGCGCACCTCCAAACCCTTGGCCAGCAGGCGCGACTCCAGGGCGCGCAACTCGCGGCTGTGCGCCAGGGCCTGTTCGACCGCCTGTTCGACGCCGGCGGGCAGGGCCGGCCCCGGGCGGTCCTCGGGAATCAGGCGAAGCTCGTCGCCCGCCTCCAAGCCGAGAGCCAGAGCCAGCTCGCTCTGGGCGTTGCGCTGGCGGTGCTCGAGGGAAAGCGCCCGGTAGCGGGCCCGGGCCAGATCCAGCGCGGCGCGCCTGGCCTCCAGCGGCAACTCGCGACCCTCCTGGAGGCGAAATTGCAGCAGCTCGGCCACCTTCTGAAGGATCTCGACCTGGCGCCGCGCCATCTCCAGCAGCCGCCCCGCTCGTTCGGCCTCCAAGAACAGCTCGGCAGCGCGCAGCGCCGCCTGCTCCTGCTTGGCCTGCGCGTCCAGAGCGGCGCCGCGCCGGCCTTCTCGCGCGGCCGCGATGCGGTAGCTCTGCGGGCGGTTGAAGACGTCGGCGATGGCGCGCGCCTGCAACACGGAAGGCGTGGCCCCCTCGATGCTCATGGGAAAGCCGCTGGACCAGGCCAGGCCGCTGCCCACCGCAAGGGTGGGACGGAAAGGCGCGCGGGCGATTTCGACCTCTTGTTCCGCTTTCTGCTCTTCCCAGCGGGCCAGGATCAGATCCGGGTTTTGCTGGAGCGCCAGCTCGACCGCCTGGCGCAGAGTCAGGGTGTGCACGGCGGCCGGCAGCCAGGCGGCCGCACCCGCCAGCAGCAGGACGCACTTCAGCTCGGCATGACTCATCGAGCCTAAGCTAGCACCTTCCCGGCCTGCTGTATGCTGTTAGCCATGCCGGAGCTGCCCGAGGTGGAGACGGTAGCGCGCGCCTTGCGGCCGCGCCTGGCGGGGCGCCGCATTCGCCGGGTGCAGATCTTGTCGCGCCGCATCGTCTCGGGTCCGGCCGAGGAGTTCGCGGCGCGCCTGTGCGGGCGGCGGATCCGCGGCCTCCGCCGGCGGGGCAAGTTCCTGCTGGCGGAACTGGAAGGCGCGGTGCTGGCGATCCACCTGGGCATGACCGGGAGCTTGCGCTGGAACGCAGCGCCCGGTCCGCACACGCGCGCCATCTTCTTTTTGGACCGAGGCCGGCTCGTCTTCGACGACCTGCGGCAGTTCGGCCGCCTCGAGGCGAGCGAGCAGGCGCCGGCGCGGCTGGCCGGGCTGGGGCCGGAAGCGCTCGAGATCAGCGCCCAAGAACTCCGCCGGCGTCTGGAGGGCCGGCGCGCCGCGCTCAAGGCTCTTCTGTTGGATCAGCGGATCCTGGCCGGCCTGGGCAACATCTACGCCGACGAGGCCCTGTTCCGCGCCCGCATTCATCCCTGCGCTGCGCCGGCGCGGCTCTCGGCGGCGCGCCTGCGGCGACTGCATCAGGCGATCCGGGAAGTGTTGCAGGAAGCCATCCGGGCGGGCGGTTCCTCGGTCTCCGACTACGTGGATCCCGACGGCGACCCGGGTCGCTTCCAGTTCGAGCATCGGGTCTACCGGCGCACCGGCCTGCCCTGCCCGCGCTGCGGGGCCCTCATCCGGCGCCTGCGGGTGGCCCAGCGCAGCACGCATTACTGCCCGCGCTGCCAGCGTCCTTGAAACGCCCGGCCTGAGTTATACTCGAAGTAAGTGGCAGGCATGCCGGCGAGAGCCAGAGGGGAAGCACGCAGGGTTGCGGCTCTGACCGCCGCCGCCTCCTTGATCGTTTTGGCGGCGCTGGCCGTCATGCCCCATCCCTGGCACAAAGAGGATGGGAAGAGGGCGTGCACGGTCTGCCAGGCTTATCGTCTGCCCTCCGAGGCGGCGGCGGCCGAGGTCCACCTTCCCGCACCCGCACCCGCCTCGTGCGAGCCCGCCTCGCCCGGCCCGCCGGCGCCCCTGGATCCCGCGCCGCTCGAGCGCGCCTGCCGCGATCCTCCTTTCCGAAGCTTTCTGTAAACGCCCGTCTGCGGCGGGACATCGCTTCAACCGCTCGTCATCATCCTCGGGAAAACTTATTCAAAGCGAAAGAAAGGAGGATCTGTGAAGATATTCGGGTATCAAAGTACTGTCTGGATATTCTTGGCGGCCGGATTGCTGGTCTCGGCGCCAAGTTACTCGCAAAGTTACGGCGCCCTGCGGGGACGCGTCGTTCTGGACCAAACGGGCGATCCCCTGCGCCACGCCAGCGTGCTGATCATCGAGCCGGCGCGCAAGACCGAGACCGACGCCCAGGGCCGCTACGAGTTCCGCGATCTGCCCCCGGGCAACTACACGGTGGTGGCCCACATGCATCCCCTCTCGGACCTGCGGCGCACGGTGGAGGTGGCGGCGGGCGGCGTGGCGGAGCTGGACTTCCGGTTGAAGATCGCGCCGGTGCACGAAGAGATCACGGTGACCGCCTCGGGGCGGGAGCAGACCACGCTGGAGGCTTTCCAGGCGGCTGCCTCCCTGGAGTTGCTGGATCTGGCGCCGAGGGCGGCCGCCTCCCTGGGCGAGGTGCTGGAAAGCCAGACCGGGGTGGCCAAGCGCAGCTACGGTCCCGGCAGCAGCCGGCCCGTGGTGCGCGGCTTCGACGGCGACCGGGTGTTGATCCTGCAAGACGGTTTGCCCACCGGTACGCTGTCGTCGCAGTCCGGCGACCACGGCGAGCCGGTAGATGTGACGGCCGTCGAGCGGGTCGAGGTGGTGCGCGGCCCGGCCACCCTGCTGTACGGCGCCAACGCTCTGGGCGGGGTGGTGAACGTGATCACCGGCCATCACCAGGTGCACCGGCATCCCCACGAAGGCGTGCGCGGATTCCTGACCGGCTACGGGGGGAGCAATAACGGCCTGGGCGGCGGCAGCGGCGGCTTCGAGGCGGGCAAGAACCGCTGGCTGTTCTCGGCGGCCGGGGGAGGGCTGCGCACCGGCGACTACTGCACCCCGCTGGGGCCGGTCCTCAACAGCGGCACGCAAATGCAGAACGCCTCCGGCAGCGTGGCGCGCTACGGCGTGAGGGCCTTCTTCCACGCCGGCTACGGCGTGCAGCAAGGACGCTACGGCGTGCCGGCGGCCGGCGAGCCGCTGCATGCGATGGAGCCCGATGAACACGAGCACGAACACGAAGGCCCGCTCGAACTGGAGTGGCGCCGGCACAACGTCCGCTGGATGGGCGGCGTGCAAAACCTGGGGACCGGCTTTGACCGCGTCACGCTAAACCTCAACTACAGCGACTGGAATCACAAGGAACTGGTGGGGGGCGAGGTGGGCACGCGCTTCCTCAACCGGCAACTCACCTGGCGCGGGGTGCTCGAGCAGCGCGACCGCAAGCTGCTCAAGGGGAGCCTGGGCTTCTATGGTCTGAGGCGCAGCTACCGCATTCGCGGGGCCGAGCAGTTGACGCCTCCGGTCAGCCAGATTGCCCTGGCGGGCTTCGGGCTGGAGGAGTTCACCTTCGAGCGCCTGCGCATCCAGGCGGGCGGGCGGCTGGAGACCAACCGCTACAGCCCCCGGGGCCTGCCTGCGCGGAGCTTCACCGGGTTATCGGGCTCGGCGGGCCTGATCGCGCCGCTGGGCGGTTACGGCTCGTTGCTGGCCGCTTACAACCACTCCTATCGCGCTCCGGCCATCGAGGAGCTCTATAACTACGGGCCGCACCACGGCAACCTGGCCTTCGAGATCGGCGACCCAAATCTGAAGCGCGAGCGAGGGNAAGGGCTGGAGCTGGCCTGGCGAGCGCATGCCCGCCGCCTGCGCGCCGAGGCCAACGCTTTTTATTACCTGCTGAAGGACTACGTGTATCTGGCGCCCACCGGCCAACGGGAGGAGGGACTGATCCAGGCCGCTTACCAGCAGGCCGACAGCCGCTACCTGGGGGCCGAGGCACGTCTGGAAGCCGCCCTGCATTCCGACTGGTGGCTGAAGCTCAGCCTGGACTACGTGGACGCGCAGCTCCGCGCAGCCCGCCTGCCGTTGCCGCGCATTCCGCCGCTGCGCGGGCGGGTCGGTCTGGACGTCCGCTGGAAAGGCTTCGGTTTGCAGCCCGAGCTGACCCTGGCCGCCCCGCAGTCCCAACTCTATTTCCACGAGACGCGCACGCCGGGTTACGCCGTAGTGAACCTGGGCTGCGGATACACCTTCGCCCGAAGGCACTGGCTGCACTCTTTCGCAGCCACGGTGTTCAACGCGAGCGACCGGCTCTACCGCAATCACGTCGCCCTCATCAAGGAGTTCGCTCCCGAGATCGGGCGCGGCGTGCGGTTCAGCTACACGATCCGGTTCTTCTGAGTCTTGGGCAGGCGGCTGGGCCGCCCTGCGCGGCCCGGCTTGGGCCCGCGTTCCCGGGCCGGCGCTTGAGGCGGGCAGGCCGGCGGGCGTAAAGTGATCGCTGATGCGTTCGCTCACTCTCGTCCTGCTTGCTCTGGCGCTGGCGGCTGCGGCCGCCGAGCCGCCCATCCCGGTGATTCTCGACACCGACATCGGCGACGACATAGACGACGCCCTGGCGCTGGCTTTCGCCCTCCAGTCGCCCGAACTGGACGTGCGGGCGGTGGTGACCGTGCTCCAGCAGCGCGAGCGCCGCGCCGACCTGGTCTGGAAGATCCTGGAGCTTTACGGGCGCAACGACGTGCCGGTGGGCCTGGGGGCCGAGCAGCCGTTGCTGGCCCCGGGCCGCACCGGCCAGGTGCGCCAGACGGCCGCCCTGGGGCCGCAGGACCGTTTGCCCGAGGAGCGGCGCCGCAACGGGGTCGAGTTGATCCTTCAGACCTGCCGGCGCTCGCGCGAGAAGATCACCTGGCTGGCCTACGGGCCTCTGACCAACGTGGCGCTGGCCCTGAAAGCCGAGCCGCGCCTGGCCGAGCGCATCGAGCGGTTGGTGCTGATGAACGGCGTGTTCTTCCAGCCCCGCCTGGAGTACAACACCGTGCGCGACCCGGAGGCGGCGGCCATCGTTTTCGGCAGCGGGCTGCCCGTGATCGCGATCGGGCTGGACGTAACCCTGCAATGCCGGCTGGAAGAGGCCGACATGAAGCGCCTGGAGGTCTCGCCCCTGCCCGCGGTCAAGTTCCTGCGCGAGTTGATTCTGCTCTGGCAAGGCGGGCGGCCGGAGCAACGCCCCATTCTGCATGACCCTCTGGCCGTGGGGGTCGCCTTCCGCCCGGACCTGGTGACCCTGGAGGCCGGCCGCGTCGAGGTGGAAACGCGCGGCTGGCCCGAGCGGACCTACGGCATGACGCTGTTCCGCCCGGATCCCAAGGGGCCGGTGCGGGTGGCCCGGCAGGTGCAGGCGCGCCGCTTCCTGGATCTCTTCCTGGAACGCGTGCTCGCGCCGCCGCGGGCGCGCTGAACCGCTTCAGCGGGTGATTTGCAGCTCGCCCAACTCGTACCAGCCGTCCTCGCGGCGGCCTTGGATCGCCAGGCGGATGGCGGGGAGCTGCGTGCGCGGATCCAGCAAGGCGACCGAGAGGCGGTAGGTCCCCGGCGCCAGGGTCTCCGGCACGTACACGGTCCCGTCGAAGACCGCATCGCCCGGAAGCCAGCGGCGCACGTCCGCCGGCAGGCGGATCGTCGCCGCACCCGCCGCAGAGCGCAGCTCGAGGGCCAACCAATACTCGCGGTAGACCGGCGCGACTCCCGCATTCAGCCACCACATGCTGAGAGGCATCATCGCCCCGGCGCGCGCCGAGCGCGGGTACTCCAGCTTGCGCAGGATGAAACGGTAGCCCAGCTTCTTTTGGAACTCCTCGAACAGCGGTTGGAACTCCGCCGGGATGGCCGTGGACTTGATGTTGATGGTCGAGGCGTGCCAGCGGAGGGCCTGCCGGATCGAGTACTCGACCTCGCGCGCGCTGTAGCCCCACTGTTTCCAGCCGAGCGGGGTGCCGCAGGTCTCCAGCGAAACCGGGCTGCGCTGCCAGGCGTCCTGGATGCCGGTGCGCACCACCTGTTGGGGATAGAGATCCAGCATGTGCATCATGCCTTTGCCCCGCCCGCCCAGATCGCCCCAGCAATCCAGCCGCCAGCCGGCGCCGCGGCTCACGCCGTAAGCCAAGGCGCGCGGTTCGTCGAAGTTCATCAGCAGGGGCGTGCGGCGGAAGGCTTCGAAGTACACGTCAATCAGGGCTTGCTGCACGGGCCATTCCGGCAGGTAAGGGCCCCAGCCCTCGCCCCAATAGCCCACCGTCGAGATGTCCACGCTGTTCAGGAAAGGGTGACCGTCATAGCGCGCTCCTGCGGCGCGCACCAAGGCGCCCCAGTGCTTCAGATAGAGCGGATCGGCGGCGTCGGGCGACCAGATGTCGCCGTCCTTGTCCTCCGGCCGGTTGGCGCGCCGCGCACCGGAGCGCCGGTACCACTCGGGCAAGGGGTGGCTCTGATCGTAAGGCATCAAGCGGAAATCGAGCGTCTGGCCGCGCCGGCGTGCGGCCTCCAGCGCCGCGTCAATGATCTCCCAGCGGTAGCGGCCGGGTTCGGGCTCGATTTGCGACCAGAACCAGCGGCAGTAGGCTACGGAGCTGTCGGGGAAATCAGGCGGCCGCTCGGCGGCCTCGGCGGCCGCTTCCGGCCCCACCTCCGACCAGCGCGCGGCCGGATTGATCGGATCGCCCCGGAAACGCTGAAAGGTCTGAATGCCCATGCCGGGATTGACCAGGACGTCATCAATCGCGACCGGACGCACGACCACGTTGGGACCCTGAGCCAGAGCGGCCGAAAAAGCCAGGCTCGCCAGCCAGCGCGACATGCCGGGCCTCCTTTTCTCCAGTGGGGTTTCACGGGGCGTAGAAGCCGCCGTTGATCTCCAGGGTTTGCCCGTGAATGTAACGGGCCGCATCCGAGCAGAGGAACAGGATGGCCTCGGCCATCTCCTCGTTGGTCCCCAGGCGGCCGGCGGGCGTCTGGGCGACCACCGCCTCCAGCATCTGGCGGGTGGAGAACCGCCGGTGGAAGTCGTTGTCCACGGTGCCGGGGCTGATGGCGTTCACCCGGATGCCCAGCGGAGCCAGCTCGCGCGCCAGCCCCTTGGTCATGGCGGTGACGGCCGCTTTGGCGGCAGCGTAGACCGTGGCGCCCACGCCGCCCCCGGTGCGCCCGGCGATCGAGCTGACGTTGACGATCACCCCGCCGCCGCGGCGGATCATGCCCGGAACCGCCGCCTGGGTCATCATCCAGGCGCTGCGGAAGTTCAGCGTCATGACCTCGTCGTAAAGCTCCTCGGTGAACTCCAACAGGCGCGCCCGCCGGACCAGCGAGCCGGCGTTGTTCACCAGGATGTCCAGCTCGGGCGCCAGACGGGGCAGCTCCGCGATCAGCGCCCGGATGCCGGCCAAGGTGCCCAGGTCGGCGGAAACGGCTTCGCCCTCGGCGCCCGCCTCCCGGATGGCGGCCAGGACGGCCTCGACCCCTTCCCGGAAGCTGTGATAGTGCACCACCACCCGCCGTGCGCCGCGGCGGGCCAAAGCGATGGCCGCCGCCGCCCCGATGCCGCGCGAAGCCCCGGTCACCAGGGCCGTCTTGCCGTAGAATTCCTGCTGCACCGCTCCTGCTCCTTAGGGGACGTCCAAGCCCCCGGTGTGCATCAGCGAGTAAGCCATCCAGGCTACCACGGCGGCGGCCGGAATCGTGAAGACCCAGGCCCAGACGATCTTGGTCGCCACCGACCAGCGCACCGCCTTGGGCCGCTGGATCGAGCCCACGCCCGCGATCGCCCCGGTGATGACGTGAGTGGTCGAAACCCCCACGTGCAGGAAAGTGGAAAGCAGGATCGAGGTGGCGGCCGCGGTCTCCGCGGCAAACCCGCCGCGAGGCCGCAGCCGGGTAATGCGCGTGCCCATGGTGTGCACGATGCGCCAGCCTCCGCTCAGCGTGCCCAGTGCGATGGCGGCGTGCGCCGCCAGGATCACCCACACCGGCACCACAAAGCTCTTCAGGTAGCCGGCCGTGAACAGTACGCCCGTGATCAGGCCCATGGTCTTCTGCGCGTCATTGGTGCCGTGGGAGTAACTGTAAGCGGCCGCCGAGAGAAGCTGAAGCCGCCGGAAGTAAACGTCCATCTTCTTCGGACTGGAATGGCGAAACAGCCAGTAGATGGCAATCAGGTAGGCGTGAGCCAGCAACATGCCGATCAGCGGCGCCAGCACCATAAAGGCCAGGGTCTTGAGCCAGCCGCTCCAGACGAGGGCCTGGCCTGCGCTGCCCAGACCCTTCAAATACGCCACGCGCGCCATGGCGGCGCCCGCATAACCGCCGAACAGCGCGTGCGAGGAGCTGGTGGGCAGGCCGAACCACCAGGTGATCAGGTCCCAGACGATCGCTCCGATCAGCCCGCACAAGATGACGTAGGGCGTCACCACGCTCAAGTCCACCATCCCGGCTCCCACCGTCTTGGCCACCCCGGTGCCGAAGCTGAAGGCCGAGATGAAGTTGAAGAAAGCCGCCCAGACCACGGCCTGCAAGGGGGTGAGCACCCGGGTGGCCACCACCGTAGCCACCGAGTTGGCCGCGTCGTGAAAGCCGTTGATGAAATCGAAGATCAGTGCGACCGTGATGATGAGGACAACCAGCGCCAGCACGGACATAAGCGACCCCGGAGGAGGAGGGCTAAGCGTTCTTGACCACGACGTTTTGCAACACGTCGGCCACGTCCTCGCAACGGTCGGTGGTGTCCTCCAGAAACTCGTAGACCTCCTTGAGCTTGATCAGGGCGATCGGGTCGCGCTCGTGCTCGAACAGGGCGGCCACCGCCTGGCGCAGCACTTGATCGGCGTAATCCTCCAACCGGTTCACCTCGATGCAATGCTCCAGGGGCGACTGGTCCCGGTTCAGCGCCTCGAAGGCTCGCACCAGGGACTTCGTGCAGTCGTAGACGATCTCGGACAGTTCGACCACGGTGGGCGGAATGGGATCCAGCCGGTAGGCGGAGAGCCGGTAGGCGGTGTCCTCGATGTCGTCCAGCACGTCGTCCAACCGGGAAGACAGCGCGTGGATGTCCTCCGGATCCAGGGGCGTGATGAAGGTCTGGTTCAGGCGGGTGAAAATGTCGTGCGCGATCTCATCGCCCTCGCGCTCGAGCTGCTTGACGCGCAAGGCGACCCGCGCAAGGTGCGAGTTCCCGCCGCGCACGCCTTCCAGCAGCAGTTGAGACGCCTGCTGGATGATGCCGGCCTGGTTGAGAAACAGCGTGAAGAATTTCTCTTGACGCGGAAGAAGTCTCATAGCTCCTCGGTCTCCGCTGGGCCACTGCCCCGAGCGGGGCGGGGCAATCCGCGGCCGCCTCCGGCTCCGGGCCGCTTCCGGCTCCAGTGCATGATCAGGACTCCGCCCGCGCCGCGGCCGGGATGCGTTCACCATCCAACTCCAGGAAGCGCGGGTCCAACAGCCGCCCGACATCCAGATTCCCCATGGCGGCGATCAACTTCTGCTTCAAGTGAGGGTGGCGCCTCTCCAGCTCCGCCAGCAGATCGCGCAACATGCGCCGCACGGTTCCGGCCTTCGCGGAGCAGCCGCAGGGCGTCAGGGGGGCGCCCAACCGCTCGACAAACCGGCTGGTCATCTCTTCGCCGACGTACAGCAAGGGGCGAATCAAGCGGAACTCGCGCTGCCGCGAGTAGGTGACCGGAGGCAGCGCGCTCAGCCGGCCGGTGAACAAAGCGTTGCGCAGGAAGGCCTCGCAAAGATCGTCCGCCGTGTGGCCGAAGGCGATGACGTTGGCTTTCAACCCGCGCACAACCTGGTAGACGGCGCGCCGGCGGTAACGACTGCACAGATCGCAACCGTGCTCGGGACGGCTCGCCAGCAGGCGCAGGGAAGGAGGATCCCGGAAGCAGGTCCACTCGACCTGCCGATCGCGGAGGTAGGCGGCCAGGGCTTCCAGAGGCCTCAGAAACTTACCCTGCTCGATGGTGAAGGCGCAGACGCTGAAGGGGATGGGCGCCCGCTTCTGGAGCCTGAGCAAGGCCTCCAACAGGGTGAGCGAATCCTTGCCGCCGGAAAGGGCCACCGCCACCCGATCGCCCGAGCGGATCATGCGGAAGCGCCCGATCGCCTCACCCACCCGCCTCAGCAAGGCTCGCTCAAGGTCCACATTTCATTATAGGGTAGAGGGTGGGCGGGATGCCGGAGTTCCGTGTGTCTCCAGCACGGCAGTTGGCTTTCCAGATCTTGCTGTGGGTCGAGCAGGGCGGCTACGCGGGGGATCTGCTGGCCGCCCGCACCGGCCGGCTGCCCGCACGCGACGCCGCCCTGGCTGAGGAAGTCGTTCTGGGGTCTCTGCGCCAGCAGTCCCAGTTGGACTTTCTGATCGCACACTTCAGCGGGCGCGACGCGGCCGGACTGGACCCGGAGGTGCGCGTGGCGCTGCGCCTGGGCATCTACCAGCTCCGCTACCTGGACCGGATCCCGGCGCACGCGGCCGTGAAGGAGAGCGTCGAGTTGGTCAAGCGCGCGGGCAAGCGCTCGGCCGCCGGGCTGGTGAACGCCGTGCTGCGCCGCGTGGATCGGCGCCCGATCGCCTTCCCGGATCGCTCCCTCGAGCTGTCGCATCCGGCCTGGTTGCTGGAGCGCTGGGAACGCCGTTACGGCAGCGAGGCGGCGGCGGCGATCGCCCGGGCCAACCTGCGGGCCCCGGAGACCTACGTTCGCCTGGCCGAAGGCGTCGCGCCGCCGGAGGGGGTGAAGCTGGAGGCGACCGAAGTGCCCGGTTGCTATCGGCTGGTCGGGGGCCGGCCGGCGGGCCTGCGGATTCAGGACATCGGCTCGCAGGCCGTCGTGGGTCTGCTCGATCTGGCGCCGGGTCAGAGGCTGCTGGACGTGTGCGCGGCCCCAGGGAACAAGACGGCTCAGGCGCTGGAGAGCGGGGCTTCGGTGGTGGCTTGCGACCTGCGCCTTTCACGCCTGCGCCGCATGAAGGGGCTGGGTTGCGCCCTGGTGGCGGCCGACGCCGCCGCCGGGCTGCCTTTCGCCCGCCGCTTCGAGCGGATCCTGCTGGACGCTCCTTGCTCGGGCACGGGCACGCTGGCCCGCAACCCGGAGATCAAATGGCGATTGAAGCCCACCAAGCTGGAGGAGCTGCACCGGCTCCAGGTGCGCCTGCTGCGCAACGCTCTCGAGTTGCTGGCGCCCGGCGGCCTGCTGGTCTACGCCACCTGTTCGCTGGAGCCGGAGGAAAACGAAGAGGTCGTTGAAGAAGTGCTGGGCGGTCCGCCGGCGCGGACGATGCGGCGGCTGCCGGGTCTCCAGCCGGGAGACGGCTTTTACGCCGCTGTGATACGATCGAGTTAACCGGAGATGGCTCAGATCGTCCCTTCCATCCTGTCGGCCGATTTCGCGCGTCTGGCCGAGCAAATCCGCCGGGTCGAGCAGGGCGGGGCGGGCATGCTGCATCTGGACGTCATGGACGGTCACTTCGTGCCCAACATCACGATCGGCCCGCCGGTGGTGGAATGCATTCGCAAGGCGACCCGTCTGAGGCTGGACGTCCACCTGATGATCAGCGACCCGGACCGCTACATTGCGGCCTTCATCGAAGCGGGGGCCGACCAGATCTCGGTGCATCAGGAGGCCTGCCTGCACCTGGATCGCACGTTGCGGTTGATCCGCAGCCAGGGCCTGCCGGCGGGCGTGGTCTTGAATCCCGCCACTCCGGTGGCCGTGCTGGAAGACGTGCTGGAGATCGTGGATTTCGTTCTGATCATGAGCGTGAACCCGGGTTTCGGCGGGCAGCAGTTCATTCCCGGCGCCCTGCGCAAGATCCGGGCCCTGGACCGGCGCCGGCGGGAGTGGAACCTGCCCTTCCGGCTGGAAATTGACGGCGGGGTCAACAAGGAGAATCTGGCGGAGGTGGTGCGCGCCGGCTGCGACTGGATCGTGATGGGGGCCAGTATTTTCCATAGCCCCGATCCGGCGGCCACGGTGGCCGAGATGCGCGAGATCGCGCGGGAGGCGACCGCGGTCCGAGTATAGTCATCCCTGCGAGCGAGGCCATGAAGCGAAGCTGGTTTTCCTGCTTGACGGTGCTGGCGCTGATGCTGGGGCTGCTGGCCGGCGGTTGCCGCCGCCGGCGCTACGAGAACCCGATCACCAAGGATACGCAGCAACCCGACAAGGTCCTCTTCGACAAGGCGATCGCCGATATCGAACGGGGCCGCTATGAAATCGCCCGCCTGACCTTGCAGACCCTCATCAACACCTACGAGACCAGCGAATTCCTGGCCAAGGCCAAGCTGGCCATCGCCGACAGTTGGTATCGCGAGGGCGGCTCGAACGGCCTGGCCCAGGCCGAGGCCGAATACAAAGATTTCATCCTGTTCTATCCGACCCTGGAAGAGGCTCCGGAAGCCCAGATGAAGGTCTGCATGATCCATTACAAGCAAATGGAGAAGGCCGACCGCGACCAGACCCACGCCCTGCGCGCCGAGGAGGAATGCCGCCAGTTGCTGGTGCAGTTCCCCAACAGCAAATTCGCCCCGCAGGTCGAGCAACTGCTGCGCAACATCCAGGAGGTGCTGGCCGAACGGGAATTCCGCGTGGGCAGCTTCTACCACACCAAGGGCAGCCATGTGGCGGCCGCCAACCGCTTGCAAGCGGTGGTGGACCACTACCCGCTGTACAGCAAGGCCGATCAGGCGCTCTGGAATCTGGCCGACTCCTATGCCAGGATGGGACCGCGCTTCCGCTCCAAGCACATCGAGGCTTACGTACGCCTGGTCCGGGACTACCCGCTCAGCCCCCTGGTCGAGGAGGCCAAAAGGCGCCTCGTCGCCATGGAGCAGGAAGTGCCCGAACCGGATCCGGTAGCGCTGGCCCGCATGAAGTACGAGCTGGAGCACATGGAGAAGCCGGGCGTGATGAGCCACTTCTGGGGCATCTTCCGCAAGAGCCCGGACGTGCGCATGGCCGCCAAGTCCGGCTCGCCCACCATGGAGACCTTCCGCCCGCCCATTCCGGCCAGCGTACCCGCCGCCGGCGCCGCCACCGGCGTCAGCGCGGAGGTGACCGTCGCGCCGGTGACTGATTCCAGCGTGCTGGAGACCCGGCCGGACGCCCGGCGGCAGCCGTCCGCCGCCAAGCCTGAAACCTCAACCTCTCCTCCCCCGGCCGCTCCCAAACCATGAGCCGCATCCTGCTGGCTGACGACAGCCCGCACGCCCAACGCCTGGGCGAGCGAATCCTGCTGGAGGAGGGCTACGAGGTCGTCACCGTCACCGACGGCGAGACGGCGCTCATCCGGCTGGAAGATGTGGATCCGGACGTCATTCTGGCCGACGTGTTTCTGCCCTTCAAGTCCGGCTATGAGCTGTGCCGGCACGTCAAGGCCGACCCCCGCCACCGCCACACGCGTGTCGTGCTGCTGGCCGGACCGCTCGAGCTGGTGGAGGAAGACGAGCTGCGTAGCGCCCAAGCCGACGGCCTGCTGCGCAAGCCGTTCGAAGCCTCGGTGATGCTGAGCACGATCAAACCGCTGGTCGAGGCGGCTCGCGCGGAACGGGCCCCTGAAGCCCTGGCCGCAGCCCAACAGGCCCCGGGCGCGCCCTGGCACCCGCGGCCCGCGCCTGCGGCGGCCGAGCCCGATCCGGAACGGATCCGTGCCGCCGTCACCCTGGCTTTGGACGCCGCCTTGCCCGCGCTCGCCGAGCAACTCGGCCAGCGCGTCTCGGCCGCCGTCGCTCCCGCCCTCGACGCCGCCCTGCCCGAGATGATTGACCAGCTCACCGAGCGCGTCCTGGCGGCGCTGAAGCCGTAGCGCGCCGGCTTTCAGCGGCCGGTGGTGGGCGGACCGGCGGAGGAACGCCTCCCGCGGGATTGACGGCGTCGCCGGTCCGGTGTATCTTTAGCCTGTCCGGGTGTTGGGAAACGGAAGGTCCCGTTCATGGACCGCCAAGGGGGGATAACCATGACGCTGCGAGTGTGTCTCGGGGTTCTGCTGCTGGCTCCGCCGGCAGTGACGGGCCAAGAGGCGCGAGCCACGATCCTCGGCCGGGTGACGGACCCGAGCGGGGCGCTGGTGGTGGGTGCGAAGGTGCAGGCCACCAACACGGCTACCAATCGGACTGCCGTCTCGGTGACAAACGAACAGGGCAATTACGAAATCCCGTATTTGCTACCGGGCCTATACAAGGTCCAAGTCGAGCTAGCGGGTTTCAAGCGGGCCGTGCGCGACCAGATCGAACTGCGCGTCTCCGACCGCATGTCGCTGGACTTCGCGCTCGAGGTGGGCGACGTGGCCGAGTCGGTGGGGGTGACGGGGGAGACCCCGCTTCTGGAGTCGCAGACCGCCTCGATCGGCATGATCATGGAGGAGCGCCGGGTCACCTCGCTGCCCATCGTGGGCGGCAACCCGTTCTATCTGGTCCGGCTGTCGCCCGGAGTGATCTCGGTGGACGGCCGCTACGCGGGCAACCCGATTGACCAGGGCGCCGCCACCGGCGTCATCGTGAACGGCACACGCAGCGGTTCGAGCGAGGCCATGATTGACGGCACGCCGAACATGACCGAGCGCAACCAGTTGTTCTCGCCGCCTTAGGATATCGTGCAGGAGTTCAAAACGCACACTGCCAGCTTCGACGCCAGCCTGGGGCACGCGGCCGGCGCGGTGACCAACGTGAGCCTCAAGAGCGGAACCAACACGCTGCACGGCACGGCATACCACTTCGACTCCCGCTGGCGGGCCGTGCCCTGGCACACCAACAAGTACATTTATGATCCGACTACGGGCGCCGACTTCGAAGCCAAGAAGAAGCTCATGATCGAGGGCTGGCTGCACCAGCACTGGGGCGCCAGTTTGATGGGTCCGGTGGTGCTTCCCAAGCTTTACAACGGCCGCAGCCGGACGTTCTGGACCTTCGCCTACGAAGGCCTCTACATCCGCCGCAACCTCAGCGGAACCTACACCGTACCCACCTTGTGGCAGCGCAAAGGGGATTTCTCCGACCTGTTGAGAGTGGGCGGCCAGTATCAGATTTATGACCCGGCTACGACACGGCCTGCTCCCCAGGCGGGGCGGTTTCTGCGCGACCCGCTGCCCGGCAACGTCATTCCGGCCGGCCGTCTGGACCCCGTGGCCCTCAAGATCTTGCCCTATTGGCCCGAGCCCAACCAGCCCGGCACCGCCGACTTCCGGCAAAACTACTTCCGCACGCGCAGCATCAACCGGGACAACCGCAACATGATCGGCCGCCTGGATGAGAACTTCGGCCAGAATCACCGCTTCTTCTTCCGCCTCAATAACGCCCAGCACGACAACCGGTCCGACACGTTACCCGGCATCGCCACCGGCGACATCCTGGACCGCACCGGTTACGGCGTGGCGCTCGATGACGTGTACGTTTTCAGTCCCCGGTTGCTCCTCAACCTGCGCTACGGCCTGAGCTACCAGCAAGCCATCACCTCGCGCTTCAGCCAGGGCTTCGATCTGGCTTCGCTCGGCTTCCCGGCCGGCCTGATCGGCGAGATCCGGCGCAAGAACGATCCCGCGGGCATCGCTTTTCCGCAGATTACCGGCACCTCCTACACGGAGCTGGGCAACAACGGCGGGAACGCGACGACCACTTACTACCACACCTTGGGCGCTACACTGACCAGCCTCCGGGGCGGCCACAGCATGAAGATCGGCGCCGAATACCGGCTGATGCGCGAGAACGGGTACGGCTACGGCAACGTCGCACCCCAAATCAACCTCGGCACTATTTACACGCGGGGGCCGCTGGACACCTCGCCCGCCGCGCCGATCGGCCAGGATCTGGCATCGCTGCTGTTCGGGCGTCCCAGCGGAGGACAGATCACCATTAACGCTTCGCGGGCCGAACAGAGCGCTTACACCTCGTTCTTCCTTCAGGACGACTGGCGCGTCACGCGCCGCCTGACCCTCAACCTCGGCCTGCGCTACGAGTATGAAGGCCCCACCACGGAGCGCTTCGACCGCACCGTGCGGGACTTCGATTTCTCCTCTCCCAACCCGATCTCGGCCGCCGCGCTCGCCAATTACGCCCGGGCGCCCATCCCCGAACTGCCGCCCGCGAGTTTCAAGACCCTGGGCGGGCTCCGGTTCGCAGGCGTGAGCGGCCGGCCGCGCGGCCTGTGGAACGGCGACAGGAACAACTTCGCGCCCCGCGCGGGGCTGGCCTGCCAGTTGAACGCCCATACGGTGCTGCGCGCCGGCTACGGGATCTTCTTCGACGTGCTGGGAATCGACCGCTTCGACGTGAACCAGGCGGGCTTCAGCCAGACCACCAGCCTCATCCCGAGCCTCGACAACGGCATCACCTTCCGCGCCACGTTGTCGAATCCCTTTCCCGACGGCCTGCAAGTGCCGGCCGGCGCGACCGCCGGCCTGGCCACTTATCTCGGGCGGGGCGTCTCGTATTTCCATGAGAGGCCGCTCAATCCTTACATGCAGCGCTGGTCGTTCTCGATCCAGCGGGAATTGCCCTGGCGCGTGCTGATCGAGCCGGCTTACGTGGGCAACCGTGGGACCAAGCTGGGCGTCAGCCGGGAATTCGACCCCGTGCCCCGCCAGTATCTGTCCACCTTGCCGGAGCGCGATCAGCCCACGATAGATTACTTGAGCTTTCAGGTCAGCAATCCGTTCTACGGGATCCCCGAGTTCGCCGGCACCGCTCTGAGCAGCCTGCGTGTGGCGCGGTCCCAGCTCCTCCGGCCCTACCCCCATTTCCAGGGCATCTCAGCCAATCTGCCGGTCGGCTATTCTTACTTTCACTCGCTCCAGGTAGGCGTGGAGAAGCGCCTGAGCTCGGGCGTCAACTTTCAGGTGGCTTGGACCTGGTCGAAATTTATGGAAGCCACCAGTTTCCTGAACGCCACCGACCCCGTTCCTTACAAGGTGATCTCGGACCAGGACAACACGCACCGCTTTGTGTTCAGCGGCATCTATGAAGTTCCCTTCGGAAGGGGCAAGAAGTGGGGGAGCAGCGCGCCCTGGTGGATGGACCTCTGGATCGGCGGCTGGCAGTTGCAAGGCTGGTACGAGGGCCAGACCGGAGACGCGCTGGGCTTCGGGAACGCCATCTCCCGGGGAGACCTGAAAGACATCCCGCTGCCGGTTTCTCAGCGACGGACCGAACGGTGGTTCAATGGTAATTGTTTACCGGGTCCGGACGGGCAGTCAAGAACTTTTTTTTGAGCAGGGGGCTGGACAAACGCGCGGTTTTCGGCTAACGTAGGGGTGGATGAC